>Ga0209257_1003853_pt1 | contig 12272 bp, 11 predicted proteins | sample AraplaCvi_mCL_r2_FD_184277 | JGI IMG/M metagenome (GOLD analysis project Ga0209257, IMG submission 184277) | Arabidopsis root microbial communities from North Carolina, USA - plate scrape MF_Cvi_mCL_r2 (SPAdes) (version 2) | ecosystem: Host-associated > Plants > Roots > Endosphere | place: USA...
TTGCAGTTGAACAGCTTCTTCGCACGCTCGATCGCCAGCGCCTCGGCGACGTCCACGTATTCGCAGCCGCCGTAATAGCGCCGGCCGGGATAGCCCTCGGCGTATTTGTTGGTGAGCACCGAGCCCTGCGCTTCCAGCACGGCGCGGGAGACGACGTTCTCGGAGGCGATCAGCTCGATCTGGTCCTGCTGACGGTGCAGCTCCTCGCCGATCGACTTGAACAGATCGGGATCCTGATCCTTGAGCGAGGCGGTGAAAAATCCGGGCATCGGCTTGTAGGCGTTCATCTGGCTATCCTCGTATTGCGACGGACACGCTGCCCGTCACCCCAGTTTCGCGACACGGTTTTGGTGGCGCCCACCTTCGAAATCTGTCTCTAAAAACACCCGCAAACAGTCTTTTGCGACATCGAGCCCGACGATCCTGGCGCCCAGGCAGAGCACGTTGGCGTTGTTGTGGAGGCGGGTCAGCCGCGCCGTCGTGGCGTCATGGACGACGCCGGCGCGGATGTGGCGGTGCCGGTTGGCGGCGATCGAGATACCGATCCCGGTGCCGCAGACCAGCACGCCGCGCTTCGCCTTGTCCTCGGCCAGCGCGCTGGCGAGCTTTCCGGCGAAGTCGGGGTAATCGACCGAAGCGGGCCCTTGGGCGCCGAGATCCAGCGGCGAATAGCCGAGCTCTTCCAGGGTGCCTTTCAGGGCCTCCTTGAGCTCGAATCCAGCATGGTCGCTGGCAATCGCGATGGTTTCCCGGTTACCCGTCATATCCCGCCCGGCCGCCTTGGGTTTCGGGGCCTGGGGCTGCCCCGTACGCCCCGGGTCTGGAGGGCCAGAACCCGGAAGGCGCATACCATATCTCCGGCGCCGGGCCGGCAACAACCACAATCTAGGGGAAAATCACGCCGGCCAAACGGCTGGGGATTTGACCCGTTGCGGGCTGCTCAGCCGCCCCGGTCCTGGTTGAATCGGCCGTTCCTCCAGATGAACCAGGTATAGGTCATCCGGGTCATGTCGCCTTTATCGTCCCAGACCAGGTCGCCGATCTTGCTGTCAACACGGTTGGCGCGGAGCCAGTCGGCCATCTTGGCGGCATCGGTCCCGCCGGTCCCATTGGCGGCAGCGGCGAAGGCCTGGACCGCCGCATAGGCATTGTCGCGGTATCCGCCGCCGGCGGAGGTCGTGGCGGAGTCCGAGAAGCGCAGGCCGTCGGCGGCCGAGCCGGCGAGCTTCCAGAACTCGGACGTATTCAGAGCATCGTCGGAGAAGAAGTCGCCCTGAAAGCCGAGGTCACGGGCCTGGCGCACCAGTGGGCCGATGGTCTCGTGATAGCCTGCGACATAGACCGCGGCGATATTCTGCTGCTTCAGAGCCGCGACCAGCACCGAGAAGTCGATTTCTGATTCCTGGTAGCTCTTGCGCAACGCCGGCGGGAGACCGGCTGTCGTCGCGGTCTCCAGCACCGTCTGCGCGATCGCTACGCCGTAGGGCGTCCTGTCGTCGACCACGGCGATGCTCTTGCCGGCATAGGCCTTCGCCAGCCAGGCGCCGGCGAACTTGCCCTGCCAGTCGTCGCGATTGCAGACCCGGAAAACCGTCTTGATCCCCTTCGATGCGGCATTCTCGGTCAGCGCCGGATTGGTGGAGGACGGGGTGATCTGCAGCACCTTGGCGGCGCCGTAGACCTCCGATGCCGGAATCGACGCGCCCGAGCAGAAATGACCGATCACGGCCACCGCACGCTGCTTGACCAGGTCATTCGCAGTGTCGACCGCCTTGGTCCGATCGCATTGGTCGTCGCCGACCACCAGACGCAGCTGTTTGCCGAGCACGCCGCCCTTGGCGTTGAGATCGGCGACCGCGGCGCCTGCGCCATCGCGGATCTGCCGGCCGAAGTCGGAGAGGCTTCCGGACATCGGACCGGCGACGCCGATGACGATCTCGTTCGGATTTGGCTTGGCCGCTTCTTTCCCGGCGCAAGCGCCCAGGGTGAACAAGGCCGCGAGGGCGATCCCCTTCAGCAGGCGCGCCGCGGTCCACGTGGTCTTCATGACATTCCCCACTGCAAGCGATCCACGTCAGATAGGGCGGCGCCCGCCGGTTGTCGAGTGACAAAGAGAAAGGCCCGGGCTTTCACCCGGGCCTTCCGTCTCAGCTCCCTAAGGAACCGAACGGTTCTCAGTTCAGCGGCTCTTCGGCGTACTTGCCGCCTTTCCAGATGAACCAGGAATAGCTGACTTCCTTCAGGTCACCCTTCTCGTCCCAGCTGAGATCGCCGATCACGGTCTTGACGGTGTTGGCGCGGAGCCACTCAGCCATCTTCTCGCCGTCGGTCGACTTGGAGCCGTTGGCAGCGGCCGCGAAGGCCTGCACCGCCGCGTAGGACGGCAGCGTGTAGCCTTCCGGCTCGTACTTGTCGGCGCGGAACTTCGCCACCGCGTCCTTCGCGGAGTCGAGGTTGATCGCGGACGAGGCATCGGAGAAGCGGGTGCCCTCCGAAGCCGGACCGGCGATCGAGCCGAAGTCGAGCGAGTTCAGCGCATCGCCCGACACCCACGGGGCGTTGAAGCCCTTCTCGCGCGCCTGACGCAGCATCAGGCCTTCGTCGTCGTGATAACCGCCGACATAGACGACATCGATCTTCGCCTCGGCCATCTTGTTGATGAGCGCGGTGAAGTCCTGGTCGCCGTGGTTGTAGGTCTCACGCATCGCCGGCTTCAGGCCGTTCTTCTCCATGTTCATGACGGTCTGGTCGGCGAGGCCCTTGCCGTACGGCGACTTGTCGTCGAGCACGGCGACCTTCTTCCCGGCATAGGTCTTGGCGAGCCAGGAGCCGGCGAACACGCCCTGCTTGTCGTCGCGGCCGCAGGAACGGAAGATCGTCTTCCAGCCCTTCGCCGCCGCGTCGTCGGTCAGCGTGATGTTGGTCGAGGCCGGGGTCATCATGAGGATGCCTTCATCGGCATAGACCGCCGACGAGGGAATGCTGACGCCGGATTGGAAGTGGCCGGCCACGAAGACCACGCCCTTCGAGATCAGGTCGTGCGCGATGATCGGACCCTGGTCGGGCTTGCCCTGGTCGTCGCCGACCTCGAGCTTCACCTGCTTGCCCATGACGCCGCCGGCGGCATTGATGTCCTTCACCGCCATCTCGGCGCCGCGACGCAGCTGCTCGCCGAACGCACTCAGCGAACCGGTCATCGGACCGGCGATTCCGATCACGATGTCGTCGGCCTTCGCCGCGGCGGTGCCGGCGGCGATCGCCGCAACGAGCGCCGTGGTGGTAATCAGTCTCTTGAACATAGCTCCCTCTTTCACTTTGTTGTCACCCGATTGGTCTTTGCGCCCTCGGGCTGGCGCAAAGCATGGCCCCCGCCAAACGCCGGGTCAACACGTTTCCGGCGATTATTGCAGGCAACACGGCTAGTTGACGCCCGCTTTCGGCCGCCAGCTGAACAGGCCGCTCCGCTCGTAAATCCAGGGGTACTGGCTCACCATCTTTCGCGCCTGCGTGATGCGGTAGGACAGCAAGGAAATGACGAGGGCGACGGCGACGTTGAGCAAATAATGCGCCAGCGAACCCCAATCCGCGCCGAACAATGCGCAGTCGATGAAATGGTTAGCGGCACCCAGGAGGAAGCTATAGGGCACGTTGTGCCAGGCCGGCCGCCAGGTCTCGCCGATCGCCTGCCCCATCATGAAGGCGAAGCCGCCGAACAGGACCAGGGTAATGCCGATGAACTCGACGAAATCGAAGCCTTGCATCATCAGTGGCCGCCTTCGAGATACGCCGCCCGCACCTCCGGGTTGGCCAGAAGCTCGGCGCCGCTTCCCGCCATCGTGATTCGACCGTTCACCAGAACGTAGCCACGATGGGCGAGCTTCAACGCCTGGTTGGCGTTCTGCTCGACCAGGAAAACGGTGACGCCCTGCTGTTCGTTGATCTCGCGGATGATCGAGAAGATCTGCTTCACGATCAGCGGCGCCAGGCCGAGCGACGGTTCGTCCAAGAGCAGCAGGCGCGGCCGGGACATCAGCGCGCGGGCGATCGAGAGCATCTGCTGCTCGCCGCCGGACAAAGTGCCGCCGCGCTGGTCCTGGCGCTGCTTCAGGATCGGAAACATCGAGAAGGCACGATCCAGATCCTCGGCGTAGAATTTCGGATCGGTGTTGACCGCACCCATCTGCAAATTCTCCAGCACGGTCATGCGCGGGAAGATGCGGCGGCCTTCCGGCGACTGGGCGATCCCCAGACGCATGATCTCATGCGTGGGCATCCGATGGATCGGCTTGCCCTCGAACTTGATCGAACCGTCCTTGGCTTGCGGCGAACCGCAGACCGTCATCAGGAAGGTCGACTTGCCGGCACCGTTGGCGCCGATCAGGGTCACGATCTCGCCCTCTCCGACGGTGACATCGACGCCACGCAAGGCTTCGATCGGACCGTAGGCGGTGCGCACGCCGCTCACCTCGAGCATCGGAGTGCTCATCTCAGGCATCCTCACCGAGATAAGCGCGGATCACGGCGGGATCGTTGCGCACCTTGGCCGGATCGCCGTCGGAGATCTTGCGGCCGTATTCCAGCACCACGATGTGGTCGGAGATGCCCATCACCACGCTCATGTCGTGCTCGATCAGCAGCACGCCGATGCCGAACTCGTCGCGCAGCGATTTCAGCAGATTGTTGAGCTCGGCGGATTCGCGCGGGTTGAGGCCGGCGGCCGGCTCGTCGAGGCAGAGCAGCACCGGGTCGGTGCACATCGCACGCGCGATCTCGAGGCGCCGCTGGTCGCCGTAAGGCAAGCTTCCCGCCGGACTGTCGGCGACACGGATCAAGTTGATGCGCTTCAGCCAGTCTACCGCGCGATCTTTGGCCTCGGCTTCCGCGCGGCGGAAGCTCTTGGCGCCGACCAGCCCGAGCACGGTGAAGCCCGAGGCGTGCATCAGCTTGTTGTGCTGCGCCACCATGAGGTTCTCCAGCACCGACATGCCGCCGAACAGGCGGATGTTCTGGAAGGTCCGCGCAACCCGGGCCTGCTGGCCGATGCGGAAGCCGTCCATGCGCTCCAGCAGGAACGGCACCTCGCCCGGTGTCGAATAGAGCGCGACGCGGCCCATGGTCGGCTTGTAGAAACCGGTGATGCAGTTGAAGACCGTGGTCTTGCCGGCGCCGTTCGGCCCGATGATGGCGGTGATCTGCTTGCGCTTGGCGACCATGCTGACAGAGTCGATCGCGACCAGGCCGCCGAAGCGCATGGTCAGGTGATCGACGCAGAGCAGCTCGTCCGGATCGGGAGCGGGCCGGAGCTCCGGCGGCAGCGCCTTGGTGGCGGTCATGCGAGCGCCTCGCCTTCGGACGCGGTCAACGGCTGATTCTTCTTGCCGTGCAGCCAGATCGTCGGCCGGCGGTGGCCGGCGATGCCCTGCGGCCGCCACAGCATGGCGAGCACCATCACGACGCCGAACACCAGCATGCGGTAATGGACGAGATCGAGCATCACGATCGGGACGATGGTGAGGACCAGCGCCGCCAAGGCCACGGTCACCTGGCTGCCGGCACCGCCGAGCACGACGGCGGCCAGCACCATGGCCGAAAGCTCGAAGTTGAAGGGATCCGGGCTGACGAAGCCGAGGCGGGTTGCGAAGAACGCACCGGAAAGACCGGCGAAGGAAGCGCCGATCGCGAAAGCGGTGAGCTTGGTGTTGGTCGGGTTGATGCCGAGCGCGCGGCAGGCGATCTCATCCTCGCGCAACGCTTCCCAGGCGCGGCCGATCGGCAGCTTGCGCATCCGGACCGCCACGAAGCAGATGATCAGCGAGAGCACCAGCACGACGTAGTACATGAAATAGAGCCGCTGCCCGGTCGAATAGTCGATGCCCAAAAGCGTGTGGAAGGATTCCGTCCCCTCCTCCGGCTTGCGCTTGAACGGAATGCCGAAGAAATCGATGTAGGGCACGTTGTTGATGCCGGCCGGGCCGTTCGAGAAGTCGACCCAGTTCAGCATGGTGACCCGGATCATCTCGCCGAAGCCCAGGGTCACGATGGCGAGATAGTCGCCGCGCAATCGCAAGACCGGGAAGCCGAGCACGATGCCGAAGATCGCCGCGAAGATGCCGGCGAAGCCCAGCGTCTCCCAGAAGTCGAGATGAAAATACATCGACATCTTGGTGTACGTGTAGGCGCCGACCGCATAGAAGGCGACATAGCCGAGATCCAGCAGCCCGGCGAGGCCGACCACGATGTTGAGGCCCCAGGCCAAGGCCACGAAGGTCAGGGCCACGACCAGCGCATCGACCCATTTCTGATTGGCAAAGAGCGGCAGCGCCAGCGCGAAGACGATCAGCGTCGGCCCGAGGTACTTCAGGAACAGGTAGCCCCGCGAGGCGCTGGTGGCCTCGATCGCCTTGCGCTGTTCGCTGGACATCGCATGGATCTGCCGCGTCCGTCGCCCAGCGAGCGACAGGCCGACGATGATCACGGCGGCGATGCCGAAGATCACCAGCGCCATCGGCTGGTCGAAATGCGGCTTCGGCAGATTGTCGTAAGCCGGATAGCCGAGGACGCCGCAAACGCCGGCGAAGATGAAATAGGCGGCGAAGATCGAGCCGAAAACCAGGATCGGCCAATGCAGGCCGTGGCGATCGAGCGCCATCAGGACGCGGCCCGCAGTGACCAGCGCCACGGCCCAGGCCACGGCGTCGAAGCGCGTGTTGAAGGTCAGCGCCTGGCCCTGCAGTGAGACGGTGTCGAAGCCCACCAGCAGGAAACTCAGGAGGAAGGTGACGGCTGCCGTCGCCAGGGCTTCGGCCGCGACCTGTTTCAAGAACTCGTTCCGGGTTTCGGCCATGGCGCCTTAGACCTTCTCGATTTCCGGGCGTCCGAGCAGACCGGTCGGACGGAAGATCAGCACCAGCACCAGGATCGCGAAGGCGGCAAAGTCCTGGTACTCGGTCTTGAAATAAGCGGACCACATGGCTTCGATGATGCCGATCAGGATGCCGCCCAGCATGGCACCCGGCAGCGAGCCGATGCCGCCCAGCACCGCCGCCGAGAAGGCTTTGATGCCGGCCACGAAGCCCATGTAGAAGTTCACCGAGCCGTAGATCAGCGTCACCATCAGGCCGGCGACGCCGGCCAGCGCCGCGCCCATCACGAAGGTGAGCGAAATGACGCGATCGACATTGATGCCGAGCAGCCGCACCATCTTCATGTCCTGCTCGCAGGCGCGCTGCGCGCGGCCCAGCGAGGTCCGGGAGATGATGAGCGCGAAGATCGCCATGAAGATGACGGTTGCCGCCACCACCAGCATCTGGACATAGCTGACCGAAACCGAGCCGCCGGGCACCGGAACCTCGGTGCGGCCGGTGATCAGCGGCTGCAAGGGCTTCGGCTTCGAGCCTTGCACCAGCAGCACGAAGTTCTGCAGCACGATCGACATGCCGATCGCCGAGATCAGCGGCGCGAGGCGCGACGAGCCGCGCAGCGGCCGGTAGGCGATCCGCTCGATGGTCCAGCCGTAGACCGCCGTGAAGCAGACCGCGATCACCAGCACGATCAGGATCTGTACGATCACCATGAACGGCGTGGTGGAGAATCCGAGCGCGGCGAGGATGAGAAAGCCGATCAGCGCATTGAAGGCGCCGATCATGAAGACGTCGCCATGGGCGAAGTTCACCATGCCGATGATTCCGTAGACCATGGTGTAGCCGATGGCGACCATGCCGTAGACGGACCCGCGCGTGATCCCATCGATCAGCTGCTGGAGGAAATAGGGAAAGTTCATGCCGCGACCCGCCCTCTCAGCACGCGTTGATGAAACGCCGTGGCCGGCGCGACACGATCTCGTCGTGACACCCCTCGCCTGCCTTCCGAATCTGAAAGGACTTCCAGACTTGAATGATTGTCTTTCCCGGTTCCGCAGGGAACCGGGTTTTGCTTTGCGACGCTCAGCATTCCCCGCTCTCGACCTTCGCTGGCCGGCCGATGGTTCGGCCAGGACCGCGCTGTCGTTATGAGCCGGAACCTAGCTCAACCCCCTTGAAGGAACAAGAGATATTGCATCGCTACAATCGCGTTCCTCACCCGTTCCCGGGATTGGTCCCGCGTTTGGCCAGCACGTATTCCAGCTTGCGGACGACAAGCCGTGTCAGTTCCGTGTCGCCTGCACCGGGCGCGCCGACCATCGAGACCTCGGTCAAGGTCGCAGGATCGAAGGCGGTCACTTTGACCGCATTGCCAACCCGGTGGAACTCGATGATATACCCTTGGTCGTCAGACATGGATCCGGCATGCCCCTTTCCGGTATGCGCCGCGTTTCGAGATTCTAGCATCGATCGGACGTTGAGGAGAGTGAGATGAGTTCCGCCCGCCACAGTTCCAAGCCCGAGTTCACCTGGGACGACGCCCTGCTCCTCGACGAGCAGCTCAGCGAGGAAGAGCGGCTGGTGCGCGACACCGCGCGGGGCTATGCCCAGGACAAGCTGATGCCGCGCGTGCTCCTCGCCAACCGGCACGAGAAGTTCGACCGCGAGATCATGAACGAGCTGGGCGAGCTCGGCCTCCTGGGCTCGACCATCGACGGCTATGGCTGCGCCGGCACGAACTATGTCTCCTACGGCCTGGTCGCGCGCGAGATCGAGCGGGTCGATTCGGGTTATCGTTCGGCGATGTCGGTGCAGTCCAGCCTGGTGATGCATCCGATCCATGCCTATGGCAGCGAGGAACAGCGCCAGAAATACCTGCCCCGCCTCGCATCGGGCGAGATCGTCGGCTGCTTCGGCCTGACCGAGCCCGACCATGGCTCCGATCCCGGCAGCATGAAGACCACCGCGAAGAAGACCGGCGGCGGCTACGTCGTGAACGGCGCCAAGATGTGGATCACCAATTCGCCGATCGCCGACGTGATGGTGGTCTGGGCGAAGACCGAGGACGGCGTCATCCGCGGCTTCATCCTGGAGCGCGGCATGAAGGGCCTCTCGACGCCGAAGATCGAAGGCAAGTTCTCGCTGCGCGCCTCGGTCACCGGCGAGATCGTCATGCAGAACGTCGAGGTGCCGGAAGCGAACCTGCTGCCGAACGTCTCAGGCCTCAAGGGCCCGTTCGGCTGCTTGAACAACGCACGCTATGGCATCGCCTGGGGCGCGCTGGGCGCCGCGGAGTTCTGCTGGCACCAGGCACGTTCTTATACGCTCGACCGCAAGCAGTTCGGCCGCCCCCTGGCCGCCAACCAGCTCATCCAGAAAAAGCTCGCCGACATGCAGACCGAGATCACGCTCGGGCTGCAGGCCTGCCTGCGGGTCGGCCGCCTGAAAGACGAAGGCAAGGCCGCACCGGAAATGATCTCGCTGATCAAGCGCAATTCCTGCGGCAAGGCGCTCGACATCGCGCGGGTCGCCCGCGACATGCACGGCGGCAACGGCGTCAGCGACGAGTTCCACGTCATCCGCCATGTGATGAACCTCGAAGCCGTGAACACCTATGAAGGCACCCACGACATCCACGCGCTGATCCTCGGCCGCGCACAGACCGGCCTTCAGGCGTTTACGGGGGAGTAGCAGGAACACTTATCCTCTCCCCCGCCCCTCTCCCTTGAAGGGCGAGGGGAGAAGGAAAAGGCAGACCTTGAAGCAATCCCCTCCCCCTGCAAGGGAGAGGGTTCGTCTACGCGACCCGCACCGCCTCGAGGAAGTTCTCCACTTCGCCGCGCAAAGCCTGCGAGCGCTCGGCGAGGCCGTCGGCCGCACCGCGCACTTCACTCGCCGCCGCACCAGTGAGATCCGCCGCATGCGTCACGCCGGTGATGTTCTCATCCACCGCCGCGGTGCCTTGCGCCGCTTCCTGGACGCTGCGGGCGATTTCCTGCGTGGCGGCGCTTTGCTGCACGACGGCCGCGGAAACCTGTGAGGTGATGTCGTTGATCTTGTCGATGGTCTCGACGATCGAACGGATCGCCGTCACGGATTCGCCGGTCACCGACTGCACCGCACTGATATGGGCGCCGATCTCCTCGGTCGCCTTGGCGGTCTGGTTGGCCAAGGTCTTCACCTCGGCGGCGACCACGGCGAAGCCGCGGCCCGCTTCGCCCGCACGCGCCGCTTCGATCGTGGCGTTGAGCGCGAGCAGGTTGGTCTGCTCGGCGATGTCGTTGATCAGGCGCACCACGGTGCCGATCTTCTCCGTCGCGGCAGAGAGGCTTTCCACCAGTTTGTTGGTGGATTTCGCCTGCTCGGTCGCTTCGCCGGCGATCTTCGTGCTGTTCTCGAGCTGACGCCCGATCTCCTGGACCGAGGCCGCGAGTTCCTCGCTGGCGCCGGCCACCGCCTGGACGTTGACGGTTGCGGCGTTCGAGGCCTTCGCCACCGTCTGCGCGCGCTCGGCGGCGCCGCTCGCGGTGCTGGTCATCGATTCCGCGGTGGTGCGCATCTTCGAGACCGCGTCCGAGACATCCTTCAGGATGCCGGAGACGGCGGCATCGAAGCGACCGGTGATCGTGGTGACGCGTTCGGCACGGGCTTCGCGCGCCGCTTGCTCTTCCTTTTGCTGCTGATCGAGCGCGCGGGCCTGGATCATGTTGGTCTTGAAGACCTCCAGCGCGCGCGCCATGGCCCCCATCTCGTTCTTCAAATGCGCATCCGGCACCACGACCTCGAGATCGCCGCCGGAGAGGCTGCCCATCGCCGCGGTCAGGCGCGAGATCGGCTGGGTCAAGGCGCGAATCACCGTCACGGCGATCACCGCCGCAGCGAGGATCCCACCGATGCCGAGCACAGCGGTGACGAGCACCAGGAAATGCGAGGCATCGATGATCTGATTGCCGCTTGCGCTGAGTGAATCCGCCTGGCGATCGACCAGGCCGCCGTGGCGCTGGCCGTTGGCGTCGGGCTTGCCGCTCAGAAGATCGAGGATCGCGTCGGAGGCGGGAACGACGTCGCTCTTCAGCTTGGCCTGGGCCAGGTTCCACTGGTCAGAGGCGCGGATCTTCTGCACCTCGGGCAGGATGGCGCCGAGCTTCTCGAACTGCTGCTTCATCATGCCGAAGGTGACGTTCTGGCCCTTGGTGAACAGCGGCTGCAGCTTCTCCAGCTTCGAGACGCGCACACCGCCGATGGTCCAGTTCTTGTCGAAGGCGGTCACGAACTTGTCGTCGCCGGTCATCGCATAGGCGCGGATGCTCGCCATGGCGAGCGCGAAGGCCTGGCGGAGATCGGCCAGCGTCACCAGCAGGTCCTTGCGCTCGTCGTTGGTCGGCTGGGTCTGCTCTTCATTGGTCATGGCGGTGAGGCCGCTGGTGATCACCGCCTCTGGCACCTTGGCGTCCTTGCCGAGCTTCGCCAGCGCCGGCTGCTCCTGATCGCTGTGCGCGACGGTCTCGGTTTCGGTCTGCGCGGCCTTCAGCTTATCGAGCAGGGCCTTCGCCTGATCCCAGTCGGCTTTGTCCTGTTCGTTGTCCCAAAGCTGCTGCAACCCGTCGAGCTTGGCGCGGTCCTGGTCGATCTCGGCCCAGACTGCGGCGCGCGAAGCCTTGAAGGCCTCATTGCCGCTCAGCATCCAGTCGCGCAGGGCGGCCGTCGAGCTCTGGACATTGGCGACCAGACGGTTGCCGGTCATCGTGCTCGGCAGCCGCTCGGCCACCATCTCGCCGGTCATGGCGCCGTTGGCCTGGATCTGCCGGAGATCGACGGCCACGATTACCACCAGGATGGCGGCCATCAGACCAAAACCGAGGATCAACCAGGTCCGTACTTTAAAGCCGGACAATTTTGCTTTTATTCCCATTGGGTTATACCGGGGTTTGGAAATTGGAAGGCGTCGAACCAATTTTGGCGGGAATCCCTTTCGACGGAGTTAACGCGGTGAGACCGGGTGACGCAGCCGGGTCCATCGCAAGCACAGTTGTCGCCTTTTCTGCGTTAGCTTGGCGCCATGACAACACGCAACCTGACGAGTCTCCTCCGCCCGCAATCGATTGCCCTGATCGGCGCCAGCGACCGCCCCGGCCACATGGGCGCGGTCACCTGGCGCAACCTGACCACATCCGGCTTCACGGGCCGGCTCTATGCGGTCAATCCACACCACGACCGGCTGGGCGATGCCAAGGTCTATCCGAGCATCGCTGCGGTCCCGGAGGTGCCCGACCTCGCCGTGATCGCCACCCCGGCCAAGACGGTGCCCGGCATCGTCGCGGAACTGGCGGAGAAAGGCGTCAAGGCGGCGGTGATCATCACCGCGGGCTTCAGCGGCGTCGAAGGCCAGGCGATGAAGCAGCGGATGCTGGA
>Ga0209257_1003855_pt1 | contig 12264 bp, 16 predicted proteins | sample AraplaCvi_mCL_r2_FD_184277 | JGI IMG/M metagenome (GOLD analysis project Ga0209257, IMG submission 184277) | Arabidopsis root microbial communities from North Carolina, USA - plate scrape MF_Cvi_mCL_r2 (SPAdes) (version 2) | ecosystem: Host-associated > Plants > Roots > Endosphere | place: USA...
TTCCGAGCGAGCCGCCAAAGCGACAGCGCCTGATGAAGTTGGACTGCCGTCCAGCTGCCCACCAAGGTCGAACCCACGGACCGAGCCGTCGGCATCAAGGTAAACGTTGGCGAGTACGGGCCACGCGGCCTGAAGGAAATCGGGGATCGGCTTGGAGAATGTCGTCTGTGCTGAGCCCGCTGCGAGCTGCTGGCGGAAAACCGGCAATAGGACCCCGCCCGCATTGGAGAGTGCCAATGCGAGGGCCCGATCCTCCTCCCCGACCGAGGGGCTCGAGAAGTCGATGTCCAAGAAGATGTCTTTGGCCTGAGCAGCGGCCAAGTTGTCGAGCAGCTTTGCGTAGGTGCTTCGCGGCCAAGGCCAGACGCCGACTGCGTCCAGGCTGCGCTTATCGATAGCAATGAAGACGATCTTTCCGCTCGCGTGACGCGGTGCCCAGCGAAAACGCTCGGCAATGAGATTGTCATTGATCTGTTTAAGCGGCGTGATGCTGGGAGCGGCCAGCGGCAGGGCCAGCATCATGAGCACGACGGCGGCGCGCAAGACAGACGTACCGGAGATAGGCAAGACGTTTAGCCACCGCAAGCACGCGATCGCTCTCACTTGTTCTTGCCCTGCCCATTTCCGTTGCCGTTGTTTCCCTTCCCACTGTTGCCGCCGCCCTGGCCATGTCCATTGTTGCCGCTGCCGTTGTTGCCGCTCGCTCCCTTGCCGCCGTTGGCTTGGCCGCCGCCATTGCCATTGCCGGAATTGCCGCCGCTGCCGCCGCTATTTCCGTTGCCGCTGCTGGAACTGCCGCTGCCGCCGCTATGTCCGTTGCCATTGCCGGAATTGCCGCTGCCACCGCCATGACCGCTGCCATTGCCGCCGCTATTGCTGTTGCCGCCTCCATTGCCGCTGCTGGAACTGCGGCCGTCATTTCCGCTGGCACGACTATCACCTTTGCCTTTGCCATTGCCGGCGGGTGCCTCGGACGTCGCATCCGCGCTGGACACGCCGCTTTTTGCCTCCTTTGCCGCCTTACCGGAGAGCTTTGCAGCTCCGACAGCCGGGACCAGGGCGACAGACGGTGCAACCGAAGTCACCGACGGAGCGGAAGCCTTGCCTGCTACCGTCATACCGCGTGCTCCGTCGACTGTGGCACTCTGGCGAGGCCCGACGTTCGATCGCTGGCCGCTGGCAAAAGACGTGACCTGCACAAGCCCTCGATCCACGGATACCGAAGCCTTCGTCTTGCCAACGCTGACATGGAATATTGTGCCCTTCACCACGGCCGCAAGAAAGGGGGTTTGCACCGTGGTATGAGGCTGGCTGCGCTTTTCAATCTCCAGATCCAGCGCGCCAACCTGCTGGACGACCTGTGTCTTCCTGGAGAAGAAGCCCGAGGTCGTGGTGATCGAAGCCATCGTGCCCGGTTGGAAAGCTATGCTTTCAACGCCACGGACGAGCTGCGCGCGGCCCCGAGGCCCCGTCAATATCCACGCCGCGTTGGGAACGGCGTCGCCAGCATGCAGATCAACCCAGGTCGCGCGGTCGAGCGTGTACCTGACTTGGCCCGAGGTTTTGGAGACACGCCAATCCTCGTCCGCCGCGATCGCTGCAACAGGCACAAAAAAAACGAGGACCAAGAAACGAAGGATTGCCAGCATATTGCTCCCCATGAATTCAGGGGAAATAGACCATGGCAGTCTTGACGAAAGATTATGAAGTGTTGCGGGATTTCGCCGTTTGAATGTTCTGTACGGTAGCAGACAACATGTTCAAGAAATCTTTATTTAAGATCTAAGATTTGATCGCGACCGCCGCGACGCTGCAGCATCGCTCAAGGCTTTCGCGATAGCGCCTGGATCCGGCGATTTCGTCACGACGGATATGCGAAGGTCGGTTGGAACCAGTTCCGGATTACCAGTCAGGAAGACCACACCAACACCGTAGCGGCTGACTAGCCTGCGCAATTTGTGGACCTGACAAGCCGTCGGCGAGGCGGACGTCAACGACTGCGATATCCGCATCGCCCGCCATCTGAATGGCCTCGGCTGCATTTTTCGCAAGTCCAATCACGTCGAACCCGAGCTTAAGGGCAACGTCCTCGATCACAACGGCAATTTCCAGCTCATCCTCGACGATCAGCACGCGCATCCTTGACACCCCGCTTTGATCTTGAAAACGCAGAACGGACCCGAGAGTTCTGCGGAAGACTGATCTTATCGTCATGATTGTCGGTCAATCGACGAAATCGTGTGCGCCGTTCCATGGAACGGGGGTTCACCCTTGCTACAGACCGGCACAATGATATTGATCATGCCAATGACGGCGTTTGCCGGTTCGTTTCCCGCAAATACCGCTAAGGCATGTTGCCTGACACCTGATGCTTCTTGTTCGAACCAGGGGAATCGAACCACGCCAGTCGATCCCGTTGGTGTACTCGGGTTGGAGGTAGCGCGTTGACGCGCCTCGCCCAGCGTCCAATAAAGTCCCCGATCAGCATCGTGATCAGCGCCTCACTGTTGGCGCCAGCTCGGCTGCCCAATAGACAAAAGATGCAGGGTGTTTGCGACACGCGGTGAGTTCCTGCAGAGCGGAGGGGAACCAGTTGAGGTGTCTGCCGTTTTGCAGGCAAGGAGCCGAAAATGCTGTTTTTCTTCAATATTCGATCAAAAAACATCGAGGATGTTGACCAAGATGGCATGGACCTGCCCTCGCTCGAGGCCGCGCGATCGGAAGCGCGTCGCTCGGCCAGAGAAATGGTAGCCGAAATGATACTGCAGGAAGAACATATTGACGGAATGCGCTTCGAGATCACGGACGAAGCCGGTAGGCTCGTCGCTACGATCCGGTTCCGGGACGTCATCCGGCTAACGTGATGGTTTCTAGCCCGACGCGCCTACGCCGCCTGGCGAGGCTAGCCACTACGGCCGGCTGGGCCCATCGGCGTGTCGGAGCCGAAAGTCACGAGCTTCTCCATCGTTGCCCTCCGCTGACTTGCCGCGGGTTCAAGATGGGGCGGGCGCAACGCCATCGACACGGATGAGCGGCCGATCTTCTTTCGCTTTGTCTTCATCAGACCGCGGGCCTCGGGGATTTCAGAAGTTCATTTGAGGCGCGTAAAAGCAACGTACGACATCTTCATTGGGAAAGAGGCAGAGGTGATAGAAGCCATCCACAGACATCATCGCCCTTCGATTGGGGAACGGAAAATAAGTGCAGGCGGGTTGCCATTCGGTGGTCTCCTGGTTTGAGTGCGATTTTATAGTCGGCACCGTCGATCTTAACATCCTCCGACGGGATCGGCTGGCAATCCCCGCTCTCGCCGTCGCCATTGCAGCAGTAGGGGGCGTATCGGAAGCCGGACGGCGCTTGATGGGCATATGTCGCACAGGAAAGGCCGGTCAGAATGCCTACAATGAAAACTCGTCGCATTAATCACCTCCAGTGGGCTCACTCACGCAACCATGCCTCCCGGATAGACCGCTTCCAAACAGCACCATGCCCGCAAGGTTCCCCCCAAAGCGGATCGATTTCCAACAAGGCTGGAAGCAAGGCCCTCCGGCAAACAGCATCTCCGATCAACACTCGCCCTTTGATGTCTGGCAGTGCGCAATGCCAACGCGCCTCTAGAGCCGCTTCAGCTATCGGTCGAAGGCACCTCCCCTGGCCGTCACGGGTGACCCTAAGTCCGGCGCCCCCCGTGCCTTCAACAAAAGCCGGACGCAAGATGTAGTTCCTTGCTGTTTTAAGTGGTCATGTCTCGTGGTCGAGGGAGTTTTTGCGTCCCGAAGCATCGCCGTGGCGCTCACCAAGCGATGTCATCGGCCGGATCACCTGGCTTACCGCCTAAGCAGATATTTGATACCATGCACATCGCTGCTACCATCCTCGGTAAGCGTCCTGGCTGCGGCCGGCCTGGCCGACTGGAGAAGCACGGTGGCTTTGTGATCTTTGTGGACGATGATTGTATCGGGAAGCGCTTCGGTGTGATCCACTCGGAGGAGAGCGGATCGTTTTGCAACCGGCAACCGGGGCCTCGCAGTGACGAAAGGGCCGCCAAGAGCCCCAATCAACATGCAGAATTACGGAACTTCCTTGCCTTTGCGACCGTTTGTTTCGGGAGCAGCTGCGCCGGCTGGCGGTCGGCAAGCGTTGCAGGCGCCACCATTAACTTGGACCGTGTGCGAGATGGAACAGCCACAGACCCTTTCCGGCAAACGTGTTCTGATTGTCGAGGACGATTATTATATCGCGTCCGATCTCGCTTCGCGTCTTGGCACGATGGGCATCGATGTGATCGGGCCGGTCGCCGACGTAAGGAGTGCCTTGAGGGAAATCCAGAATGCCGAGCTTCTTGCCGGGGCAATACTCGATATCAATCTTGGCGGCGAGATGGTTTTTCCGGTGGCGGACGAGCTGGAGAGGCTCGCGCTGCCGTTTATTTTCGCAACCGGCTACGACCCTCAAGTCGTTCCGGCCAGGCACGGAGACAAGATTCTTCTTCGAAAACCGCTTGAAGGTGATGCCCTCGCATCCGGATTGCTGAATGCGACTTATCGAGAGTCGGTGAGTCAAAAAGAGGCGCGCGAAAATCGCCTTCTTAGCGCCTTGTCCGCTGACCAACTGAACACGCTGGCACCGCTGATGCAAAAGGTGTTTGTCCCGCGCGGATCACTGATGGAGCTCCAGAACCAGGCGGTTTCGCGTGTCTATTTTCCTTTGGATTGCATCGCTTCGGTCATTGTTATTGCGCCGGACGGAACGCGGATCGAGAGCGGCCTTATCGGTCGTGACGGCATGACGGGTTACGGACTTGCCGTGGGTGATCCGCAGACACCCTACGAATTGCTCATGCAGATTGAGGGCTATTCGGTGGTGATGGCGGCGGAGGATTTTCGTCAAGCCGCGGCACAGATGCCAAGCCTCCGCCTTCTGGCCTCGCGCTTCGCGCGAGCGTTGGCTGTCCAGGTCAGCTATACTGCACTTGCGAACGGCAAGTTTGAACTTCGCCAGCGTCTGGCGCGCTGGCTGCTCATGGTGCACGATCGCGTTCGCGGCTTCAGTTTCAACCTGACCCACGAGTACCTCGCAACGATGCTCGGCGTCAGAAGATCGTCTGTGACGGACGCCCTTCACATCCTGGAGGGTGACGGCATGATAAGATCAACTCGGAATCAGATCGTCATCCGCGATCGCAACAAGCTCGCCGTTCTTGCGGGTCCAGCCTATGGTGTCCCGGAAGCTGAATATTGGCGACTGATGGCACTGCCTCTTCATGGAGAGACGGCGGAGACGTCTTCCATTCCTTCCATCTCGGCGAAGTTATTGGGTGGGGTTCATACAAACTGACTTGGGAATTTATCCGCAACCATCATCGCTTTACCAGCGACGATGTCTCGGTCGCGCAGGCTTGTAGAAAGCTGGAGCGAACCCGGCCACAGACGCTTGTCGGCGCCCACAGCTGGCGACCCTGTCGCACCCGATTCGTCAATTGGCTGCGTGGACTGCCCGGTGCCAGTGTGGCAATTGCACAGGTCCGCGCGGAAAAACAGCGTGCCAGGGATGAGCGTGCTGACGCGCAAGCCGGAACATCGCGCTTCAGCACACTGTCGCACCCTATCGAGCGGCATCCTTGTTTTTCAGAGCATTGATCTCCTCGCCAAGGCGGTCCTTTGCGGCATCGTGAACGTCGGCCGTCAGCGATACAGCTTTGTCGACCATATCCGAAGCAACCTCTTTGCCTCGGTCTACGGCTTGATCAATCTGGGTCGCAGCTTTCGCCTTGATTGCGTCTGCCGCCTCGCCGAGCACCTCGTCCTCCTGCTGTGAGTGTGGCAGCGCCGCTCCGATTGCGGCACCGACCGCAAATGCCAGAGCGCCACCGACGAGAGGCTGATCGCGGAAGTGGGAGAGGATGGCATCGTTCAATCGGCCCGATTGCTCTCGCAGTGCCGTTCCCGTGGATGTTGCGGTACTCGATATCGATCCCGCGGCGTCGCCAATTGACTGCGCGGCGCCGCCAACGGCGTCCTTGACGGTGCTCCACGTATCGGACGCCCAGCCGAGAGAGGCATCGAGTATCGAGCCGGCTTCATCGCGAATGGCTGACACGCGTTCGCCAGCGGCATCTGAGAAGCCGCGATAAGCCTTTCCGGTCGAATCGAGAAAATCGCCGGCGCGCCGGCCCGTTTCATCCGTCAATGCCTTGAACCGCTCTCCGGCCTCGTCGGTAAAATGGCTGTAGCGTACCCCGCCAATCTCCTCCGGCGGCCCCACCCGCCTGATCGTTCCGCGGGCGGGATAGAGAGGCAGGTTCTGTCTGTCGACGGCTGCTGGGGTTTGTTGCGAAGCCGTTCCCTGCTTGGCTACGAGCCAGGCCAGGCTGACGCCCATCAAGGCGACAGGCAAGGGATTGGCCTTAACCGCTTTTCCAAGATTGGTGATATAGTCGGCGCCGCCACTGCCCTTTGCATAGGCGATCACCTCGTCAACGAGCTGTCCGGGCGACATGCGCTCCTGGATAGCGTCAATACGGGCTTCGATCCGTTGGCGATCGGTGTCGATCTCGCGTTGCAGGTCGGCCGAAGATTTGTCGGAAGAATGCGCCATTACACTTTCTCCTTAACGATTTCGGCATCGCGACGAAGAGATGCCGTGGTGCGGTCGAGCGTGAGCTCCGTGCCTCGCAGGGCGGTGACGCCCCTGGCGATGAGAAGCCAGGCGATTGCACCAATGACCAAGCCGACGATGACGGCTGCAAGCGCGTTGGCGCTCACCTCACTGATACCGTATCGCGAAAGCACGACTGCCAGCCCGCTTACCAGCGCGCTGAGAAGCACGCCGACGGCACCAATAGCCAGAACGAGACCGATCATCAGGAACTCTACGCCACTCAGGGCCTTCTTGACCTTTTCGGAAACCTCGGTCTTTGCCAGATCGATTTCCTTTCGCAGCAGTCCCGTGACATCGGAGAGAAGACCGCCAATCAATTCCGATAGCGGCGTGTTCTCATTTGCCTTAGCCATTGTTGCTTCCTCCTGATTGACCGGATGCAGTCGGCGTCCTCGACCGTTTTGCCGAGGCGGTTAGAAACCGGCTTGCGACGAGACCGACCAAGGCTGCAGCGCCTAGAAAGGCGACCGGTTCTCTTCGACCGAAATCTTCCGCCATGCCGGCGATCTCACCGAGATCCCTTCCTTCCATGTCGGTGGCGATTGCCTGAATGTCGCGACCGATACGCTTGGCAAAGCGCCCGACATCGCGTTGATCGCCGCTCTCCAGCTCGTCGCCAACTTTCTCGAGCGCACTTGCGATGCCCCCGACCTGCCGTGCTGCAAAGTTTTTCTGATCGACGACCGTCTCCTCGACTTTGCCCATGACGGTCGCCTTGCTTTCCGAGACGGCGTCCCTTGCCTGGTTCAGATCTTCAGATACCTTCTGTTTCAGATCGTTGAGCGACGGCGCCGGCTGTGTAGAGCCTGGCGCATCAGGGTCTCCCGTGGTGCTACGGGTTGTTGGATGATCCTGCGGAGATTTGACATCTTCCGGCATGGTCTTGCTCCCTTTTTGTCTGCTGTTTGGATGTCTACCAACCTCGATCGGACAGGATTGTTCCGGCTTTTCCCGTTTGCGCGGGACCGGTGACGAATGTTGTGCCGCCGTGCGGACCGATTCAGGGAATGCTGAAGAGGCTGTCTAGCGGCTCCAGAACCTCAAAGATCTCGACTGGGTGGCAAGGTCCCTTGTCAGCGGGGACCCGCCTGCTGTGCAATTTTGCAAACCGATCTCGAGAGGCATTCAGCCCCCGCCACAGTTCGCCACACCACATTGTGTGGAAACCTTTTGCGCGCGCCCGCGCTTAACCCTCCACCGGCGCCTCGGCCGCGATGGAGCGGCCACAAAGCAGCAGATCAATGAGGAACACCTTATGAGTAAGACTGACTGGCCGAAAGAGCCGCTGACAAACGAGATACTGCAGCAACTGGACCGCATCCTCGAAGATTGGTGTACTGAACATAATTGCGATACGTCGAGTGATCGTGGACAGGCAGCAGCGAGGGCACTCTTTAACTGGTTTGAATTCGGCGTTCGCGATACCGCCGAACTGTCCAAGCTTTTGCGAGAGGAGCAGGTCTAGCCAACGATGAAGCCATGCTCAGGGGCTCGCTCTGCTTCACCTACCCGCCTTGGCCATTCGCTGCACTTCGCGCCACCAACACGGCGAAAGCCATCCCGCAGAGAACCGCTCTCGCGTCTAGACCAGGCTGAATGTTTCCCGCTCCGCTGCACGCGGAGAACGGCTTTCGCGATCTACGCAGTCCGAACGCCGTCTTCCGAGCGCGTGGCCGGAGGTGGCCCAATCCCTTATGACCCGACCACCATGCAAACGCCCGCGCGGAACCTCGTTCTCAGCGGCCACTCGAAATAGCGGTCAGCTGCGGCGGCGGGCACCTTCAAACATCGGAGGGCAAGCTGCCACGTTCCCGATTCGCCACCTTGGAGAACCTGCTGTCCCGCGATTAGTTTATCAAGGAAGCCCGCGTCAACGGACCTTTTCGGTCCCGCTCGGTGTTGTCACCATTGTTGGGCCGCCGCCATTTCCCGTGGGGGTGGGATCGCGGTCGCTGGCCTGCGGTGGCCTGCCTGCGCCGGCTGCTGGGTTGTCGTCAAAGGCGTTGGGGCCACTCGGCTGGGAATTGATAGGGTCAGGTTTTGTCGAGGCGGTCGCCTGTGGATCCTTATCGATGCTTTCGCCCCAGAACTCCGAGACGCTCCAAGCTACAGCCGCAAGGGCAAGCGCGCTCACGAGCACGACGAGAACCGGACGGCCTCGATGACCCTGTCTTGCCTGCGTTGCACTTTCGGTAATCTGCTCTGCGTCTTTCTGTCGTTCGCCCAAATCCATCACGTGGTCTCCTTGCTTGATGACCTCCTTCAACCCCCGTCGCTCCCGCATGTTCCCCACTCAACCGCATCGACCTTCATGCGACAGGTCGGGAACTTCTGGCCCGCGCCCATGTTAGCGACAGGTCCCATTGATTGAGAGCACCATGAAGATCTTATTCGCTTCGACACTAATCATCATCTCGGCTATCCCGGTAATGGCTGCCGACGACGCAGCGACCAAGCGGGCCGCCGATTTCGCCACGAAGGCTGCGCTTTCGAACCAGTTCGAGATCGAAGCTGCCAAGATCGAGATCGCCAAAGGCAAGGCCACCGACGCCAGACAGTTCGCTCAGGACATGCTGGTGGATCATGGCAAAGCCGGGCCATTGTTAGCCGAGGCAGCTAGAAAGGACGGCATTGCGCTACCGTCGGAACTCGATGGCGAACATCGTCAGAAAATCGAAGCTCTGCAAAGTGCCGATCCGGAGAACCTGGATCAGGCCTATCTGTCGACACAGGTCACGGCCCATCAGCTGGCGGTTGAACTCTTCGATCGCTTCTCAAAAGACGGTCCGGATGGCGAGCTCAAGAAAACAGCGAACAAAATCTTGCCAGACCTTCACATGCATCTGACGCGCGTTGAGGCTATTGCCTCGAAATAGGTCAACGCGTCCCGGACGAGGGATCGAGAAGCCTTCGTATCGCCGGAGGGGGACTACGACGCGGGATGATCGGGCTTCGAGTCCGCGCCGTTGGAGCCCACATGCAGACCGGTATAATGAGGGTGTCTGCAAAGCGGATTTCTCAGGCGGTAGAAGTTGGTGATTCCAAAGGTCACGCCGAGTCGGGAATACCAGTCTTTTCATGCAGTTAAGTGACTTCCCTATCCGCCTGAATGGCCATATAGGAAGGGGCGGGTGAGTAGTAACGCGAGGTTTCCTTTCGCCGCCCCACGGCAGCGCCCAGGTCATTCCGACCCGTCCTTGCCTCTGGCGATTTCTTGTGAAGTTGGAGCCATCTCATGGTTCGATTTACAAGCGAGATCCTGTCATCGAACATCGGCCCGCCGCTTACCATCGCTGCTTTGGCTGCGATCGCCGGTCACCACCTTGGGCGGCAAGCTCCTCTGGTCTGTGTCGCACCCTCACCACAGCAGCGTAGTTCCCTGCGCCCTCTGCTTTTCGCCCTTTGGTGCGCCACCGTACGCAACAGCCTTCGCTAGCGGCCTGATATAGACACAACTACCTATGGAGCATAGCGTCACAAAACCGACAGCCATCTATCTGCAGGCGCTGACGGCTGAGGGTTCCTACGCGCTCTCGCTTGCTAAAAAAGGAGGGCGACCATGCTTCAGGAACGCCCGTTCCCAATCAACGACGAACTGATGAAAATCGGACGACGCTATTTCAAAAGCAACGCCGACGCGAAGCAGGTAGCCGAACAAGCCCTGGAAATGATTTCTTCAGATCCTTGGTGCATCGACGGCGGCGACATAAGAAAGTCATTGGCCGTAATCGTTCACAGACTAGCCCAAGATAGGTTGAGCAGTCGCTAGTCGGGCGGGGTTCAGCCTCCATCGTTTGAGCGCAGACGCTCAAGCCGGTCCAGTCGCTCGCCATCGTTCAAACCACATCGCGAGGGCTGTAGACGCTTCCTTGGGCGCGTTCCAGTTCGTCCATCTGGCGCTGCTGATCTATGTACCGTTGATCGTACCTGTCAAACACGCGATCGCGCTCCTTCCGCGGTGCCTCTGCATCGCGAAGGCCGTTCACATTTGGACCGGCTCGGGCCCAATTCGCCGCCGATCGAGCGGTTCGCCGCTCCAATTCCTGCTGGGTAACCATCTTGTCACCAGGATATTGAGGGAAGCCTCAGCTCGGCGGTCTCCTCGCGGATCGGCAGTTGCGCCAGGCCGCCGAGCCTAGGAGTGAACACAATGCCACTGCAGCGCCCGCCATTGCGGCTTGTTGCGCTCGGCAAGGTTCGTCGATAGGCCGCGATCGAGGCTCGCGTTTGGTTCGCATGAAGCCGGATCGCCCCTCTGTCTCGAGATCGGTTTTGCCGGCGGCCAAGTTTCGTGACCCGCTCACCAAGCTGGGCGGTGATAGACCCTATGGGCGTCATTTTGTTGCTCATGTCGTCCGACATCCTCTGCCTTGCCCAGCCCTTCCAATGCCGTTTCGACCGGCCAGCGCTTGCAGAAGGTGCACAAAGAACGGATGGGAACAATCTTTGCCTAGCTTGGTTCGAATGTCGGATCGTGGGGCGCGGATTCCTTTCGGATCAATCTTGCACAACATGACGCGCCCCGCGGCCCACCATCCCTCTATTGAGCGAATAGGTCTATGACGGACAAGAATAGAGCCGCTTCAAGTGATTCCGAGCGAAGTGACCCAAAGGTCGCCGATGCGAACCGCGAGGAGCTCAAGAAAGATGCTGACGAAGAAATACAAAAGATCCGAAAGGAACTGCGGGAAGAGAACCCGGACAAGAAACAGGGATGAAACAGTTTCCAGCGGATGAATTGTTGTTAAAGAGGAGAATGCTCCTGAGCATTCTCCTGTTAATGTATGGCTATCACATAGAAACGACCATCTTGCAGAGCTTAGTCAAGCTTGCATCGTAGCCGCCCGAACGCAGGACATCCTTGCAACGAAGTTTCGCCTTGGCTCGTTCACCCGGTGACATGTCGTTGAAGGCGCGTGCCGCGCTCGGATTTACCGAGCCGATGGATCGACCGACGGCATTCGGGGCTTGACCGACACGGCCTGCACTGTCCGCGTCAGTGTCCGAAGCGCTTCCTAAGAGGATGTCGGCCAGTGTGGTCCCGCCGGCGCCGATGCTGGCCCGTGCAGTTCCAAGTCTGGATCCCCCTGCCTTGACATCCACGTCAGCGGCAACCCCATCAACACCGCCCACCGTGGCATTAGCGTTTGCGGTAGCAAGGTTCGAACCGCCGACCCTGGCACCGACATTCGCATTGACCCCGCTGGCGCCACCGACGCTGGCTCTGGTCCCCACGCCGAGCCCGCTACCCCCGCCGACCGTTGTGTTGCTGTTGACTCCCCTTGCCCCGCCAACCGAAGCGTCGACACCGAGTCCGCCTGTGGAACGGCCTCCCACGCTAGCGTTTACGCCGCTACTTCCGCCGACCGAAACGCCCAGACCACCACTTCCATTGCGTCCGACACTGACGCCATTCCGTCCGCCGATATCTAAAGCCATCGCCGGCGCTGACGCAATTACGCCTACGCAACCCAGCGCCATGGCAACCATGGCCCTTCTGTAACTCTGCATGGAATTCTCCTACCTTTGACCGAAAAACCTCGATGACAAAAATGAGGAGGGCGCGCACTCCAGGACTGGCATTTTTTCATTACCCTAAGGTGG
>Ga0209257_1003873_pt1 | contig 12213 bp, 11 predicted proteins | sample AraplaCvi_mCL_r2_FD_184277 | JGI IMG/M metagenome (GOLD analysis project Ga0209257, IMG submission 184277) | Arabidopsis root microbial communities from North Carolina, USA - plate scrape MF_Cvi_mCL_r2 (SPAdes) (version 2) | ecosystem: Host-associated > Plants > Roots > Endosphere | place: USA...
TGACCTCAGCCGCCGAAATGCCTTCCTCGGCGTGGATGCCGGTCGGGATGCCGCGGCCATTGTCCTCGACGCTGACCGACCCGTCGCTGTTCAAGGTGATCAGAACGAGGTCGCAGTGGCCCGCGAGCGCTTCGTCGATCGCATTGTCCGAAACCTCGAATACCATATGGTGCAGACCCGACCCGTCGTCGGTGTCGCCGATATACATGCCGGGGCGCTTGCGCACCGCGTCGAGACCCTTGAGGACCTTGATCGAATCGGCGCCATAGGCGTTGGTGTTGGGCTGTTTTGATGCGCTCTCGGGCGCGCCGGTTTCGGGCGTATCTGTCATATCGAGTATATAGGGTCGAGGGGCGCAAAACCCAAGCGAAAATGCGCCTCTCGCCGCTTTCCGATCGGCCGTTGCGCGGGGGCGTCGCGGCGGCTAGTTTCGGGCCATGAAACACAGTCTCCCGATCCTGTCCGCCGTCTCTCTCGCTCTCTCGCTCGCCGCGTGCAGTCAGGCTGCGCCGCCCGCCGACAATGCGCCCGCGGTCGCTGGCGAGCCGCTTGCGACGCGTGCGGTGATGATCGGTACCGAAGGGCCGAGCCTTCCCGCCTGCGCGAGCACCAGCCGCGTCAAGGCCGGCGGCACCGACGTCTATTGGGCGCCCGGCGAAACGCGCGCGGTGAAGGCGAAGGTCGCGGGCGGCGCCAGCGTTTCGGTATGCGAAGCTGCCGATAACGACGCCTGGTTCGGCATCGTCTTCGCCGCGCCCGGGACCGATCCCGACATGTGCGGGGTCGGCAAGGCCGTCCAGAACGCGCGCGAATATCAGGGGCCGTGCCGCTGGGGCTGGATCAAGGGTGGATCGGTTCAGCTCGGCGCCTAGGCGCGCCCGGGACTTACCTCCGGCAATCCTCGATCACGCGGCCGATTTCCGACTGCACCGGCAGCGTCAGACCCCTGCCGCCCGGCGCCTCGAGCGCGAAGCGGCCGCGGCTGAAGGCGATGCGGTCGAGGCGGATGTCGCGGCCCGGCACAGTCGCGGCGCCGCCGTCGAAGCGAAGCTGGTCGATCCCCGCGCTGGTGCGCAGCGAAACATTACCCTCGAGTGCGGAGGTCAGACGGATGTTGCCGCCGCTGCACGCCATCGTCAGCAGCGGGCCGGCGTTGCCGGTCTGGACGAAGCTGGCGACGCGGCTGCCCGCGTCATAACGCCACGCACCGCGGTCGACCGGGCGATCCTCCCACGATCCCGCCGGGGTCGGCGCGGGTGCCGGAGCGGGGGTCGGGGCGGGCGCGGGAGCCGGGCGCTCGGGCGGCGGCGCTTGCGGTTTCGGCACTGCGGTGCAGCTCGCAATCGCGAGCGTCAGCGGCAGTGCAATGCCAAATTTCGTCCACACCCGGTTACGCATCATCTTCAGAAACCCTGCCAATCGATCACTTCTTCCAGCCCGACGCGCGGCACCGCCCACCGGTTCACCGCCGCCCCGGTATCGGCATGGCCGATCGCAAGGCCGGTGAAGAGGATCTGGTCCTCGCCGAGGCCCAGCGTTTCGCGGATCGTCGCTCCGTACATGGCCCAGCATTCCTGCGGACAGCTTGCGAGATCATTCTCGACGAGCTGGAGCATCACCGATTGCAGCCACATTCCCATATCCGACCATTGCGGAGGGCCCATGATGCGCGAGCAATGCAGGAAAAGCATCACCGGTGCGCCGAACCCTTTGTAATTGTCCATGAATTGAGCGAGCCGGCCCGCCTTGTCCTCGCGCGGGATGCCGAGAGACGCGTAGAGCGCCTCGCCGACGCCGAAGCGGCGGGCCTCCCACGGCTGGGTCAGCCCCTTGGGATAGATGTCATATTCGGGCTGATAGCCCTCGCGTCCCATCGCGATCCGCGCCGCAACTGCGTCCTTGACGCGCTGCCAGGGTTCATCCGTGACGACGGTGACTTGCCACGGCTGGAGGTTGCCGCCCGAGGGCGCGCGCTGCGCGTTGGCGAAGATCGTCCGCAGCAACTCGGGATCGACCAGCTTGTCCGAAAAGGCACGGACCGAGCGGCGGCGATGCAGCGCATCGGCGACCGATCCGGGGAGAGCGTCACTCGCTGGCATATTTATCCTCTCGTCTTTTCCCGAGCAGCAGACCGCGTTCGAGCCGCGCTTTCAGCTGCCGGTAATAGGAAAGCAGGAAGACGTCATCCTCTTCCGCGACCGGGCGCCCGATCTTCGCGCGGATCGTGTCGGCTACCTCGCGCATCGCGCGCGGGTCCTTGGTGCGCAACACCCGTTCGAGTTCCTGCAGTTCGAAAATGCCATAGACCGCAAGCTCGGCGTCGCTGAACTGCATCGCCTGCGCGTCCTGTGCGGTGGCGATATCGCTGTCCAGCTTGACCCGCTGTGCCATCACGACCCATGTGCCCGCGATCAGGTCGCCCATCCGCATCCGGTCGCGATTGAACAGCAGGAACAGGCTGAGCGTCAGCGACCAGACGACCCCCGCGACGACGGTCCAGCCCGACACTGTGTCCTCGGCCGTGCCGTTGCCGAGCATCATCAGCGGCAGGAACAGTTCGAGCTCGCGGATCAGGTTGCGGGCGACCACCGCGTCGGCCGTCAGCCGCCCGCCGTCGCGTGCGACGACGCGGATGCCCATCAATCGCTTGCCGGGTGTCGCGGCGCGCGAGCCCAGCTCGAACCCGATGAACCAGAAGGTCCGCAGCAGGAAGAAACCCAGCATCCAGATAGTCATGGCAATGCCGTTGCCTCCGGCGACGCCGACCCAGATCATGAACAGCGTGAAGAGCAGCAGCGCGGCGGAGATGATGATCAGGTCGGTGATCAGCGCGCCGAACCGCAATCCCGCGCTGGCGATCCTGAGCTGCAGGTCGACGCCCTCCGGCGTCACGAACTGGCGGATTTTCTTGGCGGTCGCGGTGCGCGCCCTGGCATTGGCGGCGGCGGTCATGCGACATCCTCGCGCCGCGGGATATAGTAATAGGCCAGCCAGAAGAGCAGCATCAGCGTGCCGATGCCGTACCGCAGCAACGTATCGGTGATCAGCTGGCGCCCGAAGCCCTCGAGCAGTCCGGCGACGAGCAGCATCAGGATCACGCCGACCATCACCTTGCCCGCCGTCCGCCCGGCGATCGATGCAGCTTCCAGCCGTCCGCGTGCGCCGGGAAAGACCACCGCCGTACCGATCCGCAGCCCCGCGGCGCCGGACAGCGCCGCCGCGAACAGCTCGGTCGTGCCATGGATGAACAGCCAGCCGCCGAAATCGAACCCCAGCCCCTTGCCTGCGAAGACCGCCACCATCGCACCGAGGCTGATGCCTTGATAATATTCGAGCATCATTGTCGGCACGCCGAAGGCGAAACCGAGCGCGAAGGACATGATCGACACGCCGCTGTTGTGCGTGAACAGGAAGGCCGCGAAGATGTGCAGCGCATCCTCTTCCTTGTCCGCCGCGGCCGCCTTGCCGTGGCCGATCGTCGATTGCAGGAACTCGACCGTCGCACGCGGATCGCGCCCGCCCGACATGCCTTCGTCGACGAAGTTGAAATACCATTCGGGGTTATGCGCGACGAGCGAATAGCTGGTCAGCGCTCCCAGAATGATGACCAGCGCGATGATGATCGTTTCCTTCCACACGGCGCGCACGGCGGCGGGCCAGTCGTAGAGGAAGAAACGGCGGGTGCGGCTCCAGCGCGTCTCGCGCACGCCGTAGACGAGGAAATAGCCGCGGATCGACAGTGCCTCGAGATGGTCGAGCAGCGCCTTGTCGAGGCTTGTCGCCCGCGCGATCGACAGCGAGGATAGCGTCGCGCGATAGAGGATCGGCAGTTCGAGCAGTTCTTCGCTCGTCAGCGCCTTCGCGCCGCGCTTTTCCAGCTTGGTGAGCAGCAGGTCGAACGCGATCCAGTCGGCCTCGCGCTCTTCGCGAAAGCGGCTCGTCGAAAAAGAGGGAAGACCGGCGGCGCTCACAGGCTGCCTGCCCGCTTGATGCCTAGATAGGCTTCGACGACGCCCGCGCCCATCGCGTCGGCCGGCACTTCGAGCACGTCGACGCCCAGCCGCTGGAGCCGCGCGATCACCAGCTGGCGGTCGCGCAGCATCGCCGCGGCGACATTCGACCGGGTAACATCCGCCGCGCTTTCGGGTCGGCGGCGCTCCTCTTCCTCGACCTCGTCGTCGCGGATCACCACGAACAGAAGCCGGTGCTTCTTTACCAGCCGTCCTGCGGCGCGGATCATCAGGTCGGCACTCGTCGCGTCGGTGAATTCGGTGAACAGGATGATCAGCGAGCGGCGGTTGAGCTCGGCCGACAAGGTCATCAGCGCAAGGGTGAAATTGCTCTCTACCGGCGCATAGTCGATCTTGCTCGCCGCGCGCTGCAGCGCCGGGAAATCCTGGATGTGCAGATATGCGGGGGTCAGCGCCTGCGGCTTGGCGGCAAAGGAAAAGAAACTGATCCGGTCGCCGAGCTTGAGGCCGGCATAGGCAAGCAGCAGCGCCGCCGACACCGCGCGATCGACGCGCGGCATCCCGCCGACGGGTTCGGCCATCGTGCGTCCGGCGTCGATCGCGAGGACGACGCGATTGTCGCGCTCGACCCGATATTCCTTGGCGAGCAGTTTCACATGCCGCGCCGAAGCGTTCCAGTCGATCGAGCGCCGGTCCATCCCCGCCTGATATTCGGCCAGCGCTTCATATTCGGTGCCCTCGCCGCGAATCTGCTGCTGGCGGAGGCCGAACCAGCTGTTGCGCTGGAACAGCCGGCTGCCTTCCTCGGTGACCGACCGCAGGCTCGGTACCACCGCGATTTCGCGGGCGAGCTGGAAGCGGCGCTGCTTCCAGACGAGCCCCAGCGGCCCCGCCCACCGCATCCATAGCGCCCAGATCAGCGCCTGTCCGCGCCGCGAGGCGGTGAGTGGAAGGGTCCGGACAAGCGCGTTCGCGTCGGCCGCCTTCACCATCTCGTCGGCCAGACGCCCCCCGGGGGCGAGCCGCTCGTCGAGCTGGAGCGCGATTTCGGCGCGGCGCGGCACGCCGCCGCCGGTCGCCGACAGCCTGAGGTCGAACGGATCGCCGACCCCGACCTGATGCGGCACCTGTGCGTCGAGCGCGAGGCGGCGCGGATTGGCGCCGAGCATCGCGTCGAGCAGCAGTCCGAAAAACAGCAGGCCGATCCACGCCGGCGCGACCACCCACAGATCCGGACGCAGCAGCCCGAGCGCCAGCGCCAGCGGGGCGCCAAGCAGCAGGAGATAGATCGCGCGGCGGGTCGGATAGATCAACGCGGGACTTCCTCGCGTTCGACAAGGTCGGCGATGACCTGCTCGACGTTCCGGCCCTCGATCTCGGCCGCCGCCGACAGGATGACGCGGTGGCGGAGCACGCCCGCGGCGAGCCGCTGGACGTCGTCGGGGATCACATAGTCGCGGCCTTCGAGCGCGGCGGCGGCGCAGGCAGCGCGCGCCAGCATCGTCGCGGCGCGGGGGGAGGCGCCGCACTCCAAGTCGGCGCTCGCGCGCGTCGAACGGATCAGGCGGACGATATAGTCGACGACCTCTTCCGCGAGACGCACGGTCGCGATCGCGTCGATCGCTGCGCCGATCGCCTTGGCGTCGGTAATCTTTTCGACCCCGAAATCCGAAACCGACGGGCTTTTGAAGCGCCCGCCGTGATCGGCGACGATGCGCCGTTCCTCATCCGCGTCGGGATAGTCGACGACAAGCTTGAACAGGAAGCGGTCGAGCTGCGCTTCGGGCAACGGATAGACGCCTTGCTGCTCGATCGGATTCTGCGTCGCGAGCACGGTGAAGCGCGGGCTCATCGCATGCGGTTCGCCATTGATCGTCACGCGCCGCTCCTGCATCGCCTCGAGCAGCGCGGCCTGCGTCTTGGGCGGGGTGCGGTTGATTTCGTCGGCGAGCAGCAGTTCGGTAAAGATCGGGCCCTTGGTCAGCGTGAAGCTCGACGTCTGGAAGTTGAACAGGTTCGACCCCAATATATCCCCGGGCATCAGGTCGGGGGTGAACTGGATGCGCCCGAAATCGAGTCCGACTGCACGGGCAAAGGCCTGCGCCAGCAGCGTCTTCGCGGTTCCCGGCGGCCCTTCGAGCAGGACATGCCCGCCCGCGAGCAATGCAATCGTCACCATACGGGTCAGCGGGCCCTGCCCGAACACGACCTTGGCGACCTCGCCCTCGATCGCGGCGCCGAGCGCCTTTACGCTATCGATCTCAGCCGTCACGCAATAATTCCTTTCTGATGTCGTGCAGCGCCTGTGCGTCGCTCAAGAATTCATGTCTGTTGCGCGCGAGCGGTAGGCGCCGCGCGAGCGAGGAGAAGAGGTTGCTGCCATCCTTCAGCCGCTTGTCGATCCAGGCGTCGGTTGCCTCGGCGTCGAGCCCCGAGGGCGCATGCAGCCGCCGCGCGATCGCGAGGCGCTGGCTATGGACATAGGCATCGGCGCCGTCGAGCTCGCGCCGCGCCTGCCGGATCAGATCCGCGCTATTCGTGATCAGCGCCGCCTTCGATATCGGGATCGCACGGCTCGGTGTCAGCGCCGGACCGAAGCGCATCCACGCCTGCCATAGCGCTAGCAGACCCGCGGCGATGAGGCACAGGGTGATCCCGATGAAGGGCGGGACAAAGGCGAAGCGCAGCAACGAGCGCTGGCTGCCGAAGCCGTTGAGCGTCAGGTCGAACGCCAGCATGTCGGCGTCCGCATCCTCGCCCACCGCATCGATCAGCATCGCGGCGGCTTCGGCCCTGTCGCGCGAGGCAAAGGCCAGATTGTTGATCAGGTCGGGGTCGGCGAGGACATAGACATTGTGGCCCTTGGCGGCCGCCAGCACCGCACCGCCGTTCGCTCCCGCAATCAGCGGAACGAGCCCGTCGCCTTCGACGACCTGCGCATCCTCGGGCAGATAGGCCGCGAAGCCCCGACCGGCGATTTCGGCGGCGATCTTCTGTGCCTTGGCGCCCTGTGCGCCGATGGCGACCTTTCCGAACAGGCTTTCGGGAAGCAGGCCGTCGGGCGGAGCGACCGGGAAGCCGTGGCTGACCCAGCCCGGCTTTTTCGTCTGTCCGGGAAGCCGCATCGTCTGCCATTTCGGAAGCACGACAAGGACATGGCCATCGCCTGCACCGTCGAGCAGCGCCTTCATTTCCTCAGGCTTCGTCCGGTGCGTCGGCGTCAGCACGAGCAACGCCTTCGAATCGTCATATGCGGTCTTGTTCTCGGTGCGGCGCAGTTCGACCGTGCCGCCCGATCGTTCGAGCAGATCGACGATCGCGGCATAGCCCGGCGCGGATTTCGACAGCGCATGGCCGCCGCCGTCGTTGCCGGCCGACAGTTGCGGGCCGAGCGCGATCAGCGCCCAGAGCGCAACGAAGGCAACGATGCCGACGATCACGACCCCGGCAATCATCAGCGGGTTGAAACCGCCCGTGTCGGAAGTCCGCTCGCTCATGCGCGCGCCCAGTTCTTAGGCACGGTCAGCTCCGCATAGGCGCTGCGGCACTCGGTCCACGCGTTCTCGTCGATCGCGCGGCCGCCGAACAGGCTGATCTCGACCGCACGGGCGATCCGGCTGAACGCGGTTCGCGCGACCGATGGCAGGTCGTGCGCCTCGGCAAGCTCGCGCGAGGTCATCGCCGGGCGGACGAGACCGGGGCGGCGATTCTCGATGTCGTCGACGCTGCGATAAAGCAGCAGGTGGATCGCCTCGGCGAAGCGGCCGGCGGCGGCGAGCGCGTCGGCATCGGCGAGCCGCGCCCGCGCGCGACCGGCTTCGGCTTCGCCGATGACCTCTTCCTCGACCTCGCGCCGCTTTCTGCCGAACCGGATATTGTCGACCCAGTCGGCAAAGGCAGGCACGAAATGATAGAGAATGATCAGCAGCAGCACGGCGGCGCCGATCCACGCGAGCGGTTTCAGCGCCGGAGCGCTCCATTCGAAGAAATCGCGCAGCCAGCCGAAATCCCAGTTCGGGCTCTTGGGGGGAGGCGGCGGAGGCGGGAAGCTGGTCTGGATCTCGCCGCCCGCGATCGTCTGGCTATAGGCTGGCCCGGCGAGCTCGGGGTCGATCAGCCAGCCGCCGCTCCCGTCGGACGGTACATCGGCCGCCGCCGTCGCTTGGGCGATCCACAGCGTCATCATGTTGAAAAGAGTGCCCCGCCCCGATGCGTCATCGGGTCAAGTGGTAGCGCGAGGCCGCGCGATAAGGCAAGAGATGCTTGCGCGCCGGGGTGCCCCGTTATAGCGCGCGCCCGATAGGACCGATGGTTGCCGGTGCAACCTTATGGCGCGGTGACGGAGGATGTCGGTGGACGCGGCGCAGGCAGTACATGAGAAATTCCTTGGCGCGCTGGCGAGCGGATCGCTGGCGCGACGCGCCGATGCGCCCGACCCCGCCGCCATCGGCCTGTCGCGCGCCGACGCGACCGACCTCTTCCTGTCGCAGTTGACCAGCCGCCAGATGGACCGGCTGTCGCGTCATCTGCAGGCGCGCGGCGAAGGCTTCTATACGATCGGCTCGTCTGGGCACGAGGGCAATGCCGCGGTCGCCGCGGCGCTGCGCGTCACCGACATGGCGTTCCTCCACTATCGCTCGAACGCCTTCCAGCTCCACCGCGCGCGCCAGCTTCCCGGCGAAAGCGCGACCTGGGACATGTTGCTGAGCTTTGCGGCGTCGTCCGAAGATCCTATCTCGGGCGGACGGCACAAGGTGATCGGATCGAAGCCACTCAACATTCCGCCGCAAACCTCGACGATCGCCTCGCATCTGCCGAAGGCGGTCGGCGCCGCCTTCTCGATCGGCATCGCGCGCCGCCTCGGCCGCAAAGGTCTGCCGCTTCCCGACGACGCAGTCGTGCTGACGAGCTTCGGCGACGCCTCGGCGAACCATTCGACCGCACAGGGCGCGTTCAACACCGCGGGCTGGGCGGCGTTTCAGGGCACGCCTATGCCGCTCATTTTCCTCTGCGAGGATAATGGCATCGGCATTTCGACGCGCACGCCCACGGGCTGGATCGAGGCGCAGTTCCGCCACCGCGCGGGGCTGCACTATATCCAGTGCGACGGTACGGACCTCGTTTCGGCCTATGCCGGCGCGTGCGAGGCGGCCGACTATGCGCGCCGCTATCGCAAGCCGGTATTCCTGCACATGGCCACCGTTCGCCTCTATGGGCACGCGGGTTCGGACGTGCAGGGCGTGTATCTCCCCAAGGCGCTGATCGAATCGGACGAGGCGCGCGATCCGCTGCTCGCGGGCGCGGCGCTGATGGCCGAGCAGGGCTGGATGACTTCCTCCGAGATCGCCGAAACCTATGAGGAGATCGGCGCGACGCTCGCGCGACAGGCCGAGGCCGCGATCCTGCGGCCGAAGATCGTGACGTCCGCCCATGTGATGGAGAGCCTGATCCCGCCGGCGCGCGAGGTCGCGCGGCCCAACACGCCGTCGGCCGATGACCGCGTCGCGATGTTCGGCAGCGACGCCGGGCAGATGGACAAACCGATGCACATGGCGCGGCTGCTCTCGTGGGCGCTCGCCGACCTGATGCTCGCGCATGAGGAAATCGCCGTTATGGGCGAGGATGTCGGCCCGAAAGGGGGCGTCTACAACGTCACCGCAAAGCTCCACCAGCGCTTCGGCCCGGCGCGTGTGATCAACACGTTGCTCGACGAACAGGCGATCCTCGGTCTCGCGATCGGCATGGCGCACAACGGCTTCGTGCCGATGCCCGAGATCCAGTTCCTCGCCTATGTCCACAATGCCGAGGACCAGATCCGCGGCGAGGCGGCGACGCTCAGTTTCTTCTCCGATGGCCAGTACACCAATCCGATGGTCATCCGAATTGCGGGGCTCGGGTACCAGAAGGGCTTCGGCGGCCATTTCCACAACGACAACAGCCTCGCGGTGTTCCGCGACATACCGGGCGTGATCCTCGCGGTGCCGTCGAACGGCCGCGATGCGGTGCATATGCTGCGCGAATGCGTCCGCCTCGCGCGCGAGGAACAGCGCGTCGTCGTCTTCGTCGAACCGATCGCGCTCTACATGACCCGCGATCTTCACGAGGAAGGCGACGGCCTGTGGACCAGCGTCTACGAGGCCCCGGGCGAAGGCGCGCCGATCCGCCTCGGCGATGTCGGCGTCCATGGCGACGGCACCGACCTTGCGATCGTCACCTATGGCAACGGCACTTATCTCTCGCGCCAGGCCGAGAAACTGCTTGCCGCCGACGGGGTGAAGGCGCGCGTCATCGACCTGCGCTGGCTCGGCCCGGTCGACGAGGACAAGCTCGTGGCAGCGGTCGGCGATGCGAAGCGCATCCTGATCGTCGACGAATGTCGCATCACCGGCTCGCAGAGCGAAGCGCTGATGGCGACCTTCGTCGAGCGCACGCCGGGCAAGGCGCTGAAGCGCATCGCCGCGGAGGACAGCTTCATCCCGCTCGGCAAGGCCGCGACGCTGACCCTGCCGAGCCGCGATTCGATTTATGCCGCCGCGAAGGAGCTGCTCGCATGAGCGCGCGCAAGACAGCGCTCGTCGTCGCCCCCGGCCGCGGCACCTATGGCAAAGGCGAACTCGGCAGCATCGCACGCCTGCACGGCGCGCGCTTCGCCGATCTCATCGCAAACTTCGACGCCCAGCGCGCCGAGCGCGGTCAGCCGACGGTTACCGCCCTCGATGGCGCCGAACGGTTCAGTGTCGCGGAGCATATGCGCGGCGACGTTGCCGCACCGTTGATCTACACCGCGACCGCGCTCGATTATCTCGGCATAGACCGCGACAGGTTCGACATCGTCGCCGTCGCGGGCAATTCGATGGGCTGGTACAGCGCGCTGGCGCTCGGTGGCGCGGTGTCGGTCGAGGACGGCTTCCGCATCAGCAACGCGATGGGGCTCAACAGCCAGACGCACGGCCCCGGCGGGCAGATCCTGCTGCAGGTCGTCGACGAGGACTGGCGCCCGGTCCCGGGGCTCCGCGACATTTTGTTCGCACTCGTGGACGCCATCGATGCCCGCCCCGGCCACGATCTCGCACTCTCGATCGACCTCGCCGGCATGCTCGTCCTCGCGGGCAATGAGGAAGGCCTTTCGGCACTCCTCGCCGAAGCGCCGCAAACCCCCGGGCGCGATCCGCTGCGCCTTGCCGGCCACGGACCTTTCCACACCCCGCTGATGTTCGGCAGCTCGGACAAGGCGAAAGCCGAACTGCCCGCCTCGCTTTTCGGCGGCCCGACCATCCCGATGGTCGACGGCCGCGGCCATATCTGGCGGCGCTTCGCGTCCGACCCGCACGCGGTGTGGGAATACACCTTCGGCCACCAGATCCTCGCGCCCTATGATTTCGCGTTGTCGGTGCAGATCGCGGTCAAGGAATATGCCCCTGACGTCGTCATCCTGCCCGGGCCCGGCGATACGCTCGGCGGCGCGATCGCGCAGGCGCTGATCGCGATCGAATGGCAGGGGATTGCGGGCAAGGCCGATTTCATGGCGCGGCAGACTTCTGACCCGATCCTGCTCTCGATGGGCCGCCCCGAACAGCGCGCGCTCGTCACCGGATAGGGCCCGAACCGCAATCGGGCCGACGCCCATTGAGCCGACGGGGGTGGAACTACCCCCGCCGGCCCTTCTGGGAATCGCGGTCAGGTGGGGATGACCGCGAGCGTGAACGGAGACGCCGGTGGGGACCAACTCACAGGCGCGGTTCCGTTCCCGTCCCTTATAGGATGCCAATCGCGCGCGTGGCCGCGATGGTTCCACCAGATGCGCCGAAATGGACGGGATTGCCTTGCGCCATCTCGGCGGTGAATTGCAGCCGCAGCAGCTCGGCGACACTGCCTGCCCCCGCGCGGCGCATGATATTCGCGCGGTGAACCTCGACCGTGCGTGGGCTAAGCTCCAGCCGCCGCGCGATCGCCTTGTTGCCGAGCCCCGATGCGATCCCCTCCAATATGTCGCGCTCGCGTGGAGTCAGCCCGGCAAGGCGCAGCTCGGCTTCGCGTCGCCGGGCGAGCGCCACCTGACGCGTGCGCCAGCCCTCCGCCGCGCCATCGATCATGCGACGGACGAGCCGCGGGTCGAGCGGCGCAGGGAGCAGGTCGTGCGCGCCGCCGCGCAGAATCAGGCGCGTTTCATCGATCGTCAGGCGGCTTGCGGCAACGAAGATGGTGACGTCGCCGCGTTCGCCGACCCGGTCGAGCAGGGCCG
>Ga0209257_1003874_pt1 | contig 12213 bp, 12 predicted proteins | sample AraplaCvi_mCL_r2_FD_184277 | JGI IMG/M metagenome (GOLD analysis project Ga0209257, IMG submission 184277) | Arabidopsis root microbial communities from North Carolina, USA - plate scrape MF_Cvi_mCL_r2 (SPAdes) (version 2) | ecosystem: Host-associated > Plants > Roots > Endosphere | place: USA...
TACACGCCTTCCTGAAAAACCGCATCGGGTTCCTGCAAATGACGGAAGTAATAGAGGAAACCCTGGTGAAGGTCCCCTTCATCGAAGTGCCCACTTTACATGATTATTATGAAAGCGATACTGCAGCCCGCGAACATGCAGCAACACTCATCAATGCCATCGTGATCTGAAATCATTCGTAATAATCGTAATAATTGTAATATTTTAACAGGCGGATGCTTTTATCTATTTAGATCCTTTAAGTTACATGACAACACAAGAAATATTAGTGAAGGCCGGACAGTTGATCCTATCGCTGTCCATCCTTGTGGTATTACACGAATTAGGGCACTTTATCCCGGCCAAACTATTCAAAACCAAGGTAGAGAAGTTCTATCTTTTCTTTGACCCCTGGTTTTCATTATTCAAATTCAAGAAGGGCGAAACCGAATACGGTGTAGGCTGGTTACCGCTTGGCGGCTATGTGAAGATCTCCGGTATGATCGATGAGAGCATGGACCGCGACCAGATGGCGAAAGAGCCGCAACCCTGGGAATTCCGCTCCAAGCCAGCCTGGCAGCGCCTCATCATTATGATAGGAGGGGTGACCGTTAACCTGATATTAGGGTTTCTTATATACGCAATGATGTTATGGTACTGGGGAGAAACCTACCTGCCTACCACCGCGGTGAAGTACGGTGTAGCAGTAGATTCCCTGGCAGAAAGCATCGGTATGCGCGATGGCGACAAGATCGTGTCTATAGACGGCGTGAAAGTGGAGAGCTTCACCGCCATCCCTGCAGAGATCATCCTGCGCGAAGCCAAGAGCATACAGGTAGACCGTAATGGGCAGCAGATGAGCATCGCCATCCCCCAGGGTTTTATCCGGCAGATGATCAAGCAGAAATCACCCTTTGCCATTCCGCGTGTACCTTATTTCGTATCTGATTTTGAGAAAGGATCAGCCGGAGAAAAGGCCGGTTTGAAAAAAGGTGATAAGATCATCTCTCTCAACGGCGAGCCCACAGAATATTTCAGTGATTTCAGGAAGAAGATGAAAGGCCGCGCCAATCAACAGATCCAGGTAGGCGCCGTACGCGGAAAGGATACCCTGAACTTCAATGTTAAAATTCCCCAGGACGGTCTGATGGGTGTATACTTTGATCGGGACATGACCAAGTTCTTCTCCCTCAATACCAAGAAATACACCTTCTTTGAAGCCATCCCGGCCGGTTTTAATAAATGTATCAATACCCTGGTAAAATATGTGCAGCAGCTGCGGCTCATCTTTGTATCCAAGGAAGTAAAGGCCAGCGAGTCGCTCGGCGGCTTCCTGAGCATTGGTAACCTGTTCCCCGGCGAGTGGGACTGGATGTCCTTCTGGGAAATGACGGCCCTGCTGTCTATCATCCTGGCCTTCATGAACATCCTCCCGATCCCTGCACTGGATGGCGGTCATGTGCTGTTCCTGCTGTATGAGATTGTGACAGGCCGTAAGCCCAGCGAGAAGTTCCTGGAGTATGCACAGATCGTAGGTATGGTGATCCTGTTTGGCCTGCTGCTGTATGCTAATGGCCTTGATCTGTGGAGGAATATTTTTAGTAAGTGGTTCTCTTAAAATAAGTTGGCAGTTGGCGGTCGGCGGTCGGCAATATGCAGTACTGCCAATTGCCAACTGCTAATTGCTAACTAAAAAAGTTGTATCTTTGTGGCTCTAAATTAACTGGGGTTGCCTGGTTTTGACAGCATAGGTCTTTGAAAGTGTAAGCATGTCGTGCGTTGTATAATTAGCACGTAAATCTGAATATACAAACTATAATTGGCGAATCTAACTACGCCATGGCTGCCTAATCAGCGATTAGACACCCATTATAGCCGCCGCTAGTCTGCGCCTGCTAAGACTGCCGCCGCTGAATCATCAAACCTAGGAGGATAGATGCTCATGGTTTCCGTGAGTGAGCATTGAAACTTAAACGGATAAGGACGAGGTTGGTTTGTTGCGCCCCTGCCAAGTCCCGACAGATCAATGCGTAAATAAGCATGTAGAAAGCTTTTGGGGAATATGTTTGGACGCGGGTTCGATTCCCGCCAACTCCACTTGCGGGAATAGTACAGTCAAAGGTACTATTCCCGTTTTCTTTTTTCCCCCCTAAAACCTGCACTAGTTCCATCATTCGACGGGATACTTCATTCACACGCGGGGTTCGACATTTGTTATTTTTGCGAGTATATAAATCCCTTCGGCACTTTTCAAGGTTCGACCCTTATTCCCTTTTTGCCAGTTCCCGCCCGGAAACTGGAAGTTGAGATCGAGACGGTTTCCTGTGTCTTATAAAATATTGTTATTTCAATCAAAGTAGCAAGTTGCTTTTGAGCGGTGTTGCACATCGCTTGAATTTGTTCAACGAAAAATCTGTAATAAAACTTTACGGCTGTGTGACACGCTACCTGATTGAATAAAGTTTAGTAAATTAAATATCCGATACATGTTCAGGGTAAGCAGCCAAGGACCATCTAAGCATTATGATATATGTATAATTTTGATTTCCATACATTGGAGCCGGCTGAATTTGAAAGGCTTGTGGCAGATCTTGTAACCGCCAGGGAAAGTGCCGCAAAGCAAACCAACTTTGTTGTAATAACCCAAAATGGAGGACCGGATAGAGGAGTAGACTTCAGACTAAATAACGGCAAGATCATAGGACAGGCCAAACGTATAAAGAATGAAAAAGATCTGTTTAAAATCCTGGAGAAAGAAGTCTCCAGGGTAAAAGCCCTGATGCCTGAAAGGTATATCCTCATTGTATCAATTACGCTGAGCTTTCAGCAGAGAGACAAAATCACAGAACTATTTTCGCCTTTTATACGGGAAGACTCCGACCTGCTTGATAGAAGCAACTTAAATAACCTCTTGGAAAAACACAAAGACGTTCTATTAAAGCATAATAAACTTTGGCTATCAAATACACATATACTACAGGAAATTATATCGGAAGCGATAAATAAAGCCCTCACAAGCCTATCCGAAAAAAATACCATTGCAGAGCTCCAGGAAATTTCCAGAGTGGGAGAATACTTCGTATCAACGTCTCATTTCCCCGAAGGAATGAACGCACTTAGAAAAAAAGGCTTTCTGATCATTACAGGCGATCCAGGTATGGGGAAAACCACACTTGCCAGAGCTCTATGTCATTATTTTATGGAAGAAGGTGGATACCGTAAATTATTTTACCACCATGGCATTAATCCTCCCCTGTACATGCCGGACGTAAAAGAAAAAAGCATCTTTTTTCTGGATGATTTCCTGGGATCAAACATTTACGACAAAGCCAGGATAGAAAACATCGGCTTTTTTGAACAATTTATTGATAAGTTATATGTGGATGGACATTTATTGATTGTTACAACAAGAGAATATATCTACCAGCAGGAAAAGAAGGCTAATCCCAGGTTCCGCCAGCTGGATACCTTTAAACATGTTATATCACTTAAAGGATATTCAAGAGAAGAAAAATTACAGATCCTAAAAAGGCCACCATTGCTGATGACCTGTAAATTCAATAATAGCTCATTATTTATTCAGCAATTTCTCTTTTTCTATCTGAAATTCTTCCTCCGTTAGAACACCCGATGCTTTAAGTTCACCCAGCTTTTTTAATTCGTCCATTTTACTGGTTGTTACCGGATTGTCCTCTTTATTCTTCCGCGCTTCTCTAAGTTTATCCATGATCAGTTGGTAAATTTTGTCAGCCTGCTCTCCAACCTTACCAGTGAATGCTCTTAATACGACAGTGTTTTGATCTTTCATGCTTTCTGACGAAGAGCTCAGCAATCCCACTTTAGCATTCGTATCGTGTGTGCCGGGAACAATAACTTTGAAATACCCATTTGCAAAAAAGGTAGGCTTCTTGTATTCGAATGAACTTATGTCGGTATAAAAGAAAATCCGGTCTCCTGAAGATCCACCCTGACTTATAAATCCACCAAATGTTGCGCGAGAGATCTTGATGTGATCATCAAATACCATTATTTTGCCATTCTGGCCTTTAAATTCTGTGATCATATATTTTCAGTTTGATAGGTGATGATCAAATATAGTCATTATTTTTACAATTTGTAATTGTATTAGAAAACAGTGAGTCCTGCATGCGTCAAGGTTTTAACATGATACTGTCTATGGGAATAAGCGTTGCAAATTTTTACAGGACTTTTTGTTTGTGGAGCTCACTTAACCCTGCTACAATATTGTATCTTACGCTTATCTTTTTTTAATCACTTAACCTTGAATTTATGACCCTTTACGAAACGGTTTTTAGCATTACGTCCACCATCCCTCCTGAAAATGTAATTGAAATAGTAGCAAAGTATTAATTGATGTCGGTTGTAAAATGGAGCGTGACGAGAACTGGGGATTAAAAGGAGACGGTTACAATAGGCTATTTAAATTCCAGGCCCCGGAGGCATCTGCAGTTACTGCACTGGAGACTAGTTTTAGACGGTATAAGCGAGTATTCCGATATAAGACTGTTAGGCTTGGGTAAATGAACTTACATGTTGCATGCTTATCCGCACTTTTCCCCATCATAATCAATATCTTCTGAGTGTAGGTTTATTTTTTTGAAAAATCCCGACCGTTTTCCCCGGCCCATTCGTCAAAAGGTAAACTTAACAAAATGCAAAACCTAAAAGACAAAGTAGCCGTCGTATTTGCCGCATCCGGAGATATTGCGGGCGCTGTTGCGCGATCGTTATCCCAACACGGAGCAAAAGTGTATATAACCGCCCGAAACCTCAACCCCGTAAACACATTAGCCCAGGAGATCAAAGCCAATGGCGGACATGCAGAAGCCGCCAAAGTAGATGCCTTAAACGAAACAGAGATCGACAATTTTTTGAAAAAGGTTGTCTCAGACAACGGCAAGCTGGATATTGTATTCAATGGCATTGGGCTTAGCTATAACGAGATGGGCGGGCGTCCACCCACCACAGAAGCAACATTCGAACAATTCATGGCTCCCATGGAAAAGATCTGCGGATCGCAATTCCTTACTTCGAGAGTAGCGGCGAAGTATATGATGCAAACCCAATCCGAAGGGACGATCTTACTGCTCAGCGCCGCATTGTCCAGGTCCAAGCTGCCTAACCTGGCCGGTATCACTGCCGCCAGCGCAGCTATCGAAGGCTTGACCAGGGTGATGGCCGCTGAATGGGGAAGTGCTGGCATAAAAGTGACCTGTATTTGTGCAGGTGCCATCATGGAAACAAAGCGGATCTCCGGTTGGATCGATGCCTCGGCGCAACAGTACGGAGTACCTGCGGAACAGTTAGTTGCTCAATACAAGGCTCTTGACATATTAAAAACCAGCCCGACCTTGAAACAAATAGGCGAGACTGCGGCTTTCCTCGCTTCTGAAACAGGGACAGCTTTCAACAGTCATATCGTCGATGTAGATTGCGGTAAGCTGAACATTTTATAGTACATTTTATATAGTACATTAGTGGTTGCAGCCCTTCAGCAGAAGGACTGCAACCTCATTTTCATTTATTCATAAATCGAATGGAAAGAGCACACATCCTCAAATCAGCCATAGCAGGCGATATCAATGCATACCAAACACTGTTTGCCGAATTTCAGGATCAGTTAAAATCATACCTCTACCGCTTGCTTACCGATCGGGACAATGTAGATGACCTGACCCATGATACCTTTATCAAGGCATTTACGAATATATCTACCTTCAAACAGGATGCATCGTTAAAAACCTGGGTATTCAGGATAGCTACTAATCTTGCCTACGATCATCTGCGGAAACTAAAAAGGTGGCAGCCGGATGCCCAGGATCGCGGAGCTGACCTGGCTATCAGTTCCGAAGAGATCAGGCGGGCTTTTTGGGTAGCACATGATACATCACCAGCCGGGGCATACGAAATGAGAGAACATATCGACTACTGTTTTACCTGCATTTCCAAAACCTTGCTCATAGAAAACCAGGTAGCGCTGATCTTAAAAGATATTTACGACTTTTCAATCAAGGAGATTTGTCTTATCCTGGATAAGACCGAAGGTGTGGTAAAGCACCTGTTAAATGATGCCAGAAATATTATGACAGATATTTTCGAGCACAGGTGCGCCTTGATCAACAAGAATGGTGTCTGCCATCAATGCAGCCATATCAATGAAATTTTCAACCCAAAACAGGATCAGCAGGCGGAACTGATGAAGCTCGAATTGGTAAAAGCCTCAAAGAAATATAACAGAGAACAGCTTTTTGCATTACGAACATTATTGGTAAAAGCGATTGATCCACTACATGCTTTGGGCACCGACCTGCACGAAGCGATCATGAATTGTGTTAAAACAGCAATTGGTGAAAAAAGTGATTATTTTGAACAAGGGCCGGGTAAAGAGAAGGAAAGGGATTAAATAACTTTTCGTAAGTTTACAAATACATGCCCCATTTAAATTGGTCCCATTATCATGAAATTATTTATAGAGATCCTGATTGCCCTTGTACCTTGCTTAATAATCGGATATTTTATCTATAGGAATTCGCGTAAGATTCAATTGCTCAAAGTAAAAGCGAACAGATATGATTTTATTTTCAAAATAATTACCGGATATGAGGACTCCAATAGCTCGCTTCATATACAAATTTCATTGGAATATCTTATTGTTGTACAACAGCTAAAAGATGAAACAAAATTCCTGTTAGGTAACCATAGTATATTTCCGCAGAAAGTACCTGAATTGGTAGCGCTGATGCGGGATAAGATAACTAAGTCCTTTTCCGGTTTTTATCCTGTATTTGCCGACAAGAATGAAATATGGGGTACAGCCTATCAAATCAGGAGTATTTATTTAGACAATATTTTTAAGATGGCAGCTATACCTGGTCATAATAACGGAGAGCTTGAAAAGTTGCTGAATAATATTTCCTTCCTGCAAGTTAAACTTGCGCAGCTGGTCAAAGAGGAAATTGATTTGATGATTTTGCCACTGGCCATTACCGTATCAGACTCAACACCTTCTCCAGATCAACATCCTTTTTCATTGTAACATCCTGCGGTGTATACGCAACAACATAGTTCGGCATTACCCCATGTCCATAGTCCGGATTTTTCAGTACAGATACCAGGCGCAACCACGGAAATTCAACAATGATTCCCGTATTCGGCAAGGTTAAATGCTGTAAAGTTCCTCCACTGCAACCTTCAGAACCGCCTGCTGTCTCACGACCGATGAACCTTGCTTTTTTGCAATATTGCTTGATAGCCGCAGCGGAATGAGCGCCTGCAGAAAACGTCGCCCCATCAATCAGCACAAACAGATTGCCATTATAATGATTTGCTTTATCTAATGCTGTTTTGCCCAGCAGATTGCCAAATGCAGGTTGAAAATCATACCCATAATGACCGTCTTTTATAACGCCTGTTGGTTTAAAGCTTTGATAAAAACTATCGGTTCGTGCTGTATCAAAATATTGGGCAAACTTGCTTTTTGCGGGGTTTGATGTAGTGGTCCATACATCGCCTACCATTTGAAAAGGTGCGTCAGCAAGATAAGTCAAGAGTTTGGCGCCTATCCTGATGTCGCCGCCCACATTGTGCCTTAAATCAATAATTAAATTCTCAACCTCCTTTGCATGGATCTCTTCAAATGCTTTTTCGAAAATGGCAGTGTCCGTATATTGATAGCTGTGCACTTCAAAACAAGCGATAGCGCCATTTTTGAAAAAGCGTAGCGGCAGGTAATCCGTATTGGGAGATACTGTCCATCCTTTATAATTATCTGCTTCGTTTACGAGGGCCGCCTGGGGTGTTGCCGAAGGTACTGTATCAATAAGCAGCTTTTTTACTTCGCCTCCGGCTGTCCGAAGTGTGATGTTGTATGGAGGTTTCCAATGGTAATACTTATTGCAGGCATCTTCAAAACCATCATATTCACTTAAAAACAATTCTTTGAACGTTTCGTTATTGCCGTCAGCAGCGTACAGGTCGCCGCCATGTTGTATAATCTCGGATACAGGCACATTGTTAATGGTCAACAGCTCATCTGCAGTCTTAAGTTCCTTCACCTGGTGGGTGGTCACCCATGCTTTTCCGTTGCTGACTATCACCTGAAAAGGTAAATGAGGCATTTTGTCCGCAGCGGAAGGTGTATAGTTTTCGGAATGCTTTAGCTGTGTATGTCCGCATTTTAAGGCACTGATAAAAGGATAGATCGTAGCGATAAATTCATTCTCCGACATAGGCTTATTCAGCAACAATACCGTACGCTTGTATACCTGCTGCAGACTATCTTTAGGCGTATACAAGCCATAGGCCGGATGTATTTCCTGAATACTGCCCCAGAGAATAGACAGATCTTCCTGCATGTTTTTGACTGAAAGTACTTTGTGGGTAGTATCGGTCTGAGAGGTATCTGCATCGGCTTTTTGCCGGCTGTCCGGGCCTTTACAACTTGTAATTACGGATATTAAAACCAAAAAGAGCACTGCTGTTTGTTGTAGTCGATTTTGTGGCAGGTTCATATTTTACGGATTCAAGCCGGTTTTCGGGTATTCATAAATGTACGAAGCGTTTTCTTTATTATACAGTTTATTTTACATCCCTTTATAAGCTTTTTACCAGGTAAACCATCGGTAAACCCAATTCATTTTCGCCTGCGATGGCCGGATTTTTCACGAATCCGTAACCCGTAAAGAAATCCAGATCGGGATGACCTTCAAATTCACTTATCCAGACCGTCTGTTGTGTATTACAAAGCTGCAGACACTTTTGAAACAGACGCTGTTTTGCTTCCGTTTCATCGAATTTTTGCAGTACCGCGAAATTGGCTATCCGTACAACACTGCTGCCATCAAAAAATGCCGGCCGCTCACCTTTGGTAGTGATCCGGGCATAGCCCGCGATCTGATCATTAACATGCACAACCAAATACTGGTTGGAGATGTTATTTAGTTCAGCACGCAATGTAGGATCGTTAAAGCTTTTCTCTATCCAGGCTTCCAATTCCGCCTCCGGTACTTTACCCTTATACTTCTCCCGCGCTGTTGCTTTGCTGATGAATGACATCGTTTTTCGATCCTGTTCTGTGCCGATGCAGAAATTTGTTCTAATGCTATTTGCCATGAGACCTGATATTTCAGATACAAAGGTAGAACTGACGGGAGGCCTGCATTCGCTGGATCGCGCCAAAGCTTAGCGGAAATGCGTCAGGCGCAGAATCCCATATTAAATATTGATATGCTTGAGTAATGCCTGGTAATGCTCTACCAGTGAGCTTAAAGTGAAGCTGCGATTTAGCCCGCTCGGGTTTGGCAACACCCAGACAATTGCATTGCAGAACGTTTCATCCTGTAGCCCCCATTGAATGATCTTTTTCCCTGAGAAGGCCTGATAGGCGGGCTTGCCCAAAAAAGCAAGGTAAGTAGGTTTGTATTTTTCTATCTTAAGCTTGAATGGTTCAATGGATAAATGGAACTCATCTTTGGATAATTCATCTGCACGTACTGTTGCCCGCTCTACAGCTGTTGTTAAGCCATATCCATAGTCAAGTATGGTTTTGTCCAACCGGGGTACTATTTCATGGGGCGTAAAACCTGCCTGATGGAGCACTCTCCAGAACCTGTTGCTGCGATTGGAGAAATGATGGCCCTCAGATGCAGATCTTAACCCGGGGTTAATTCCGCAAAACACAACAGCCAGGTTTTCCGAAAGTATGTCTTGTAAGCGATGGTCCATATCAGTCTTTTAATGCTGAAGGCCGCAGATTGGTGACCTGGAAAAATGTATAGCTGAAGGAGGCCAGGCTTTGGTACCCGGTTAGATAGGCGATCTCACTCAGGGAATGTTCCTTTTGCTGAATAAGCTCGAAGGCCTTTGTCATTCGCAGGAGTTTAAGATATTGTAAGAAGGATATTTTCAGCGTGTTCTTAAAAAAGCGGGATAGCGTTCTGTCACTTAATCCGAATCGTCTGCTGATTGTTTCGAGCGTGTGTTTGTCTGCCAGATTTTCTTCTATATAGGATATGATCTGAAGCATACGTTCATTTTCTGTATGAGGCAGCGCAATCGGGAGATGTTTAGTGCTTATTTGAGGGAGTATGGCTTTGATGGATTGTAAAAAGACAAAACGTTCATCATCTGGTAAGACATGTCCATTCCACTGTTCAGTAAACCGCATCATCTCGATCAGCAGATCATTAATGGGAAAGATCCCTACGCTATTATAGAAATCCTGCCTGGTCTCAGTTCCGGTATCAAAGAGGATAGATCGTAGATGTGTGCCGTTTTGCCTGATCGTCACACTGTGCGGCACTCCTCCCGGTATCCAAAAGTAGTGGCGGGAAGGGATTACCAGCAATTGATCCGCGAGCCGGATGTATGCCATCCCGCCATCTATATATGACAATTGACCCTTGGAATGCTGATGAAGAGGAATATACTTTTCGCATTTCTCATGTATCACGAAGATTGATTTTACCTCCTGATCTATTTCCGGTAAAGATGCTGTCAGTCCCATTGTAGTCATGAAATTACGACATAAAAAGAGAAGGCCCAACAGGCCTTCCTTTTATTATCTGTGTATGCACCTTATTTCCCCTCGCCCTTAAAAAACTCATCCACCTCCTTCACCCACACTTCCGGCGTCTCCATCGCCGCAAAATGTCCACCTTTCTCCATCACTGTAAATCGCTTCAAATTCACCTTCCTTTCTGCCCATTCCTTCGGCGTCGGGGCATCACCCGCGAATACCGCAACCCCTGTCGGCACATTGACCTTTTGACCGGATGCCAGTTGTTGATGAGCACCTACGGCATAAGTCCGCATAGATGAATTAATCGTCTGGCTCACCCAATAGATCATAATATTCGTAAGCAGCTCATCTTTTGTAAAATGATCCTCAATAGTCCCGCCCGGAGTACCCCAGGTATTGAACTTCTCAATGATCCAGGAAGCAAGGCCTGTAGGAGAATCATTCAAACCAAAAGCCTGTGTTTGCGGCTTGGTAGCATGCAGCATAGCATATGCGCCTTCTGTAAACAGCCATTGCTGGATAACCTGCCCGAATTCCTGTTCTGCTTTGCTCATTGTGCTCCAATCTTCTGTACCGTTAGGATAGCCTACATCTGTAAGATGGATAGCCGCTACGTTTTCAGGATATAGATTCGCCAATGATTTAGTAATGCCGCTGCCCACGTCTCCGCCAGCCGCCAGGAAAGTCTTATATCCAAGCACATCTTTCATCAGCGTGGCAAAGATCTTCGCGGAACCATCATCCGTCTGGGCTACATGGCTGGAAAAACCAAAACCCGGAATGGAAGGTACCACCACATCATAGTCATCTGTCAATAAAGGAATAACTTTGTAAAAGCGATAGAAGCAATCCGGCCACCCGTGTGAAAGCAGCAAAGGCCTGGCATTCGGGTTTTTACTTTTGATATGCAGGAAGTGAATAGTGAGGCCTTCTATTTCCACGGTGAACTGTGGAAATTTGTTAAGCGCGGCTTCCTGTTTGCGCCAATCGTACCCATTTTGCCAGTAAGCTACCAGGCTTTGCAGAAATACGGGATCTGTGCCGTATTTCCAGCCAATGTTTTCCGGTGCATCAGGCCAGCGGGTTTGCCGGAGGCGGTTTTGAAGGTCATCCAGTACAGTCTGTTGTACATCGATCTTAAAAGGCTTTACAGTGAACATATTGTGGGCGTTTTTGGGTTGCGCATTTAATGATAAGGCCATAACAGCGACAATCAATAAAGAGATGATTTGTTTCATCGGTTTTTTGTATTTGATGAAACAAAGATCCATACAGCTCGTGACAACAGTATGTCAGCAACTAAACGGCTTGCTAAAATAAAAGTTACATGATCAAAAGAATTGTAAAAAAGCGAACCACGGGTTTACTGTTATCATTATACGCTTGTCATCAACCCCGCTGAGATAAACGGCCAGCCAGACCGATATACAAGACATAACCGTTTTCAACAGTTGACTCCCTATGCCAACAGCCCGGCATTCCAATTTGCCCGGTTATAAAAGTCAGTTTAGGTGACTTTATTTGCATACCCCCAATAAAGACCATAAACTCCGATAATTATCAGTATGGTAAGTAATTGCAATCCCTTAAACATTACGTGGAGATAGGTACTTCTTTGGTAGTAGAAAGGTAGATGACACCTAGATGACTGGTATCTTTAAAGATACCGGATATCTACCTGTCAATTACCCGAC
>Ga0209257_1003880_pt1 | contig 12204 bp, 10 predicted proteins | sample AraplaCvi_mCL_r2_FD_184277 | JGI IMG/M metagenome (GOLD analysis project Ga0209257, IMG submission 184277) | Arabidopsis root microbial communities from North Carolina, USA - plate scrape MF_Cvi_mCL_r2 (SPAdes) (version 2) | ecosystem: Host-associated > Plants > Roots > Endosphere | place: USA...
GCTATGCGCTGCTGCCGGCGATGATCGCGCTCAGGCAATGGGGCGAGCGCTGGGAGACGGGCACGCCGGCCTATCCGGTGCTGGTCGACGCGCGCGACAGCCGTCCGATCCGCCAGGTCCAGGTGCTGAGCCATGACGGCCGGCCGCTGGGCAAGGGCGACCTGCTCTGGGCGCTGCCGGAAGATGTGGTGCGGGACGACGAGCTGCCCGAGGTGAAGGCGGCGGAATAACTGCCGCCCCTCAGTGTCCGTCGTGTGCGCGCGGCAGCAGCGCGGTCGCCAGGCCGAGCAACGGTAGCCAGGCGCAGAATTTATAGACCCAGACGATGCCGTGCGCATCGGCGAGCTGGCCCAGCCCCGCGGCGCCGATGCCGCCGATCCCGAACATCAGCCCGAACATCACGCCCGACACCGCGCCGACCCGGCCGGGCACCATTTCCTGCGCATAGACCACCATCGCGGCGAAGGCAGAGGAGAGGATCAGGCCGATCGCGATCGCGAAGACTGCGGTCCAGAACAGGCCGACATAGGGCAGCGCCAGCGCAAAGGGCGCGATGCCGAGGAAAGACACCCAGATCACCGCCTTGCGCCCGATCCGGTCGCCCACCGGGCCGCCGGCAAAGGTGCCGATCGCGACTGCTGCGAGGAAGCAGAACAGATAGAATTGCGACTCCCGCACCGACAGGCCGAAGCGCTCGATCAGGTAGAAGGTGAAGTAGTTGGTGAACGAGCCGATATAGACGAACTTGGCGAACATCAGCAGGCTGATCACCGCCAGCGCGCGGGTGATGGTCGCGCGGCTGTGGCGGGGCAGGGCTTCGCCGGCGTTGCGGATCGCCTGTGCAGCCGGGTGGTGCAGGCGCCAGCGGGTGACCAGATACAGCACCCAGATCGCAGTGACTGCGACGAAGGCGAGCCAGCCGACCGCGGTCTGGCCGAACGGCAGGATGACCGCCGAGGCGATGAGCGGACCGATCGCCGAGCCGCTGTTGCCGCCGACCTGGAAGGCCGACTGGGCCGTGCCGAAGCGGCCGCCCGAGGCCATGCGCGCGACGCGCGACGCCTCGGGATGGAAGGTCGCCGAGCCGATCCCGATGATCGCGGAGGCGAGCAGCAGCGTGGCATAGCTGTTGGCGAGCGCGAGGCCGCCGATGCCGATCAGCGTGGCGAACATGCCGAGCGGGAGCAGCCAGGGCATCGGCCGCTTGTCGGTGTAGAAGCCGACCCAGGGCTGCAGCAGCGAGGCGGTGAACTGATAGACCATCGCCAGCCAGCCGATCTCGCCGAAGCTCAGATGATATTTGTCCTTGAGCATCGGATAGATGGCCGGGAGGACCGCCTGGATCAGGTCGTTGAGCAGATGCGCGAAGGCGACCGCGCCGACGATCTCGATGACGAACCGCTGTGCCGGACGGGCGGGCGGGATCGCGGAGCCGTCCGCGGGGGCGGGGGCGAAGGCGGTGCGGATGTTCACGGGCAGGGCTCCGGCATGCGGCGCGATCGAAGGCGGTCCCGGCGGATGGCGTCGGGATCGGTGAACGCGCGGAAGATTATCGTTCGGGAGCCTCGCTAGCAGGATGACGCGCTTCCCGCTTCGCCGTATGAGACATTCATTTATGCAAGTGGGACAGCTGCCCTTCTATCCGGACGAGAATGACCATGTCCGCCGCCCGGTGGTGGCGATCGGTCATTATTATCCGACGTCCTATGAACTCGCCGAGCATCGCCATCGCCGCAGCCAGTTCCTCTATGCTGCGATGGGGGTGATGGTGGTGAGCACCCCGGCGGGCGCCTGGGTCGCGCCGCCCGAGCGCGCGGTGTGGATCCCGGGTGGCACGCCGCATTCGGTCCGCATGGTCGGCGCGGTGCAGACGCGCAGCGTGTTGTTCGAGGTGGGCGAGTGCCCCGGGCGCGGCAATGTCTGCCAGGTGGTCGCGGTCTCGCCGCTGCTGCGCCAGCTGCTGGTGGCCGCCGCCGACCTGCCGGTCGAATATGACGAGGCGGGGCGCGACGGGATGGTGATGCGGCTGCTCACCGCCGAGGTGGACCAGGCCGCGGTGATCCCGCTCGCCGTGCCCTTTCCAGCGCATCCCGTGCTGGCGCGGCGGTGCCATGCTTTTCTCGACCGGCCGAGCGCGGCGGCGACGATCGACAGCTGGGCCGATGCGATGGCGATGAACCGGCGCAGCTTCACCCGGCTGTTCCGCCGCGAAACCGGCATGAGCTTCGCCGAGTGGCGGCAACAGGCCTGCCTGTCGGTCGCCTTGCCCAAGCTGGCCGCGGGCGAATCGGTGACCGCGGTGGCGTTCGACCTCGGCTATGACGGGCCGGGCAATTTCTCGACGATGTTCAAGCGGGTGCTGGGCGTGTCGCCGAGCCATTACCGCGGGCAGTGAGGCGGCCCGTTGACGACTGGCGTCGTTTCCGTTCGGAAAACGATTGCCGGTGCGCCGCAGGTTTGACAGCCTGTATGCATGTACACACAGATTTCGCTGATACCTGCAGTAGCGATGGTTCTTTTGGCTACGAATAGCGAGGCCCGGTCGCAGGCGGCTCCCGTCGATCAAACGATCCTTCAGGAGGGCGCGACCAAGGTCAGCTACCGTTTTGACGGAGAGAATATGATATTCTCTTCGGCGTTACCCAGTGGTTGGTCGTTCGCAATTGCAGTGGACGGGGATCAAAATGGCGTGTGGGGAATCGGCAAGGGGATGGATTTCCACGGAGCCGAGCGCAGCGCTGATTTCAAGATCGGGCAAGACTCTCACGGCGCGCTTTGCGGTCAATATATCCTCACATCCGCAGAAGCCGATCCTGGCGAGGTCCTTGTTTCGACGGACTGCGCAACCCTTGTCACCGGCGGTTCTGTTCGACTGGGCCAGATAAAGCCCGATGACAGTGTGGAAATAAACTATCAGATACCCACGGCGACAATGTTCGGACGGAACGACACGCTGCGGCTGCAACTCTGTATCTGGAACACTATCGAAACGAAGTGCCATTTCTCGCCGAAGGCACCCTTTGTCATCCAGCGTCCGGTCAGACCGGATCCCTAAAGGGCGCTAGCTGCCGCCCAGCGCCTCGATCCGGGCGCGGACGCCGGCCGGGATCGGCTTCGACTTGCGCGTCTCCAAGTCGACATGGACGCTGACCATCTCGATCTCGGTGTGCAGCTCACCGGTGTCGGCGTGGCAAAGCTCGATGCGCATCGTCATGCTCGAGCTGCCGACGCGCTCGACCCGGGCGAAGCCCTCGACCATGTCGTCGAACACGAAGGGCTTGCGATAGTCCACCCGCGCGCTGACGACGTTGAACTCGGCGTCGAGCCAGTCCGGGCCGATCTCGCCCAGGTCTGCCCAGCGCCAGAACTCGCCCAGCGTCACATCGGCATATTCGAGATAGCGCGAGTTGAAGACGATCTTCTGCCCGTCGATCTCGGAATAGCGGACGCGGAAGCGGGTGGAGAATTGGAAGCCCTGGCGCATGGCCTCCGGGTGGCCCGGTGTTCCGCGCGCGTCAACTGTCACTTGGTCAGCCCCGGGTCCGGCAAGGTCATTCGGCGGCCAACAGGCTCTCCGCGCCGCCCAGGTCGACCGACACCAGCCGGCTCACCCCGCGCTCGACCATGGTCACACCGAACAGCCGGTGCATCCGGCTCATCGTCGCGGCATTGTGGGTGACGATCAGATAACGCGTCGCGGTCTCCTCGGTCATCCGCTCGAGCAGGTCGCAGAAGCGATCGATATTGGCGTCGTCCAGCGGCGCGTCGACTTCGTCGAGCACGCAGATCGGCGCCGGGTTGGTCAGGAACAGCGCGAAGATCAGCGCGACGGCCGTCAGCGCCTGCTCGCCGCCCGAAAGCAGGGTGAGCGACTGGAGCTTCTTGCCCGGCGGCTGCGCCATGATCTCGAGCCCGGCCTCCAGCGGATCGTCCGAATCGATCAGCTCGAGATGCGCCTGGCCACCGTTGAACAGCGTCGAGAACAGCCGGCGGAAATGCTGGTCGACCGCCTCGAAGGCGGCGAGCAGCCTCTGCCGTCCCTCGCGGTTCAGCGTACCGATCGAGCCGCGCAGCTGGTTGACTGCCTGGGCGAGCTCGTCGCGCTCGGCGGCGTTGCTGGTGAAGGCGGCCTCCAGTTCGGCCAGCTCGGTCTCGGCGACCAGGTTGACCGGCCCGATCCGCTCGCGCTCGGCATTGAGCTTCTCATGGCCGGTCGATTCCTCCTCGGGCGATCGTACCGTGGCATCGTCGAACCCGGCCTTCTGGGGCAAGAGCGGCGGGGGGCATTCGAAGCGCTCGCCGGAGATGCGGCCCATCTCGATGCGTCGGGTCTCCTGGTTCTCGGCCCGGGCCACTGCGCCGGCGCGTTCCTCGCGGGCCTGGGCCAGGATCTCGTTGGCGCCGCGCACCGCGCCTTCGGTCTCGCGCACCGCGATCTCGGCCTCGCGCTCGGCGGCCTGGGCGGCGGCGCTCTCGATCCGCGCCTTTTCGGTCGCCGCCTCGGCCTCGGCGAGCTGGGCTTCGAGCAGGGCCGGCTTGCCGGCGATCGCTTCGCTTTCCTCGGCGAGCTGGAGCCCGCGCTTCTCCATCTCGTTGGCGCGCCTGGCCGCGTCACCGGCGCGCGACTTCCAGCTCTTGGCCTCGGCACCGGCGGCGGCATGGCGCTCGCGCGACGCACCGATCTCGCGCTCCAGCGTGCCGCGCTCGGCCCGGGCGCTGGCGGATGCGGCGCGCTTGCCTTCGGCATCGGTGGAGAGCGACGCCACCCGGGCGCGCGTTTCGGTGCCGTCGGGCAGGGCTGCCTTTGCCGCCTCGGCGCGGCTCAGTTCGGTTGCTGCCTCGTCCTGCTCGGCGGCGATGCGGCGGATGCGCACGTCGAGATCGGCGCGCTGCGAATCGAGCCGTTCGAGTTGCGCCGTCGCCCGGTCCTCGGCCCGGCCCGCCTCACGTCCGGCATTCTCGGCATGCTCCAACACGCGCCGGCAATCCGCAGCCGCGCGCCGCGCCTCGGTGATATTGTCCTCGATCCGCGCCAGCTCGGCATCGGCGCTCTCGACGGCGCGCACCGCGGCGGGGCGTGCCTTCTCGATCGCGGCGAGCCGATTGACCCGCACCAGCCGCTCGGCCGCCGCCGCGCCGCCCGACTTCGCGACATAGCCGTCCCAGCGCCGCAGCACGCCCGCCAACGTCACCAGCCGCTGGCCGACTGCGAGCTTCTGGCCGTCATCGCTCTCGGCGACCAGCACCTGGGCCAGACGGCGCGAAAGTTCCATGGGTGCCTGGACATGCTGGCCGAGCGGCGACGTGCCCGAAGGCGCGCCGGGGTCGCCGGCCTGGGGTTCGGCGCCGGCCCAATAGCGTTCGGCACTGGTATCGAGCCCGGCCTCGAGATCGTCGCCCAGCGCTGCGGCGAGGGCGCGCTCATAGCCGGCATCGACCTTGAGCTTGTCGAGCAGCCGGTCCTTGTCCGAAGGCCGGGTCGCCTTGGCGAGCGCGGCGGCTTCGCTGTCGAGCTGGGCCAGCTCGGCATGGGCGGTGGCGCGCTTGGCCTGGGCATGGTTGCGCGCCTCGATCGCGCTGCGCTCCTCGGCATCGGCGCGGGCGAGGCCGTTGCGCGCGCTCTCCGCCTGGTGGATCGCCTGGGCCCGTGCCTCGGCCGCGCGCTTCTTCTCGGCGTGCAGCGGCTCGGGGTCGGGCAAGGCCTTCAGCTCGGCGTCGATCCGCGCCCGGTCGCGCTCCGAGCGTTCGACCCGGGTGCGCGCCGCGGCCAGCGCGGCTTCGGCGACGCGCGCCTCGGCCGCCTCGCTCGCCTGCGCCGCCAGCGCCTGGGCGAGCGCGACCTCGGCATCGCGCGCGGCGCGTTCGGCATCGGCGAGTGCGGCGTCGAGATGCGGCATCCGTGCCGTCGTCTCGGCGATCCGCCGGTCGAGCGTCTTCACTTCCTCGTCGAGCCGGGCCAGCGCCTCGGCAGCGTCGCGGGCGAGCGCGCCTTCGCGGCCGCGATCCTCCTCCAGCCGGCGCGTCGCGTCCTGCAATTCCTGGATGCGCCGCTCGACCGCCGCCTTGTCGGCGCGCAGCGTCGCGAGCCCGTGCATCGCCTCGGTCGCCCTGTCGCGGACGCTCAGCGCCTCGGCGCGCAGGGTGGCGAGCTTCTCGGCGGCTTCCTGCTGCACCGCCACCGCCGAATCATGCGCCCTGGTCCGCTCGGCGACCAGGGCCTCGGCCGCCACCGCTTCCTTCTTGGCCGCATCCGCCGCCGTCGCCGCGTCGCGCCAGCGGGCAAAGATCATCCGTGCCTCGGCGACGCGGATCCGGTCGGAAAGCTCGCGGTAGCGCTCGGCCTGGCGGGCCTGGCGCTTGAGCTGCGCGGCGCGATTCTCCTGGTCGCCGATCACTTCGTCGAGCCGGGTCAGGTTCGCCTCGGTCGCGCGCAGGCGCTGCTCGGCATCCTTGCGGCGCACGTGCAGGCCGGAAATGCCTGCCGCTTCCTCGAGCATCGCCCGGCGCTCGCCCGGCTTGGCCATGATGATCGCGCTGATCCGCCCCTGGCTGACCAGCGCCGGCGAGTGCGCGCCCGTCGCCGCATCGGCGAACATCAGCGCGACGTCCTTGGCGCGCACGTCGCGCCCGTTGATCCGATAGGCCGAGCCCGCGCCGCGCTCGATCCGGCGGACGACTTCCAGCTCGTCATCCTCGCCGACCTGCTCGGCCTGGATCGTGACTTCGGCGAAGTCGCGCGAGGGACGGGTGGCGGTGCCGGCGAAGATCACGTCTTCCATGCCGGCGCCGCGCATCGATTTGGCGCTGGTCTCGCCCATCACCCAGCGCAGGGCTTCGAGCAGATTCGATTTGCCGCAGCCATTGGGGCCGACGATCCCCGTCAGCCCCGGCTCGATGCGGAGGTCAGCCGGGTCGACGAAGCTCTTGAAGCCCGTCAGCCGCAGCCGCTTGATCTGCACCTGGCTCTACCCCCGCGGCATCATGGGCGTCAGCGCGCGCCCGCTGCCTTGAGCAGCGGCTCGAGCTGTTCCCAGGTGCCGGCCTCGACCTTCTTGCCGTTGATGAAGAAGCTCGGGGTGCCATTCACGCCATAGACGGTGGCGCCGTCCGCATTGACCTTGGCGATCTCCTCGATCTTCTTCTGGTCGCCCAGGCACTGGCGCGCCTTGGCTTCCGGAACGCCGCGCTGCTTCATGAAGTCGATCATGCCGAGCGCCTCGGCGAAGCCCACCGCGGCCTGCGGCGCCGGCTGGCTCTGGAGCTGCTGCGCGAGCTGCGGGTTGGTCTTCACCAGCTGCTCGGTGCGCTGGAGGAACTGCTCCTGGTTCTCGAAATACTGGTCGAGCATGCTGAAGAAGCTCTCGTCCGGCACGCACTGGTTGAGCAGCGCGGCCGCGAGGTCGGGCGCGCCGTGGATCAGGAAGTCGCGGAATTCCCAGCTGACCTTGCCGGTCGAGATGTACTTCTGGCGCAGCGGCTCGGGCGCGGTGCGGCCGAACAGCCCGCAATAGGGGCAGTTGCGCGAGCCATATTCGACCAGCTTGATCGGCGCGTTCGGATTGCCCTGGAGGTAGCCGCCATCCTTGGTCTTGGCGATCGTGTCGACCCAGGCCTTGCCGGCCGGGGCGGTGACCGCTGCGACCGGGGCGGCGGTAACCGCGGCGGTGCTGTTGCCCGTATCGCCGCCGCCGCACGAAGCGAGCGCGAACAGCGCGGGGATCAGGGCCAGGGCGAATTTGGTACGCATAGCGATATCTTCTCCAGAAATCCGAAATCAGGCGCCGTTCGCCCAGAGCTCGGGCAGCAGCCTGTCCCAGCTAAAGGCACTTACCTTGCGCGCATTGACGATGAAAGTGGGGGTGCCCTGCACCTGGTAGATCTTCACCGCATCGGCATTGGTCTGCGAGATGCGGGCGATCAGCTTGGGATCGGCCAGGCACTTGCGCGCCTGGGCCTCGGGCAGGCCCTGAGTCTTCATGAAGGCGATCATGCCGGTCGCCTCGGCGAAGCGTGTCGCCATCTGGCCGGCAGGCAGCTTCTGCCAAGCCTCGACCTGCTGGGGCTGGTCCTTCAGCACCGCCAGCAGCTTCGCCTCGAACTGGTCTTGATGGGCGAACAGCGCATCGAGCACCGGGAAGAAGCGCGCCGTCGGCACGCACTGGTTGAGCAGCGCCGCGGCAAGGTCGGGCGGACCGTGGATCAGATAGTCGCGAAACTCGTAGCTGACCTTGCCGCTGGCAATGAAGTCCTTGCGCAGCGGCGGCACGCCCTCCGCGGCGAAGCGGCCGCAGGTCGGGCAGCCGCGCGAGCCATATTCGACCAGCTTGACCGGCGCGTCCGGGTTGCCCTGGCGGAAGCCGCCCTGGGGGGTGATGGCGACGGTGGCTTCCCAATTGGGTGCCGCTGCGGGCTTGGCCGGCGCCTTCTTCGCCTGCTGCGCCGAGGCGCCGCCAGCCAGGGCCAGCGCGAGCGCGCCGGCGATCATGAGGATGTTACGCATCAGTCGATCCGGCCGATCTTGGGTTTCTCGTCGCTCGCCGTGACGCCGGCGGCCAGTGCCTCGAGCACTGCCTTCAATTCAGGATCGGCGATGCCGCGCAGGCTGTCGCCCATCGCTTCGCTCAGCGGCTTGAGGCTCGGCGGCGGCGCGGCTTTTGCGGGCGCTTTCACCTGGCCGTGGCGGATGGCGATCTTCGCCACTGCCGGATAGCCGAAGAAGCGGTTCACCCGGTCCATGATCTCGGGCGAGACATGCTGCATCGTCGGCGCGAAGGCGCCCGAGACGATCAGGCTCAGCACGCCCTGCTCGCGCTTGCCCTGGGGGAACTTGATCGATTCGGGAATCGAGACGCGGGCATAGCGCTCGCCGACGATCTCGGCCCAGCGGCTGACGATCGAATGCTGGACGAAGCCGAACTTGCGGAAGCTCGCCGCGCCGACATCGGGCAGCAGCTCGGAGACCGAGCGGGCGCGCAGCGCGCGCTGCGGCTCGGGCTTGGGCTGGCGGGTCGTGGCACGTGGGGGCTTCGTCATTTCCGCCAACCCATGCCATAGGCAGGGCGTGCCCGACAACGCCCCTCGCGCAATCGCTTCCGCGCTGCTCCACTGGTATGATCATAACGCCCGCGACCTGCCCTGGCGCGCGCGGCCCGGCGCCAATGCGCCCGATCCCTATCGGGTGTGGCTGTCCGAGGTGATGCTGCAGCAGACCCAGGTCGCCAGCGTCATCCCCTATTTCGACAAGTTCACCCGGACCTGGCCGACGGTGGAAGCGCTCGCCGCGTCGGAGGATGCCGATCTGATGGCTGCCTGGGCCGGGCTCGGCTATTATGCCCGCGCCCGCAACCTGCTCGCCTGCGCCCGCGAAGTGGCGCGGCGCGGGGCGTTCCCCGATACCGAACAGGGCCTGCGCGAACTGCCCGGCGTGGGCGGCTATACCGCCGCCGCGATCGCCGCGATCGCATTCGGCCGGCGCGCGGTGGTGGTCGACGCCAATGTCGAGCGCGTCGTCTCGCGCTTGTTTGCGGTCGAGGAAATGCTGCCGGGTGCCAAGGCGAAGATCTATGCGCTCACCGATTCGGTGACGCCGGAACTGCGCTCGGGCGACTTCGCCCAGGCGATGATGGACCTGGGCAGCGGCATCTGCACCGCGCGCTCACCCAAATGCCTGCTCTGTCCGTTGCGCGCGCATTGCGCCGGCTTCGCGGGGGGCACGCCCGAACTTTATCCCCGCAAGGCTGCCAAGCCGCCCAAGCCCCAGCGCTTCGGCACGATGTTCTGGCTGGAGCGGGACGGCGCGGTGCTGCTCGTCCGCCGCCCGGACAAGGGGCTGCTCGGCGGCATGCGCGCGCTGCCGACCGGTCCCTGGGCCGATTCGCCGCCCGGTCTCGCCGATCCTCCCGCAAAGGCGGAATGGCAGCTGCTCACGGAAACCGTCTCCCACGGCTTCACCCATTTCAACCTCGATGTCGCACTTGCAGCTGCAACATTGTCGTCGCATGCAGGCGCCGCCGTGGAAGGCGAATGGTGGCCGGTCGCCGATCTCGAATCGGCCGGCCTGCCGACGGTCTTCGCCAAGGCGATGCGAACTTTCAGGAGACGGTTATGCGCGGAGTGATCGGTTTCGGCATCGGGATGGCGGCGCTCGCCGCGCCCGCCTTCGCACAGACCGCTCCCCAGCCCCCCGCCGTACCTTCGGGCAGCAGCGCGGAAGCAGCACTCGCCAGGCGCTATGTCGACGAGGGCAAGGTCCCCGGTATCGTCATCCTCGCCGCCCATTCGCAACGCGGCGAGACGGTGATGACGACGACGGTGGGCCGCGTCGCCGACGAGCCGACCGCGCACAAGGCGGATATCGACAGCCTGTGGCGCGTCTATTCGATGACCAAGCCGATCACCGGGATCGCCGCGATGATCCTGGTCGAGCAGGGCAAGCTCAGGCTCGACCAGCCGATCAGCGACTTCATCCCGGCGTTCAAGGACATGAAGGTGCTGGTCGATCCGTCGAAGGACCTGACCACCCGCCCGGCGAAGACCCCGATCACGGTGCGCCACCTGCTCACCCACACCGCGGGCCTGGGCTACAACATCATCACCAAGGGGCCTTTGCTCGACGAGTATAACAAGCTCGGCATCAACCCGGCCCAGGTGAATGCCCAGATGGAAGTCCAGATGGCGCAGCTGCGCCCGGACAGCCTGGAGGAATTCGCCAACCGCACCGCCTCGCTCCCGCTGATCGCCGAGCCCGGCACCAAATGGAGCTATTCGATCGGCCTCGATATCCTCGGCCGCGTGATCGAAGTGGCGAGCGGCATGAAGTTCGACGCGTTCGTCAACACGCGGATCTTTGCACCGCTCAAGATGCAGCAGAGCTACTGGACGGTGCCGGCGGACAAGCTCGGCAATTTCTCCAGCAACTATGTCTTCATGGGCACCACCCGCGTCGTCGCCGATCCGGCGGCGGGCTCGGTCTATCTGCAGAAGCCCGAATTCCCCTATGGCGGCGCGGGCCTGGTGATGTCGGCGCGCGACTATGACCGGTTCCTCCACATGCTGCTGAACGGCGGCACGCTCGACGGCACCCGTATCCTCAAGCCCGAGACGGTCGCGCTCGCCATGTCGAACCTGCTGCCGGCGGGCACCGACACCTCGATCCTCAACGAGACCGGCAAGGATACCGGCGCGCAGCTCGGCTTCGGCGCGGGCGGTTCGGTCTATCTGAACGACGTCCCCGGCGGTCCGGGCAAGGGCACCTTCGGCTGGGGCGGTGCTGCGGGCACGATCGCCTGGGTCGATCCCGCCCACAAGCTGCGCGCGGTGGCGATGATCAACCTGTTCGGCGACACGCCGCTGAAGCGCGAAGTGTCGAAGGCGATCTACGCCGATATCGCCAAGTGAATCCCGGCCAAATGCTGACGCCCGGTTTCACCGGCAACACGCTCGATCGTGCCGACCGTGTCCGCCACCAGCCCGAGCTGCTCGAAGCGGCGCTGGCGGACCCGTCCGCGCGGCTGCTGGTGCTCGACGGGCTCGATCCGATCCTTGATGACGCCGGCCGGCTGACCTGGACCGATCTGGCCGAGGCCCTGGGCGAACTGCTCTTCCTCGGCTATGACCAGGGCGTACCCCGCTTCGTCTCAGCGCTGCCTGACGACATGCCGGTGCCGATGGGCCGCTCGCCGGCGATGTTCGCGCTGCTCGACCGGTTTGCCGCGCCCGATGCCGCCAATTATGCCGCGGCGCGCAGCCTGGTCTTCTGGCACGGCCGCCACCGTTTCTGCGCCAATTGCGGATCGCTCACCCGCATCTCGCATGCCGGCTGGGGGCGCCATTGCCCGCATTGCGGCGCCGAGCATTTTCCGCGGGTCGAGCCTGTGGTCATCATGCTCGCCGAAAGTGGCGACAAGGCGCTGCTCGGCCGCCAGCCGAGCTGGCCTCCGGGCCGCTATTCCGCGCTGGCCGGTTTCCTTGAGGTCGGCGAGGCGATCGAGGAGGCGGTGCGTCGCGAAACGTCCGAAGAGTCCGGTATCCGGATCGGTGCGGTCCGCTATGTCGCCAGCCAGCCCTGGCCCTTCCCTGCATCGCTGATGGTCGCCTGTATCGGCGAGGCGCTGAACGAGGACATCGCGATCGATGCCAACGAGCTCGAGGACGCCCGCTGGTTCACCCGCGACGAGGTCCGCCAGGCCCTGGCCCGCGATCCCG
>Ga0209257_1003887_pt1 | contig 12192 bp, 12 predicted proteins | sample AraplaCvi_mCL_r2_FD_184277 | JGI IMG/M metagenome (GOLD analysis project Ga0209257, IMG submission 184277) | Arabidopsis root microbial communities from North Carolina, USA - plate scrape MF_Cvi_mCL_r2 (SPAdes) (version 2) | ecosystem: Host-associated > Plants > Roots > Endosphere | place: USA...
CCAGCGCAGGAACAGCCCGCTGTTCGAGGCGCTGCCTTCGGGGTTGTGACAGTGCGAGCAATTGACCGCGAGATAGGCGCGCGCACGATCCTGCAGCGGTCCGCTCTTCGGATCGTCCCACTTCGGCATCGGCGCGATGCGCATGGCCGGGAAGGAGAAGAAACGCGAGGAATCGGCACCACTGAAGTCCAGATTGTTCGCCTTCGGTCCGATCGGCACGATCTCGCCCTTCAGGCTGTGGCATTCCTTGCACTGGTTCTTGTTCGGCACCGCATAGTTGATGCTGTGCGACACGCCGTCGGGGCTCTTGAAAGCTACCGGAATGCGCCGTCCCGCGATCGCCAGCGAGGCGTCCTTGCCGTCGGCATCCCAGATGTAGGGAAGCGCGACCCAGCCGCTCGCGCGCCGGATGAGGAGCCGCGTCTCGACGGGCCTTCCGCCGTTCCAGTCGGGCCAGCCGAAGCTTTTGACGATGACGGTGCCGACCGGAAAGCCCGGGACGCCGTCGCGGCCGATCGGGGCGTTGGTGCCCGGCGGCATCCAGATTGCGCGATGCTTTTCGGCATAGTCGCTGAACAGCGGCGTATGCAGGCTATAGGGCAGCAACGCCGGCAAGGGCTCGCTGGTCCCCGCGCGAAACAGCCCGAACGCCGACAGCTTCGCCGGCATCGTGGCGCCGTCGATCACCGTCTGGTCGGGCATCGGTTCCGATACCGCCGAAGCGCCGCTGGCGCAAAGCAGCGCTGCGAGGAGCGCCGCGGCAAGCCGTCTCACTTGACTTTCGCCTCCATGCTCGCCGGAAGCCTGATTTCTGGCAACGCCGCCGGCGCCGCGCCCTTCAGGTTCGCGGGCTGCGGCTTTGCCTCGCTCCGCGGCGTCTTCACATCCGGCAGGCCGAGCGACAGGACGCCGACATCGTCGAGCACCACCGCATCGCCCGCGCCGTCCCACAGCACCGGCGGCAGCGATCCGCCCAGCGCAGCGGCGATCTGGTCGCCACCCTCGAATGCCGGGGCATAGCCCGCCTTGCCATGCTCGTTGTCGCGAACGACGATCGCCTTCGGCAGCGGCTGATATTTCGCATCCTCATAGGGATAGCGGTAACCGACGATCATCACGTTGGCGGTGCCGTTGCTCTCCATCACATTGTCGAACACCTCGACATTGCGGTTCGCCATCACCAGCACGCCGGTGCCCGTCGGCACGCTCGCGACGATATTGCCCTTCGGTGCAAAATTCGGCGTGCTGTTGTCCCTGATCTCGTTGCTGAACACGCGGACATTGTGGCCGCCCTGCTGCGGCAGGCTGGGCAGATCGAAGACCAGGATGCCGCCGGTGTTGCGGGTTGCGATATTGTCGTGGACGTCGGCGTCGAAGCTGTTCTCGATCTCGATTCCGGCGACATTTTCCTGCGCGATCGAATCGCGCACGACGATATTCTTCGACTGGCCGACGTAAATGCCGGCATCCGACGCCCCGCGCACGAAGACGCTGTCGATCAGCACGTCGGTGCTTTCGACCGGATAGACGCCATAGGCGCCGTTCGTCGCCTTCGGCCCCGCGGTCCATTCGACGCGCAGCTTGTGATAGACGATGCGGTCGGCGCCCTTCGACTTTATGCCGTCGCCCTTGGTATTGATCACCGCGAAATTGGTCAGCAGCACATCGTCGGAAGTGACGAGCAGCCCCTCGCCCGCTCCCTGCTGGCCCGAGAAGTCGAGGATCGAGCCCTTCTCGTCGGTTCCGGCGCCGCGCACGGTAACATTCGCCACATCGAGCGACAGCCCGTCGGTCAGCTTCCACGTCCCCGCACCCAGTTCGACCGTGTCGCCGGGTTCGGCCAGGATCAGCGCCTCCTGCAGCTTTTCATTGGCGTCGGGCGTTCCTGCACTGACGCTGATCGTCTTCGCCGCCGCCGGCTGAGCCACAAAGGCTGCGAGGATGCAAAGCGTCGCCGCGTGGCGAAGGCTGTGGAATCGCATAAGTCTCTCCCTTGTTTTCACGCCAGCATGCGGCAAGACTTGACGGATGCCAAGCGTGTTGCTGACATGCGTGTAGCTAATAAACCGGGGAGTGGTCGCAGTGTATATGAGAATGGGACTGGCGCTTGTCGCCATGATGGCCGTGCCGGCGTCTGCCGCCGCGCCGGCGTCGATTACGGGTCGCTGGAAGACCGACGACGGCAAGGGAATCGTCGTGATGGCACCGTGCGGTGCGAAGATGTGCGGCAAGATCGAGCGGTTGCTGATCAAGCAGCCCGCGGGCGGCCAGCGCGACGAGCGTAACCCCGACAAGGCGAAGCGCACCCGCCAGGTCGCGGGACTGCAGATCTACTGGGATCTCGCGCCGAACGGCGACGGCTGGAAAGGCGAAGGCTACAGCCCCGAAGATGGCCGCTATTACACGGCGCACCTTCGTGTGAAGGGCAACAAGCTGACGATGAAGGGCTGTGTCGCGGTCTTCTGTCGCACGGTTACCTGGACCCGGATGGCCTAGCGCCCGTCAGGGCGCGTCCCCCAGGATCCAGTCGACCCCCGCCGCGACATGGATGCGCGTCGTGTCGTAGATCGGCAGGATGTTGGCATCGGGGTCGACGATCATCACCAGTTCGGTGCAGGCGAGGACCAGCGCCTGCACGTCCTGCTTCGCGATGTCGGTGATGAAGGTGCGCATCGTGCGGCGCGCATCTTCGGTCGCCTTGCCCTGCATCAGCTGGTCATAGATGATATTGTCGATCGCTTCGGCTCGCGCGGCGTCATAGGGCGCGAGCGTCAGGCCGTGGCGGACGAGGCGCTGGCGGAACCAGGGTTCGGTCATCACGTTGCGCGTACCGATCACCGCCGCCGATTTGATCCCGTCGGCCTTCATCTTCTCGCCGGTCTCGTCGACGATATGGAGCAGCGGGATAGAGATCGCCGCAGCGACATCCTCGGCGACCTTGTGCATCGAGTTCGCCGCGATCATCAGTGCCGTCGCGCCGGCATCCTCGAGCCGCTTGGCCGAAGCGATCAGCACCTCCTTCGCATGCGCCCATTGTTCGGGGGTCGAGATGCGCGACAGCTCGCAATAGTTGAGGCTCTCGAGCATGATCGGCGCCGAACAGGACGTTCCGATCCGTTTCTGCACCCCCTTGTTGAGGTGCCGGTAATAAAGCTCGGTCGAGGCCCAGCTCATGCCCCCGATCAGGCCGATTTTACGCATATGATCACTTCCCCGGTTCAGGATTTTTACGGGCCTTACCGGCAAGAAGGAGCGCGGTCGAGGCACAGCTTGACCATAAGCGCCGAATATCGTTCATCTGTGCGCGGGAGCGGTCGGCATGCACCGCGGCAACAGGGAGCAAGACCGATGGATCCGATACGCAGGTGGGGCTGGATATATTTCGGCATACTCGTGCTTGTCGTGATCGTCGGTTATATCCCCGCGTTCGAGGATGCCGACGGCAATCTATTCGGTTTGTTCAAGCTTGATCTCTACGATGATGCGCTTCACCTTGCTTCCGGCCTGTGGGGCGGCATCGCGGCCTGGCATTCGCGCCGCGCCGCCGAGCAATATTTCCGGGTCTTCGGACCGCTCTATTTCCTCGACGGCGTGCTCGGCCTCTTCACCGGCATGGGTTATCTCGACGGCGGCATCTTCCTTTACGGCCCGATCGACCTGCCGCTGACGACGCGCTTCTTCGCCAACCTGCCGCACCTGATCCTCGGCGGCTGGGCGGCCTATGTCGGCTATGCGATGGCGCGGAAGTCCGCGTGAAGGAAAGGCGAAAGCGGCGCTTCAGGAAACGCCATGCGCTCGCGCTGATCCTCTTCGCGCTGATCCTCTGGCCGATCCTCTATATCGAACTCGGCTGCAGCCCGTCGGCGACGACCGCGACCGGCTACAAGCCGCTGTTCGCGAACAAGGCCGACCGGCGGCCGGAAGCGCGCACGTTGCTCACCTATCCCGAATGGCACATCGTCTATTCGGCCGAGAGCCTGGGCCGCCATCTTCGCGACAAGCCGCCGAGCGGCTATCGCTATTTCCGCGACATCGGCAGCTTCTGGTCGAGCTATTGCGCGCTCAATCAGGCGGCGGATCCGGGCGACGCGGGTGATGCGAAGATCATGCTCTATACGATAGGGATCAGCTTCAGCGCCGAAATGGGCGTGAAGGCCGCATGGGAAAATACCATCGGCCGCCTGTTCGAGGCGATCGGCGGCTATACGAGCCCCGAGGATCGCTACGCCGCCGGCGTGCAGCAGCGCTATGGCGCCTTCATGCACGAAACGCCGTGGTACCGCTTCCCCTTCGGACAGGCGTTCACCGGCCTCTGGAGCAGCGATTTCGGCGGCGTGCGCGGCATCGAGCGACGCATCGCGCTCAGCCTCGAATATGGCGTCAAGACGGGCTATGCGAAGCTCATCGGCTGGGCGAGCGGCACGACGCTGGGCGCCGACGAGGTGCGCATGCGTCTTGTTCTTGCGGCAACACCAGCGCAGATCGCCGCTATCGACCCGCGTCTGAAAATTCTGTCCGGCAGCGCGAACGGCACCGTCGTCGATGCGCCGCGATACGCGCAGTTCACCGACCTTGCACAGAAGATCGCCGCCGCAGGTATCGCGTTCCGCGAAATCGCGGGCAACGACGACATCTTCATCACCGTCCTTGCCCCGGCTTCGACCCCGGCGGGCAGGCCGCTCCTGTCGATGAAGCTCGGCGATCGGCCGGGCTGGGAGCGGCGCGGCTACATGGTGAAGGTTCCCGCCCTGTCCGCCACGCTGGCCACGCTCCCCGCCGAGGGGGCGACGCTCGAACATATCTACGACTATTGATGAAGCGCACATTGTCCGGCGCGATCATCGCCCTGCTCGCATGGACGGCGATCATGCTCGCCATGCCGTTCGTCGGCCCGGCGGGGCGGCAGGTCGCCGTCGTCGGCGACACCGGCCGCGCGCTGACGACGATCGCCGACGCGGGCGGGCGCGTTGTCGCGGTGCGCAAAAATGCCGTGATCGCGGTCGCGGGCAATGGCCATGGCTTCGTCTGGCGGCTTTACCGCAAGGGCGCTCCGCTCGTGATCGAGGGGCGGATCGCCGCCGCCTGCTTCCCGCTCGCTAGGCCTTAGGCGCGTAGCGATCGTACCAGCTGTTCCGGAACAGTCCCTCGGGATCCCATTTCCTTTTTTCGGCAACGAAAGCGTCGAACTCGGGATAGGAACGGCGAAGCTGCGCGCCGCTATAGTGGAGCTGATACGGCAGGAAGAATCGTCCGCCATGCTTCGCGGTCAGGTCGATCAGCTCGCGCGTCAGCCTTTCCATTTCCGCATTGCCCGCCGCATCGGTCGGCTGGTTGATGTAAAGCACGACCGAGAACGCCCGCTCGGGCGCATAGCTCAGAGCATTGTCTTCCTTCTCGACCGCCCGGATCGACGCGTTGAGAAGGTTCGTCCTGTGCCGTTTGAACACCCCCCGCATGTCCTCGACGAACGGCAGCAACGCGGCCCGCGGCACGAAATATTCATGCAATATGTCGGTTTCGTCGCGGAGGTTGTTGTAGAGATATGGTACCGAGTCATGCATCGGATCGTTGCGCGACACGAGGCACGCCTCGCCGTCCTGCATCGCCTGCGCACGTGTCACGGTGCAGCTTTCGATGCGATGCTCGATATTCTTCTCGCTCCACCATTTCAGCGATTTGAGCCAGTTTGCGCGCTTCGACATGTTGACCGTCAGGCGGCGCAGCTTCACCGATCCGACCTCTGCCAGCGGCGCGCGCTCCATCCCGCTTTCGTCGGGCACCCGTGAATAGCTGTAGACGAGCGCCTCATCGAGCAGATTGCCCGGTGCGGTCGACAGGTGCGTATAGGTCAGCCCGACATCGGGATCGGCCTCGAGCGCCGCGAAGGTTTCCGGAAAATCCTTCGTCGCAATCACCGCGCGCGCCGAGCGATAGATGTCGTTCGGAACGACGTCGAGCGTCGCTTCGGTGACGATCCCGAACAACCCGTACCCGCCCACGACATGGCGAAACAGCTCCGGATTCTCTTCGCGCGACGCAGTGACGACGCGGCCGTCGGCCAGCATGACGCGCAGCGAGCGAATCGACCCCATCAGCGCCCCCGCACGGTGATCCATGCCGTGCGCGTTGACCGCGATCGAACCGCCGACCGTGAAAACATCGGTCGACTGCATCGCCTTCACGGCGAATTCGGGGTGGATCCTGTTCTGGATATCGTGCCAGCGCGCGCCCGCGCCGACGGTGATCGTCCGCGCTGCGCGGTCGAGCCGGATTGCGTTCATCCGCCGCATGTCGATGACGACACCGCCCCTGGCGAACGCCTGCCCGCCCATGCTGTGCTTGGCGCCCGCAGGCGTTACCGGCAGCTTGTTCGCGCGTGCATAGTCCAGCGCGTCGGCCAGCCCGGCCTCGTCCGTCGGCGCGACGATACCGCGGATCGCAGTGCGGTTGAGGCAGCTCTCGTCGTTGATCGTGCCGCCCGCTTGCGCCCATTCGGGCGCCTTCGTGGTCGTCACGGCGTCCGCGCCGCCGCGGTAGATCGTGGCCGATACCGGCCCGCAGTCCTTGTCGCCCTCCGGATCGGCGGCAAGCGGCGCGGCCCAGATCACGCCGCCGGTCACCGAAGCGGCTGCGACGCCGCCGACCACCCAACGCTTTTTGACCACGGGCCGCGCGTTCCTGCCGGGACCGGTTAGTGTCCGCTGCCGCTCAGCGCCTTGACGATGTCGTCGGCCATCTTCTTCGCATCGCCGAGCAGCATCATCGTATTGTCCATATAGAAGACGTCGTTGTCGACGCCGGCATAGCCGACCCCGCCCATCGAACGCTTCACGAACAGCACGGTCTTGGCGTTGGCGACGTCGAGAATCGGCATGCCATAGATCGGCGAACTCTTGTCGGTCTTCGCCGCCGGGTTGGTCACGTCGTTCGCGCCGATGACGAACGCGACGTCGGCCTGCGAAAACTCGCCGTTGATGTCCTCCAGCTCGAACACCTCGTCATAAGGGACGTTCGCCTCGGCAAGCAGCACGTTCATATGGCCCGGCATACGTCCTGCGACCGGATGGATCGCATATTTGACGTTCACGCCTTCCTTTTTCAGCTGGTCGGCCATTTCGCGCAGCGCGTGCTGTGCCTGTGCGACCGCCATGCCGTATCCGGGGACGATGATGACGTTCTCCGCCTGGCTCATCAGGAATGCCGCGTCGTCGGCGCTGCCGGGCTTCCACGGCCGCTGCTCCTTGGCGGCGCCGCCGGCACCCGCCTCGGCATCGGCGCCGAACCCGCCGGCGATCACACTGATGAAGCTGCGGTTCATGGCGCGACACATGATGTACGACAGGATCGCACCCGACGAGCCGACGAGCGCGCCGGTGATGATCATCGCGGTGTTGTGCAGCGTGAAGCCCATCGCCGCCGCAGCCCAGCCCGAATAGCTGTTCAGCATCGACACGACGACCGGCATGTCGGCACCGCCGATCGGGATGATCAGCAGGAAACCGATCGCGAAGCTGAGGCCCGTGATCGTCCAGAACACCCAGGGCGACTGGTCCTGCGTGAAATATGCGGTCAGCCCGATGATCGCCGCGAGCGTGCCCAGATTGATGATGTGCCGCCCGGGCAGCATGATCGGCGAGCCCGACATATTGCCGTTGAGCTTCAGGAAGGCGATGACCGAGCCCGAGAAGGTGATCGCACCGATCGCGATCCCCAGACCCATTTCGACGCGGCTGACCACGTGAATCTGCCCCGCAGCGTCGGCAATCCCGAACGCGCCCGGGTTGAGATAGGCAGCCGCCGCCACGGCAACCGCGGCAAGGCCGACGAGGCTGTGAAAGGCCGCGACGAGCTGCGGCATCGCGGTCATCGCGATCCTGCGCGCCATCACGATGCCGATGACCGCACCGATCCCGATCGCGACGAGAATCTCGACAAGACTGACCGTGTCGAGCACGCCGTCGGCGCCGATGGGTGCATGGGTCAGCAACGTGGTGACGACCGCGATCGTCATGCCGATCATGCCGAAGCGGTTGCCGCTTTGCGCGGTCGCCGGGCTCGACAGGCCGCGCAGTGCAAGGATGAAGAGAATGCCGGACACCAGATAGGCGACCGCAGCATAGGGATTTACGGCGCCTTCGCCGCCGGTAGCGGCGGAGAGAATGGCCTGGATGTCCATCTCAGCGCTCCTTCTTCTTGTACATCGCGAGCATGCGCGACGTCACGGCAAAGCCGCCGAAGATATTGATGCTGGCCATGACGACAGCCGCGAGGCCGAGCCATTTCGAGGTGACCGAACCCACCGCGGCGCTGGCGATCAGCGCGCCGACGATGATGACCGACGAAATCGCATTGGTGACGCTCATCAGCGGCGTGTGCAACGCCGGGGTCACCGACCAGACGACGAAATATCCGACGAAACAGGCCAGAAGGAAAATCGAGAAAATCGAGATAAAGTCCACGGTCGGCTCCCCTGCTGATTCCGCTTGGCGCACCTCTTGCCGTGCGCGAGGGGGCGTGTCGACTCCAAAGCTGCACGGGAAAAGGGCGCGAACATCCGAAACGCCGGAAATCCACGCCCTTCGCGAAACTATATTACGTACGCTCTCACATTTTGGGGAGCAGCACCGCATCGACGACATGGATCACGCCGTTCGACTGGTTGACGTCGGCCTGTGTCACGACCGCCTTGTTGCCGCTTGCACTGGTCAGCAGGATATCCCCGCCGCTCTTCGTGACGGTCAGGTCCTGCCCGTCGGCCGTCTTGAGCACCGCCGTGCCCTTGCCTTCGGCGATCTTCGCCTCGAGGTCTGCGGCGGTGAGCTTGCCCGGAACGACATGATATTTGAGGACGCCGGCCAGCACCTCTTTCTGCGCCGGGCGCATCCAGCCGTCGCGCGTCACCGCCGGAACCTGCGCGAAGGCCTCGTCGGTGGGTGCAAAGACGGTGAAGGGACCGGCACCCGACAGCGTCGCGACCAGGTCGGCCTGCCTGATTGCGGCGACAAGTTGCTTGTGAATCGGCGAGGCAGAGGCATTTTCGACGATGGTCTTCGTCGGCAGCATTTCGGCGCCGCCGACCTGCGGATTGCTGCTCGCGGTGATGACGTCCCCCGTGGACGTCGCGCCGGACTCGGTCTTCGGCGGCTCGGGCGCCTTGTTGCAGCCGGCGAGCGCGAGGCCCGCGACAAGCGCGGTGGTGAGCAGCATTTTCTTCATGATCGATTCTCCGTGGGCGAAGGACACTGCCGCGGGCTCATCGAACCCGCGGGGCACCCGCTTCGAAACGCGCCCTGCGACGCGAAAGTTTCAGAAGAAAGACAGCGGGGGCCGGGCTCAGCCCAGCAGCCGCTCGTTCACGACCTTGCCGCCTTGCGTCAGGCGCACGGCGTTGCCGATTTCCTCGTCGAGCACCGGCTTGCCCGCTTCCTTGTCCCAGAAGGCGGACAGGAAGTTGAACAGGTTGCGGCTGAACAGCGCGCTCGTGTCGGCGGGCATCAGCGCGGCGATATTCTTTGCGCCGATCACGGTGACGCCGTGAATCCGCTTCGCTTCGCCCGAAACCGAACCCTCGACATTGCCGCCGCTTTCGGCCGCCATGTCGACGATCACGCTGCCGCTGCGCATCGTCGCGAGTTGCGCGTCCGAAATCAGCCGCGGCGCGGGGCGTCCCGGGATCAGCGCGGTGGTGATGACAATATCCTGCTTGGCGATATGCCCCGATACCAGCTCGGCCTGCGCCTTCTGATATTCCTCGGACATTTCGGTGGCATAGCCGCCCGCGCCCTCGCCCTCGATCCCCGCTACGCTCTCGACGAAGATCGGCTTGGCGCCGAGCGACATGATCTGTTCCTTGGTCGCGGCACGCACGTCGGTCGCGCTGACCTGCGCGCCGAGACGGCGGGCCGTCGCGATCGCCTGCAGCCCTGCGACGCCGACGCCCATCACGAACGCCTTGGCGGCGCTGACGGTGCCCGCAGCGGTCATCATCATCGGGAAAGCGCGGCCATAGGCGTTCGCTGCCATCAGAACGGCCTTGTAGCCCGCCAGATTCGCCTGGCTGGAGAGGATATCCATCGACTGCGCGCGCGTGATGCGCGGCATGAATTCCATTGCCAGCGCCTCGAGTCCCAGCTTCGCATAGTCGTCGACGCGCGCGCGTTCGCCGAACGGGTTGAGCCCGGCGGCCAGCCAGGCGCCGTCGGCAAAACCCTTCAGGCTCTTGGGATCGGGGCCCTGGATGCCGAGGATGATGTTCGCACCCTTCAGCACATCGGCGCGGCCGGCGACGCTCGCCCCCGCAGCGGCATAGTCGGCGTCGGCGATCGAAGCCGATTCCCCTGCCCCCGATTCAATGACAACTTCGGCGCCCAGCCCGATGAATTTCTTCACGGTTTCCGGGGTCGCGGCGACGCGGGTCTCGCCGGCGGCGAGCTCCTTCAGGATGGCGATGCGCATGCCGGAGGGCCGGTCAGGAGATCAGAAGGACGACGATGGCCGCTACGATCACGGTGATGATCGTACCGACCTTGAAGAGGCTGATGAAACCTTCATAGGTTTCGTTCGCTGCCTTCATTTCCTGTTCCGCCATGACCTGTCCCCTTTGCCTGTGCCCCGAAGCGCGCGCCCGCGCGCCCAGAATCGGGCTTCGGGGAGGTCTTAGACACGCCTTGCGCCATGCTCAAGTGCCGCTTTGGTCAAAAGCTGTGCGGGACGCCGCAAAAGTGGAACGGCCTTAATCGCCCCTTTACCCCTTATCGGTACATCCGTCCGATACCGCGGAACACGGCGACCAGAGCGCCGCCAGAGGGGCAGAATCGGGACGATGGCGAACGCGCGCGACACGCGAACAGTGATGATCGTCGACAGCGAGCCGGCACAGCAGCGCTTTTTGTCGGCGCTGGTGTCGCGTGGCGGCTGGCGCAGCGTCGTCGCGGCCGACACCGATACCGCGCTTGCCAAGCTCGGCACGCAGGAAGGCATGGCGCTCGACGCGGTGCTCGTCGACCAGGGCACGCCCGGGATGGACATCGCCGAGTTCGTCGCCGAACTCCGCCGCTGGCGCCCGGCACTGCCGCTGATCGTCATCACGATGCGCAACGGGGTCGAGGTTGCAGTCGCCGCGATGCGCGCCGGTGCGAGCGATTTCGTCCAGAAACCGATCGCACCCGACCGCCTGCTCGAAGCGCTCGACCGCGTCGTCTCGCAGGGCGGCCCGCAGGGCGAGCTCCGCCCGCTCACCGAAAAACTCCGTGCGCCGCTGGCGTTCGAGGAAATCATCGGGTCGAGCCCCAATTTCCGCAGCGCGCTCGCCATCGCCGCGAAGGCCGCGCGCGCGCGCGTTCCGGTGATGATCAACGGCAAGCCCGGAACCGGCAAGGAAGTCTTCGCCCGCGCGATCCACAGCGCCAGCCCGCGTGCCCGCGGCCAGCTCGTCATGGTCGATTGCTCGGCGGTGTCGCCGGGGCTGATCGGATCGGGCCTCTTCGGCCACGAACGCGGCGCTTTCCCCGGTGCCTTCGACCGTCAGGTCGGCCGCCTTGTGCAGGCCGATGGCGGCAGCATCATCATCGACCATGTCGAATGCATTCCGCTCGAGACGCAGGCCAAGCTCGTCGAATTCCTGAATTCGGGTGAGGTCCAGATGATCGGCGGTTCGATCCGCCAGAGCGTCGACGTCCGCATCATCGCGACCAGCGCCAGCCCGCTCGACAAGCTGATCGAGGCCGGCCATTTCCGCGAGGATCTCTATTACGCGCTCTCGACCGCGCAATTCACCCTGCCGTCGCTGTCCGAACGCCGCGGCGACGTCGGCCCGCTCGCGCGCCATTTGCTCGCGCGCATTGGCGGCCTGCCGGGCATGGGCCCGATCGGCGTCACCGACGATGCGCTGCGCCTGCTCGCCGCCTATGCTTGGCCGGGCAACGTCCGCCAGCTGCAGGACGTCCTGTTCCGCGCCGCGACCGCCAGCAAGACCGATGTGCTCACCAGCGCCGACTTCAAGGCGATCGAGGCCGCGCTCGGCGGCGGCACGCCCGGCGGCAGCGATGATGTCGCGATCAACGGCGAGGCGATCGGCGTCACGCTCTATCTGCCCGACGGCAATCTTCGTCCGCTTGAGGAAATCGAGGCCGACGTCATCCGCCTCGCGATCGGCCACTACCGCGGCCGCATGAGCGAAGTCGCCCGCCGCCT
>Ga0209257_1003889_pt1 | contig 12182 bp, 10 predicted proteins | sample AraplaCvi_mCL_r2_FD_184277 | JGI IMG/M metagenome (GOLD analysis project Ga0209257, IMG submission 184277) | Arabidopsis root microbial communities from North Carolina, USA - plate scrape MF_Cvi_mCL_r2 (SPAdes) (version 2) | ecosystem: Host-associated > Plants > Roots > Endosphere | place: USA...
ATTGCGGGTTCCTCACTTGGGTTGATCTCTGGTTTGGCACTCCACGGAGTCGAGTGCCAGCGGCGGCGATATGCGAACCCGATCCGCCCGCGTCAACCGGTGCGCGGTGGCCCGGTGCAAATTTAGGAGGCGCCGTCGCTGCGACAAGGTTCCCTAATTAAGTTATTGGAAACCACGAATCTTGCTGCGGGCAGGAAACAATATCCCAAGCAATAGATTGAAGCGCCATCGATAAGTAAAAGTAAGTATCAAACACAGGAGAGGTGGCATGATTACTAATCATGGCCGGCTGGCCGGATTTGCACTTGCATCGATTGGGATGCTTTCTCTTGCGGCGTGCAACAGCTCGGGAAGCTATCGCGTAGCCTCGGTGGGAACTAACGTTCCCGGCGATACGGCCGGTGACGGCTCGGGCGGTACTGGCGGAACGGGCGGCGGCACTGGAGGCGGTGGCGGCGCGACCGGCGGCGGGACGGGTACCGGAAACGGAACTGGGACGGGTACTGGCACCGGCACCGGCGGTCTGGGCGGCAACCTGCTCGCGGCGTCGGGCAATGCGGTGATCGGCGTCGCCAACACCCAGACCGGACTTACCGCGGGGCTGGGCATCCCGGCGACCGGCCTGGTGACCGGCACGGTCAACCGGGTGCTCACCGCCACCGGGCAGACCCTGGTCGGGCTGGGCAATGGCAGCACCCTCATCCTGGATGGCAAGGGCGGCGCGCTCGGCTCGCTGGTCTCGATCGACCTCGGCCAGGGCAAGGTGATCGGCGGATCGAGCGGTGCTTCGCCGCTGATCGGCCTCAACGTGCTGGCGCGCAATCCTTCGACCGGCCAGCTCGCCACGGTGAGTGCGGCATCGGCCGGCAATCTGGCGAGCGTGACGGTGCCGAACGGCCAGGGCGGCAACCTGCTCAACGTATCGGTGCCGGGCGTGGTCGGTAGCACGACCGGCGGGACCGGCGCTACCGGCGGGCTGTTGAGTGGGGTCACCCAGACGACCGGCGGTCTGCTGGGCGGCGTGACCGGAACGACCGGTGCGACTGGTGCCAACGCGAACGTCAACGGCACGCTCGGCTCGACGCTGGGCACGGTCAACGCCACGGTGAACACCGTGCTCAATCCCCAGGGTGCCAGCGCCGGGGCCAATGCCAACACCAATCTGCTGACCGGCGCGACCAATGCGGTGGGCGGCGTGGTCAACACGCTGCTGACGCCGACCAAACCGCGCTGAGACGCGGAGCCGGGAAAGCCGCGCGCAACTGCCCCTGCGCGCGGCTTTCCTTTCCACAACCGGGAGAGACACCATGCTGATCGCGCTTGCCGCGCTCGCCTGGCAGGACGCGGGCGTGATCGTCGACCGCAACCGGATCGACCGCGCCACCGCGCCGCGCGAGGCACCGCCTTCGCCGCGCACCACGCCAAAGCGCGGCACCACGAATGTCACGGCGACGGGCACCGACGCGCCGATCCGCGGCATCCGCTTTCAGGGTGCGCAGGCGCCGGCGCCGGTGGCCGAGGCGGCGAAGCGCTTCATCGGCCGGCCGGGCGACAAGGACACGCTGATCGAACTCGCCGGCACCTTGTCCAAGGCCTATCAGCGCGCCGATGTGGCGCTCTACACCGTGGCGATCCCCGAACAGGATACCAGCGGCGGGACGGTGACCGTGCTGCTCACCGAAGGCCGGATCGCCCAGGCGAGCGTGAAGACCGACCGGCGTGGCCACCGGCTGCTCCGTGCCCGCATGGCGCCGATGCTCGACGAGGCGCCGCTCAGCCGCGCCACCTTCGAGCGGCAGGTGACGCTGATGCGCGCGATCCCAGGCCTGACCTTCACGAGCGATTTCGCCGATCCGAATGCCAATGGTGCGCTGGCACTCACCGTGACCCCGAAGCAGAAGCGCACCCGCTTTACCGCGGGCTTCTCCAATCGCGGCATCACCCAGCTCGGCGACGGCCAGTTCGACGCCAAGGCGGAGTTCTTCGGCCTGGGGGTCGATGGCGACCAGCTGACCCTGGCCGCATCGGCGGCGAGCGACCTGAAGCGCTATCGCTATCTGAGCGGCAGCTATGCCGTGCCGGTGACGGCCAGCGGACTTACGCTCACCACCAGCGGCGGCTATCTGGAGACGCGGCCGCGCGGCAACCCGGTACGCGGCAAGGCGAAGCTGGCCGGCACCACGCTCAGTTATCCGCTGATCCGCGATTTCCATCGCAGCCTCGACCTGTCGCTGGGCGTGGACGGGCTCAACAGCGACAATGCCGCGTTCGGCGCGCTGATCGCCACCGAGCGGACCCGGGCGCTGCGCGGCGGCGCGAGCTTCTCGAGCACGCGCGAGAAACGCAGCCTCGCCATCGGCCTGTCCGCCTCGCAGGGGATCGACATCCTCGGCGCGCGCACCGATCCGCTCCAGGCCGACCGGCGCTTCCGCAAGTTCAACGGATCGGCCTATCTCGCCCAGGCGATCGGCAAGCGCCTCGTCGCACGGGTGCAGGCAGGTGGCCAGTGGAGCGGAGACCGGCTGCCGGCGGCGGAGCGCTTCGCGGTGGGCGGCGACAATTACGGCCGCGCCTTCGACGTCAGCTTCGCCAGCGGCGATCGCGGTGCCGGTGCGCTCGGTGAGCTGGCGGTGCGGCCGCTCAAGGGCGGCAAGTTCGGCACCAGCGAGATCTACAGCTTTGTCGACCGGGCCTGGATCGGGATCCGGGGGCGGGGCGGGGCATCCGGCCGCGGCGACTATGCGCTGGCCTCGGCCGGATTCGGCACGCGGCTGCGCTGGGTGGACAAGGCCGAGATCGGGCTCGAGGCCGCGCATGTCATCGACGATCCCTATCCCGGCTATGCCGAGGACTGGCGCTTCTCGCTCGCCTGGCGACTCTCGCTCTGAGACGGTTTCGGCGGCAATTGCTGTCTTGTTGCCATAATACAGGCATTTACGTGCCCGGTTCGATCCTCTAGCACGAAGGGCATATTCCTTCGCATTGGGAGCGGCACGTGAAGCTTGTTCGGGGCGCCTGGAAGATCCTGGTGGGGATCAAGGACTTTCTGGTCCTGGTCTTCATGCTGCTGTTCTTCACGATGTTGTTCGTGGCGCTTTCGGCCAAGCCCAATCCGGCGGCGATCCGCGACGGCGCGCTGCTCGTCTCGCTCGACGGTGCGCTGGTCGAGCAGCCCGAGGAAGTCGATCCCTTCGCCAGGTTCACCGGCGGCGACGTCGCCAAGCAGCAGCGGCTGCGCGACGTGGTGCGCGCGCTCGATGCGGCGAAGAGCGACGGTCATGTGAAGGCGGTGGTGCTCGATCTCGATCGCTTCACCGGCGGCTATCCGGCGGCGATCAGCCAGGTCGCCGAAGCGGTGGGCAAGGTGCGCGCCAGCGGCAAGCCGGTGCTCGCCTATGCCACCGCCTATACCGATGACAGCTATGCGCTGGCCGCCAATGCCAGCGAGATCTGGGTGAACCCGCTGGGCGGCACGATGTTCGCCGGCCCGGGCGGCACCCGCCTGTTCTACAAGGGCCTGCTCGACAAGCTGGGGGTCAACGCGCACATCTACCGCGTCGGCAAGTTCAAGTCGGCGGTCGAGCCGTACATGCGGAGCGACATGTCGCCCGAGGCCAAGGAAGCCGAGCTGGCCATCTACCAGCCGATCCTCCAGCAGTGGCAGGCCGAGATCGCCAAGGCGCGGCCCAAGGCGCGCATCGCCGACTATCTCGCCAAGCCCGCCGAAGTGGTGGCCGCCGCCAAGGGCGACATCGCCAAGACCAACCTCGACCTGGGCATCGTCGACAAGCTCGGCGACCGCATGGCGTTCGGCAAGCGCGTGGCGGAGATCGCCGGGGTGGCGAGCGGCAAGCCGCTGGGCAATTTCAACCGGATCAAGCTGGCCGACTTCGTCGCTGCGCATCCGCTGCCGACCGGCGGCGACGCGATCGGCGTGATCACCGTCGCCGGCGAGATCGTCGATGGCAAGGCGGGCCCGGGCCATGCCGGCGGCGACACGATCAGCGCGCAGCTGCTCAAGGGCCTGGCAACCAAGAACCTCAAGGCGCTGGTGGTCCGCGTCGATTCGCCGGGCGGCTCGGCGCTCGCCTCCGAGCAGATCCGCCAGGCGATCCTCCAGGCCAAGGCGCAGGGCCTGCCGGTGGTGGTCTCGATGGGCAGCCTGGCTGCGAGCGGCGGCTATTGGGTGTCGACCGCGGGCGACACGATCTTCGCCGAGCCCAACACGATCACCGGATCGATCGGCATCTTCGGCGTGATCCCCACCTTCGAGAAGACGCTCGCCAAGATCGGCGTGGGCGTGGACGGGGTGAAGACCACCCCGCTCAGCGGCCAGCCCGACATACTCGGCGGCACCAATGCGGAGACCGACACGCTGCTCCAGTCGGCGATCGATGCCGGCTATGCGCGCTTCATCGGACTGGTCGCGGGCGCCCGCAAGATGACGCCGGAGAAGGTCAACGAGATCGCGCAGGGCCGCGTCTGGATCGGTGGCGCCGCCCACCAGATCGGGCTGGTCGACCGGTTCGGCGGCGTGGACGACGCGATCGCCGAGGCGGCGCGCCGCGCCAAGCTCGACCCGGCCAAGGTCCATGCCGTCTATCTCGAGAAGGAGCAGTCCGGCTGGGCCAGGCTGATCGAGAGCTTCGCGGACGATTCCAAGGACGAGGGCGACTGGGCCGACCAGCCGGCGGGGGCGGACATGTTCGCCCGCGTCGCGATCGAGCAGCGCGCGCTGCTCGCCCAGGCGCTGGGCGATGCGAAGCGGCTCGCCAAGGGCGGCTCGGTCCAGGCCCGCTGCCTCGAATGCGGCGCGCTGGGGCCGGCGACGGCCAGCGTCGAGGACCGTACCCTGTTCGACGCGATCGCGGCGCGGCTCGGCCTGTGATCGCAATCCGTGCAGCGACGCCCGAGGACGCGGGCGCCATCGCGGCGATCTATGCGCCGCACGTGCTCACCGGCACCGCCTCGTTCGAGATCGAGCCGCCGGAAAAGGCGGAGATGCGCAAGCGGATGGCGGCCAGCGACGGCCTCTATCCCTGGCTGGTCGCGACCACCGGCGATGTCGATGGCGGGGTGATCGGCTATGCCTATGCCAGCAAGTTCCGCGACCGCCCGGCCTATCGCTATGTCTGCGAGACCTCGATCTACCTGACCGACGCGTCGAGCGGCTCGGGTGTGGGGCGGCTGCTCTACGGCGCGCTGGTCGATACGCTGCGCGCCCAGGGCTTCGTCCATGCGATCGGCACGATCACCTTGCCGAACGACCGTTCGATCAAGCTGCACGAGGCGGTCGGCTTCCGCCGCCAGGGCGTGTACCGGGAAGTCGGCTACAAGCATGGCCAGTGGATCGATGTCGGCTTCTGGCAGGTCGAGCTCAACGAGCCGCGCGTGCCGCCGGTCGAGCCGCGCCGTTTCGCCGATATGGGGTTAGTCCGGGATTGAGCCCGGCACGGGCCGGCGTCTATCGGCACGGTCTGTCAGTAACGCGTGGTCCGGTGTCGCAATGCCCCACAATGTTTCGCACAGCATCCAGGTCGACCTGGATCGCAAGCTGATCGACTTGCGCATCGGCGGGCTGATCGGCCCCGAGGATGCCGCCTGGATCGGTGAGGAGCTGCGCGCGGCGATCCGCGCGCTCGGCCCCGATGTCGGCAAGCATGTCACTCTCTATGACGGCAGCGGGGTTCCCGTCGTGCCGCAGGAGACGGTGGAGCTGATCAAGAACACGCTCGACAATCCGGCGGTGCGGGCGATCTGGGCGCGCAAGATCGCCTTCGTGGTCAGCACCGCGCTCGCCCGGATGCAGGCGCAGCGGCTGCGCGAGGTGCGCGCCGATATCGGCATCTTCGACGATCGCGAGAGCGCGATCGCCTGGCTGATGGAGCCCTGATCCGGTCCTGCTTCCCCGGACAGGCTGGGGGCGGACTCAATCGACTCGCACGAACGCGCGGCGGCCATTCTCGGTGATCATCGCGAAGCCGGTGGCGGTGCGTTCCAGGCGGACGCCTTCCAGCTCGAGCCCCGTGGGAATCACGGTGACGATGCCGTCGGACACCGGCCCGGAATCGTTGCGATAGGCGAAGCGGATCCGCGTGCCGTCCCAGCGATAGTCGGTATCGCCCTGATAGACCTTCTCCCCCGTATCGATGACTTCGTGATGGTCGCGCACGCCGGCATCGGTGCGCGTGAAGCAGTGCGTGTCGGTCACCTCGGGGGCAAGCGTGGTGCGCCAGCAATGGCCCGTCCAATAGTCGAGCGGGGCGAGCGGATCCTGGGCCGAGAGGAGAAGGGCGAGAAGCATCAACGGCGCCCCCGATAGGCAGGCAGGCCGAGCTTCCACACGATCGCCGCGCCGCGCAGGCCGAAGCCGGCACAGGCGGCGAGCAGGCCGGCGGCGAACACCGGCAGTCCGGCCAGGGTCAGCAGCACCTGCAGCGCCGCGGTGAGGGCTGCGGCGGTGACGTAGAGCTCCGGCCGCATCAGGATCGAAGGCTCGCCCGCCAGCACGTCGCGGATGATCCCGCCCACGCATGCGGTGACCACGCCCATCACTGCGGCGGGCACCGGCGGAATGCCGTAGCTCAGCGCCTTGGCGGCGCCGAACGCGGCATAGGCCGCCAGGCCGAAGGCATCGAGCCAGGCGAGCGTCGTGTCGCTCCACCAATGCTGCGGGGTGATCCAGACGAGCAGCGCGACGCTCAGCACCAGCGCCGCGACGGTGGCGTCGTGCACCCAGAAGACCGGCGCGCCGATCAGCAGGTCGCGGATCGTGCCGCCTCCTACGCCGGTGACCAGCGCGAAGAAGGCGGCGGTGACGAAGGTCTGGGCGCGGTGCGCGGCGGCGAGCGCACCGGTGGCGGCGAACACGGCGATGCCGAACAGGTCCAGCCAGGGCAGGATCGGCCCGATGCGGGCGGCGGCGTCTACGGTTTCCATGACCAATGTTTCATGGCGTGACGGCTTGCTGTCAAATGCGCGGCTGGGGCATGAGTGCGGTCATGCAGCGTACTGAGTCCCCCCTGATCGTCATCGCCATCTGCCTCGCCGCGCTCGCCGGCTTCGTCGACGCGCTGGCCTTCACCAGCCTGGGCGGTTTCTTCGCCTCGTTCATGAGCGGCAACACCACCCGGCTGGGCGTGGGGCTGGGCGCCAACCTGCCCGGCGACGCGGCGGTGGCCGGCAGCCTGGTGATGAGCTTCGTCAGCGGCGTGATCCTGGCCAGCGTGGTGACGCGCTGGCGCCAGGCGCGATTCCGCGAAAGCCTGATGCTGGTGGTGACGGCGCTGCTCGTCGCTGCCGCGACGCTCGCCAGCCTGATGCCGGGGCCGATCGTGCTGATCTTCCTCGCCATGGCGATGGGCTGCGAGAACGGCATCCTCCACCGCGAGGGCGAAGTGACCGTGGGCGTGACCTATATGACCGGATCGCTGGTCAAGATGGGCCAGAAGCTCGCCGGCGCCCTGATGGGCGATCCCGATCGCTGGGCCTGGGCGGCCTATCTGTTCCTGTGGCTCGGCTTCATTGCCGGCGCGGTGATGGGGGCCGCGAGCCATGCCCGATGGGGCTGGCAGGCGCTGTGGCTCGCGCCGATCGCCAGCGCGGTGCTCGCCTTCGCGCTGCTGCGCATGCGGCCGCGGCTGAGCGGGCCGGTGGTGGTGCACTAAATCCTCTACCGCTTGCGGGAGAGGGTGGCCGAGCAACGCGAGGCCGGGTGGGAAGGGTGAGGGTAGCGCTTGGCTTACCCTCGACCCTCACCCTTCCGCCGACTGCGTCGGCTCCCTCCCTCTCCCAGAGGGAGAGGGAATTCACGATCAGATATGGATCGGCTTGCCCTGCACGGCCATCGCCGCTTCCTTGAACGCTTCCGAGTGGGTCGGGTGGGCGTGGCAGGTATAGGCGATGTCTTCCGAGGTCGCGCCGAACTCCATTGCCTGTGCGGCCTGGGCGATCATCGTGCCGGCGACCGAGGCGATCATCCACACGCCGAGCACGCGGTCCGACTTGGCGTCGGCGATCACCTTCACCCAGCCGTCGGGCTCGTGGTTGGTCTTGGCGCGGCTGTTGGCGACCATCGGGAACTTGCCGACCTTGACCTCGGTGCGCTCCTTGGCCTGCTCCTCGGTGAGGCCGACACCGGCGATCTCGGGCCAGGTGTAGACGACCGACGGGATCACGTCGTGGTTCACGATGCCGGTGAGGCCGGCGATGTTCTCGGCGACCGCGATGCCTTCATCCTCGGCCTTGTGTGCGAGCATCGGGCCGGGGACGACGTCGCCGATCGCCCAGATGCCGGGGACCGAAGTGCGGAAGTCGTGGTCGATCTCGATCTGGCCGCGCTGGTTGGTCGAGAGACCGGCGGCTTCGAGGCCGAGGCCCGACGTGTTCGGACGGCGGCCGATCGACACGAGCACCGCATCGGCTTCGAGCGTCTCGGCAGCACCGCCGGCCGAAGGCTCGAGCGTGAGCGTGGCATTGTCGCCCTTGACCTGGACGCCGGTGACCTTGGTCGAGAGCTTCAGCTCCATGCCCTGCTTCTTGAACAGCTTGCCCGCTTCCTTGCGGACTTCGCCGTCCATGCCCGGGAGCAGCTGGTCGAGGAATTCGACCACGGTGACCTTGGCGCCGACGCGGCGCCACACCGAGCCGAGCTCGAGGCCGATCACGCCGCCGCCGATGACGACGAGATGCTCGGGAACCTTGGGCAGCTCAAGCGCGCCGGTGCTGTCGACGACGACCTTCTGGTCGATCTCGACGCCGGGCAGCGGGGTGACCGAGGAGCCGGTGGCGATGATGATGTTCTTGGCGCGGACCGTGCGGTCACCGACGGTGACGCTGTCCTTGCCGGTGAAGGTGGCATGGCCCTTGAGCCACTCGACCTTGTTCTTCTTGAACAGGAACTCGATGCCGCCGGTCAGGCCCTTGACCGCGTCGACGCGCTGGGCGTGCATCGCGTCGAGGTCGAGTTCGACCGTCGGGGTCTTGATGCCGAGCTTGGCGAGCTTGCCGCTGGCGGCTTCCTCGAACAGCTCGGAGGCGTGGAGCAGCGCCTTGGAAGGGATGCAGCCGACGTTGAGGCAGGTGCCGCCCAGCGTCGCGCGGCTCTCGGCGCACGCGGTCTTGAGGCCCAGCTGCGCCGCGCGGATCGCCGCGACATAGCCGCCGGGGCCCGAACCGATCACCAGGACGTCGAAATCATAGTCGGCCATTTTTCGTTCCCTTGTTCCCCGGCGAAGGCCGGGGCCCAGTTTCGAGACGGAATCTGGTGCGCGTCTCGCTTAGTTTCAAACGTCATCGCAACTGGACCCCGGCCTTCGCCGGGGAACAGCTGGTTGCTCCGATCAGAGGTCGATCAGCAGACGGGTCGGATCCTCGATCGCGTTCTTGAGCGCGACGAGGAAGGTCACCGCCTCGCGGCCGTCGACCAGGCGGTGGTCGTAGCTCAGCGCGAGGTACATCATCGGGCGGACGACGACCTGGCCGTCGCGGACCACGGGGCGGTCCTCGATTCGGTGCAGGCCGAGCACGGCCGACTGGGGCGGGTTGATGATCGGAGTCGACATCAGCGAGCCGAACACGCCGCCGTTCGAGATGGTGAAGGTACCACCCTTCATCTCTTCCATCTTGAGCGTGCCGTCCTTGGCGCGCTTGCCGAAGTCGCCGATCGTCTTCTCGATGCCGGCGACGGACAGCGTCTCGGCGTCGCGGATCACGGGGACGACCAGGCCCTGCGGGGCCGAGACGGCGACCGAGATGTCGCAATAATCGTGATAGACGATCTCATCGCCTTCGATCGAGCCGTTGACGCCCGGGATGTCCTTGAGCGCCATGCAGGCGGCCTTCACGAAGAAGCCCATGAAGCCGAGGCGAACCCCGTGCTTCTTCTCGAACAGGTCCTTGTACTTGGTGCGCGCCTCGATCACCGCAGTCATGTCCACGTCGTTGAACGTGGTGAGCATCGCGGCGGTGTTCTGCGCTTCCTTGAGGCGCTTGGCGACGGTCTGGCGCAGGCGCGTCATCTTGACGCGCTCTTCCTTGCGGCCGCCGGCCGAAGGGGCCGGAGCGACGGCGGGCGCCGGGGTGGCGGCCGGGGCGGGCTTGTTGCTCGCGGCGGTCAGCACGTCGTCCTTGGTCAGGCGGCCGTCCTTGCCGGTGCCCTGCACGGTCGACGGGTCGACACCGGTCTCGAGCACCGCGCGGCGGACCGACGGCGACAGCGCGGCGGCTTCCGAAGCGGCGGGAGCCGGAGTAGCGGCCGGTGCCGGTGCCGGAGCGGCGGCGGGGGCCGCTGCGGGTGCCGCGGCAGCAGCGCCGCCCTCGGACACCACGGCGATAACCGCGCCGACTTCTACCGTGTCGCCGACTTTGACGAGCTGATCGCCCATCACGCCCGCGACCGGGCTGCCGACTTCCACCGAGACCTTGTCGGTCTCGAGGCTGGCGATCGGCTCGTCGAGCTGCACGGGGTCGCCGGGGTTCTTCAGCCATTCACCAAGCGTGGCTTCGGTGATCGATTCACCCAGCACCGGGACTTTAACGTCTGCCATTGTCTTTCCTCGTTCCCTGGGGATCTCAGTTGTTGCGGGTCCGGCGAATTTCTTCGCGGACATTGTGGCCGAGGGCATCGGCGACGAGCGCGCCCTGCTCTGCGGTGTGGCGCTTCATCAGGCCGGTGGCGACCGCGGCGGCCGGCGCACGGCCGGCATAGCGCGGACGGCGCACCGTCGACTTCGCCTCGGCGAGGCTCGCCTCGATGAAGGGCTCGACGAAGGTCCAGTAGCCGTTGTTCTTCGGCTCTTCCTGCGCCCAGATCACTTCCTCGAGGTTGGTCATGCGCGCGATGCGCGCTGCCAGGGCCTCGCCCGGGAAGGGATAGAGCTGCTCGATGCGGACGATCGCGGTGTTCTTGTCACCGGCCGCGTCGCGTGCCTCGATCAGGTCATAGGCGACCTTGCCGGTGCACAGCACCAGGCGTTTCACGTCGTTGTCCGCTGGCGCGCTGGGGTCCGACAGGATACGGCGGAAGTGGCTCTCGCCCAGGAAGTCCTCGGCCTTGCTCACCGCCATCTTGTGGCGCAGCAGCGACTTCGGCGTCATCTGCACCAGCGGCTTGCGGAAGTTGCGGTGCATCTGGCGGCGCAGCAGGTGGAAGTAGTTCGCCGGCGTCGTGATGTTGACGACCTGCATATTGTCTTCCGCACACAGCTGGAGATAGCGCTCCGGACGCGCCGAGCTGTGCTCGGGGCCCTGGCCCTCATATCCGTGCGGCAGCAGCATCACCAGGCCGTTGGCGCGCAGCCACTTGGCCTCGCCCGCGGCGATGAACTGGTCGATCATGATCTGCGCGCCGTTGGCGAAGTCGCCGAACTGCGCTTCCCACAGCACCAGCGTCTTCGGATCGGCGAGCGCATAGCCATATTCGAAGCCGAGCACGCCGTACTCGGAGAGCGGCGAGTCCAGCACTTCGAAATTGCCGTGCGGGATGGTCGAGAGCGGGATGTAGCGATGCTCGTCCTTCTGATCGACCCAGACGGCGTGGCGCTGCGAGAAGGTGCCGCGGCCGACGTCCTGGCCCGACAGGCGGACGCCGTAACCTTCCGAGAGCAGCGCGCCGAAGGCCAGGGCCTCACCGGTCGCCCAGTCGAAATTCTCGCCCGACGTGAACATCGCGCGCTTGGCGTCGAGCACGCGGCCCAGCGTCTTGTGGATCTCGAGATCGGCGGGGACCTCGGTCAGCGTGCGGCCGAGGCTGTCGAACAGCTTCTTCTCGATGCCGGTATCGACGCTGCGGCGCGTGTTCTCGGCATCGGCCGGGGCCGACAGGCCCGACCAGCGGCCGCCGAACCAGTCCGCCTTGTTGGGGAGGTACGACTTGCCGGCCTCGAACTCGCCTTCGAGCAGCAGGTTGAACTGCTTTACCTTCTCGTCGACGAAGCCCTGGTCGATCGTGCCTTCGGCGATCAGCTTCTTCGAATAGACCACGCTGACCGACGGATGCTGGCGGATCGCCTTGTACATCAGCGGCTGGGTGAACGAGGGCTCGTCGCCTTCGTTATGGCCGAAGCGGCGATAGCACCACATGTCGATCACGACGTCGCGCTTGAAGGTCTGGCGGAACTCGATCGCCATCTTGCAGGCGAAGGTGACCGCTTCGGGATCGTCGCCATTGACGTGGAAGATCG
>Ga0209257_1003897_pt1 | contig 12165 bp, 12 predicted proteins | sample AraplaCvi_mCL_r2_FD_184277 | JGI IMG/M metagenome (GOLD analysis project Ga0209257, IMG submission 184277) | Arabidopsis root microbial communities from North Carolina, USA - plate scrape MF_Cvi_mCL_r2 (SPAdes) (version 2) | ecosystem: Host-associated > Plants > Roots > Endosphere | place: USA...
GTCGTCTGCGTCCTGGAGGCCATGAAGATGCAGAACATCATCCGCGCCGAGCGCGACGGCGTCGTCAAGACCGTCAACGCCAAGTCCGGCGACCCCGTCGCCGCCGACGAGATCCTGGTGGAGTTCGCCTAGACGTGGTGATCTCCGCCGAGACACCGTTCAGAGGGAAGATTCGATGACGCTGATGCAGAAGCTGTTTTCGTTCCAAGGGCGGCTTCGCCGACGAGACTACTGGCTGCTGAGCTTTCTGATCGTGGGCGTGGTGATCGTGATCTTCATGCTGGCCGGGGCCCTAGGCGTCAACGTCGCGCAAGATTCGGGCGAAGCGGCGCTCCTGCAACTGGTGGCCAGCCTGGTCATTCTGTGGCCGAGCCTGGCCGTGGGCGTGAAACGTTGTCACGACCGCAATCAGAGCGGCCGGTGGCTGCTGATGGAAATCATCCCGCTGGTCGGCGGTCTGTGGGCGCTGGTCAATCTGGGCATTCTCGACGGAACCCAGGGGCCCAATCGCTTCGGACCCTCGCCGAAGGGGATCGGCGGCGATGTCGACGGCAAGCTGGCCGACGTCTTCGCTTGATCCGACCTAGAGACCCGTTTCATGAGCATCTTGCAAAAGTTCTTCAGCTTTCAAGGCCGCCTGCGTCGGCGCGACTACTGGCTCTGCAGTCTGGCGGTCGGAGGGGTGACGGTGGCCGTGATCCTGTCGTTGGTGTTCGGCCTTGGTCTCCAAGCCGACGATCCGCGCGTCACGCTCGCGCCCCTGCTCTGCGCCTGGCCATCGATCGCCCTGCTGGTGAAGCGAATCCACGACCGCGACAAGACGGGCTGGATGGCGGCGAACTACTGGGCGCCCTGGGCGGTCGCGACGGGCCTGTCGCTGGTTCCCCAATGGGGGCTCGGCGGCGTGAAGATCATCCTGGACCTCGCCACCACCGTCGTCGGCGTGTGGTATCTGATCGAGTTCGGCTTCCTGGACGGCACCCAGGGCAAGAACGCCTATGGTCCCTCGCCCAAGGGCGTGGAGCCGACCGAAAAGCTGGCGGACGTCTTCGCCTAGAAGAGTTTGAGGGAAGTGTGGGCGGTTTCGCCCTCGCGTTCCAAACTTTTGAATCTGGAACCTGTCGTCGGAACGCGGCGCGGCCTAGTTTCGACCATCGGAGTCGCTGGGACCTGGCTGAATGAACGAACGCGCCGAGTGGTGGGACCTGTTCCTGTCGGCCTCGGGCCGGACGGCCCGCGGCCCGTTCCTGATGGCGTCGGCGGCGCTGCTGGTTTTTGCCGCGCTCTATGAGTCGTTCGGCATCACCCTGCATCTGCTGACCGGCTGGCTGGTCTATCCGCCGCTGCTGTTCTTCGCGACCTGTGTGCTGTCCAAGCGCCTGCATGACCGCGGACGGTCGGGCTGGTGGGCGGTGCTGGTGCTGCTGTCGCTGGTGGCCGTCTGGCCGACCCCGAGGCACTTCCTGGACTTCCTGTTCAGCGGCGTCGTCGTCTGGGCGATCGTCGAGCTGGGCGTCATGCCGGGCGAGCAGGGGGCCAATCGCTATGGGCCCAATCCCCTGAGGCCGACGGTGTCGATCTAGATTGGCGCGGCCTCGACCTGGACCGGCCCGAACACCCGCGTGAACGCCGCGCGCAGCGCCTCGTCGGCCTCGTCCAGGGTCACCGGCAGGCCCAGATCGACCAGGCTGGTCACGCCATGCTCGGTCTGGCCGCACGGCACGATGCCGCTGAAGTGCTCCAGGTCCGGTTCGACGTTCAGGCTGATCCCATGGAAGCTGACCCAGCGGCGCAGCTTGACGCCGATGGCGGCGATCTTGTCCTCGCGCGACCAGCCAGGGCCCTTGCGCTCGACCCAGACCCCGACCCGGCCCTCGCGCATCTCGCCGGTCACGTTGAAGGCGGCCAGGGCCTCTATGATCCAGGTCTCCAGCGCCGCGACGAAGGCCCGCACGTCCCGGCCGCGCTTGGTCAGGTCCAGCATGACATAGGCCACCCGCTGTCCGGGGCCGTGATAGGTGAACTGCCCGCCGCGGCCGCTCTCGAACACCGGAAAGCGGTTGGGGGCGATCAGGTCGGCGGGCTTGGACGACACGCCGGCGGTGTAGAGCGGCGGATGCTCCAGCAGCCAGACCAGCTCGCCGGCGGTCCCGTCGGCGATGGCGGCCGCGCGGGCCTCCATGGCGGCAACGGCTGCCGGGTAGGGGACGCGCCCGGTCGAAACCGCCCACCCCACGGGCGCGCCGTCGGGCGCTCCCAGGACCGGAAGCGCCGAGTTTTCAAGGTTTAACGGGCGATCAAGCATACGGCCTTAATCTTGCAGTTCGTGACCCGCGACCATCCGCGGTCGCGCGTGAAATTCCAGGGGCCTTACTTCGTGAGCCAGGTCAACGCCGTCAATGTCGAGATCTCCGTCCTGCTAGGGCGCTCGATCCTGCCGATGCAGCAGCTGCTGCGCATGGGCCGCGGCGCGGTGATCCCGCTGGACGCCAAGACCAATGACGAGGTCTGGATCCTGGCCAACAACCACCCCATCGCCCGGGGCGAGATCCAGATCAGCGATGACCGCATCGCCATCCAGGTGACCCGCGCCGCCGACGTCTACGACTACATGGCCGGCGGGACCTGAGGCGCTTGCCGTCCCGGTCGAACGCGTGAAAAACCTCCTCCGAAAGCCGGAGGAGATTGCATGCGACGCGAGGCGGCGGTCCTGACCAGCCTGTTCGCCCTGGCCCTGGCGGCCGGCGCGCCAGGCCCAAAGACCCATACGGGCGTCTGGGACAACATCACCTCGATCGAGGAAACCGGCGACGTCGTCGGCGCCCGGGTCGAGGTGTTCGACGGGCCCAGGCCCTATGTCCTGGCGCGGATCTGCGAGGGCGAATGCCCGCCCGAGGCGCTCAGGTCGCCGGCCGTGATCAAGGGCGACACGATCGCCTTCGACTATCGGATGGACAGCAATCCGCCGGACACGCTGCATGTGGTCGGCCGCTTCACGCGCAAGGGCCTGGTTCTCAGGACCTATCCCGACGCCGAGGAACAGCTGCTGCGGCCGGGCAAGCGCGATGAGTGACCGCGCGCTTTTCGCGGCGTGCAAACTCCGCTCTTTCCAAATCGGACTCAGTTTGCTACCTGCCGCGCCTCACCACGAGCGGTCGTGGCGGAATTGGTAGACGCGCAGCGTTGAGGTCGCTGTGGGGCAACCCGTGGAAGTTCGAGTCTTCTCGACCGCACCAGGTGAGACAACGGATAGAGCGCTTCCGGCGAAATCGGTTTCCGACTCGCCAGGGGCGCTCTAACCATTTCCGGGGAAGGGCTTGACCCTTCGCAGCTTCAGGTCACGCGCAGGACGCACGTCTTCAGAACTCAGGAGGTCCCCATGTCCCGGGAAACAACCGACCTGACAGACGATCCGCGCCACAACCTGGTCATCCCCGAGCCTGAAGCCGTCGAGGATCTGGAAGACCTCGCGCTGGGCGACGACTACGCGCTCAATCCCGAATATGTCGAGATGGTCATCGACGCGGCCGACCGCGGCGACACCGCGCGGCTGCGCGAGCTGGTCCACGCCCTGGATCCGGCCGACGTCGCCGACCTGATGGGCTTCCTGTCGGCCAATTACCGCGAAGAGGTGATCCCGGTCCTGGACCCGGAATGGCTGGGCGAGATCATCGCCGAGCTGGACGACAACCTGCGCGAGGAGGTGCTGGAGGCCACGCCCTCGGCGACCCTGGCCAAGGCGCTGGAGGAGCTGGACTCCGACGACGCCGCCGACGTCATCGACGACCTGGACGAGGGCAAGCGCGCCCAGGTGCTGGCCGCCATGGACGAGGGCGACCGCGCGGCGATCGAGACGACCCTGGCCTATGAGGACGAGACCGCCGGCCGCCTGATGCAGCGCGAGTTCCTGGCCGCGCCGCAATTCTGGACCGTGGGCCAGACCATCGACCACGTCCGCGAGGCTGGCGACCGCCTGCCGGAACTGTTCTTCGACGTCTATGTGGTCGACCCCAGCTTCACGCCGGTCGGCGCCCTGCCGATCAGCCAGTTGCTGACCAACAAGCGCGAGACCCCCCTGGCCGAGATCATGGAGCCGGTGACCGAGATCGCCGTCGACATGGACCAGGAAGAGGTCGCCTACATCTTCGACAAGTACCACCTGATCAGCGCGCCGGTCGTCGAGCCCGGCGGCCGGCTGGTGGGCCAGATCACGGTCGACGATATCGTCGGCGTCATCCGCGAGGAGGCCCAGGAGGACATCCTGGCCCTGGCCGGCGTCAGCGACACCGGCCGCGACGCGACGGTCAACGACATCGTCCGCTCGCGCCTGCCCTGGCTGCTGCTGAACCTGGTCACCGAGACCATCGCCGTCAGCGCCATCGCCATCTTCCAGGACCAGATCGCCAAGCTGGTGGCCCTGGCCGTGCTGATGCCGATCGTCTCGTCCCTGGGCGGCAACGCCGGCACCCAGACCCTGGCCGTGGCCGTCCGCGCCCTGGCCAGCAAGGAGCTGAACGCGGCCAACGCCCGCCGGATCATCGTCCGCGAGCTTTCGGTCGGGGCGATGAACGGCCTGGTCCTGGCCGTGGTGATGGGCATGGCGACCTTCGTCTTCTACCACAACGCCAAGCTGGCGATCACGGTGGGCCTGGCGCTGGTGGCCAACATCGTCACCGCGGCGCTGGGCGGGATCCTGGCCCCCTTGGCGCTGGAGAAGATGGGCCGCGACCCGGCGGTCTCCTCGTCGATCTTCGTGACGTTCCTGACAGACTTCATGGGCTTCTTCGCCGTGCTGACGATCGCGGCCCTGCTGTTGCGGTAGGCGGGCGGCGGCGATCATCGCGCCGCGCGCCGGGTCAGGATGACAGATCGCTGAACTAGGGACTGGGATGGGCTGCGAACGGCGCCCATCTTGCGCCGCGTAGCCCGAACGCATCCGCGTCTGTATCAAACTGGGTCAGTCTTGGCGATGAAACCGCGCTATCAGGTCTCCCGCGCCGCCGTCGATCTCATCAAGAGGTTCGAGGGTTACCGGATGAAAGCCGCCCAGCTGCCGGACGGGCGCTGGACCCTGGGCTACGGCCACACCCTGACCGCCCGCGCCGGCGCCTCCGTCTCGGAACAGGACGCCGAGGCCCTGCTGCTCTACGACCTGATCACCGTGGCCCATGCGGTCAACGAGAACGTCTATACGACGCTGAACCAGAACCAGTTCGACGCCCTGGTCTGCTTCGCCTTCAACATCGGCACGGAAAACTTCGTCCGCTCGGCCGTGCTGCGCCGCCTCAACGAGGGCGCGCTGCTGCAGGCCGCCTGCGAGATGGAGATGTGGCGCAAGGCCGACTTCGAGGGCGAGCGCATCGTCGTCGACGCCCTGGTTCGCCGCCGCGCGGCCGAGAAGGCGCTGTTCCTGACCCCGCTGGACGGCGCCTGGGTGGCCGCGCCCAGCCCGGTGCTGCGTCCCAGGATCGACCATGACGCCGGCAAGCTGGCGCCCAGCCAGACGCCGGTCGCGATTACCACCGCCCTCAGCGGCGACAGGGCCGTGGCCGTGCGCCAGGACGGTTCGTCCGCGCCGGCCTTGCCCGGCGCCGGACCCAGCGCCAGCGAACAGGCGGCCGCCGCGGTCGGGGCGCGCCTGGAGGCGATCCTGCCAGATGACGCCGTCGCGCCGGCGGCGATCGCGCCGCCGGCCCAGGATCTGGTCCTGCCGGAGCCGCCCGTTCCCGCCGCCGCCGCGCCGTCGCCGTTCGTCTACGCGACCCCGGAGCCGACGACGGCGGCTCCGCCGATCGCCGCGCCGTTCGAGCTGACGCCGGAAGAGCCGGTCGTCGAACCGGTCGACGCCGCGCCGCCGCTGGCCGCCGAGTCCGTCGCTCCGGCCCCCGAGCCGAGCCTGTTCGAAACCGCCCGCCCGGCGCCCGGCGGCTCGCTGTTCAATCTGGGCGGTTTCTCGACCAGCGGCCCGGTCCAGCTGGAGACCCAGGACGTCGCCTTCTCCCATGTGCAGCCGCACGCCTTCGGCAGCGTCAGCTTGCTGGTCGTCCTGGGCCTGCTGGGCCTGGCCCTGTTCGGCGGCGGCATCCTGTGGAACCTCAGCGTCGGGGCCGGGGAGGGCCTGTCGCTGGTCAAGATCTTCGGCTGGAGCGCCAGCGTGGTCGGCATGATCTGCTTCGCCACGGCGACCTATCTGCTGATGCGCCGGCTGGGCGATCCCGGGCCGCAGGACGAAGACTAGACCACGATTTGCGATCATCGTGAGCATGAACGCCCGCGGGTCTGCTTGATCCGCGGGCGTTTGTGCTATGCAGGGGGTCATGAGCAATCAATCCGCACCCTCGATGGACTTCGCGCTGGGCGAGACGGCCGACGCGATCCGTGACACCACCGCCCGCTTCGCGGCCGACCGCATCGCGCCGATCGCCGCCCGGGTCGACGAGACCAACACCTTTCCGCGCGAGCTTTGGGTCCCGATGGGCGATCTGGGCCTGCACGGCATCACGGTGGAGGAAGACTTCGGCGGTCTGGGCCTGGGCTATCTCGAGCACGTGATCGCCATGGAGGAGGTCTCCAGGGCCTCGGCCTCGGTGGGGCTCAGCTACGGCGCCCACTCCAACCTTTGCGTCAACCAGATCCGCCGCTGGGCCACACCCGAACAGAAGCAGCGCTACCTGCCCAAGCTGATCAGCGGCGAGCACGTCGGGTCGCTGGCCATGAGCGAGGCCGGCTCGGGATCGGACGTCGTCTCGATGAAGCTGAAGGCGGAAGCGGTCGGCGACCGCTACGTGCTGAACGGCACGAAGTTCTGGATCACCAACGCCCCGCACGCCGACACCCTGGTGGTCTACGCCAAGACGGATGAAAAGCGGATCACCGCCTTCCTGATCGAGAAGGGCATGAAGGGTTTCAGCGTCAGCAAGAAGCTGGACAAGATGGGCATGCGCGGGTCGGACACCGCCGAACTGGTGTTCGAGGACTGCGAGGTGCCGGAGGAGAACGTCCTGGGTCCGGTGGGCGGCGGGGTCGGGGTGCTGATGAGCGGCCTGGACTATGAGCGGGCCGTGCTGTCGGCCGGGCCGCTGGGCATCATGCAGGCGTGCCTGGACGTCGTCCTACCCTATGTCCGCGAGCGCAAGCAGTTCGGCCAGGCGATCGGTTCGTTCCAGCTGATGCAGGGCAAGGTCGCCGACATGTACGTGGCCCTGAACTCGGCCCGGGCCTATGTCTACGCCGTGGCGCGCGCCTGCGACGCGGGCAAGACCACGCGGTTCGACGCCGCCGGCGCCATCCTTATGGCCTCGGAGAACGCGGTGCGGGTGTCGCTGGAGGCCATCCAGGCCCTGGGCGGCGCGGGCTACACCAAGGAGTGGCCGGTCGAGCGCCTGATGCGCGACGCCAAGCTCTACGACATCGGCGCGGGCACCAACGAGATCCGGCGCTTCCTGATCGGGCGGGAGCTGGTGGGGGCTTAGCGTCCTACGCAGACCCTCTCCCTGTGGGGGAGGGCTATCGCATATGGATTTGCTCTGAAAAAATCTGTCATCCCGGACAAGCTCGGCGAAGCCGAGCGCCGATCCGGGACCGCCGCAAACGCCAGCGTTCACGCCCCGGTCCCGGATCTTCGCGCTGCGCGCTCGTCCGGGATGACAACCGTTTTGAGGCATATGCGATAGCCCTGCCCTGTGGGGGAGGACCCAAGTAACGCGCAAAATGTAAGGGCCGCCCCGATTGCTCAGGGCGGCCCTCCATCGTCGTAGCCGCGTCCGCAGCGTGACTTCGAACCTTAGGCGTTCAACGCCTTCAGTTGGAGACCTCGATCTTCAGGCCCCAGGTCACGACTTGCGACCGCGGTTGGAGACAATGAGACACTGGTCACCTCCTTTCAGTTGTTGAACAACACAAGACGAATATGGGCGCCGAACGGCCGTTCTGCAAAGGGGCAATGTCGCGACCGGACGTCGCGGCCCGAGAAGGCTTGGTTGAAAGGCGCGCGATGGCAAGAAGACGGGCACTCCGGGTCGCGCATGGGGGGCATGAGCGACCCGGGGCCGCATCGTCGGATCAGGCTAGAGGGCCCGCAAGATCACGACAATGAGGGTCCACAGACCAAGATTGAAACCGAGCACGCCCAGGCGATACGCGTAGGCGGCCGAGGGGGTGGCGGCGACAGCGGTGGCGGCGGGGCGGTTCACTGCGGTTTCCTTCCTGTGGCGCTTTGGATCCGCGCCTTGACTTAAAGATAGGCTCGGGCGGACCCCGCACCCATGCGACAAAACCGACGGATCGGTCCAAATAGGCGGACCGATTGTCGCAGTGCTTGCATGGAGGGCCGGATGCCGGTCTGGGATCCCGACGTCTATCAGCGCTACAAGGCCTATCGCGACCGGCCCGCCCTGGACCTGATGCTGCAGATTCCCCGCGACCTGGAGCCGCGCGAGATCTGGGACCTGGGCTGCGGGACGGGAGAACATGCGGCTCTGCTGGCCAGCCGCCATCCCGGCGCTCGGGTGCATGGTCTTGATTCCAGCCCTGAGATGCTGGCGCGGGGCCGGGCGATGCGGGACGACATCGACTGGGTGCTGGGCGACATCGCGACCTTCGCGCCCGAGGTTCCGCCCGACCTGATCTTCACCAACGCCGCCCTGCAGTGGGTGGACGGTCACCAGGTGTTGTTTCCCCGCCTGATGGGCCTGCTGGCGCCGGGCGGCGTCCTGGCCTGCCAGATCCCCGTTGTGGCGGACGACGGCTGGCGGCGCAGCCTGCGCGAGACGGCGCTGGACGGGCCGTGGGCCGCTCGGCTGGCCGATGTCGAGCGCGTGCGCTCCGGCGTCGATCCGCGCCCCTATCACGACTGGCTGTCGCCCTTGAGCCAGGATCTCGACGTCTGGGTGACGACCTATGTCCACGCCCTGGGCGGTGACGACCCGATCGTCGACTGGACCTCTGGAACCAGCCTGCGACCCTATCTGGAGGCCCTGGACGATCCGGCCGAGCGGGCGGCGTTCCTGGCGGCGTGGCGCGCGCGGCTGGCGGTCGACTACCCGCGCCGCGAGGACGGGGTGACGCTGTTCCCGTTCAGCCGGCTGTTCGTGGTCGCCCGCCGCTACTGACCTCGGCCCGGGCCAGGTCGGCCAGGCTGGGCCTGCGGCGCAGCTCGGACACCGGCTTGCCCAGGCTGTCCAGGGCCAGGGCCGCGGCGGCTCGGCCGGCCGCGACCGCAGGCTCGAAGGCCTTCCAGTCGCGGATGTCGATCTCGTTGAGCTTGGGGGTGATCAGCACGTCCGAAGCCTCGCGGCTGGCCGCCAGGTCCCGGCCGGTCGAGACGGTGGCGGCCCGCATCAGCAGGGCGACGATCGGCGGGCCCTTGCGCCATTCGCCCGACCACAGCCAGCGCCACAGGGATGTCGGGCGATCGACGTCGTCGGCGGTGATGCTGCGGCCGCGCGTGACGTCGACGCCGACGATCGGTCCCAGCTGGAAGGCGCGCATGACGTCGGCCGGGAAGTTCTTCATCACCGCCCCGTCGACCAGCACCGAATTGCCGTCGGCGACCGGCGGCAGCACCCCGGGCAAGGAGATCGAGGCCCGCAGCGCCTCGCGCAGCACGCCCTGGCGGTGCAGGTGGTAGGCGCCCGAGGTCAGGTTCGACGACACGCAGAAGAACGGCAGCCACAGGTCGGCGATCTCGATGTCGTCGAAATGCTCCTCCAGCCGCGCCTTGACCTTCAGGCCCTGGGTCATCGCCACCAGGGGGAAGGCGATGTCGTCCAGCGGGCTGGTCTCGACGAAGGCCTTGCGGATGCGGGTCTCCATCTCGCCGTCGTCCCAGCCCATGGCCAGTCCCGCGGCGACCACCGCGCCCATCGAGGCCCCGCCGACGAAGTCGATGGGGACGCCGCGTTCGCGCAAGGCCTGGATGGCCCCGACATGGGCGTAGGCCCGCGCGCCACCGCCCGACAGCACCAGCCCCACCGACTGGCCGGTCAGCACCCGCGCCAGCCGCTGCACGTCGGCCATACCGTTCTCGCGGACGTGGAACAGCCGCGCGGCCTGGGTGGCGTTCAGCCATTCGCCCGAGCCCTTGGGATGGGTGACCTTGGCCGGCTGCAGCAGGATCAGGTCGACCAGGCGCTGGTCCTGCAGGGGGCCGGACGCGTAGGACGGGATGACCGCCGGCGGCTTGTGGTCGCCCAGGCCGACCCGGAACAGCCTGTCCACCTGGCGGCCGACCACGTGCTTCCAGGCGGTCTCCTCGGCCTCGGCGACGTACAGCACGAAGTCGTGCTGGCGCTCGACGGTGCTGAACCACTCGGTCGGCGCCAGCAGCGAGGCCGCGCCCTCGACGGTGACGGAATAGCCCAGGACCGCGATGGCGTGGGCGATGCGCTCGACGATCGGCCGGATCGCCTTGCCGGGCTCGACCGCGATGAAGCCGAAGACCGACGGGTCGCCGATCGAGGCGTGGGCGCCGGCGTTGCGGGCCCGGCGGATCATCAGCCGCGACAGCTCGATCATCACGTCCGGATCGCGCTCCACCGCCTCGAAGAAGGCGGCGCGGGGCAGGGCCAGGACTTCCGAATCGCGCAGGGCCACCAGGTTGGCCGAATGGGCCGAGCCGGCGATCATCGCCATCTCGCCGGCCGGTTCGCCGGGACGGATCACGCCCAGGAACTGCGGCTCCTGGCCTTCCTCCCGCCTGAACGCGCCCAGTCGTCCGGTGCGTAGGAAGTAGAGATAGTCCGCCGCCTCGCCGGGCGCGTAGAGTGTCGCGCCGCCCGGAAGCGAGAACCAGGCGGCGTCGCCTTCGCGGTGTTCTTGCGCGAAAAGCCGGGCGAGGGCCGTGTCGGCCATGAAGTCGGGCAGGGTGACCACGGGTGGACGCTAACTTGAACCGCGGACCTTGGCCAACGAAGGTCAAAAACTGCGGCTTTCGGTGGGAAACGGAAAAGGCTATGCCTCGATAATGCCGAAGATGAACACGGGTATCGACAAGAACGGCGAGACCTTCGCCAAAAACGCCGCGCACAACCGCGCCCTCGTGGAGACCCTGCGCGAAAGGGTCGCGCAGGCGGCCCTGGGCGGTCCCGAGAGCGCCCGGACGCGCCATGCGTCGCGGGGCAAGCTCCTGCCGCGCGAGCGGGTTGAGCGCCTGCTGGATCCCGGCTCGCCCTTCCTGGAGATCGGCCAGCTGGCCGCCTGCGACCTCTACAACGGCGAAGCGCCGGGCGCGGGCGTGATCACCGGCATCGGCCGGGTGTCAGGCCGCGAGGTGATGATCGTCGCCAACGACGCCACGGTGAAGGGCGGCGCCTATTTCCCGATGACGGTGAAGAAGCACCTGCGCGCCCAGGAGATCGCCCAGCAGAACCGCCTGCCGTGCGTCTATCTGGTCGACAGCGGCGGGGCCAACCTGCCGCACCAGGCCGAGGTGTTCCCCGACCGCGACCACTTCGGGCGGATCTTCTTCAACCAGGCGCGGATGAGCGCGGCGGGCATCGCCCAGATCGCCTGCGTCATGGGCTCGTGCACGGCCGGCGGGGCCTATGTGCCGGCCATGAGCGACGAGACGGTGATCGTCCGCGACCAGGGCACCATCTTTCTGGCCGGCCCGCCGCTGGTGAAGGCCGCCACCGGCGAGGTGATCAGCGCCGAGGAGCTGGGCGGGGCCGACACTCACGGCCGCCGCTCGGGCGTGGTCGACCACGTGGCCAACGACGACGAGCACGCGCTGGAGATCGTCCGCGCGATCGTCGCCAACCTGAACACCACCAAGCGGGTCGTGACCGAGATCCGCGACGCCCGGCCGCCGCTGTTCGACCCCGAGGACCTCTACGGCATCGTCCCCACCGATGTGCGCGCGCCCTACGACGTGCGCGAGGTGATCGCCCGCATCGTCGACGGCAGCGAGTTCGACGAGTTCAAGGCCCTGTACGGGACGACCCTGGTCTGCGGCTTCGCCCGCATCTGGGGCCAGCCGGTGGCCATCCTGGCCAACAACGGCGTGCTGTTCAGCGAGAGCGCCCTGAAGGGCGCGCACTTCATCGAGCTGGCCTGCAAGCGCAAGATCCCGCTGGTGTTCCTGCAGAACATCTCGGGCTTCATGGTCGGCGGCAAGTACGAGGCCGGCGGCATCGCCAAGGACGGCGCCAAGCTGGTCACGGCGGT
>Ga0209257_1003911_pt1 | contig 12119 bp, 13 predicted proteins | sample AraplaCvi_mCL_r2_FD_184277 | JGI IMG/M metagenome (GOLD analysis project Ga0209257, IMG submission 184277) | Arabidopsis root microbial communities from North Carolina, USA - plate scrape MF_Cvi_mCL_r2 (SPAdes) (version 2) | ecosystem: Host-associated > Plants > Roots > Endosphere | place: USA...
TCGCGACCGATACGCGCAAGCAGATGGCGCCGATCGAGGCCATCCAGCATGCGTCGATCGCGACCTTCAAGGCGTGGCTCAACGCGAACATGGTGATCTTCCAGAAGCCGCTCGAACTCGTGCCGCCGCTCAACAGCCTCGCGAACATGGCGCGTTCGGTGATCAACCAGGAATATACCGGCGACATCAATATCATCCGCCCGCCGAAATTCTGGTCGCCGACGAAGATCCTTTCGGACCTGGGGCAGGACGACATCGACGAACTGATCGACACCGGCCAGCGCACGGCGTGGCCGAAGATCGAGATGGTGCGGACCCAGACCGCGATCAGCCGCGCGCTCGACGCGATCCTCGCGAAGATCGACAAGGCAGGCGACGACGGCCCCGGCCATCGCAGCTCGGCGCTGAAGAAAGCGGTCCGCTGACATGCCCGTGCTGACGCTGCCCGCCGGTTCTGCCGGCGCCGGCGCGAAGCTGCACGTCACCCACTGGCTTCCCGAGGGGCGCCCGAAGGCGGTGATCCTGCTCGCGCACGGCTATGCCGAACATGCCGGACGCTATGACTATGTCGCGAAGCGGCTGACCGATGCGGGCTATGCGATCTACGCCGTCGACCATTGGGGCCATGGCGCCTCGGACGGCGAGGGCGGGTTCGTGCCGCGTTTTTCTGCCTTCCTCGACGGCATGAGCGAATTGCTGACGCTGGTCGAGGTCAATCATGGCGACACGCCGCGCCTGCTCCTCGGTCACAGCATGGGCGGGCTGATCGCGACGCTGTTCCTGATCGAGCGCCAGCAGGCATTCGCCGCCGCCGCGCTCTCGGGCCCCGCGATCGTGCCCGCCGAACCGCCGTCGCGCTTCACGGTCTGGATTAGCCGTTTCCTCTCGCGCTTCTTCCCGCGCCTCGGCGTGCTGTCGCTCGATGCGACCGGGGTCAGCCGCGACCCCGCGGTGGTCGCCGCCTATCAGGCCGACCCGCTCGTCTATGGCGGCAAGATCGGCGCGCGGCTCGGCAAGGAGTTCATGGATGCGATGGCGGTCGCGCAGGCCGACGCCCCGAAGATCCGGCTGCCGATCCTGATCCAGCATGGCGAGGCCGACCGGCTGACCGCGCCCGAGGGGGCCCGCTTCCTGTTCGCCAATGTCGCCTCGACCGACAAGCGCCTCGAAATCTATCCGGGGCTGTTTCACGAAATCTACAATGAGCCGGAGCGTGACGCCGTCCTCGATGATCTCATCGGCTGGTTCGACACCCACGTGAAGTAGGGACCACCATCCGTTCGTGCTGAGCTTGTCGAAGCACCGTCCTTCTTTCTTCATCAGAGGAAAGAGCGGCCCTTCGACAAGCTCAGGGCGAACGGAGAAGAAAGGCAAGTGTTAGTTCGAAATGAGCTTCTTCATCATCGCCCTCATCTCGGCGGTCGTCTTCCTGACCCTGCTCTATTTCTTCTTTCCCGAGCAGATCGTGTTGCTGATGCGCTGGCTGATGCGCAAGCGCGCGCGGGTGGAGCGCAAGACGGTGACGGTCGATGGCCGGACCTGGCCCTATCTGGAGGGCGGCGATCCGTCGAAGCCCACCCTCGTAATGGTCCACGGCTTTGGCGCCGACAAGGATCACTGGACCTTCTACGCGCCGTGGCTGACGAAGGATTATCATCTGATCGCGCCCGACCTTCCGGGCTTTGGCGAGAATGACCGCGACGGCGAACTGCCCTTCGATGTCGGCAGCCAGGCCGCACGGCTGAAGGGCTTTCTCGATGCGCTCGGCATCGACCGCCCGCACCTCGGCGGCAACAGCATGGGCGGCTGGATCGCGCTGCGCTTTGCGATCGATTATCCCGGTGCGCTGCGCTCACTGACGCTGATGAACAATGCGGGCATCCTCGGTGCCGACGAAAGCGAGTTGCAGAAACTCGCCGCGAACCGCGACTATAATCCCTTGGTCATCGCCAATCTCGAAGACGCCGACCGGCTGATCGCCTTCGTCGTCCATAAGCCGACCTTCGTTCCGGCGCGGCTCAAGCCCGTCATCTATGCCGATGCGCTGAAGCACCGCGACCTGCTCAACAAGATCTTCTGGACGATCGCCGACGAGATGGAGCAAACGCCGCTCAACGATGAACTCCACAAGGTGACGGTGCCGACGCTGATCATCTGGGGCCGCCACGACAAGCTGATCGACGTCAGCTGCGTCGCGGTGCTCGAAAAGGGAATCGCGGGCAGCCGCAGCCATATCTTCGAGCATATTGCGCACGTCCCGATGATCGAGGACCCGAAAGCGACCGCCGAGGTCCAGCGCGAGTTTCTTGCCAACCACTGATTTCGGCGCCAGTCTCTCCCGCAAAACAGGGAGAGATTCATGCGGTTGAAGGTCGGCCTGCTCGGCGGGGGCAGCTGGGGAACGACGGTCGCGTCGGTGGTGTCGCGCAATGCGCCGATCACGCTGTGGGCACGCGATGCCGAGACTGTCAACGGCATCAATGGCGCGAACGAGAACCGGAAATATCTGCCCGGCATCAAGCTGCCTGCGGCGCTCCGCGCGACAAACGACATGGCCGAAGTCGTCGCCGGCGCCGACGTGCTTGTGATGGGCGTGCCCTCGCACAGCTTCCGCGGCGTCCTCGAGGAAGCGCGCAATCACCTCCGCCCGTGGGTCCCCGTCATCAGCCTTACGAAGGGCCTCGAACTCGCGTCGGGCAAGCGGATGACCGAGCTGATTGAGGAAATCCTGCCCGGCCATCCCGTCGGCGTCCTCACCGGCCCGAACCTCGCGCGCGAGATCATGACGGGGCAGGCAGCCGCCAGCGTGCTGTCGATGGAGGACGAGATCGTCGTGCGCGCGCTCCAGCCCGTGTTCCACTCGGGCCTGTTCCGCGTCTATACCAACACCGATCTGCTCGGTTGCGAGCTTGGCGGGGTTCTCAAGAATATCATCGCGATCGCGGTCGGCATGGGCGACGGGCTCGGCGCCGGCGACAACACGCGCGCCGGGCTGATGACGCGCGGGCTCGCCGAGATCACCCGGCTCGGCGTCGCGATGGGCGGGCGGCCCGAAACCTTCGCGGGGCTCACCGGCATGGGCGATCTGATCGCGACCTGCACCAGTCCCTTGAGCCGCAATCGCCACGTCGGCGTCGAACTCGGCAAGGGCCGCCATATCGACGACATCATCGCGGGGATGAACATGGTCGCCGAGGGCGTAAAGAGCGCGCCCACGGTCATGGCGCTCGCCGACAAATATGATCTCGCGATGCCGATCGCGCGCGACGTATACGACGTAACGCAGGGCAAACGCGACGCTCAGGAGGTGTTTCGCGGCCTTCTCCGGTCGAGCGTCGGCGACGAAGCCCATCCCGGCTGAGCCGATTCCGCTACCGGCCGTGCGGAATCGCCGGTGGCCCGTGCAGACATCGCGCGCCTTCTTCGTTGTTCCTCCTGACCAACAGGGTCCCAAGGAGAAGCACGATGAAAAAATGGACACTTTTGGCGGTCGCCATGGCTCTTCCCGCCAGCGCCGCGGTGGCGGCCGTTCCCTACGGCTCGATGCCTGCCGGCTTTGATCGTCCCGAAATCCGTGCCGTGCCGATCGCCGGCGTCTACAACCAGTACTGGTACAACTACAAAGCCGACATTCTCGAGGCCGAAAAGGAGCTGATCAGCGACCTTCGCCATTCGACCGACCGCGAGGATCGCTGGGACGCGTGGGACGAATGGACGACCGAGGTCACCGACGCCGACAAGGATTACACCAAGGAGATGCGCAAGAAAGGATATCGCAGCGGCCGCGTGACGGTCGGCGGCTAACCCGGACCTTGCCCGGGTAGGAGAGGGCGGACGTGTGTGGCGTCCGCCCTCTTCGCTTATTTGATCCCGCCCTCGGCGAGCAAGGCTTTCGCCTCTGCGCCGTTCCAGTCGATGGCGCCGACGACGCGCCACAGTTCCCGGCCCTCGGCGTCGTAGAAGATGCTCGTCGGCAGCGCGCTGTTCGCGGCGTCGAGCAGCGCGTTGTCGGGGTCGAGATAGGGCTGCAGGGCCTTGAGGCCCGCCTTCTGGAACCACGGATCGACGATTTCGGCGCCCTGCAGATCCTGCGCGACCGCGACCACCGTCATGCGCGCGCCTTCCTTCGCTGCCAGCGCGTCGAGCGTCGGCATCTCGGCGACGCATGGCGCGCACCAGGTCGCCCACAGATTGACGAGCAAGGGCTTGCCGTGAAACGCCGCCAGCGTCGTCGGCGCATCATCCGGCCCGCGGAACGCCGCCGTCGGCGCCGGTTTGCCCGCATTGGCGCGCTCGACCTGATGCTCGAACGTCTCGACACCGCGGCCAGCCTTCGCTTCATCCGGCGAAATATTTGCTTGGGGTGCTCCCGCTTGCTCCCCGGCCGCCTTTTGCCTATCGCAGCCCGCGACCGGTCCGGCCAGAATAAGGGCGAGGATCGCGGGATACAGGCTTGGATTGCGGCGAATGGCGGATACTCCGGACAGCAACAGCATGTGGGGCGGTCGCTTCGGTGGCGGACCCGCGGCGATCATGCAAGAGATTAACGCCTCGATCCCCGTCGACAAGCGCCTGTGGGAAGAGGATATCGCCGCCAGCCGCGCGCATGCCGCGATGCTGGGTGCCGCCGGGATCATTGCCACCGAGGATGCCGTTGTCATCGATCGCGGTCTCGCGCTGATCGCCGACGAATTCGCCGCGAACGGCGTGCCCGTCGACCTCAGCCTCGAAGATATCCACATGACCGTCGAATCGCGGTTGAAGGAATTGGTCGGCGAGCCTGCGGGCCGCCTCCACACCGCGCGCTCGCGCAACGATCAGGTCGCGACCGACTTCCGCCTCTGGGTGCGCACCGCGTGCGGCCGGATCGATGGTGGACTGAAGGCGCTCCAGTCGGCTCTGCTTGCGCGCGCCGAGGAGCATGCCGACAGCATCATGCCGGGCTTCACGCATCTGCAGGTCGCGCAGCCGGTGACGCTCGGCCATCACCTGCTCGCCTATGTCGAGATGTTCGGCCGCGACCGCGGACGCTTTGCCGATGCACGCCGCCGCCTCAACGAATCACCGCTCGGCGCCGCTGCGCTTGCGGGCACCAGCTTCCCGCTCGACCGCGACGCGACCGCCGCATCGCTCGGTTTCGACCGGCCGATGGCGAACAGCATCGACGCCGTGTCCGACCGCGACTTCGCGCTTGAATTCTGCGCCTCGGCCTCGATCGCCGCGATCCACCTGTCGCGCCTCGCCGAAGAGGTCGTGATCTGGGCGAGCCAGCCCTTCGGCTTCGTCAGCCTGCCCGACGCCTGGTCGACCGGCAGCTCGATCATGCCGCAGAAGCGCAACCCCGACGCCGCCGAACTGGTACGCGGCCGCGCCGGCCTGCTGCTAGGTGCGTTCCAGCGCCTGTCGGTGATCGTGAAGGGCCTGCCGCTTACCTATTCGAAGGATCTGCAGGACGACAAGGAAACGGTCTTCGGCGCCTTCGACGCGCTCGCGCTGTCGCTTGCCGCGATGACCGGCATGGTCGAAACGCTGGCCTTCCGCACCGACCGGATGCGCGCGCTTGCCGCATCGGGCTATTCGACCGCGACCGATCTCGCCGACTGGCTGGTGCGCGAAGCCGGCGTGCCGTTCCGCGAGGCGCATCATATCGTCGGTGCTTGCGTGAAACGCTCCGAGCAGTTGGGCGTTGAACTGTCGGCGCTGCATCCCGGCGAAGCCTCGGCGATCCACCCTGCGGTAACACCCGATGCGCTTGCGGCGCTTACCGTCGAGGCATCGGTCGCCAGCCGCACCAGCTATGGCGGCACGGCGCCCGAACGGGTAAGGCAGGCCATCGCCGCGGCGCGCGCCGCGCTGGAAGGAACCGATTGATGGCGAGACTTCGCCCCGTCATTGTAACGCTCGCCGCCACCGCGCTCCTTGGTGCGTGCGGCAGCAAGGAAGATCTGAAGCCCGTAGCGGGTCAGCCCGCAGCGGCAATTCCCGTCGGCGCCAAGCGCGCCCCAACCACGGAGGAACTCACGACGCCCGACGCGCAGGCGAAGCCCGCGCGCAGCGACGAACTTCTCAAACGGTCCGAACAGCGCGAACCCGACGATTTCGACTTGCCGCCTCCGGGCTGAGCCAAAAAATTCAGGACTTCATTCGATGGACCATTTTGAACTGCGTGAAGGCGTCCTCCACGCCGAAGATATTCCGCTGCCCCGCATCGCCGAGGAGATCGGCACCCCCGTCTATGTCTATTCGCGCGCGACGCTCGAACGCCATGCGCAGGTGTTTGCCGACGCGCTGAAGGACATTCCGAAGAAGCACATCGCCTTCGCGATCAAGTGCAACCCCAACCTCGGCGTGCTCCGCGTTCTTGCGCGGCAGGGCTATGGCGCCGACGTCGTCTCGGGCGGTGAACTCGAACGCGCGCTCGCCTCCGGCATGGCGCCGCAGGACATCGTCTTCTCGGGCGTCGGCAAGACGCGCGCCGAGCTGGCGCAGGGTCTCGATCGCGGCATCGGCCAGTTCAACATCGAGCATGAGCCCGAGGGCGTCGCGCTTGCCGAGATCGCGCTGGCGAAGGAAATGACCGCGCCCGCGGTGCTTCGCGTCAATCCCGACGTCGATGCGGGAACGCACGCGAAGATCTCGACCGGCAGGGCCGAGAACAAGTTCGGGGTCGGCATCGACGCCGCGCCTGATATCTTCGGCCGCCTCGCAGCACTGCCCGGCCTCCAGATGCGCGGCGTCGCGCTCCACATCGGCAGCCAGCTCACCAGCCTCGATCCGCTCGAAGCCGCGTTCGAGCGCGTCGGCCGCCTCGTCGCCGATCTCCGCGCCGCGGGGCACAGCATCACCCATGTCGACCTCGGCGGCGGCCTCGGCGTGCCGTACCGGCCCGAGGACAACCCGCCGTCGCCGGCGGACTATGGTGCGATGGTCGCACGCGTGACGAAGGACTGGGACGTCACCCTGATGTTCGAACCGGGCCGTGTCATCGCGGGCAACACCGGCGTGCTGCTGACCGAGGTGCTTTGGGTCAAGCCCGGCGCGACCAACCCCTTCGTCATCGTCGACGCCGCGATGAACGACCTTGCGCGCCCGGCACTCTACGATGCGTATCACGATTTCGTCGCGGTCAGGCCGACGGGTGAGAAGATGACCGCATCGATCGTCGGCCCCGTCTGCGAAACCGGCGACACCTTCGCGCGCGACCGTGTGATCGATACGGTGGAATCGGGCGATCTCGCCGTCTTCCGCACCGCGGGCGCCTATGGCGCGACGATGGCGTCGACCTACAACAGCCGCAGCCTCGTTCCCGAGGTGCTCGTCGACGGCGACCGCTATATCAAGGTCGCCGACCGCATCGCCGCCTCGACGATCATGGCCGCCGAGCGCGTCCCCGACTGGATCGACTGAGCATGGAGCAGCTTCCCGTCTTCCTGAACCTGCGCGGCCGGACGGTCGTGCTGGTCGGGGAGGGGGAGGCCGCCGAGGCCAAGGCGCGGCTGATCGCGCGCGCCGGCGGCCGGATCGTCACAGCGTGGGAGGAGGGCGCAAGCCTTGCCTTCGTGGCGCTCGATGAAGGCGCCGAAGATGCGGCGGCTGCGCTTCGCGCCCGCGGGCTGCTCGTCAATGTCGTCGATCGACCCGACCTTTGCGACTTCACCACCCCCGCGATCGTCGATCGGGCGCCCGTCACGATCGCGATCGGCACCGGCGGGGCTTCGGCGGGGCTCGCGAAAGCGATCCGCCAGCGCATCGAGACGTTGCTGCCCTCGCGCCTCGGGGCACTCGCCACGACGCTCCACGCCGCGCGCGACGCCATGAAAGCACGCTGGCCCGCCGCCGCCGACCGCCGCCGCGTAATCGACGCCGCGCTGGCTTCGGGTGGCGCGCTCGATCCGCTCGACGCGAATACAGCGGACAAGGTTGACGACTGGCTGGCGAGCGATGCGCCCGCCACGCCCCCGCGCCTCGAAACGATCCGCCTGACCAGCGCCGACCCCGACGACCTCACCCTCCGCGCGGCGCGCCTGCTCGGCGAGGCCGACCATATCTTCCACGCGCCGGGCGTGCCCGCTGCCATTCTCGACCGTGCCCGCGCAGATGCCGTCCGCCATATCGCCGAAGCACCGCCCGCAGAGGCGCCGGCGGGCCTGTCGCTATGGCTCGATATGGAGCGTGGCGGCTAACGACCGATTGCGGACCTTCGTCATGTGTTTCAAAGTGAAGTGATGAAAGCTTACGCCCTCTTTCCAACGTTCGAATTGCAACAACATGATCCTCGCTCGCGAGCCTGTATTGAGCTGATAACTTCTATGGTAGTTGGAGCCTTGCGAGCCAATGGAGACCTTCTCTTTTTCGATGTGGATTGGCGCGACCCAGGAATGCCTTCAGGCTCCCCTTTTCACGAAATTATCGCGCAACCGCACATAATTCGGCTTGCTGACGAACAGGCGTTGACCGAACATGTCAGACGATCCGTCGATCCATATGACCCTATAGGCGCAACAATCCGATCCATTGCGACCTGCCGGGCAGCAACATTTGGATATGATGGGCAGGCATTCCTATGCCTTCGTCACGAGGATATAGCTCCCGTATCGGCAGACCAGTCGCTCGTCGAAATCAAAGAATGGTCCGGTTATCTGACAGAAACCGATTATTTCGACGGCTATATTCGTCAGGTGCAAAGCGGCGGCTAACGACCGATTGCGGACATCTGCATTTGTCGGATAGGATGCTACCGTGCAGCATGAATCCCTCATCTCGTTTCTCAATGGTAAACGGTCGGCAGAAGACCTTTGGGGTGAGATTGAGCCCGAGGTGAACGACTGCAGCGCGACCCGCACCAAGAGTCGCGCTGGGGCAGTCATCATCACGGCGGGCCCGCTGACAAGCATCTCGTCGGACCATGTGGCCGTACTTATTGCTGCTCTTTCCACCGCTAGGCTGCCTATGACGGCCGCCAGCTATATCGCGGATGCTCTGATCATGAGTGACGACTTCGAGTGGGACGATGGAGGGGTGGCAGATGCTATCTTTCGCCTCTCCGATGAAAGTGCTCCGCTTACGCAGGGCGATTTAGAGTGGGCAAGGAACCGCTCCGCAACCGGCGTATAATTTCCGCTCCCCACCCCGAAGCAGAAACTACGGTGCGATCGCCAAGCCGTCCCCGTTCGTCCCTGCCGCGATCCGGCGCAGCACTTTTCCGTTCGCGACGTCGATCTCGGCAACCTTGTCGACCCCCGTTTCGGCAGCATAGAGGCGCTTGCCGTCGGGGCTCCACAGCAAGGTTACCTGCCGCGCCGCATCGCCTTCCGATACCTTGATCGTCTTCGCCAGCGCGCGCGTTTCGGCGTCGAACAGGCTGATCGTCCCCGCACCGATATTACTCGTCGCGATCCATTTGCCGTCGGGACTGGTCAGCACGCGGATCGCGACCGGATCGACCGGCAGCTCGGCGACCTTGTCGCCGCTCGCGGTATCCCACACCGACACGCGCGGCGCCGACAGGTCGCCGACCCACAGCTCGCGCCCGCCCTTGGCCAGCGACAGCCCCTCGGGTTTGCCGCCGACGGGCAGGTCGCGCAGCTTCTTTGCGTCGTTCAGGTCGAGCACACTCACCGTTCCCGACGCGATATTGGCGACATAGGCGGTGCGGTTGTCGGGCGCGACGACGATCATATGCGACCCCTGCTGCCCGGTCGAAATCGAGGTGACGGTCCCGTCGGCCGCCACCACCGCGACCGACTGGCTCGCCTCGGCCGTCGCGACCAGTCGCCCGTCGGACAGCCACAGCAGCCCGTGCGGCCGCTGGTTCGGACTGATGTCGATGGTGCGCAGTTTGCTGGCGCCCGCAATGTCGATGATGTCGATCGTTGTCCCGCCATAGGCGACGACCGCCGCCTGCCTGCCGTCGGGCGAGATCGCAATTTCGTGCGGCATCTTTCCGGTCGGCAATCGCGCCCGTTCCGTGCCCGATTCGAGGTCGACCAGGCTCAGCGTATCCTCGCCCTTGTTGCCGACGAGCAGCGTTTCGGCATGGGCGGGCGCCGCGGGAAGCAGGCACAAGAGGGCGGCGGCAAAGGCATGGCGCATGAAGCATCTCCCTGTTCGTCACAACGCTAGCCGCGATAGCTCGCGTCGCAACGGTGCTTCGACGAACGGCGGCATGGCAATTACGATAAGTTAACTGGGCACCGCAGGCGGCCATCCATAGCCATCCGGTTGGCGGCGGCGATGCGCCGCCATCTGACAGGAGGGACTTATGCCTTTACCCGCCATCGATATCGACGCGGTACCAATGCTCGGCACAGCGGTGGGCCTTTTCGGCTCTTTCGCCAGCGAAAACGCTATCAACAATCCGGGCGTGTTCGAAGTGACCGTCACGGTCGTGACGATAATCTACGACTGACCGGGCCGCGGGCGGCCTTTGCCGCCCGCCCTCCTTTCTCGGACTTCTTCGGCAGCTCTGCACCATGTCCCGATCCCGCCACGATCGCTTCCCCCGGCACGACGATGCGCGCCGCGCCCGTCTGCGCGCGGCGACACTCGATCTCGAAGCGCAATGGCAGTCGACCGATGGGCTGCCCGGTGGTCTGGATGCGGCGATCGATGCCGTTGCCGACGCATCGCCCGAAATCGCGATCGCGGTGCTGATGCCCTGGCTCTCGGATACGGGCTGGCTTCGCGAGCGGCTGGCCGCCGCGACGGGCCTGCTTGCCGCCGATCCCTTCGCTCGTCCGCCGTTGCGCCCCGTCGGCGGTGGCGAAGGGGCTGGCGGCCTCATCCTCGCCGAGCGCGGCGCGATCCGCCTGTCGCTCCAGCTGCATCCTGCCGGGACCCCGTCGTCGACGGCGGGGCTGTTCATTCCCGGCCGCTCGGCTTTTCGCATCTTGGCCGATGGCGGTGCCGCGGTCTGTTTTCACGACGTTGCCGTCTCTGCCGATGAAGAAGCAGGGGTTTTCACCACGGCGGGAGCGGCGCGATGCCGGACCGGGCCGTCCCGTGCGCTCGTCGATGGTGAATGCTGGATACTCGACACCGCGCGGGAGGCTTTCACCCTGTCGGGTGCGACCCGCGATATATTGATTCTCGAGCTGTCGGCGCAGCCTCCGTCTCTGCTGCCGATCCGCAGCTATGATAGTGCAAGCGGCCGTTTGCTCCATGTGTCGACGTCGCGCCGCGACGGCAGCTTTTGCCAGATGGCGTTGACCTTGCTTCGCATGTTCGGTCGCACCGACGCTGCGCCGCTCTTTGTCTCGGCAACCGGAACCGGGGATTTTGCCGCACGCTGGCTGGCGCTGCGGGATCTGATCGCGCTCGACGCGGCTGCCGCCTATCCCTGTGTCGTGCGGATGGCGGAGGACGATCCTCACCCCGAAGTCCGCCATGCCGCAAAGGCTACGCTGGCGCTCTATGACCGGAAGGAAATCCCGGCGTGCCTCACCTGATCGACCCGCCAGCCGGTCCCGAATACGATCTCGCCGAAGTGGCCGCGCGCCTCGACGAACGGGGTGTTGATCTGGCCGACGAAGCCAGCCTCGCACAATGCGCCGACCTTCTCGCCGGTCTGTCGCGAAACCGCGATTTTCTCGCCGAGCGTGTTATCGCCGAACTCAAGGCAAGCTATGTCGATCAGCTTGCCACGAGCCGCTATTCGGCTCAGGTCTTCCTTCTCCACCGCAGCCGGCGCGGCTTCTTTCTCCGCGCCAATCTCTGGCCTGCCGCGACTGACGCAGCCTGTGTCGCAAGCGGCCCGGCCGCCTTCGCCTACGGTCTTCCGCACGACCATAATTTCCACTTTCTCACCGTCGGTTATCGAGGCCCCGGCTATATCAGCGACTGTTACGAATATGACGCGGAAGCCGTGGACGGCCGAATCGGCGAGCCGCTGAATCTCCGTTTCGTCGAGCGCAGCCGGCTGGGAGAGGGCAAGATGATGCTCTATCGTGCCCACCGGGATATTCACAGCCAGCTCCCGCCGGAAAGTCTCTCGGTCAGCCTCAATATCATGGACGAGGGCGAGCATATCCCGTGGCGCGACCAGTATATCGTCGACCTCGAACATGGCACGATCGCCAGGCGGCCGACGCTGACCCCCGGCGAAATGCTCCTCCGCTGCG
>Ga0209257_1003912_pt1 | contig 12113 bp, 10 predicted proteins | sample AraplaCvi_mCL_r2_FD_184277 | JGI IMG/M metagenome (GOLD analysis project Ga0209257, IMG submission 184277) | Arabidopsis root microbial communities from North Carolina, USA - plate scrape MF_Cvi_mCL_r2 (SPAdes) (version 2) | ecosystem: Host-associated > Plants > Roots > Endosphere | place: USA...
ACCGGGTGCCGCTTTCCAGCAGGCGGTCGATATGTTCGTTGATTGGCACGTTGCCCGGCAACTGCGTCAGCGGGTTGGCGTAGCGCGCGGCATTGATCTGCATCTGCGTGATCTCGCGCATCAGGTCGTGGCCGGTGCCCATGCCGATATAGCTGCCGTCTTCCGTGATGATGAAGCCATTGAACAGGTGGTGCGCATCCGATTCGGCCATGCGGCAGGACAGGTCCTGCAGGCTGGTGTCGGCATCGGCAATGATCGGCTTGGCATCCATGAAAAGAGTGCATGGTTTCTTGCCGTACAACTCGCGCTGGTAAGGGCGCGCGAAGTGGTCGATCATGTCGAAGCGCGAGACCAGGCCAAGCGGCCGGCCGGCGTCGACCACGGGGATGATCATCAGCTTGGGATCGGCCATGAAGATCTCATAGACGTCGTTGTTGTGCATGGACGGCGGCACAGCGGCGACGTCGTGCAGGAGCTTGCGGATGGACACGGCGTTTCTCTCGGCAGCGCGTTGCGGATACACCGCCACGCCATTGCGGCCCAGTACCTTGACCACTTCCGCCGGCAGGGCCTTTGCCGGTTGGGCGTGGGGGCGTCCCAGGTGGTAGCCCTGGCCAAACGCGATGCCCAGGTCGCGCAGTACCAGCAGCTCCGCTGCCTTCTCGATGCCTTCCGCAATGACCAGGGTGTTTGATTTGTCGGCGATTTCCTGGATCGAACGCACGAACTGCAGCTTGACCGGATCGTGGTCGATGCCCTGGATGAAGTGCATGTCGACCTTGACGAATTCGGGGCGCAGTTCGGACCACAGGCGCAGGCTGGAAAACCCTTCGCCAAGGTCGTCGATGGCGATCTGGAAGCCCATTTTCCGGTAATGGTGCACGGCTTCGCGCATCCGTTCGTAGTCGTAGGTCGGCTGGTTTTCGGTCAGCTCGATGATGACGTTGGCGGGATTGAGGCCGAACTGGTGGATGTAGCCCAGGGTTTCGCCATGGCTGCCGTCCTGCTGGCGCACCAGCGATTCCGGGCTGACGTTCAGGAACAGCTTGCCCGGCAGCTGCAGCTCCGCGAAGCGCTCCAGCACGATGCGGCGGCACAGGTATTCGACTTCCCGCGACAGGTTGTTGGCGCGCGCCACGCGGAACAGGTTGAGCGGCGAATGCAGCGGGCTGTCCGAGGGGCCACGTATCAGGCCTTCGTAAGCGATGATTTCACCGCTTTGCATGTGGACGATGGGCTGGAACAGGGCGTGCAACTGGCGGAGCTGGATGATCTCCAGCAGGTGCTGGCCGAGCATGTCATCGGGCGGGGGACGCAGGTAGGTCACGTTGTTGGGGAGGGCGGCAGTTGAAGTGCTCACGATGACAGGAGCAGAAATGGCAACGTGATGATTCTGTGTCGCAATTGTGACAGCATGATGAACGCAGGAAACACTTTTTGGCGTTACAATAAGCTTCCACGTCCTTGAATGAGAACGATGCCGAGCCAGCCTTTGATCCGTTCCGCTGCAATGGCGGCCTATTGTTTGACCAGCATTGCGGCTGCGGCCGGCGGGATTACCGTGCACGTCGCGGACGCCGATGGAAAGCCGGTGGCCGACGCCGTGGTGTACCTGGAAGCGGAAGGCGGCCAGCCGCTGCCCAAGCCGCAGAAGCCCGGCGAAATCAGCCAGAAAGGGCTGAAATTCATTCCCCGGGTCACGGTGATCCAGACCGGCAGCAAGATCTATTTCCCCAACAACGACAAGGTGCGGCACCACATCTATTCGTTTTCCGCACCGCACAAGTTCGACCAGAAGCTTTACTCGGGCACCACCGCCGATCCGCAGACGTTCGACAGGGCGGGAACCGTGGTCCTGGGCTGCAATATCCACGACAAGATGATTGCCTACGTACGCATCGTCGACACGCCATACTTCGGCAAGACTGACGCCGGCGGCGACGTGGCCGTGGAGGCGCCGGCCGGCAAATATGTGATGAAAGCCTGGCACCCGGATCTCGTGGGCGGCAACGCGCAAGAGCAGGCGGTGCGGCTATCCGATGGTGCGGCGAGCGGCAGCTTCAAGATCCCGCTGAAGCCGTCTTCGACCGATCCGGATGCTCCGGCTTATTGACACCATGCGATTCCGTAGCCTCGAAAGCCGTATCGTCACGCTGTTCCTCGTGCTGCTGATCGTGGTGCAGCTGGTGGGGCTGGTGGTGATCCAGCGCGGCATCGACAGCAATGCACGCACTGCGATTGCCTCCGAACTGCTCAATGGCAGCAAGGTGTTCGCTCGCCTGATGGAGCAGAATGCGCAGAACCTGCGCAACGGTGCGCGCCTTCTGTCGCGCGATGCCGGCTTCCTGTCGGCGATCGGCAATACGGACGACGACGATCGCGCCACGATCGAATCGGCGCTGGCCAACCATGGCCGCCGCATCAGGGCGTCCATGACGATGCTGGTCAGCCCGGAACGCAAGGTTGTCGCTTCGACCAGCGATGCCCAGGCTGCGGGGCTTGAGCACATGGTCATGGCCATGCTGGACCGGGCCGGCCAGGAGGATGGCGCCAATGGCGTTGCCATCGTCGAGCGCTTGCCTTACCAGGTGGTGGTGGTTCCGGTGAAAGCGCCCGTGACCATCGGTTTCGTGGTGATGACGTTCCCGCTGGACGAACGTCTGGCCCGCGACATGCAGGAAACCACCGCACTGCAAACCGTGCTGTTGACGCGCGACCCGAATGGGCGCTGGCTGCCCGTGGCGTCCAGCCTGTCGCCGGCTGCCGTGGGCAGCATCATGCTGCAGCTGCAGGGAATGGGCGGCATGCCGGCCGAAGCCTTCGACGTCGATATCGGCGGCGACAAGCTCAGTGTGCACATGACAAGGATCGGGGAGGACGACGGCAATGTGGCGGTGGCGATGCTGGGTCGTTCGATCGACGAGGCGACAGCCGAATACGCGCGCCTCGAGCGCTGGCTGCTCGGGCTGACCGTGGCCGGCATGATCGTCTGCGTGGTCGCCAGCGTGCTGACGGCCAAGCGCATCGCGCAGCCGCTGCGCCAATTGGCCGATACCGCCAAAAAGCTGGAGCAGGGCGATTACAAGGTGGATATCGCCTCGTCCCGGGCGGACGAGATCGGCGCACTGGCGCACGCTTTCGGCAGCATGCGCGACGGTATCGCCAAGCGTGAGCAGGAGATTCGCCGCCTGGCTTACTGGGATCCGCTGACGAACCTGCCGAATCGCGCACAGTTCCTGCTGCTGTTGAATGACGCCATGGGCGAGGCGCGCAAGCGCGGCGGCTGCGTGTATGTGCTGATGATGGACCTCGACCGCTTCAAGCACGTGAACGACGTGATGGGGCATAGCTTCGGCGATGCCTTGCTGAAGCAGGTGGCAGGCCGCCTGCTGCAGAAGCTGGCCAACCGTCGCCATCCAGCCCAGGTGGCGCGCCTTGGAGGCGACGAATTCGCCGTGCTGCTGCCGGGTTCGGACCTGGACCAGGCCGTGGTGGTTGCCGCCGAAATCCTGCAGGCGCTGGAATCGCCGCTGTCGCTTGACGAACAGATGGTCGACATCGGCGCCGGGATCGGGATTGCCGGCTTCCCGGAAAACGGCGTGGATGGCGAGGAACTGCTGGGCAAGTCCGAAATCGCCATGTATACCGCCAAGCAGCGCAATGAAGGCGCCGTGGTCTACGAAGAGGCGATCGACAAGGGCAGCCAGCAAAGCCTGTCGCTGCTGACGGAATTGCGCCAGGCCGTCGAGAACAACGAATTGCGCCTGTTCGTGCAGCCGAAGGTGACGCTGGCGACCGGTCACGTGGTAGGCATGGAGGCGCTGATCCGCTGGCAGCATCCGGTGCGCGGCAATGTGTTCCCCGACCAGTTCATCCCGTTTGCGGAGCAGACCGGCTTTATCCGCGTGATAACGCACTGGGTGCTGGAGCGTTCGGCGGAACTGTGCCATGAGCTGGCGCAGCGCGGCATTCACCTGAAGGTTTCTGTCAACCTCTCGACGCGCGACCTGCTGGATCAGGAATTGCCTTTCAAGTTCGGCGAAATCTTCATGCGCCACCATGTCTCGCCCGGTGCTTTCTGCCTTGAGATCACGGAAAGCGCGATCATGGACGACCCGGTGCGCGCCCAGCAGACGCTGGAGCGCCTGCACGGCATGGGCTGCGACCTCTCGATTGACGATTTCGGCACAGGCTATTCTTCGCTGGCCTACCTGAAGCGCCTGCCGGTCGACGAGCTCAAAATCGATAAATCGTTTGTACTGAATATGGTCAACGACGTTGGCGACGCCAAGATCGTCCGTTCCACCATCGACCTTGGCCACAATATGGGGCTGCGGGTGGTGGCCGAGGGCATAGAGAGCGAGGCGGCGTGGGAAATCCTGGCGGAGATGGGCTGCGACCAGGGCCAGGGTTATTTCATGAGTCGCCCGATACCGGCCGACCAGCTGGCAAGCTGGGTCGAGAACTGGAAAGCCTCGGCATTGGCCGAATAATCGGCGGCGCCGAAGGCTTCGGAGAGTTACTTATTTGTTAAAGTTCAAGTTATGATCGCTGCCGCATCATAACTACTCTCTACGGACGACAAATGCCATTCAAGCGCGCCACCCTTGCACTTTCCCTGATCGCAGCCTTCTCCGCACAAGCCTTTGCCCAGACCTGTCCAGCAGGTGCGCCGGGCGTCAGCTATCCGGCTTCCAAAAAGGTCGACCAGCAGGACAACTACCATGGCACGATGGTCGCCGACCCGTACCGCTGGCTGGAAGACGCCAACAGCGACGAGACCAAGGCCTGGGTGGTGGAACAGAACAAGGTCACGCAAGGCTGGCTGGCGCAGATTCCCGAGCGTGAAGCGATCAAGGCGCGCCTGACCAAGCTGTGGAACTACGAGCGTTACGGCGTGCCGTCGAAGAAGGGCGGCCAGTACTTCTACAGCCGTAACGATGGCCTGCAGAACCAGGCGGTCCTGTACACCGCCAAGACCTTGTCCGAAACCCCGCGCGTACTGCTGGACCCGAACACCCTGGCCACCGACGGCACCGTGGCGCTGGCCGGCACCGCCGTCAGCCCGAACGGCAAATTCCTGGCTTACAGCACTGCAGCATCCGGCTCCGACTGGAACGAAATCAAGGTGCGCGACATCGCCACCGGCAAGGACACCAGCGACCATATCAAGTGGGTCAAATTCTCCAATACGGCGTGGGCCGCAGACGGCTCGGGCTTCTACTACAGCCGCTACGATGAACCGACCGAAGAAAGCAAGCTGGCTGGCGTGAACTACTTCCAGAAAGTCTACTTCCATAAACTGGGCACCCTGCAAAGCGCCGATGCGCTGGTGTACCACCGCCCGGACCAGAAGGAATGGGGCTTTGGCGCCGAAGTGACCGACGACGGCCGCTATCTGGTGATCAACGGCTCCTACGGCACCGAACAGAAGAACCGCGTTTTCATCAAGGACCTGAAAGCCAAGGATGCGCAAGTAGCCGGCTTGCTGGAAGCGTTCGATGCTTCCTACAATTTCATCGACAACGAAGGTCCGCTGTTCTACTTCCTGACCGACAAGAATGCGCCGCGTTCGCGCATTATCGCCATCGACATCCGCAAGCCTGGCATTGAGAACTGGAAGGAGATCGTGCCGGAAACGCAGCAAACCCTGACAGGCGCCAGCATCGTCAACAAGCAGCTGGTACTCAACTACCTTAGCGATGCGCACAGCGCTGTCAAGATCTTCGACCTGAAGGGCAAGCCGGTGCGCGATATCGCCATGCCGGGCCTGGGCACCGCATCCGGTTTCGGCGGCAAGGCCAGCGACACTGAAACGTTCTACGCCTATACCAGCTTCACCACGCCGACCACCATCTACCGCCTCGATATGAAGAGCGGCAAATCGAGTGTCTATCGCCAGCCAAAAGTCGATTTCGATCCGAGCGCCTTCGAAACGCGCCAGGAGTTCTTCACCAGCAAGGACGGCACCAAGGTGCCGATGTTCATCGTGTCCAAAAAGGGCATGAAGCTGGATGGCAGCAACCCGACCTACCTGTATGGCTACGGCGGCTTCAATATTTCGCTGACGCCAAGCTTCTCCGTGTCGAACCTGGCATGGGTCGAGATGGGCGGCGTGTACGTCGTGGCCAACCTGCGCGGCGGCGGCGAGTACGGCGAAGCGTGGCACAAGGCTGGCACCAAGCTGCAGAAGCAGAATGTGTTCGATGATTTCATCGGCGCGGCCGAATGGCTGGTGTCGAACAAGGTGACCTCGCCGGCCAAGCTGTCGATCGGCGGCGGCTCCAACGGCGGCCTGCTGGTTGGCGCCGCGATGACCCAGCGTCCCGACCTGTTTGGCGCTGCGGTGCCTGCCGTGGGCGTGATGGACATGCTGCGCTTCCAGAAGTTCACCATCGGCTGGGCATGGGCTTCGGACTACGGCTCGTCCGACAACGCGGAGGAATTCAAGGCCCTGGTAAAGTACTCTCCGCTGCATAACTTGAAGCAGGGCGGCTGCTACCCGGCCACCATGGTGATGACCGCCGACCATGACGACCGCGTTGTGCCGGCGCACAGCTTCAAGTTCGCTGCCGCCGCACAGGCCGCACAGGCTGGCGCTGCTCCGATCCTGATCCGCATCGACTCCAAGGCAGGCCATGGCGCCGGCAAACCGACCACCAAGCAGATCGAGGAAGTGGCGGACCGCTGGGGCTTCCTGACCCGCGCCCTGGATATGCATCCAGCCGCTGCGGCAAGCGCGACCGGCGGGCAGTAAGCGATGCGCGCGCTCCTGCTGCTGTGGACAGCCTTGCTTGCGCCGGCCACGGCGGCGGAAGCGCCTAAAACCTTCGCCGGGCAGACCCAGTCGCTCGCCGCGCAACCAGGCTTCATTGAAGTCTGGCGCGATGCGGCGAAGGGCAGGGTGCTGCTGTCCGTGCGGGAGCTGGACCGGCCTTTCCTGCTGGTGTCGTCGCTGCCGTACGCTCTGGGCTCAAACGACGTCGGCTTGGACCGCGCCCAGCCGGGCAGCCCGAAAATGGTGCGATTCCAGAAATTCGGCGAACGCCTGTTCCTAGTGCAGGACAATACCCGCTATGTCGCCCGCTCGGCCGATGCCGACGAGCGCAACGCCGTGGCTGAATCCTTCGCCGGCGCCGTGCTGTGGTCGGGCGAAATTCTCGCCAGCGAAGGCGAACGATACCTGGTCGATTTCTCCAGCTTCCTGCTGTCCGACCAGCACGGCATAGCGCAGCGCCTCGACGAGACGAAGCAGGGCGCATACCGCGTGGATGAAAAGCGCAGCGCTGTTCTGGCTGCCGAAGCCAAGGCGTTCCCTGACAATATCGAGCTTGAGTCGCTGCTGACTTTTGCCGGCCCCGGTTCCGGCGAGTTCGTGAAACAGGTGGCGGCCGATCCGGCCAGCCTGTCGATGCGCCAGCACATTTCCATGGTGCGGCTGCCGGATAATGGCTACAAGCCGCGCCGCTATCATCCATTCTCCGGCGGATTCGATACCGGCTACTACGATTTCGCCACGCCGCTTGCCAGCAGCCTTGACGTACGCTGGCAGGTGCGCCATCGGCTGGAAAAAGGCGGCAAGCCGATTGTTTATTACCTTGACCGCGGCGCCCCTGAGCCGGTGCGCTCGGCATTGCTGGAGGGTGCGCGCTGGTGGAGCAGCGCCTTTGACAAGGCCGGCTTCAAGGACGGCTTCCGCGTCGAATTGATGCCGGAAGGCGCCGACCCCGCCGACGTTCGCTACAACGTGATCACCTGGGTGCACCGGGCCACGCGCGGCTGGTCCTATGGCAATGCAATTACCGATCCCCGCACCGGCCAGATCATTCGCGGCGCCGTGACGCTGGGCTCGCAGCGTGTGCGGCAGGACATCCTGATCGCCGAGGCCTTGCTGGCGCCGTATGGCAAATCCGCGCCCGCGGAACGCCGTCAGATCGCCGAACAAATGGCGCTGGCCCGCCTGCGCCAGCTGGCAGCCCACGAAGTCGGTCATACGCTCGGCTTCGCCCACAACTTCGCCGCCAGCCGCCAGGGCAACGGCTCGGTGATGGACTATCCGCACCCGGTGCTGAAGCTCGGCGCGGATGGCGCCATCGACCTGCAGGATGCCTATGGCGTCGGTGTCGGCGCCTGGGACGACTACGTCGTGAAGCATGTCTACGGCGACTTTGGCGGCGGTGAAGCCGAAACCTCTGCGTTGGCGAAGCTGCGCAGCGATGCCCGCGCCGCCGGCCTGCAATACGTATCCGACGAAGACTCGCGTGCACCAGGCGCATCGCATCCCAATGGCCTGTTGTGGGACTTTGGCCCCGATACACTGAAAACCTGGGACCAGTTGGGCGCCATTCGGCGCCGAGCGCTGGACAACTTCTCGCTTGACGTCCTGCCGGACGAACGCCAGTCCGGCGAACTGGAAGCGCGCCTGGTGCCGGTCTACCTGTTGCAGCGCTACCAGGGAGAAGCCGTGGCGCGCCTGCTGGCTGGCGGAGAGTATGAATCCGCCACCAGCGCAGACATTCGCGCCGACCGGGCCGCCGCCGGCATCAAGGTAACGCCAGCCGCAACCCAGCGTGCAGCGCTGACACGACTGGCCGACACACTGCGCGCCGAGTACCTTGCCTTGCCGGCATCGGTGCTCGACCAGTTATCGCCGCCCTCCGCTGGCTTCGAGCGCAACAAGGAGTATTTCGGCACCCGCATGACTGCCGTATTCGATGCGCTGTCTGCCGCCGAATCGGGCGCGGCGCAAACTGCCAGCTTCCTTTTCGACGCCGGGCGCCTGAATCGCCTGGATTGGCAACATGCGCGCGACCCCGCCATGCCTGGCGCTGTCGAAGTCGTCGACACAGCCCTGTCGCGCGGATGGAAACGCGGCGCAGTTCCCTACAATGTTGTTGGCGGTGAAGCCGTGCAACTTGCGGCCAACTGGGTGGTACTGGATGCGCTGCTGCTGGTAGTGGATGGCGGCAAGCTGCACCCCAGCGTTGACGCGGACCTGCGCCAGCAACTGCGCACTTTCGCCGGCTGGTTGAAGGCAAACCCTGGCAAAGGCACCACGGCGTCCAGTCGCGCCCAGGCGGCCGACCATGTATTGCGATACCTGGCCGATCCGCGTAGCGTCATGCTGCGCACGCTGCCGGCGATTCCTCCCGGCGCACCGATCTGACCGAAGCAAGCGCCTCGTGCCTGGCGACGCGGCGGCGGGCCATGTTAATATTTGCGAAACATCCTGAAAGTTGAAGTTGCTCTCTTTACTGCCAATTACCCTCGTCGTCTTGTTGTTCGGAGTCTTTGTAAAGCTGGCCGCCCGAATTTTTCGCCGTACAAAACTTGACTGGTCCCGGGCTTTTATTCTCGCACTGTTGGTTACCGTGGTTGGTACCGTCGGTTCATTCCTGAATACGGCCAGCGGGCTTGTGCAATTCAAGCCGCTGGGTTTCCTGGTCGGTATCCTGCTTCAGCTGGCGGTTGGCGGCTGGTACCTCGGGTCCAATGCGAGGACCGAAGCCGGTGAACCAATCGGGTTCAAAGGCGGCATCCTGCTTGCGCTAATTACCTACCTTCTCGCCATCGCGTTCAGTGTTTTGATGGGAGTGGTTCTCGCGCTGATCTTTAAAGGATCAGTGCCTCGCATTTAGAATCAATGGGTCATTATGCGTGTTTCGATCTCCGCTGTCGTCGCCAGGCCTGCCGAAGAATTGTTCTGGTTGTCGCAGGACTATTCGCGCCGCCTCGAATGGGATGAGTACCTCGCTGATGCCCATTTGCTCGATGGCCACCGCACCGCAGCAGTCGGCGTGCAGTCGTTTTGCAGGAATCATGGCGGTTCCGTTCTTGTATCGCGCTATATCACATTCGCTCCGCCCACCCATGCGGCGGTCGAAATGGTCAAGGGACCGTGGATACTGAGTAGTTTCGGCGGTACGTGGCGATTCAGGGCGCTGGAGGGTGGCGGCACCGAAGTCCGATTTATCTATAATTTCAAGACGCGTCCAGCGATGCTGAGATGGTTGCTTGAGCCGATGGTGGCGTCTTTCTACCGGCGCGACATGCGCCGCAGGTTGGCCGCGTTCAAGAAATGGACTGAGTCCAGGAGTGTTGAGGAATGCAGGACTTTCGCATCACCACAGAAATAGGCGAACTGGATACGGGGCTCGTGCATCGCTTCCTGTCGCAGGAGAGCAGTTGGGCCAAAGGCATTTCGCTCGCCCTGGTCGAGCGTTCGATGGCCAATTCACTTTGCTTTGGCGGATTTCTGGGTAAGGACCAGATCGCGTTTGCCCGGGTTGTTTCGGACTACGCAACCTTCGCAAACCTGGTGGACGTTTTCGTGCTGCCGGAGCATCGTGGCAAAGGTTATAGCAAAGCGCTGATGGCTGCGGTGTTCGCGCACCCTCAGTTGCAGGGGCTGCGCCGGTTCACGCTGGCCACCGGTGACGCGCATGGCTTGTATGCGCAGTATGGGTTCACGGCGCCGTTGTACCCGCAGTCGCTGATGGAGCGGTACTTCCCCGGCATGTACGAGGTGAAGGCTTAAACGATGAATCTACCGCCAGTACGTGTTGAGCCTCGCTTCCTGGACAAACATGACGACTTGTTTGAGCACCTTAATACTTCGGTGAAGTGGGACGAGCGCATGAAGGCGCGCAAAACTGCCAGTTTTGGCGTCTCGTACGACTACTCGCAGATTGCTTACGAAACGGCCCCGATGCCGCCAGAACTGGATTCGTTAGCAGGACGAATCGGCGAAATGCTTGGTTTCGTTCCTAATAACTGCCTGCTGAACTTTTATGAGGATGGTAATTCTTCGATGGGCTTTCACTCGGATTCGAGCGAGGAGCTCGAGACCGGAACGGGCGTGGCGATCGTTTCGCTTGGAAGTGTACGGAGCCTGGTGTTCCGAAGCAAAGCCGATAAGTCCGTTGAGCACGACTATCCGCTCCAGCCAGGATCGCTGGTTTATATGACAAAGGAAGTACAGGACCATTGGCTCCATGCCATCCCTAGGACGGAGGGTGCGGGGCCGCGTATCAGCCTGACCTTCAGGTCTATCATCAAATAGGAGCAGTGTGATGGAAAAACGTCTCGCATCCTGCAGTTGCGGCCAATTGACGGCCGAAGTTGTTGGCGAACCTGTACGTATCTCAATCTGCCATTGCCTGGCCTGCCAGCGCCGTACCGGGAGCGTCTTCGGCGAACAGGCGCGATTTCCACGTGAGGCGCTGACAGTTTCGGGGAAATCGACCGAGTATGTTCGCGCTGGCGATTCTGGCGGCAGGGCCAGGTTTCATTTCTGCCCGACCTGCGGTGCGACTGTTTTTTATGAGATCGAAGGTGCAGGCGATCTTGTGAGCGTTCCGGTCGGTGCATTCGCGGATCCCGGCTTCCCCACGCCGCGCGTCTCCGTCTATGAAGAGCGGATGCACAGTTGGGTCGTTCCGCCACCAGGTGCGGAACGGTTCCAGTGAACTTGAATAACCTAGCGGTGGATCACGACCAGCAGCGCCTTGGCTTCGGCCTTGCCAGGATTGCGGATGGCGTGGTGCACGTCGGCGGCGTAACGCGCGGTGCCGCCTAGCTTGATCTTCTTTTTATTGGAGCCCACTTCCAGCTCCATCGAGCCGTGCAGGATGGTCAGGTGCTCGGTGGTGCCTGGATCGTGCGGCTGCGACACCAGTTCGCCGCCTGCCGCCAGCGTCAGCTCATACCACTCGTACTTGCCCGCCAATTCCATGGGTCCCAGGATCCGCAGCACGTAGCCTGCGTGGGCGCCGGGCAGGGTAGGCGTCTCGTGCGCATCCACCAACTTTATCGCTTCGACATCTTTCTCTACGTCGGACAGCAATTCGCCGATCTGCACTCCCAGTGCATTGGCCAGGCGCCAGGTAATGGCGATGGTCGGATTGGCTTTTTCACGCTCAATCTGGGATAGCATGGACTTGGAAACCCCCGCAATGCGGGACAAGTCTTCCAGCGTCAGGCCGCGCGCCAGGCGCAGTCGCTGCAGGGCGGCGCCGACTTCCGGCGGGGCGTTGGTGGAAATGTTCGGCTTCACGCTTGCAGAGTTCAATATAGTAAAGTAGGATTCCGTATATCGAATTTACGTTCAATAT
>Ga0209257_1003914_pt1 | contig 12108 bp, 10 predicted proteins | sample AraplaCvi_mCL_r2_FD_184277 | JGI IMG/M metagenome (GOLD analysis project Ga0209257, IMG submission 184277) | Arabidopsis root microbial communities from North Carolina, USA - plate scrape MF_Cvi_mCL_r2 (SPAdes) (version 2) | ecosystem: Host-associated > Plants > Roots > Endosphere | place: USA...
GCTGTTGCCGTCCTTGCCGTTGAGGAAGGCGACCGACGCACCGAAGTTGCCGACATCGGACTTGATTTCGCCGCCGAGCGAGATGCCCCAGCCGCTTACATCATAGCCCGCCGTATTGCCGACGCCCTTGGCAGTGCCCCATACGGCCTGGTTGACCCAGTAACGCCACTTGCCCTGGTCCTGATAGGGAGCATTGGGATCTTGCAGGTATCGCGACAATGCACGCGAGCCGGAGGTGACGGTTTCGAACACGCCGCCCTCATGCTCGGGCAGCATCTGGCCGAGCTGGCTGCGGAACTGCTCGCCGTCGGTGATGCCAAGGAACACGTCCTCGATCTTCTGGTCGGCCGATACGGCGTCGATCACAGCATTGAACGCGCTCGATTCCGAGCGGTTGAGGCCGAGATCCGTGGTGCTCTTGCGCGTCACGTTGACCAGCAACTGGTTGGCGTTCGACGTCAGCGTGCCCTTGTAGAGGAAGGGGAGCAGCGTCGAGGTCGCGGTCAGGTTGCTCGCACCGGTCAGCGTCCCCGCCGTCAGCACGACATGATTGCCCTCTGCGCTTTCGATATCCTTGATCTTGAGGATCAGCTTCGATTCCGCACCGAAGCTCGCGTTGCCCGAGACATTGAGCGCCGTGCCATCGGCACCGCCGTCGAGAAGGACGGCAAGCGAGCCCTTGTTGGTGACGGCGAGCGACGAGATCGTTGCGCTGCCGCCGACATCGAAAACACCTGCGTCGACCGAAACGGCAAGGCCCGCGGAGTTCAGCAGCTTGCCCGAGAAGCGAGAGGTTCCCGCGATCGTCAGTGTATCGGCGCCGCCGCCGAAGTCGGCCGTACCGCTGAACACGGACGTGCCCGCAAGCGCCATCGTGTCGTTGCCGCCGCCAAATCTGGCGAGCCCCGCATAGGTTGCGTCACCCGACAGCGACAGGCGGTTGTTGCCCGCGCCGAAATAGCTGTTCCCCTTCACCGAGCCGTCGGCGATGTCGAACACGTCGTTCCCGCCGCCGAAGCGGACGTCGCCGACGATGCTCGGGGCAGCGATCCCGGAAGCGACCGCAGTCTGCTTGACCGTCGCACCGCCATTGTTCGCCGACAGGTCGATCGCGATGTTGCGGTCAGACGTGGCGAGGGCGCCGGTCGCGCTGATCGTTCCGCTGTTCTCGACCGTCGAGACCGTACCCGACAGATCGACGATCGCGCGGGCCGTACCGTTGTCACCGCCCGCCTTTGCGGTAATCGAACCGCTGTTGCGGATCAGCGGCAGGTTGCCGCCGGTTTCGACGAGGATTGCGGTGGTGATCGCACCGGCAGCATTGCCGCCCGCCGCTTCGACCTTGCCCGCAACGCGGATTTCCGGGGTGCTTGCACCCGCGCCGACGCGAATCGCCGTGGCGGAGGCGCCGTTCGAGACCGCCGAGACGCTGCCGCCGATGCCGACGCCGCCGGCGATCGTTACATTGCGACCCATCCCGCCAAGCTGGATCGCGGTGGCGTCCTTGCCCGAATAGAGGCCGTTTCCGGTTACCGACCCGTCGATGATCACGCCGAGGCCGGTACCGGTCCCCGCAACTGCGCCGATATTGACGTCCTGCGTCGACGAGCCGATGCGCAGCGCAGGCGCCGAGCCGAAGGAGCGGATCGAGCCGGTGCCTTCCTTGTCGTCGTCGATGCCGTCCTTGTCCTCGTCCTTGTCGTCGGGCTTGGTGTCCTTCGGCGGAATCGCAACCACGATACCGCCGGCGACATTGCCTTCGATCGACAGCGCCGGACCACCGATCAGAAGATCGTCGGCATCGAGTTTCGACGGATCGGCCGGCGCGGTGGTGAAGCGGTAGCCCGACGCGGTCAGCGTGCCCTGAACGACCAGCGCGCCGCCGATATTGCCGGCAAGGCGGGCGGCGGTGGCATTCTGGCCCACCGCGGTGATGCTGCCGGCAAGGCGCACGTTGCCGCTGACATTCTGCAGTCCGACGCCGAGAGCGTTGTCGCCAAGGACCGAAACGGTGCCGTTGTTCTGGAAATCGCCGGTCAGCGGTCCGCCAAGGCGGATGCCTGCCGAGTTGTTGCCCTCGACCGTAATCTCGCCGTTATTGACGATGTTGCCGGTGAAGGCACCGCCGGTGGCGATGCCGGTGCGGCCGCTACCGACGGCGAAGGGGCCGTCGAGATCGCCGTCATTGTCGATATCGGTCGGCGCATAGCTTTCGTCGATGATGATCTTGGCGCCGGCGGCGTTGGTGATGCCGCCGTTCGCGCCGGCGTTGCCGAAAATGCCGGTTGCGCCGTCCGAATTGGTGATCTGGATCGTGCCTTCGTTGACGACCTTGTTGTTGCTGTCGATCGTGACCGCAGTACCGCTCGCCGGCTTCACCGAACCCGCAGCCGTGATCTTGATGTCGTCGGGCGCGCCCGACTTGATCGTCGAGGTGCGGACCGGGGTGGTCGTTGCGGTGGTGATGGTGGTTTCGGCCTGTACGGGCGCCGAAATGATCGCGGCCAGGCAGGTGGAGGCCAGCAAAGTCTTGCGCATGAAATTCCCTCTTGTGATCTCGCCGGGTGAACCCCGGAACCGATCACAAGACGGAGGCCTTCCTCGCCGCCCTTGGATAAATTTTCGGGAGGCGCGGTGTTTGACCGCAAGAAACGGAATGCGGGTCGCGTCCGACGGCGAATAGTGGGGCATTCACCAACACCGGGCCCGAGGATCAGCCATGTCGCTTGCCAGCATCGAAAGTCTTGCCGCAAAGCTCGATCGCGAGCTTCTGGCCCGCGATATGGCGCGACAGGGATGGCACGTCCTCCCGAACGTGCTCGGGGAAAGGGGCTGCGCCGACCTTCGCAGCTCCTATTGCGATCACGCGCTTTACCGCAGCACCGTGACGATGCAGCGCCATGGCTTCGGGCGCGGCGAATATCGCTATTTTCGCTATCCCTTACCCGACCCGGTCGCCGCGCTGCGGGAGGCCTTCTACTCACCCCTCGCGCAGATCGCCAACGACTGGGCCGCGCCCCTTGGGCGATCGCAACCCTATCCCGCCGATCATGCGACCTATCTGGCGCAATGCGCGCTGGCAGGCCAGCCCTGGCCAACTCCGCTGATACTCCGTTACGGGGAAGGCGATTATAACTGCCTGCATCAGGACCTTTACGGCGCCGAGCATTTTCCCTTCCAGATCGCGATCCTGCTCTCGCGCCCCGGCGAGGATTATGAAGGCGGCGAATTCGTCATCACCGAGCAACGTCCCCGCATGCAATCGCGCGCCCACGTCATTCCCTTGCGGCAGGGCGACGCCGTGATCTTTGCGGTCAACGAGGCGCCGCGCGCCGGAACGCGGGGAACCTACCGCGTCAAGCTGCGCCACGGCGTCAGCGAAATCCGTCGCGGCGAACGGTTTACGCTGGGCGTGATCTTTCACGATGCGGGTTGAACTGGCGGAAGAGGTGGGATTCGAACCCACGGTGAGCTTGCACCCACGGCGGTTTTCAAGACCGCTGCCTTAAACCACTCGGCCACTCTTCCGTCGGCGCCGCAATAGCGCGCATCCGGAGGTCGGCAAGCAAAACCTGCCCGACTCGTTCCATCGCGCTTATGACTCGGCCCGTCCCGCAAGATACGTGCCGGGGGGTGGCCAAGGCGCGTGCATCTGTGTCAGACAATCCCTATGGGTGGGATGATGACACGCGCTAATATTTCCGGAATCGGACGTCTTTTCAATTATGCAGGCGTTGTCCTGTCCGCTTGGGTGATGACTGCGTCCGCGCCCGTTCACGCGCAGAGTGGCGACGCGGGATTTGACACCTATGTCCAGTCGCTCTGGCCCAAGGCGCAGGCGCGCGGGGTGTCGCGCGCGACATTCGACCGGGTGACGAGCGGCCTTCGATACAATGCGCGGGTGGTCGCGCTCGACCGCGACAATCTCGGCGCGCCGCCGAGCCCCGACACGCCGATCCCCAATTTCGCGCCCTACAAGGCCAAGCATGTCGACGCCTCGCGGATCAACGGCGGACGCCGCGTCCATGACCGGCTGCTGCCATTGCTGTCGCGGATCGAGCAACGGACAGGTGTGCCGACAAGCATCATGATCGCCATTTACGGTCACGAAACCGCTTATGGCGCGGTGACGGGCAGTTTCGACCTGCCCGAAGCGCTTGCGACGCTTGCCTATGAAGGCCGCCGTCGCAGTCTGTTCGAACCCGAGTTCCTCGCGACGCTCGAAATGGTGCAAAAGGGTGTCCCGCGCGAGGTTCTGAAGGGCAGTTGGGCCGGCGCTTTCGGCTATCCTCAATTCCTGCCCTCTGTCTATCTGCAGGTTGCCGAGGACGGCGACGGCGATGGCGTGGCGCGCATCTGGTCGAGCGAGGCCGATGCGATCGAATCGATCGGCGCCTATCTTCGCCGTGCCGGCTGGCGTGCCGGACAGCCGTGGGGGGTCGCAGTGCAGGTTCCTGCCGGCTTCAACCGCGCGGCGATGGCAAGCCGGCTCCAGCCCACCCGCTGCCCGCGCGTGTTCGCCCGCTATAGCCGATGGCGCAGCATGGCCGAATGGCGCGCCGACGGTTTCCAGACCCTCAGCGGACGCTGGCCCGACGGTCAGGTACAGGCCACGCTGCTGGAACCCGACGGCCCGGGAAAGACCGCATATTTGCTGACCGGTAACTATCGTGCGATATTGGACTATAATTGTTCCAACTTTTACGCACTTTCAGTGGGGTTGCTGGCGGATGAAATCGATCGTTAGGGGCGGGTGCCTCGCAATCGGAGCAGCGTTGCTGCTCGGCGGATGTGGCAGTTTTGACGGCAAGCGCGAAGGCGGCCCTGCGGCTGGCCCGGCTCCGGCGCCAGCGAGCGATCTTGTCAGCGACACACCGGTCAAGGTCGGCGATCCATACACCGTCAATGGCATAACCTATACGCCCGCCGACATTCCCGACTATGACGATGTCGGCTACGCCAGCTGGTATGGCGAGGAGCTGGGCGGGAAGCAGACAGCCAATGGCGAGACCTTCAATCCCGACGGCATCAGCGCCGCGCACAGGACGCTGCCGCTGCCGAGCTATGTCGAGGTCACCGCGCTTGATACAGGACGAACGATCCTGGTTCGCGTCAACGACCGCGGTCCGATGATCAGCGACCGGCTGATCGACCTGTCACGCGGCGCCGCCGAACAGCTCGGCATCGCGAACGGTCCCGCTGCCGTACGCGTTCGCCGGACGAATCCGCCGATGGCCGAGCGCATGCAGCTTCGCGCCGGAAAGGCCATACCCGAACGCATCGCGACGCCCGATTCGCTGCTGGCAATCCTGCGCAACAAGCTGAAGGCCCAGCCGGTACCGAAGGCAGCCGCTGCCGCACCTGTAACGGCGCAGCCGGCGCCCCCGGTCGCCTCGGCGAAAGCGAAGCCGGGAGACGATCGCTTCGTCGTCGAAGGTCCGGCCACGAAAAAGCCCGAAGCGAAGCCCGCGACAAAACCGGCGGCGGCAAAACCTGCCCCCGCGGCAAAGCCGGCGACCACGGGCTCCTATGCCGTTCAGGTCGGAGCATTCAGCAGCGAAGCCAATGCCAACACCGCCGCCAGATCGGTAGGCGGCACGGTTACCAAGGCCGGAAAGCTGTGGCGTGTCCGCATGGGCCCCTTTGCTAATGAAGGCGATGCGAAAGCCGGCGCGGGCAAGGCCAAGGCGAAGGGATTCCGCGACGCAGTGGTCGTCCGGGACAAATGAGAATCCGCGCACGCGCCAGCAGTCTCGCCAAGGGGACAGGCGCGGCGCTAGCCGCAATTTCGCTCGTCGCAGCTATTCCGGTTGCTTCTGCACCCGCCGCAACGCCGAAGAGCCCGTCTGTCGCTCGCGCCGCTTACACCACCCAGGCGCCGATCGTGATGCTGAAGGACCTCGATTCAGGCCGGATACTCTTCTCGCGCGGTGCCGGAAAGCGCTTTGCCCCCGCATCGATGACCAAGGTGATGACCGCCTATGTCGTGCTGGACCTGATCAAGAGGGGAGAGCTCTCGCGCGATACGATGTTCACCGTCGAGGATGCGACATGGAAAAAATGGAGCGCGCGCTCGCGAAGCTCGAGCATGTTCCTGAAGTCGGGCGAAAAGGTCTCGGTCGATGACCTGTTGAAGGGCCTGATCACCGTTTCCGGGAACGATGCAGCCGCCGTTCTTGCCGTGGGAATCGATGGCAGCGAAGATGTTTTCTCCAAGAGAATGAATGCCATGGCAACTAAACTTGGCATGTCATCGAGCAATTTCGGCACGCCAAGCGGTTGGCCCGACGGGGGTGTGACGAAGGTCAGCGCGGGCGATCTGATCCTGCTCGCCGACCGGTTGATCCGCGATCATCCCGCCGCCTATGCGCGCTATTTCTCCATCCCGAAGCTCCGCCACGGAACCGCTCCCGACGGAAAGCCCATCGTTCAGGCCAACCGCAACCCGATCCTCGGGCGCTTCACCGGCGCCGACGGGCTCAAGACAGGCCACACGTCGGAGGCGGGCTATTGCTTCCTCGGCTCGGCGAAGCGCGACGGTCGCCGTCTGATCATGGTCGTCGCGGGCATGCCCAGCGAAAAGGCGCGCCGCGACGAGGCCGAACGGTTGATGAACTGGGGTTTCGGGGTCGAAAGTCCTCCAGCGGTCGCCCAGACCGGACGCGGGGGCGCCGCAAGTGGCAGGAAGGCCGCTTCGACGCCTTGATGACAAAGCCTTTGCAGGCGGCTACCGCCTGATCATGCACGGGCGGCACTTCCTCCTCTACATCGGCAGACCGGCGATATGACGCGCGGGCGCTTCATCACGCTCGAGGGCGGGGAAGGGGTCGGCAAATCGACCCAGCTGCACGCTTTGGCCGCTGCGCTCGAAGCGCGGGGCATGGACGTCGTCGCAACGCGCGAACCCGGTGGCAGCGCCGGCGCCGAGGCCATCCGCACCCTGCTGATGGAGGGCAGTGACGACCGCTGGGGCGCGCGCAGCGAAGCCCTGCTGTTCGCTGCCGCGCGCGCAGATCATGTCGCTCGTACGATCCGTCCCGCACTCGAACGCGGCGCTTGGGTGCTTTGCGACCGGTTCGTCGATTCCAGCCGCGCCTATCAGGGCGGCGGCGGCGGAATAACCGACGCCGACCTGCTCGCGCTTCATGGTATCGGATCGCAGGGCTTGTTGCCCGACCGGACATTCCTCCTGACGCTCGATACCGCAGAGGCCGCGCGGCGGCTTGCGGTGCGCGATGCCGGGGGCGTCGACAGGATGGGCAGCAAGCCCGCCGACTATCAGGCGCGCCTCGCGGCGCGGTTTGCCGAAATTGCGGCTGCCGAACCCGACCGCTGGCGTACGATCGACGCCGGAATGCCAGCGGAAGCCGTCACCGCGGCAATCATCGCCGAACTGGAGAGCTGGCTGTGATCGGCCATGAACAGGCCGAACAGGCCTTTATCGAGGCGTGGCAGGCCGGACGGCTTCACCATGCCTGGCTGCTGGCCGGTCCGCAGGGAATGGGAAAGGGGCACTTCGCCGCGCGCGTTGCCCGCTTCCTTGTCACCCACGGCCGCAGCGGCGACGGACAGCCGATCGCACTCGACGATCCGGGGGATGCAGCGGCAGGCAAACTGGTCGATGCGGGCAACCATCCCGAGATCATTCATCTGACACGGCAGGTGAAGGACAAGGGCAAGGAACTCGCGCGCAATATCACGATCGACCAGGTGCGCGGGGTGATCCGCCGGCTGCATCTGTCATTGTCGCTCGGTGAGTGGCGCGTGATCATCGTCGATGCGGTGGACGACCTCGAGACCGACGGTGCCAATGCGCTGCTCAAGACACTGGAGGAGCCGCCCGCCCGAACCCTGTTCCTGCTGGTCAGCCATTCGCCGGGCCGTTTGCTGCCGACCATCCGGTCTCGGTGCAGAACCTTGCGTTTTCAGCCAGTTGATCGTGACGTCATGACAGCCTGGCTGCACGATCAACGCGCGATGCTCGACATGAGCGAAGTGCGCGCGATTGCGGCCGCGGCGGGCGGCGTCCCCGGCAAGGCGCTCGCCCTGATCGACAGCGATGTGTCGGCGATGGAGAAGAAGCTGCTCGCGATTGCAAGCAGCGGTGATCCCGGCAACCGCCTTCGCGAGGCCCTCGCCCGCGAGGTCGGCGGCTCGAGCAATCGGGCGCGGCTCGAGCTTGTGATCGACATCGTGCCAGGCCTCATTTCACAGCTTGCACGCGAACGTCCCGTTGGGGAAATCGCGCCGGTGCTCGCGCAATGGGATCGCGTCCAGCGCAATGTGCGCGACGCGATCCGCGGGTCCTATGACGGTGCGATGGTCGGCTTTGAAATCGGCAATTGCCTCGCCGAACTGGCGCCGCGCCAGACGCAGGCCGCGCGCTGACGCTTCCCCTCGCGCACCGCACCCGCTAAGGCGCGCGCATGTCCGAACCATTCTATATCACCACCGCCATCAGCTACCCCAATGGCCGCCCGCACATCGGCCATGCCTATGAAGCGATCGCTACCGATGTAATGGCGCGTTTCCAGCGCGCCCGCGGCCGCGACGTGCGGCTCACGACCGGCACCGACGAGCATGGCCTTAAAATGTACCAGACGGCACGCGACCAAGGCCGCCCGACGATCGAACTCGCCGACGAAATGTCGGGATATTTCCGTGAGATGTATGCCAAGCTGAATATCAGTTTCGATCATTTCATGCGCACCTCCGACCCCGCGCACCACGAAGCGTCGCAGGCGCTGTGGCGCGCGATGGAGGCCAATGGCGACCTGTATCTCGACCGCTACGAGGGCTGGTATTCGGTCCGCGACGAGGCCTTTTACGACGAAAGCGAACTGACGCAGGGGGAAGGGGATATCAAGCTCTCGCCCCAAGGCACGCCGGTCGAATGGACCGTCGAGGAAAGCTGGTTCTTCCGCCTGTCAGCCTATCAGGACAAGCTGCTGGCGCTCTACAACGACAATCCCGACTTCATCCGCCCGGAAAGCCGCCGCAACGAGGTGCTTCGCTTCGTCGAGGGCGGGCTCAAGGATCTGAGCGTCTCGCGCACCAGCTTCGACTGGGGCGTGCCGGTGCCGGACTCGCCGGGGCATGTGATGTATGTCTGGGTCGATGCTCTGACGACCTATATGTCGGCGCTCGGCTTCCCCGATCGCGACGGCGAATGGGGCAAATTCTGGCCCGCCGACATTCATATGATCGGCAAGGATATCGTGCGTTTTCATACGGTTTACTGGCCGGCCTTCCTGATGAGCGCCAATCTGCCGCTGCCCAAGCAGGTGTTCGGTCACGGCTTCCTTCTCAACCGCGGCGAGAAGATGTCGAAGTCGCTCGGCAATGTCGTCGATCCGATGGAACTTGCGGAACGTTTCGGTGTCGACGCGCTGCGCTACTATCTTCTCCGCGAGGTCAGCTTCGGTCAGGACGGCAGCTATTCGGCCGAAGCTATCGTGCGAACCGCCAACGCCGACCTCGCCAACAGCTTCGGCAATCTCGCGCAGCGCAGCTTGTCGATGATTTTCAAGAATTTGGATGGCAATATTTCGTCGGATTATGCGGCTGCGCAGGATGATATCCACCTGCTTGCCGATCTGGCGACAATGGCTACCGAACGGCTCCCGCACGAGTTCGAGCAACTCGCTTTCTCGGTCGGTATCGAGGACTGGATCCGGGCGGTCTTTGCCTGCAACCAGTATGTCGACACCCAGGCTCCCTGGGCGCTACGCAAGACCGATCCCGAAAGGATGCGGGCGGTGCTGATGACCCTGTTCCAGGCGGTCCGCACGCTCGCGATCGCGATCCGCCCCGTCGTGCCGGCAGCGGCGGACAAATTGCTCGACCAGATGGGCGTTGCCGAGGATGCGCGCGATTCCGCCGCGCTAGCCGATACGGACTGGTTTGCGAAGCTTGCCACCGGCGGCTTTACCGTCGCCCAGCCCGTTCCGATCTTCCCGCGCCTCGAACTGCCCGAGGGTGAAGGGGAAGGGGAGGCGTAATGCTCGTCGATTCGCACTGCCACCTCAATTACAAGGGGCTTGCCGAACAGCAGGGCGAGGTGCTGGCCCGCGCGCGGGAGAGGGGCGTCACTGCGATGCTCAACATCGCGACGCGCGAGAGCGAATGGGACGAAGTGCTCGCAGCCGCCGAGGCGAACGACGATGTCTGGGCCAGTGTCGGCATTCATCCGCACGACGCCGACCATCACCCCGACGTCGACACAGCAAAGCTCGTGGGGCGCGCGGCGCACTCGCGCGTCATCGGTATCGGCGAGACCGGGCTCGACTATTATTACGACAAGAGCGACCGCAAGCGACAGCAGGACAGCTTCCGCCGCCATATCCATGCCGCGCAGCAGACCGGCCTTCCCGTGATCGTCCACACGCGCGACGCCGAGGCCGACACGCTGGCGCTGCTCGGCGAGGAAATGGGCAGGGCGGATTTCCCGGGTGTGATCCACTGCTTCACCGCGAGCGACGATTTTGCGCGGAAGGCACTCGATCTCGGCCTTTACATCTCGATCTCGGGGATCGTGACGTTCAAGAATGCAGCCGATCTTCAGGCGACCGCGAAATGGCTTCCGCAGGATCGTCTGCTGATCGAGACCGACTCCCCCTTCCTTGCCCCCGTCCCGCACCGCGGCAAGACTGGCGAGCCGGCCTTTGTTGCCGACACTCTGACCTTCCTTGCAGACCTTCGTGGCGACGACAGGGAGGCGTTGGGTGCCGCTACCGCGGCTAATTTCTACGCGCTTTTCAATAAAGCTGCGCCATGACGTCACGCGCGCCATGAAGGTGAGAATCCTTGGCTGCGGGACGTCTTCGGGCGTACCCCGGATCGGCAACGACTGGGGCGCGTGTGACCCCGACAATCCGCGCAACCTGCGTAGCCGGGCATCGATCATGATCTCGCTCGGCGGATTCCGCATTCTCGTCGACACCAGCCCGGACATGCGGCTCCAGTTGCTAGACGCCGGCGTGGGCGAGATCGATGCCGTCATCTGGACGCACGAGCACGCCGATCACACGCACGGACTCGACGATCTGCGGCAGGTTATGCACCTGCGGCGCTCGGCGGTGCCGGTCTATGCGCGCGACCATGTGCTCGATATCCTGAAATGGCGGTTCACTTACGCCTTCGCCGGAAATGCCGGTTATCCGGCCTCGGTAGATCCGGTCGACCTCCACGATCACCAGTCGATCGGCCCGATCGAGGTTTCTGCAATCGAAATGCCGCATGGCCCCATCAAAGCCACCGGACTGATCTTCAGCGATGGTGCGCACAGGATCGCCTATGCGACTGATTTTTCCAAGTTTACCGACGACATGGTCGACTTCTTCCAAGGGGTCGACCTGTTCGTGATCGACGCACTTCGCCGCTATCCGCATCCGACCCATCCGCATCTGGCGATGACACTCGAAGGCCTCTCCAAGGTGGGCAATCCGCGCGCGATCATCACGCATATGGACAATACGATGGATTATGACGACCTGGCGAGCGAACTGCCGCCGGGCGTCGAGCCGGGTTATGACGGGCTGGAGGTGCAATTGTGACTGGCGACGACGCTGTCCGGCTGGCCTGGTTCGTCGGATCTCTGGCTCTGGTAATCAGCGCCCTAGCCGCACGACGGATAAAATTTGGCGATGGCGTCAAGATGGCGCTCGCTTGGGTGGCGATCTTCGGACTGGTATTTCTCGCGATCTGGGCGTTCCGGATGGCACGAGGGGGATAAGGCTCCGGAGGCCCCCTGCGCACCCATGCCTGAAACAATTTAACATAATATATATTATCGGATAATTATATGCCCGACGCCGCGATGCCCGCACCCCGATCCCCCATCGACCGCCTGCTTGGCGTCATGGCTCGCCTGCGCAATCCCGACGGCGGCTGCGAATGGGATCTGGCGCAATCCTTCGCAACGATCGCGCCATACACGATCGAGGAAGCCTATGAGGTCGCCGACGCGATCAACGGCGGCGATCCGGATGCCATCTGCGACGAGCTTGGCGATCTTCTGCTCCAGGTCGTGTTCCACAGCCAGATCGCCACCGACGGCGGACTCTTTACGTTCGACGATGTCGCCACCGCGATCAGCGACAAGATGGA
>Ga0209257_1003918_pt1 | contig 12101 bp, 4 predicted proteins | sample AraplaCvi_mCL_r2_FD_184277 | JGI IMG/M metagenome (GOLD analysis project Ga0209257, IMG submission 184277) | Arabidopsis root microbial communities from North Carolina, USA - plate scrape MF_Cvi_mCL_r2 (SPAdes) (version 2) | ecosystem: Host-associated > Plants > Roots > Endosphere | place: USA...
AGCATCAGCAGCAGCTTGTGGCGGTTGGGCGTGCCCTCGGCGTGCAGGCGCTCAGTCAGCCGGCGGCCGATCTGGTTGAGCACGAGGCGGATCAGCGGCTTGGTGCGGCTGATGTCGGAGGGCGGCACCACTAGGTACAGCGAGACCGGCGCCTTCCCCTCGACCAGATCGGCGATCCGCCAGTCGCAGCGCGACGTGACCTCGGCGACCGTCGGATCACGATAGAGGCCGAGAAAGCTCATCGCGGTCGACAGCACGCCCGAACGCTCGTTCTCGCTCTTGTTGAGCACCTCGCGTGCCGCGGAAGCCACCACGGGATGCACCTGCGGCGCGTCCTTCGTCCCCAGATGGTTGGTGGCCATCATCCGTCGCAAGGTATCAGCGAACGGACGCTGCGGATCGGACAGGAAGGTCGCGACGCGAGCGAGCGTCTTCTCCTCTTCCGCGTACAGCACGTGAAGGATCGCGCCGACCAGCAGCGAGTGGCTGGTTTTCTCCCAGTGATTTCGGCGCTCGAGCGCCCCTTCCGGATCGACCAGGATGTCGGCGATATTCTGAACGTCGCGGACCTCCTCGACGCCGCGCCGCACCTCGAGCAAGGGATTGTACCGCGCCGAGCGCGCGTCGGTCGGATTGAACAGCAGGCAATGCGAAAAGCGCGCCCGCCAGCCCGCAGTCAGCTGCCAGTTCTCGCCCTTGATGTCGTGAATGACCGCCGATCCCGACCAGCCCAGCAGGGTCGGTACGACCAGGCCGACGCCCTTGCCCGAGCGCGTCGGCGCGAAGGCCATGATGTGCTCAGGACCGTCATGGCGCAGATAGCGCCCGCCGCTCGACCCGAGAAAGACGCCACGCGCGTCGAACAGCCCGGCACGGCGGATTTCCGACGAATTCGCCCAGCGCGCAGAGCCATAGGTGGTGACTAGGCGGCGCTGGCGCGCCCGCCACAACGATCCGCCGACCGCGGCTGCGCAGCCGAGAAAGCCGCTTGCGCCGGCGATCGCGCCGGCCTTGTCGAAGATATGCGGCGCATAGGAGTCATAGTGGAACCACCAGCCGAACAGCGCCCAGGGATGGTAGATTCGATGGCCGAACAGCGTGAGCCAGGGCACGCCGAGTTCGGGCTGATAGGCGAGTTCGGCAGCCGCCCATTGCGTCGCGAGCCAGATGCCCGCGAGCACGATCGCGAAGACGATAAGGATCTGGCCGATAAGCAATTTGGTGGGAGTCACGCGAGCACCTCGGCCCGCGCAAGACTAAGGCGAACGGGCTGCTGCCAAGGTCGTCGATCTGGACGTGTCGCGTCAGACCGAGTTTGGTGACGCCAGGTGCTGTTCTTGGGAATCTAGCGCGTTCGTTGGCAATCGGGCCGTTTGCCGACGGGCAGTTTTTAAGAGACGGACCGGCAGAATCTACCACTACGCGGGCGGGTCCGTAGAACGAGGGCTATCGCCACACCTGCTGCTGTTCCGGTTTCGCCTAGCGGCCGGGCCAGTAAATCCCGGAGGTCGGCAATGCGGGGTCTTCGCCAATGATCCAAAGCCCGTCCCACCACAGAAACTGTCTTTCAAGGATCGCTCTGCACCACGCGTCAAGCGTGACCCTGAAGAGTCCCGCGCCACCGATCTCGCTGATCTGAGGGTCGTGAAGAGACGCAACGGGCAGGTGGCTGAGGCACGGTCCGATGCTTCCCGATGGCGGAAATTTTCCGCCAAACTCCTCCATCAGCCGAACGCGTCCGGTTGCCTTCGCTAGCCTGAAATAGCCCTCACGCGGCAGCAGCCAGACGCATTCGACACCGGCTTCCTTATATCTCTCCTGTCGGCGCTCGAATTCACGGAGGTGCTGGTAGGAGCGTTGAATCTCGATCGCGATGCGGCGGTCGGCTAGTCGAACCAGGACATCCGCCTTCCAAGGGCGGGTCCCTCTTTCGAATACCTCTTCATCGCATCTTGCACCGAGCCGGCGCATCCCGTCGATGACCAGCGCCTTCGCACCCAGGTGCCAGATCGTCTCGGGAGCGGTGGCGCACTCGTTGCTGATATGGGCAAAGAATTGGAGACCGTTGGGGCTGGTTTTCGCGACGGCGATGGCGCCGCAGCACGGCATCCGAAAGCGGCCATCGACCGCGCCCCCCTTCCAGCTTTCCCAGATGGGGGTTGGGACGTTGCCGGCAATTACGGGCTCTCCCAACTGATTAAGCGCTGACACTCCCATAATGATAGCTCCGCTGGGTCACCGCGATTCGCGGGGGTGCGCCTACTTCCTCGACTTGGCCCCACGCGGCCAGTCACGGATGCCAGCAAGTGCCTAGTTCGCATCCATGGTCGTCATAAGTTCCATCCTCCCGCAAAGCGTGATCGGCTCTACCGGTAGGTTGATCGAACGTCCGATTTCTCGCCACATGACAATCTTGGTTCAGGTCATTTAGGGGACGCGGCGGGAATCGGGCCGGTTCCGAACTGGCGCCTATTGGTCGTCTGACCACGAAACCGGACATTGTTGCGCTCAAACGAGAGCGCAGCCGAATTTGGGCCGGTTGTTGCCTAACCGTTCTTTAGCGGCTGGTGGTAAAGCAGCCATTGGCGTCGGCGAATGATCAACGCCGCAGATAAAGATTGAGCGTCGCCCGTGCGCGCCCGCTCCAGGCGCGCAACGCCGGATCAACGTCGCTCAGTGCCTCGATCCAGCCAAGCAGCAATTCGGCTTCACGCAGATCCTTAACCTGACGCGCCAGTTCGAGCGTCCAGTGGCCGACGTACCGGCGCCATTCGGTCTTATCCGGCGTGGCGGCAGCGAGGTAGAGACCAAGCTGCATATCCTCTTGAGCTGTGATGCCGGCATTGACGCGGTGGAAGCGGGCGAACACGCGCACGGTTTCGGCGAGCGCCAGCAACCTCCCTGCAGCCGCGACATGGGCAAGGCCGAGCAAATAGGCCCCGACGCGTTCGGGTGGCAGCGGCGCCAGGACTTTCGGACCCGTTGTACGCACGCGCTCAATCGCGCGCTCGGCGAGATCCTCGGGCAAGCGCAACATCGCGCCCACCACGATCAACCGGTTGAGCGCATCGACGCCGGGTGGATCCTCGGCAAGCGCCTCCTCAATTGAGGCACACAAAACGTCGGCGGCAACCGGCAGGTCGGCATTGAACCCGCCCTCGATCGGCCCGGGCCAGAACGCCATCGGATAGGCTAGCTTGGTGCGCAGGCTGCCGCGCTTTGCAGTGAACCGTGCGCGCAGCGCCTTGGTCAACTGCTCCTTGGGCAAGCCGTTCGCGACATTGACGATCCGCCCGATGAAATCGTGGCGCAGTTGGTCGGGAGAGATATAATCGGGCCGCCAGCGCGGCTCGCGGCGCAGGTCGACCATGTTCTGGACTGCAAACCGCCAGCCGCGCTGCTGTGCGCAGAAATCGGCGAAGCGTCCGGTATCGATCTCGTGCTGTACGATCCGCGCGATCATCGACGCTTGGGCAAACGCCGCGAGCCGTCGGCGATAAGGCGGCCAGTCGGGGAGCACTCGGCGCGCGCTGAGGTCGCCGTCGATGAAAATGGCAAGACACGACAGCAGGTGAAGCGGGCCGGCCTTGTCCGCAGGATCGAGCGCTTCGATCTGCCGCGACAGCTCGATCACGATCGCTTCAAGCTCGGGATCGTCATAGGCGCGCGGCAAGGCAAGTTCGATGAAGCCGACCTTGGCCAACAGGTCGCCATCGTCACGCGCCCATGCACCAAGGCCGCACCAATCGAGGTTGGGCAAGTCATCGAGCTGACCGCCGAGCACGCGCGACTGGGAGGCGAGCAGCAAGGCCCAGCACGCGCGCTGCCGCCCTAGATCATTGCCGGGCACCCATGTCAGATGGTTGAGCCGTTCGGAAAGCGCGAGATAGTCGCGGAGTGTCTCTGCCTCGTTCTTCCCCACCAGTTGCTCATAATAAGCGCGCTCGCGCGGAACGAGATCGGACGGGGACACCGAATTGGCCCCGAGGCTGTCGCGAATGACGGTCTCGACCACCGGCGGCATATCGCGCAGCAGACCATCGATCGCGTCGATCTCCGCGGCAATGAGCGAGCGCTCATCAAGCGTGGCGCGCCACGGGTCGAGCACCGCGTGGGCTAGGCCATAGGCGTCGAGTACGCCGTGGGCCATGGCGAGTCGCGCCTCGGCGGTCGGATGAAGGCCGATGATGCCACGTGTCTGCCAACCCGTTCCATCGCACGCGAACCGTAGCGGCCAGACTGGATCCTGAGGGTCGGTCGACAGGGTCCAGAGCTGGTCGTCGAGGTCGCGGATTTCGCGGGACTGGTCCGGTGCAGCATAGAGCGCCGCGACCGCCTGCAATATCTTCGCGCGCGGGAAGGACGCCTGGCCGACGATGAGCGCGGGGCTAAGCCGATACTCGACCAAACCGGCGAAGCTCTCGTCCTCGAGTAATCCGAGCTGCAGAAAGTCCGGAACGCGGTCGAAGCTTACCCTGGCGAAGGCGAACTTCGGAACCTCGTCATGCTGTGCGCCTAGATCGCGCGCGACCGCCGTGATCAACGCCCGCACATGATTGAGGAACAAGGCGCGCAGCTGCGGCTGGCGCGACCAAAGCGGCTCGAACACCTCTTCCTCGAGCCAGACCTCGTAACGCGGCCGTTCGCTATCAGGGATGTCGTCGATCGCCGTCGAAAGCTTGACGAGATCGATGACAATACCGCCTTCGGCCAAGTCCTCGCGATTCTGCCCGCCCAGATTGTCCGCCCATTGGCGCGTGTCGAGCAATTCGAACAGCCAGTTCGAGCGGGCTCGCGCGAGCTCGTCTGGAATTCCCGGCTGCCACTGCGCGATCAAAACCTCGGCGAGACATTTGTCGAAGTTGAGAAGCCAAGCTGAATCGAATTGCGGATCGAACCACCCACGGGCCTGGGCAAGCCTGATGTTTTCGCGCAGGGCAAGGAGTTCGGCGCTCTCGCGGATCAGCGGACGTCTACCTTCGTCCTCCCCTTCGTCTCGATCGGTGGCCACCTCTGTGGCGGCAATCAGGCCGCCCAGTTCATGGACGTCGAGCGGTACGAACACTGCGCCGGCCTGACGCAAGCGCGTTCGCGCGTCAACGACCTTGGCGGGGTCCAACCGCTCGCTTCGTGCCAACAGCGCCAGCAGGTCGAGCGAGCTCAGGATGCGGGTGCGACCGGTGGCGTGATCGAAATTGGCATAGCGATTTAAGAAGCGATCATCGCAGGCGAGGAAAGAACTGCGCGCGACGAGCGACCCCCAGGCCGCGCTGAACGCATCTTCCTCGTCCTCCGCGCAGGGCGCCGCATCGAATATGATGCGGCCATCGGCAGCCCCCTTGGCGACCGAGGCACGCACCTGGTCGATCACCCGGTCGACTTCGGCGGAGCGCGCATCGATGTCAAGCAATGCCTGAGCTTGGTCGAGTTCCGACCGCGCCACGATGACGGTCACGCCCGCATCGGCGATGCGATCGAGAACACCGACGTAGCGCAGGTAGGAAACCGCGAGATCGGTGACATAGAGCGTCGCGCCTTTGGCGATCACGGGTTCGTCGGGCCAACGCTGTTCGTGGGCAGCGAGATAGGTTCGGGCGCTGTCCGCGGCTGCCTTCAACAGGCGGCCGTCGCGTTCGAGCGCATCGACAACCGCCGCACAACTGCACAAATGGTCGCGATAGGCGTCGAGCGGCACCGGATCGTCGAGAAACGACCCGGGCCGGGAGATCGGGAATGGATGCACGACGAGGTGCTGGCCACTATCGTGCGACGCAGCCTCCGCAAGCAAAGCCGCACGGCTATGGCCAATGTCGGTGACGAGTCCGAGATCTGGCAAAGAGGTCGGCTCGAAAGGTGCGACCACTCCCTTGCTCAGCAATCCGATCAGATGGCGGGCAAACGTCACCTGGCTGGGCTGGTGGAAGGTGAGCCGCGCGCGCTGGGCAAACAGGTCGGCGAGGCTATCGTGCATGATAAAGACCTGATCGAACGCGGCGATCACGTCGGGCAACAGGCCGGTAAAGGCCAGTGTCACGAGCGCGGTGCGATCGAGCGCGATCGAGCGCGCGTCCAAGGTCTCCTGATCGTCAATCCGGCGCCAGCCACTGAATGGCGCGACTAGGATGCGGTCGCGGGGATCGCGAGCGCCGGGATTGGTGACTAAAGGCGCTAGGTGGAGGTCAAGCCAGGAGCGGCGGACCATGCGGGCGATGAGATCGATCGGCCCCGACCCGCCGGCCAAATTCTTGCTCGCCTCTTCGACACGCTCGTCCCATTCCGGCTGGCCGGCGAGCACCTCTTTGACGGAAGCGCGCCTGACCGGGCCGTCCTCGCCCGACAGTTCCGCCGCCCGCGCGATCCATTCAAAGGCATTGGGAATGACATCCTCGATGCCAGCACTCGCCGCCGCCGTATAGGCGCCCATCAAAATGTCGGGTACGTCGGGCGCGGTTGCGACCGCCGCCTGAATGAAGTCCTCGACCCGCTTGGGCTTCACTTTGACTTGCGCGGCAAGGTTCGCGAGCTGAATTAGCTCCAACGGGCTGCGATCGCCACGGCGCTGCCATTGCGTCTCGAGGAAGTGGTCCACCCCTTCCCAATCGCCATTTGTCACCAGCAGCTGATAGCGCAAGATGCGATCGCCCGGATCGTCGCGCTGTGCTTCAACGCGCGCGAGCGTGCGCTCCGCCTCGGCAAGGCGCCCGCGCCGGAAATAGAGATAGGCTGCCTGACCAAGCAGCGTTGGCGACTGCCGGATACCCTCACCGAGCATCTCGAGCAGCTCCAGCGCTTCGGCTTCAAGGCCTACGCGCCGCAAGGCCACAACCGCCTCGTTGGCGAAATCGAGATTGGGGACCTTAGCAAGGAGCTTGCGCGCGAGGAAAACATAGCGCGGACCCACTCCGCCCCTCTCATAGCCGCGCAGCAGGGCGATCAGCGTGGTGGTCTGCTCGTCGTCGCGATAGGCGGCTTCGAGCGCCTCGATCGGCGGCTCGCCATTGCCCAGCGCAACGGTGCTGGCGAGGAGCGCACGCGATGACTCCGACACGCGCGCGGGATCCTGAGCAGCGATCACCGCTTCCGCCTCGGCTTGACGTCCAGCGTCGGTGAAAATCCGAACCTGGAGCGTCGCGAAGCCGGTAGGCTCGAGATAGGCCGCAAGGCTGTCGCGGTAGTCGAGCAGCAGGTCGGCCGCCCCGGCCGCATCACCGCTGGCAGCGTGATCGATCACCAGCGAAAGCATCGCCGTGATCAGCTCGGGCGAAGGCTCGGGCAACAAGGCAAGCCGCCGCGCCACCACAGCTTCGGCCTTGTCACGGTCTACGCCAAGCCCGAAGCTCAGCGCGAGCGACAGATAGTCGAGTTGGCCATCGACACTGTCGATGCGCTCGCGCAGCACGACTAAGGCGTCGTCGCGGCGGTCCGGATCACGCAGATCCAGCCAAAGGGCATACCTATCCGCCGCCCTTGCCTCGGGCTGGACATCAAGTTCGGCGCAACGCTGTGCCGCGCGTTCGATCAGAGACCGCGCCCGTCGACGCTGGTTGAGCGCCGTCTCGGTATCCGAAAGCGGAAAATAAGCCGGGTTGCTGGGAATATCCTGGAGAATGGCGCCGCGAAGGTCTTCTGGCAGACCGCTCCCGACGAGGACAGTCGCGGCCACCCACAGCAAGGCCGGGGTGGCGGCAAAATCGGCGGGGTCGAGCGCTTCGACCGCGGTCAAGGCCTTGGGCCATTCGCGCTCTTCAAGATGAGCGGTGATGAGCGCGTAACGGCCGTCGCCATCGAGTGCCCCAAGATCAAGCCCGGCGGCAGCAGCGCGCTCTAGGCCTGGCCCAGTGCCGAGCGTTTGCCGCAGGATCTGGAACAAGGCGGTCGCTTGCGCCGGCGGCGGCGGGACGTCGAGCAACCTCGCAGCCGCCTCCCATCCCTCCGCTACTGCGGCGACGTAGGCGCGCGCCAGCCGAAGTTCCTCGTTCTCGGCACCGATCGCCTCGGCGCGCTCGAGCCACGCACTCGCTAGCGGCGTCTCGACAAAGGCGAGGATGCGGACGCACCAGGCGAGCGCGTACACCCTGACAGCGGGAGACGCGCCACGCAGCTTACCCTCAAGCAACTGGTCGGCGAGCTGCCTTGCTTGATCGGTCGCCGCCGCCGAGCGGAAAAAGCGTTGCTGGCGCAGGCGATCGATCGCCGTGCGGGCTGCGCTGTCGACGAACTCACCGGTGGCGGGCGGCTGCGCTCGAAGCACCGCGGATACCACTTCGCTGATCTCACCGGGCAACGCATCGATGGTACCGGACACGCGGTCGAGCTTGCTCGCGAGCACACTCTCGCCGGCCGTCATGCCCCGCTTCAGGCTACGCAGGATGAAATCGAGCGCCTCGATATACGCCTCGGTCGCCGTTGGCGCGGTCGCGGCATCGTCCTCGTCCAGGAAAAGCTGGTAATGATCGCTCGCCTCCGCCGCGAACGGTGCGTCATCCTCGTTGCGAATGATAGCGATCACCGCGCCGCGCAGCGCCCGTTGCGCCGGCTCGCTAGCAATCCAGCGCCGCGCAACGGCGTGGTTAAAAATCACGGGGAGCGAGACTTGCGCCTTGGCCAAATCCTTCACTGCGTTGACCAGCGACGTCGAGCTGCGCGCGAGCACGCCGAATGCTTCGTCGAGTACAGCGTCGACATGGCCGAGATCGGTGAGCGCGCCGACTGCGTCGCCACGCCGCCGAGCCAATTCGTTGCGATAGGCACGATAGCCCGCCAGCAATGCGGGTTTGGCGACCTTGATACTGGCGGCAGGGCTCATCGGACTCGTCTCGGTCAACGGTCCGTCAACGCGTATCGCGACTTGTCCCAAACGAGCGCGATGTTCGGTTGCACGAAATTACTGTCGATCGTTCGAACCTGCCGGCTATGGTCCGGACCAGAGCCCAGTCCGATCCTTTCGTCGCCGGGCACGACGAAAGGGGTAAATGTCCACCAGTTATCTTCACTGCCAGTGTGCGCCAGAATCTTGATCGCGTCCGCTTCCAGCCGCCTGGCGTGCGCCGAGGCCATTATCTCCATGGCGCGTTTAACGAGCGTTCGTTGATCGCGCATCGCCACGGACTCGCCCAACAGCACCTGACGGCCAAACTCCGTGATGCGGAATTCGGCCTCCTTGCCCTTGTCGCGCCGCACGACCAGATTGTGCGCAACGAGTTGGGTAAGGATGTTCGAGAGATTCGAACTACCGATTGCGAGCTCGTCCTTAAGGGCCTGGCGCGCAACGAAATCGCGTGCATGGTTGAGCCGCTCGAGAACCCGCCGCGCCCTTGGGCGTGACGCCATGGTACGGGCTGGGCTGGTCTTGGCGAGGCTGATCGATTCGCGAAGCAGGTCGGCGAGCGCAGTGATCCTCTCGGCGGCCGCATCATCAGCGCTGCGGAGCCTGGTGCGCACCCGATGCAGGAGCTCGTGCCACTCGCGCAATTCGCTGTCGAAGCGGTGCTCGACAAGCAACGCCCATACCTTGCGCGCCAATGCGGCATAGATTTCGCGCGTGGCGCGCGGGTCGGCTGCCAGTAACTCTTTGATTTCTTGCCGAGCCGCGTCGGGCAGCGTGTCGGCGAAATCCAGGGGTTCGGCTTGATAGAGTGCCACCATGCGGTGCAAATCCTCGCTAATCTGATCATACAATACACTACACTACACCGCTGTATATGCGGATGCGTTAAGGGCTATCCAAGGCGCAGAGATACCAGGAGCCGTCCACGGCGATCGGCGGGCTCTCCAGCGGCTTGGAGGGGAAAGCCATGACCTGGCCGACCGGCTTGCCCGCAAGCGGTTCTGACGGCTGCGCGACGACCATCGTTCGCGTGCCGTATAGGACCCCCAATTGATGGGCGGCCGCAGCGTGATTGACGAGGGTCTTGGTCTCCTCGATCGTCGCAATCATCGAGGGAACCACCGCGATGTCGACGTTGAGCTGGCCGTAGGGTTGATCGTTGCCGATCTCGAGAAAATCTCGGCAGATCGCAAGCAGGATGAGGTCCTCCTCGCCGATCAGAACGTGAATCTCGTTACCGGGCACGATATTCTCAGGACGATCGCCGAGCCAAAACTTCGCCCATTTCTGGACCTCGCATAACGGTTCACCGTCACCGTCGAGGACCATAGCGACATTTCGCATTTCGCCACCAACCTTGCGGTGCCAACTACCGAGCACCAGGAAGCGAAAGCCTTGCGCGTCGCCGAAGGCCTCGTCGCTAAGCCATTGCTGGACCACCTCGACGCTTCCCTCGGGCATGGTAAGCTCGCCCCACACAATCGCATCGCATGCCGCGGCGCGGCCCCGCGCCAAGTGATCAGCGAGCAAGCTGGGCGCGTCGAAGCCGTCAAGTGCCTTGACCAGAAAGGGCCCCTGCCCCTCGGGTATGAGGTCGACCTTGAGCTCGGGAAAGAACGCCGCGCCGTAGCGACGTTGTCGCCTGTCACCTGCCAGCATGTCGGCTTCCGACAGCGTCAGGCGCGAGCGATGAAGCCGCACCTTGAACCTGTCATCAGGATCGATGCCGACCTCGGTCGGCAGCACACGGTGATGCAGCAGGGCGCGACGACCGAACGGCCTGCGCTCGGGCACCGCCAGCGGAGTCATTCGCGATATGACGTAGTAACGCCCATCCGAAGTGCGCGAAGCCTTTTCTAGGTCGCCCTCGGCGTCGCCGACCAGATATCCTTCGCCTTCGACGACGGCTTCCTCAATCGCGCGCAGCAGACGAGCCGCATCGAGCACAATCGATGCGTCGTCGCCGTCCAGCGCCACCGCAATCGTACCGCGCTCGACGTCGCGCGCGCGTTGTTCGAGACCGTCGACAATCTCGGCCTCTGTGAAGCCGGCGAAATCCTGCAATTTCCGACCCGATGTCGTGGCGATCGCCTGATAGACGTGAGCGATCGCGTCTCGCAGCTGGCGGCGATTGTCGGGATTGATCGCGGCCAGGGTCTCGTTCAACGCGTTCCACCGCGCGATCAATGCACTCACGCGCCCCTCCCCGTGTCAACCGGCGACCAATTGCCGATCGTCAGCCGTCGCGCCATCATCGCCGTGCCCCGCCCCATCGAACCGCCGCCTCGTCGCGCCGGCCACAATCCATCAATCGTGCGCTAGGTGGCTGGCACGGTTCAAGGTCAGCCTGCAGTTCGACCCAAAACGGTTTAAATTGATACGAAAAACGGCACCGTTCAGGCGCCACCGGCATGGCGCAGAACGGAAGAAACGGGTTCGAAATTGGGCTGAAAGTCTGGCTATGAAATTTCCGGCCCCACTCTGCCACGGTCAAACCGCCAGCTAATCCCATCTCCGCGCATGATGCCGGACACCTGTTGCCCGAGGCGCTTAGCGAGCACATCGCGCCACGGCACCAGCGAAAACTCCCGACTATGCTCGACGAGCGCGAACCGTCCGCTCTTAAGGTCGAGCCGCCGAACCAGTCGCCCGGTGATCCGATCCCCCTCGGCGTGCGGATGCCATTCCTTGCCCAGTTCCTCGGCCAAGCCGGAGGCAACGGCACCAAGCTCACGGCGCGCGAGCAGAGCAAGCGCTTGGGGCTGGAGTCGAATGCGGTTCTTATCGCGCTCTGCCAATCCCTCTTTCACCAGCCATTCGGCGCGCTCAGCAATGGCCTGCCGAACTTCCCGCCCAAACCCCGCATCGCGAACGGCAACAAGGGCCGCCGCATCGACCTCACGGTCGAGCCAAGTCGCTGCATCGGCATTGACCAGTTCACGAAGCGGAGCAGGCGACAGGACATCGACGTCCACCGGCCGATCGCGATGGGCTCGCGCTTCGTGAGCGTTGACCCGGTTCGCGTGATCCGCCGTAATGACCCACGTTCCGTTCGGCTGCCGCTCAAGATCGCGCGTGGCGCGGCGGATCGCCTCGAGACGCCGGACATGCGCCTCGGCGAAACCCTGGGTCGCGGTAGGATCGTGACGCAAATGGAGGTCGACCGAATATTGGCCACCATTGGCTGCGGCGACCTCGGCGATGACGCGGTCGGCGGCGAGATCGGCCTCGGTGACCGGCGAGCCGTCGGACTTGTCCGTCACGGTCATGACGC
>Ga0209257_1003929_pt1 | contig 12083 bp, 15 predicted proteins | sample AraplaCvi_mCL_r2_FD_184277 | JGI IMG/M metagenome (GOLD analysis project Ga0209257, IMG submission 184277) | Arabidopsis root microbial communities from North Carolina, USA - plate scrape MF_Cvi_mCL_r2 (SPAdes) (version 2) | ecosystem: Host-associated > Plants > Roots > Endosphere | place: USA...
CCAGTTCTGCGCCAACCTGCTCAACCTCAACGACCGTTACCGCCGAACGTTCTTGATCAGAACGTCAGGAGATAGAAACGTCAGCCAGGAACATAGCGAAATCGCTCAGGGAGCGGTTGCTCGGGACCTCGAATACGCGGCGGACAAACTTCGCCAGCACATTCATCGCACACGCACCAACCTGCTCGACCATTTGACGGATACGGGAACTCTGCGATGACCAATATGCAAAATTCAAAAGCGCCTGGGATTGGCGTGTGTGGCCGCGGCGGCGAATATAGGCGCCAGTCGCCTCACGGCCTGCGGAGATGATGCCGAACGAGGGAGGCTGACGGAGAACCTTGCAAGCTTTTACAGGCTCGCGCAGCGCTACGGGATGGCCGTCGATGAAGAAGACATGGGTTGGCGCACAGTTCGCACGTTCGCCGACAGCGTTGCCCTCGTCGAAGACTGCGCAGCAGAAAATGCCGGTTTACTCGTCGACGCCCTCCATTTCTTCCGCAATGGCGCGAAGGCTTCAGACATCGCACCCAGCATGGCGCATGTGAAGCATATTCAGCTCTGCGACGTCACCGGAGCAGCACCAAGTCTCCCCGCTGAGATGATCGCAGAAGCCAGAGGCGGACGTCTGGCGCCCAGTGACGGCGAGCTGAGCAGACGCGCCGCTACCGTTTCCGTCGAGGTTCCCCTGGTTGGCAACCAGCCGGCGCAACAGCATCTGAACGACCTGTTTCAAAAGACGGCGCGGATCCTGACCCCGTCCCTTTAAGTTCAACACAAGGTCCGGCGCGTCGATGTTGACGGACTATCGGTGAGTAAAACCCATGACTGGCAAGCATATCCTCGTCGGGCTCATCGGCGCCGACATCCAGATGTCGAAGTCCCCAGCACTTCATGAGGAAGAAGGCCGGCATCAAAGATTCAACTACCGTTATGAGCTGTTGGACCTGACCGACCGCGGTCTTCCCGCATCCGCGCTTCCAGAGCTTCTGGCCGAGGAAGAGAGGCGGGGATTTGCCGGGAGCAACATTACCCACCCCTGCAAACAAAGCATCATCCCCCATCTGACCCGGCTATCCGAAGACGCCGAGATGCTCGGCGCGGTGAACACCGTGGTATTCCAGAATGGCGAGCGGACTGGCCACAATACCGACTGGTACGGCTTTTACGAGAATTTCAAACGCGGCCTTCCGGATGTGGCAAAGGGAAGCGCGGTGTGTCCTGATTGTCGAAGATCAAGATCGCATCGCATTGATGAGCGAGGATGTCGTGCTGGCGCTCGGTTATGATATTGCCGGGATCGCGGCAAGCCGCGCCGATGTGGTCCGATTGGCCACCTGTCCTGATATTGCGGTAGTGGATTTCAATCTTCTGGACGGCTCGAGGGGACCCGACACTGGCCGCGAGCTTACAAGTCGGGGGGCCGCCGTCGTTTTCATGACCGCCAATCCGGACGTCGTCGCCGATTGCATAGAGGGCACGCTTGGGGTCATCTTCAAGCCCGTCCGCGACCTCGATCTGATCGGCATCATCGAATTCGCTACAAAACATTGCCTGGGCGAGCTGGCGGTGACGCCCGGGAGCCTGAGGACGTTCAGCAGCTGACATGTTCCTTCCTCCACCTCATCCACCGGCGCGTTGGCGCTGCTGGCGCAGGCTCTCCAGGGTGGCTTGCTGCCCTGCCTCTTCCTGCGAGACCGGCAATCCTCGAAGGATCAGGCGGCTGATCGATTTTTCGTGTTGCATGGCGCGGGCCCGGCGCAGTGATCACACGAGGCCTGTGTCGGGCTCCTCTCGGATCTCGACCACCCGCCCAAACTAATGAAGATGGGCGATGATCTCGTGCATGAGGTGGTGCATATCCCATTTGTTGATGCGCGTTGCCCACCGCATCCGCGCCGTGCGTCGGACGACAGACCCTATTAATGGTTGACTATGGTGGCGATCTTCGCGAGAAGGCGGGGTCCCGTGTTGGGAGCTTCAGCGATAAGATATGCACGATGTATTTTTCTACTCTGGTTCTAGCGGCGGAATATAGATGAGGAATCGAGCCGCGGACGGGCTGCGGGGAATAGCTTGCCTAATGGTCGCTCTTTCCCACTTTGTGCATGCGTTCTGGCCGGCGCTTATGAACACCGGCGACGTGATCCAGGGAGATAGCGCGCAGCAAATGACTGTGATCGAGCGGATCCTAGGCAGTCCGCCGGCAACCATATTTTTCAATGGACACTTCGCTGTCTTGATATTCTTTGTACTTTCCGGGTTTGTGTTGAGTATGCCCGCGATCGACGGAGAATACGGGAGCGTTCGCTCCCGCGCTTGGGGAAGATATTTCCGCCTAAACATCCCGATAGCAGTCGCAAGTCTCATAACTTGGTTAATTTTAGCGGGGGGTCTTAATTGGAACCACGAGGCTGCTACGATTTCTTCGTCGGACTGGTTTGGCGAATATTTTCAGCGGGATGTCTCGATTCTTACCTTGTTGAAAGCGAGTCTATATACCGGTTTGATGGGATCAACGGTTCTTATCCCGCCAGTGTGGTCTTTGAGGGTCGAATTCCTCGGATCACTACTTTTACTCGCTACCCTCGCTCTTTCCCCATCGAAAAAGGCCAATCCGCTGGCTTTGGCCATCTGCTCGCTTGGCATTGTAATTTTCAAGCCAAATGACTTTATCTTCTTCTTGTGTTTTTTCGCCGGCGCCGCGCTAAATTATGTATCCTTACCGGCTTTTGCAGGGGCTAGTTGTGCTGCATTAGCGTTTGTGTTCGGGGCCTATCGATCTAGCAGTGGATTGTATTTTTGGATGCCAACCTTCCCTGAAGCGAACACTACCTACAATGCCATTGGGGCTGCCTTTTTAGTAGCGGCAGTATGCAAATCAGGAACAGGTAGGGCATTTCTGGAGTCAACTGTGCCGCAGTTCCTGGGGCGCGTTTCTTACTCTCTGTACCTACTTCATTTCATCGTTCTCTGTTCGGTCACGAGCTATGTCATAGTCTTATTTGGCGTCGGTCCTTTTGGCCTCGCCCTTTCCTTCGTTGTTTATTTTTTGGTAGGGATTATGGCGTCCGCCATTTTCACTAACTACGTGGATACGCTCGCCATCACATTTGGTCACAAGTTCTCACGTGTCATTGGACTAACAAAAAAGGTTGAATCCGAGTGATTGGGGTCAAGCGATTGGAGATGTCGAGACACCTGAAACGGCTGGAAGACGAGTCAATATTTATAATGCGGGAGGTGGCGGCCGAGTCAAAAAAGCCAGTGATGTTGTATTCGGTTGGCAAAGATTCCTCGGTAATGCTGCACTTGGCGATGAAGGCCTTTTATCCTTGCAAGCCACCTTTTCCGCTCCTGCATATCGACACGACCTGGAAGTTTCGGGAAATGATCGAATTCCGCGACCGCCTCGTGGCAGAGTTGGGCCTAGAGCTGATCAGATATACCAACCCAGAAGGCCTGCGCGACAACATCAATCCGTTCGAACACGGATCAAATGCTTATACGCACATCATGAAGACAGATGCGTTGCGGCAGGCGCTCGACGCCGGCGGCTTCGATGCGGCTTTCGGCGGCGCTCGTCGGGACGAAGAGAAGAGTCGCGCTAAGGAGCGCATTTTCTCCTTTCGCACTGCAAACCACGCTTGGGATCCCAAGAACCAGCGACCCGAACTCTGGAACCTATACAATACACGGGTAAGGCCCGGGGAGTCGATCAGGGTCTTTCCACTGTCAAATTGGACCGAACTAGACGTCTGGCAATACATCCTACTTGAGCACATTCCTATCGTCCCTCTCTATTTTGCGGCCGAACGCCCAGTTGTCGAACGGGACGGGCAGTGGATCATGGTGGACGACGAGCGGATGCCAATGGCGCCCGGGGAGATGCCGCAGATCAAATCGGTACGTTTCAGGACCTTGGGTTGCTACCCGCTCACGGCAGCCGTCGAGTCGAACGCGGCCACAGTTGAGGAGATCGTAGCGGAGATGACAGTAGCGCGGACTTCTGAGCGCTCAGGACGCCTAATCGACCATGACGATCAGAGCTCTATGGAAGAAAAAAAGCGGCAAGGATATTTCTGATGACCGTGAGTATTGACGGAAAGTCTAACACTTCGGCTTTCGGCGAATATTCGACTGCACGGGAAGATAAAGACCTCATGCGCTTCCTGACCTGTGGTAGCGTTGATGACGGAAAGTCGACGTTAATTGGCCGCCTGCTCTTCGATACGAAATTGATCTTCGAGGACCAACTTGCGGGTATAAAGAGAGATTCGAGATCCTACGGCACGACGGGCGAGGATATAGACCTCGCTCTTTTGGTGGACGGATTGCAGGCCGAACGCGAACAGGGGATTACGATCGATGTCGCCTATCGATTCTTCTCAACCGGCAAGCGGAAATTCATCGTTGCGGATACGCCCGGCCACGAGCAGTACACCCGAAACATGGCGACGGGTGCATCAAATGCTGATCTCGCCGTTATACTCATTGACGCGCGCAAGGGCATCCTTTCCCAGACACGGCGCCATTCCTTCATCGTATCTCTGCTCGGCATTCGTCACGTTGTGCTGGCCGTCAACAAGATTGATCTTGTTGACTATAATCAGCATGTTTTCGAAAGCATTATCGCCGGTTACCGCGACTTCGCACGGGAATTAGGCTTTCAGACGCAGGAAGCGATCCCGATATCGGCGCGCTATGGTGACAACGTTGTTGCCCGTAGTTCCAACATGCCATGGTATTTAGGGCCAACCTTAGTTGAGCACCTGGAGGCCATTGAGGTCTCCAAAAATCTCGTTGAAATGCCTTTCCGCATGCAAGTTCAGTGGGTTAATCGTCCTAACCTCGATTTCCGGGGTTTTTCCGGTACCGTCGCATCCGGTACGGTTTCCCCGGGCGACGAGTTGGTGGTTGCCGCATCCGGCAAGAGTGCAAGCGTCAAATCCATACTTACCTACGACGGCGAACTGCAGCGTGCCGTTGCTGGCGAGGCTGTCACGCTGACCCTAGATCAAGAAATCGACGTGTCGCGCGGCGACGTATTCTGTCCACCGGCACTGCGTCCTGAGGTAGCCGACCAGTTTCAGGCGCGGCTGATATGGATGTCCGAGCACGAGTTGATGCCCGGCCGTCGGTTGTTGATCAAGATAGGTACGAAAACAGTATCGGCGGCGGTCACAAACATCCGCTACAAGATTGATGTGAACACGTTCGCCCGGCTTGCGGCAAAGACGCTTCAGCTCAATGAAGTGGCCGTCGTACATATCGCAACCAATGAACCTGTAACATATGAACCCTATCTTGCTAATCGTTCAATGGGCGCCTTCATCGTCATCGACCTGGTGACTAACAAAACACTAGCCGCCGGCATGATCGACCACGGTTTGTGGCGCGCATCCAATGTCCATTGGCAGGCGATAACGGTTTCCAAGGAGTCACGCGCGGAAATCAAAGGCCAAAGACCAGCGGTGCTTTGGTTCACAGGGCTTTCCGGCGCGGGCAAATCGACCATAGCCAATCTGGTAGAAAAGAAGCTACTCGCTCTCGGCCACCACACCTATATGCTCGATGGCGACAACGTGCGACACGGGTTGAATAAGGATCTCGGGTTCACGGATTCCGATCGGGTGGAAAACATTCGCCGCGTCTCCGAGGTGGCAAAGCTCATGGTAGACGCTGGCATCATCACATTGGTTTCCTTCATTTCGCCGTTTCGCGCCGAGCGCCAATTAGCGAGGGAGTTAGTGACTGAAGAGGAATTCGTGGAGATTTACGTCTCAGCGCCACCTTCGGTCGCCGAGGAGCGCGATCCAAAGGGACTGTACGCGAAGGCACGCCGGGGTGAGCTCAAAAACTTCACTGGTATCGACAGTCCCTACGAAAGCCCTGAGAATCCAGATCTCCTGCTCGATACGACCACGCGAAGCGCAGAAGATCTAGCCGAGGACGTAGTAAGGTTCATCCTTGACCGCATAAAGTGAGCCTAGGGATGCGCCCTGTGCAGTTTCCGCCAGCGACCGGGCCTGAATGCTAACAGAAGCCTTTTTGATGCAAGTGGGTAAGCGTCAAGACTTGAGAGTAAGTTAGCCGCTTGGATATCTCATTCTTTATTGTTTCCACCACGTTCTGATCTCGTTTTGCGCGGCCAGGTCTTTGCAGACTGTCGAAGGAAAGCAGTAGTGTTTCGGCAATTTCGTCCTCACTCGGCGTAATGTTATAACCCATCGCTTGAAGTAATTTAGCCGCTTCGCCAGAATCAGGGCGAATAAAATCCTCATAGCGGACGTGAATACGCCTGCGGTCATACATGGCGCGAAATACAAAAATCGAACCCAAATAATCATCTACAGCCTGTCTTACAGCGAAGAAAGGCTTGATCCTTTTGCCAAATACCCGCCGTTTTACCGAGCTATAAACATGCGAGGTGATCGCTTCCAAGGGGTCTCTTGTGATGAGTATCACGCCAGCGTTCGATTCCTGGGCATCATGTTTGATGAACTCACGCGGAAAGTGAGATTTCCTTCCTATGCATCGCTTATCGCGAATATTAATCAGTTTAAGATGCTGATTTGGCTTTCTAAGATAAATGGGCGGATCAGTCTGGTCGGCGCCAGGACACCCGAGTGTCGGCCTCCCGCTGAACCGCTCGATGATGGCGCGAACGGCGTGATTGCCACTCCGGGGATATGAGATTATGTGCCAAGAATTAGGATATACCATAGATGCCCGATATCAAAGGTTTGCTAGAATTACAACCGCCGATATCCCTCCCGACATGCATGTTTTGATATGGCGGCGTCAACGCTTGGTATTCCGCGCCTCTCTTTCAGCGCGACGGCCGTCCTTGCTGTGCAGCTTCCATGCGCTGAAGGATCTCTTTCACGACCTGAAGGTCGCCCGCATACTTGTTGAGGCTGGTCGTCAGATCTTTGATCATTGAGGAGATCGTGACGGCTGACTGCTCCGCCACCGTAACTCGATAGGTGAGATTGTCGATCTTCCGATCCACTTCGTTGCCCCTCACCTCTTCCGCCCGAAGGCGTTCGTTGAAGCTGGCTTCCCGTGCTCTCGTCTCAGTAAGCCGTTCCTTGTGATATTCCTCATCCATGCGCCGGAAATAGAGTTACCAGGTGGTGGTCATCCTGCTGGTGCGAGGATCCACAAGGGGTTCCGCCGCCGCGGGGATCGGCGGAAGCTGTTTCAATTCAGATGGCATCAGCGCGAAACCCCTATACCGTCGATCGAGCCCGCGAGAATGGAGGCGTTAAATCGAATCTGAGATATCGATCTTCCACACTCGGCCGTAGCGCTCGCCATTCCCGTCCGTTGACGGATATAGGCGTCTTGGCCTTCGCCTGGCGCCCCAGCGTGCGGTTGAGCGGGTTCCCGAATGAAGCGCCGCCGTCGTCAGACCACGAAATGAGGCAGACCGGATCTGTTTCAATCGGCTCTTCGCCCGCGACAAGGCCTTGCCCCACAAAAATGTCGAAATCGGCACGAGGAATGACAGTCCTATTTGGAAAGCCGGTCATCGGCAGGGACCAGCACGACATAACGAGCGGTGTATCGCCTTTCCGATGATAGTTCGGCTCCAGCATCCACACCGCATCTGTATGGCGATCGAGCATGACCCAGCCATTGAAAGCCTGGACCGAACGACGGCGCGCCAATTCGGTTGAACAAAGCTTTGGCGCTCGTGCCAGAGGCCCGTTCCGGTCTCGTAGGTCCACTAGAACGTCGGCCCGGTAACTGTCGCCCACATGTGGCCGGGAGAGACTCCGACCGTCACGTCCAACTGCGTCTTGTCGGAGACCTTCTGAATGAGTGCGTCGAGATCCTGCGTGGAAATCCGAACCGGCGCATATCCACCATCCATTCGATAGACGGCATTGTCGTCGCCGACGAATACGACGGTCGAAAAACCTTCCTCAAACCCAGCAATGGCAAACGTGGATGCAAGCCCTTTCGGTATGACCGCGGTACGCGAAAAAGGAGAGCCGGTCGCGTTGCCGGCATTGCTCCAGACTTCCGAGCCGGTCGGACCAGAGATGAGAAGTTGTTCGCCGTAGGGAACGGCGTTGTAGATGCCACCCGGTCGGCTTTCAGCCTTGCTGAAATCCAGCGCGTTGTCCGTTATGTCGTTGATGGCCGACAAGAAAAGCCGGCCATCCTGCCGTGCGTTTTCCAGAACTGGCATGATCCCACCGTGGTAAAGACAATCAAATCAGCGCTGCAATTTGTTAGCCGGCCTGTGCCACCATGGAGACTGCCCCGCGCATTTTGCCGCGATGGGTTCCAGGACGTACCTGGCGCCAACAGAGCTTGGCTGGTTGGCCACCGCGTCGGCATTTGCTTCGCAGTAGTTTGGCGTACGATCTTTTACATCGCGCTTAGCGTTTGGGCCGATTTCTTCTGCGCATACGGCTACATGATCTGGCTGCATTTCACACAGTGACGGCGAGAACCGGGCCTTTCAGCCCGGCTCCATTTCAGGTATGCGAGAGCGCTATGTCGCTCGGGCTCCTGGACACGGCCAGCGCTGGAGCGCGTCCATCGCGGAAAGCTCCGGCACGATCTGCGTTTCGTACTTACCTTGCGTGGCGTGAGCGATAACGCGGATAGCGCACCATATGACGAGACGGCGCGGCAGGTGCCAGGCAATAAAAATTGCTATCTTCTCGCGCATGCTCTTTCCTTTCGCTGGGTTGGGGAGTGGTTAGGCGGCGAAGCCGACGAATGTCATCTTGTTCTCGGCGCAGTAGCCGCGGAAAGCCGACTCGTGCAGCTCGTCGCCCTCCATCTCGATCGCGTGGCCGATCGTCCCGCCCTTCCATAACCCTTGCGCCGACCAGTCTCGCCCGAGAACTCGATATCGAGCGAACGCCGGACTTTCTTGCGACGGAAGAGAGCGAGCCACTTGAAGTATCCGGTCCCGAAGCGCCATTCCATCTCCGCAATATGCGTCGTTGCGGTCAGTTCCTCGCCGTCGAAGTCCTTGAAGGTAAAAACTGCCTCGGGCATCGTGTCTTCGAATTCGCGTTGGACGCGCCAAGCATCGCGGCGAACCTCGATATCCTTGCTTTCATAGTCGGTGCGCAGGTGCTCGCCCTTCAGCCCGTACCAGGACTTGCGGATGTACCGCCATTGCGTCCATGGCAGGAAACACCCCCAGGATCGCGTAGTGCTACTATCCATCGTCTGCCGGCCGAGCTTCACGGACATGTGGCCTTCGAAGACGGTGAAGCCGTAGCTACGCTCGTCGACTTCCTCATAGCCTTTTCGTCCATCCGGCCCAGGCGTGACCCAGTCACGCCCGCTGAGGTCGACCCAGCCAACATACGGCTTGATGATGCGAGGCAGCGCGATGATGAAGGTCACCCCGTACAGGCCGAACCGAAGGCGATTGCCGCCGCCCTTGCCTCTGTCGAGCACCATTTCCAGGAGCTTGTAAGTGCGGTCGCGGGCGAACAGGAAGGGGCCGAAGCGGTGATCGTTATCACCCCAGCTGAGATAGCTCATATCGATGTCCTTTGTCGGAAGGATGCGCAACTTCGTTCTCTGCCGGGAGAAAAAGAAAAATCGCCGCGGTGAGGCGACGGGCTGTCAAAATCGGGTCAAAACGCAAGCATTTGATTTCGCTGAAAAAATCGCTTTAGGGTAATTTTCCGTTACCTTTTAATCAATAAAGCCCGCCCTGCGTTAACAGGACGGGCTTTGGTGGCTTCGTAGGTCCCTACTCGGACGGATGTCAGGAAGGAATGGCCGGGCTCAAACCCCAACCTTCACGAGCGACTGTCCGCCTTCCCGATTAGTAGGCTCTCGCCCGACCGAGCCTCACAGGTCTCGCGGCCGAGGTCAACCGTACACGACCGAGGCTTGCGGCTTACTACCGAGGCTCTCGAACCTTCGAATGATCTCGTCGCGGAGACCATTGGTGTTTTTTACCGTGTTGACGTTCGCCAGACCGACCAGCCCGAACAAGATGACCATCAATGCCCCGAGGACAAACCATGCTGTTGGGTGATAGCTGTCTCGTGTGATGATGATGAGCAGAGCTCCCAGCCCGGCAATCCCGAAGCTCAGGTGTGGATAATAGTTCTTCGCCCGCGCGTTCATGGCAACATAGCCGTCGGATGCGGCAACACCAACGATGGCATTCCGAATGACCTGATGGTCGAATGGCTTTGGAAGACGGAGCTTCCGGTTGATGAACGCAACGGTGCAGGGTCGACCGACTTTGACAGCAGCGTCGATATAATCGTCAACTGCCACATCTTCGAGGCGGACGACCTGCCCATCGTCCCTCTTCAATAAAAGATGGGAGTGATAATGCATTTTGCCGTAGATGAAACCGCTTCCGATTTCCTGGATCTCACCAGACTCGTAGCTGACCGTTACCATGGAACCCCCCTGACGCTTCTCACGCAGCGGATACAAGCGGTTACCGGTAAAGGTAATCTTACCGAGAATTGCCGCATTCCCAGTAGGCTTAACAGAACGGCGCAAGATCAACTCGCATTTGGCCCATCTTTGGTCGCTTGGTTTACGTCCACCTAAGCGCGGGACGCTTGCCAGCAGACAGCCTGGCCCCGCTGTCCCACGAATCTCACCGCGCCCCGGCTAGCCGTGTATAGATTGCTTTCGCCAGCGCCCTTCACGGACTGCTTGCGAACACCTTCCCAGGTGTCAGGGCCTTCAACTGCAGCCGCTTTCCGCCGCCGAGATCAAGAACGGCTCCGGGGATTACGGACCGGATGCGCTTAGCGTCGTCGGCGCTCAGGTTTTTTATCGTCCCCTTGACCTGGCCATCCCCAGCAGCGCGCAGATCAACAGTTACCTCAATCGGCGCAAAGCCATTGCCTCCCACAATTCGAGCGTTTCCAATGTACAGCCCGCTTGCCTTTGTGGTCCCATCGGACGCTCTCGTAAGGAGAAAACCTCCCCCGCCACTCCCGGTCACGGCTTGTGCAGACGCCGAAGTGGCCATCGCGACGATCGCAACAAAGGCGAGTAGCGCGGTCTTACTATGCATTGGCAATCCCCCGGCTCAACGGAAGAATGCCAAAGATTACTCATCGCGTCGAGATTGTGGCCGCCTGGCTATGCCGTCCGACGTAACGCGGGAATTTCATTAGGTGCCGGCCACGCATGCAAATCCGATGTTATTGATTTGCCCGTGTTTTGTGCCTCTTCGTGTGCCACCTGTAAACCGGCGGTGTCATGCAAGAATATTGCATTTCTTGACGAGGCCCACGCTAATTCGGCGAGCGGATGCTGAGGTTCACGCCGCCCCCATGATCTGGCGATAGCGCTCGTCGAGGTCGTCATGGCTCAGATCTGAGCCATTGAGGCTTTCACCAACGGTGGCAACCTGTTCCCGGCCCATCTCCGCCAGCTCGTCGGCCCGCTCGTTTCCGGCGATGCCGTTATGGCCTTTGACCCAGCGGATAAAGACATTCTCATCTGGAATATCTTCCAGGGACTCGTCGATCCCCTCCACAGCTCGGCGTTGGCAAGCACCCGGTTACCCTAAACTTGCGTCCCTATCGTCCCTAGATCTGAATTTATTCAAAGAAAACAATGGAGACGAAACCATCGAATTGGGACGCAACGACTTCATTCGGGTCGCAAGGACGGAATTTGGGACGGAAGCACCCGAGACGGTCTTTAGCCTGCGCCAAGTCGCCCAGACCGTGACCTCGATCGGCAAAAAAGGGGGGGACGTGTCGAAAGTCTGGAAGGTCGCCAACCCCTAGACCCGCACCCCTCTCATTCGGAGACTTTTTTCTTGGGCGGCTGATTTTTTGCCGCTGTAGCAAGCTTCAGGCCGCGATCAGCCGTGAGCCATCTGCTTGGATCAAACAAAATCAAACACTTAGTCATCGGAAAGCGGGCAAAAGAGCGGAAATATTCCCTTTTCGGGGCAATGTAGGCGCAATAAGGGCTTAGAATGGTGCCCGGAGGCGGATTTGAACCACCGACACGCGGATTTTCAATCCGCTGCTCTACCAACTGAGCTATCCGGGCATCGAGGCTCTAGAGCCTTCCGGCCGAGGCCGGCGGGGGCGTTTCCCCCG
>Ga0209257_1003937_pt1 | contig 12063 bp, 7 predicted proteins | sample AraplaCvi_mCL_r2_FD_184277 | JGI IMG/M metagenome (GOLD analysis project Ga0209257, IMG submission 184277) | Arabidopsis root microbial communities from North Carolina, USA - plate scrape MF_Cvi_mCL_r2 (SPAdes) (version 2) | ecosystem: Host-associated > Plants > Roots > Endosphere | place: USA...
TTTGTGGTCTGCTCAACCCATTCTCCGCGAGGCCGCGTGACCATGACTTCGCTGCGCACTATCGCCGTTTCGACGATCGCCCTGGCCGCCGCGGCCCTCTGCGTCACCGCCGCGAACGCCGAGTCCTCGGGTCTCTCCCTGACCCCCGCGCCGGCCAAGGCGGTCCGCGCCGAGGGGACCTTCAAGCTTTCCGCCGCCACCCACATCATCGTCGCCAAGGGGGACGTCGAGGCGCGAGGCGTGGCCAACCAGCTGGCCGACCTGATCCAGCGCTCGCGCGGCTTCCGCCCCTCCGTGGTCGAGGGTGGTTCGACCGCCAGCGCCATCGTCCTGACCCGCGAAGGGCCGGCCGGCGAGGCCTACAGGCTGGACATCTCGCCCACCGGCGCCACCATCGCCGCCGCCAAGCGCGCGGGCCTGTTCTACGGCGCCATGTCGCTGTGGCAGCTGGCGACGCCGGACGCGGCCAAGGGGCCGGTCGCGATCCCCGCCGCGTCGATCGAGGACGCCCCGCGCTTCGCCTGGCGCGGCCTGATGGTCGACAGCGCCCGTCACTACCAGTCGCTGGACACGCTGAAGGCGGTCATCGACGCCATGGCGGTCCACAAGCTCAACACCTTCCACTGGCATCTGGTCGACGACCAGGGCTGGCGGCTGGAGATCAAGAAGTATCCGAAGCTGACCCAGGTCGCCGGCTGGCGGCACGATCCCGGCGCGGCCGCGGCCTATCCGAAGTATGGCCATTTCTATACCCAGGACGAGGCCCGGGCGTTGGTGGCCTACGCCGCCGCCCGCAACATCACGATCGTTCCCGAGATCGAGACCCCCGGCCACGCCCTGGCGCCGATCGTCGCCTATCCGTCCCTCGGCACGGCCCCGCCGGACGCCAGCAAGATGGGCGATTGGGGCGTCTTTCCCTGGCTCTACAACACCGACGATACGACCTTCGCCTTCCTCGACGACGTGCTGAACGAGGTGATGGACATCTTCCCCTCGCCGTTCATCCACGTGGGCGGCGACGAGGCGGTCAAGGACCAGTGGAAGGCCAGCCCGAAGATCCAGGCCAAGATCAGGGAACTGGGCCTCAAGGACGAACACGAGCTGCAGAGCTGGTTCATCCAGCGGGTCGGCAAGAGCCTGGACAAGCGCGGCCGCCGCCTGATCGGCTGGGACGAGATCCTGGAAGGCGGTCTCGCCCCCAACGCCACGGTCATGTCCTGGCGCGGGATCGACGGCGCCATCGCCGCGGCCAAGGCCGGCCACGACACGGTGCTGTCGCCGCATCCGACTCTCTATCTCGACAACCGCCAGAGCCTGTCGCCCGACGAGCCGACGGGCCGGGGGCAGGTGATCAGCCTCAAGGACGTCTATGCCTTCGACCCGGCGCCGGCCCAGCTGAGCGCCGACGAGCGCAAGCACATCCTGGGCGTCCAGGCCAATGTCTGGACCGAGCACATGCAGACCGACGCGCGGATGCAGCAGATGGCCTTCCCGCGCGCCATCGCTCTGGCCGAGCGCGGCTGGACGCCGGAAGAGGACGTCAGCTGGGACGACTTCGCAGGCCGGCTGCCGGCCGAGATGGCGCGGCTGAAGATCCTGGGCGTGACCGCCAACACCGTGCCGTTCGAGCCGGATCCGGTGCTGTCGGCGGTTGAGGGCGGCAAGGCCAGCCTCGCCCTGGCCGCGCCGCTGGGCGTGGGCCAGGTGCGCTACACGACCGACGGCAAGGCGCCGACGGCGGCCTCGACGGCCTATGAGGGCGCCCTGACGCTGAGCGTGGGGACGACGGTCAAGGCTCGCACCTTCGTCGGCGACCAGGCCCTGGGTCGCGAGCGGGTCCTGACCATCGATCCCAAGGCCCTGCTGACCCGCACCAGCGGCCAGCTGAAGCGCTGCACCAGCCATGTGCCCATCCTGATGATCGACGACGCGCCGGCAGCCTTCGACAAGCGGGCGATGTTCGATGTCGACATCTTCAACCCGTGCTGGATCTGGGAGGGGGCGGACCTGTCCAAGGGCGCGCTGATCACAGCGCGCGTCGGCCAGATCCCATTCAACTTCCAGGTCGGCAAGGATCGCGACAACATCCCGCTGCGCGCCCCGGCCACCCCGGGCGGCGAGCTGGAAGTGCGCCTGGGCTGCACGGGTGAGCGCATCGCCGCCATACCGCTGGGCGACGCGGCGAAGAACCCGGCCCTGTCGACCGTCAGCGGCCGCTTGCCTGCGACGGCGGGTAAGGCCGATCTTTGCCTCAGCTTCACCAACAAGACCCTGGACCCCTTCTGGGTCCTGGACCGCGTGACCCTGAAATAGCCCTTCGAAGAAGAGTAAGCCTCGTGTCCAACCTCGTTCTCGCCTCGCCCCTGAAGGGTTGGCTCGCGCCGTTGGAGGAGACGCCGGATGCGGTGTTCGCCGAGCGGATGCTGGGGGACGGGCTGGCGATCGATCCGCTGGATTCGACGCTGCACGCGCCGTGCGACGGGGTGGTGATCACGGTGCACCGGGCGCGGCATGCGGTGACCTTGCGGGCGGCCAACGGGGCCGAGATCCTGATTCACGTGGGGCTGGAGACGGTGGCGCTGAACGGCGAGGGCTTCTCGGTGTTCGTGCGCGAGGGGCAGAGCGTGAAGGCCGGCGACAAGCTGCTGGGCTTCGACATCGACTTGCTGGCCCAGCGCGCCAAGAGCCTGATCACGCCGGTGGTGGTGACCAATCTGGAAGCGTTCCAGATCGTGCGGCGGGATCAGGATCGCTCGGTGGGCGTGGGCGACTTCCTGATGGAGCTGTCGCCGGTCGGCGGGGCCCAGGTCGCGAGCCAAGCGTCTTCTGTCGAGATTTCCCGCGAGATCGTCGTGCCGCTGGCGCACGGCGTCCACGCGCGCCCCGCCGCCCGCATCGCCGAGACGGCGCGGGGCTTTGCGGCCGAGACGGCGCTGGTCGTGGCCGGCCGCCGGGCCAGCGCCAGGAGCCCGGTGGGCGTGATGTCGCTGGCCATCCGCCATGGTGACAGCATCCAAGTGGTGGCCTCGGGCCCCGACGCCGAAGCGGCCCTGGCGGCCCTCGCCGAGCTGATCGAAGGCGGCATGGGCGAGGGCGCTCCGGTGGCCGCCCAGACCGCCGCCCAGACCGGCGCCAAGAGCGCCGCGCCGGCCGCCATCGCCGCGCCCGAGCCCGTGGTCGCTGCCGAACTCCCCCGCGACGGCGTCCTGAAGGGCGTCCTGGCCGCGCCGGGCCTGGCGATCGGCAAGGCCGTGCGGCTGGCTTCGTCGGACATCGCCGTGCGCGAAGCCGGCGAAGGCGTCGCCCACGAGGAGGCGGCGCTGACCGCCGCCCTCGACAAGGTCCGCGCCCGCATCGAGGCCAATGCGGCCAAAGGCGACAAGGCCCGCAAGGCCATCCTGGGCGCGCACCTGGCCTTTCTGGATGATCCCGAGCTGGCCGCCGGCGCGCGCCGGCTGATCGGCGAGGGCAAGAGCGCCGGCTTTGCCTGGCGCTTCGCCGTCGGCGGCTATGTCGAGGCCCTGCGGTCCTTAAGCGATCGCCGCCTGGCCGAACGGGTCGACGACCTGGTCGATCTGGAGCGCCAGGTGCTGCGCGCTCTGGCCGGCGAGGAGGACGACGCCACCGTCCTGCCGCTGGGGTCGATCCTGCTGGCCGACGAGCTGCTGCCCTCGCAGCTGATGGGCGTGGATCCCGGCGTGGTCGCCGGCTTCGCCACCGCCCGCGGCGGCCCGACCTCGCACGTGGCGATCCTGGCCGCGGCCATGGGCATCCCGGCCCTGGTGGCGCTGGGCGGGGCGGTGCTCAGCGTCGAGGACGGCGCGGCCCTGATCCTGGACGCCGACAGCGGAACCCTGCGCGTGGCGCCGGACGCGCCGGCCCTGGAAGCGGCCCAGACCGCTTTGGCCCGCCGCCAGCAGCGCAAGGCTCAGGCGCAAGCGGCCGCCCACGAACCCGCCGTGACGCGCGACGGAACCCCCATCGAGGTCTTCGCCAATACCGGCTCGGTCAAGGACGCCCTGGCGGCCGTGGAGAACGGGGCCGAGGGCTGCGGCCTCTTGCGCACCGAGTTCCTGTTCCTGGACCGCGAGACGCCGCCGGACGAGGATGAGCAGGCCCGACAGTACCAGGCCATCGCCGACGCCCTGCAAGGGCGGCCGCTGATCATCCGCACCCTGGACGTCGGCGGCGACAAGGCCGCGCCGTACCTGCCGATCCCGGCCGAGGAGAACCCGGCGCTCGGCCTGCGCGGTGTTCGCGTCTCGCTGTGGCGGCCGCATCTCCTGAAGACCCAGCTGCGCGCCATCCTGCGGGTGGCTCCGCGGGGGCAGTGCAAGATCATGGTCCCGATGATCGCCAGCCTGGACGAGCTGCGCGCCGTCCGCGCCGTGCTGGAGGAAGCCCAGAGAGAGTTGGGCGTCACCGACCGCATCCAGCTGGGCGTGATGATCGAGACCCCGGCCGCGGCCGTCACCGCCGACCTGATCGCCGCCGAGGCCGACTTCCTGTCGATCGGCACCAACGACCTGACCCAGTACGTCCTGGCCATCGACCGGGGCAATCCCGAGCTGGCCGCCCGCATCGACGCGATGCATCCGGCCGTGCTGCGGATGATAAGCGAGACCTGCAAGGGCGCGCAGAAACACGGCCGCTGGGTCGGCGTCTGTGGCGGTCTGGCCTCCGACGTCGCCGCCACCGCCATCCTCTTGGGCCTGGGCGTCACCGAGCTTTCCACCACGGCCAGCATCGCGCCCGAGGTGAAGGCCCAGGTGCGCAGCCTCGATCTGGCGGCTTGTCGTGAGCTTGCGCAACAGGCGCTGACCCTGACTTCCCCCGAGGCCGTGCGCGACCTCTGCAAGACCCTTTCCCCCATGGGCGGAGCCTGATCCCGATGAAGTCTCCGCTCGAAATCCTCCAGCCGCTGGGCCGGGCCCTGATGCTGCCGATCGCGGTGCTGCCGGTGGCGGGCCTTTTGCTGCGCCTGGGCCAGCCGGACCTCTTGAACATCGGCTTCATCGCCGCCGCGGGCGATGCGATCTTCTCCAACCTCGGCCTGCTGTTCGCCATCGGCGTGGCCGTGGGCCTGGCGCGCGAGAACAACGGCGCGGCGGGTCTGGCCGGGGTGGTCTGCTTCCTGATCGCCAGCGAAGGGGCCAAAGCCCTGCTGCACGTGCCGGCCGAGGTCACCGCCGGCCTGATCAAGGACCACGCCGACCTCGCCAGCGCGGCCTACAAGGCCAAGGCCCTGGCCAAGCTCAGCGTGCCGGTCGGCATCCTGTCGGGCGTGATCGGCGGCCTGTTCTACAACCGCTTCTCCGGCTTCAAGCTGCCCGAGTACCTGGCCTTCTTCAGCGGCCGGCGCTTCGTGCCGATCATCTCGGGGCTGGCGGGCCTGGTCATGGCCGTGCTGATCGGCCTGGGCTACGACACCATCAACGGCGGCGTCGACGCGGCCAGCCGGGCCGTGGTCGGCTCGGGGGAGCTCGGTCTGCTGGTCTACGGGTTCTTGAACCGGATCCTGATCGTCACCGGCCTGCACCACATCCTCAACAACATCGCCTGGTTCGTGGTCGGGGACTTCCATGGCGCGACCGGGGACCTGCGCCGCTTCTTCGCCGGCGATCCCGCCGCCGGCGGGTTCATGAGCGGCTTCTTCCCGGTGATGATGTTCGGCCTGCCCGCCGCGTGCCTGGCCATGTACCACACCGCCAGGCCGGAGAAGCGCAAGGCCGTCGGCGGCATGCTGGCCAGCCTGGCCCTGACCTCGTTCCTGACCGGCGTCACCGAGCCGATCGAGTTCTCGTTCATGTTCCTGGCCCCGGCCCTCTACGCCGTGCACGCGGTGCTGACGGGCGTGTCGATGGCCGTCCTGGACCTGCTGCACGTCAAGCTGGGCTTCACCTTCTCGGCGGGCCTGTTCGACTACGTGCTGAACTTCGGCAAGGCTTCCAGGCCGCTGTGGCTGGTCCCGATCGGGGCGGTCTATGCGGCGGTCTATTACGGCCTCTTCCGGTTCTTCATCACCAGGTTCGACCTGAAGACGCCCGGGCGCGAGGACGACGAGGCCGCGCCGGCGCAAGCCGTCGCCACGGGCGGCGGACGCGGCGCGGACTTCGTCCAGGCCCTCGGCGGGGCGGCCAACCTGGCCAGCGTCGACGCCTGCACCACCCGCCTGCGCCTGATCGTCGCCGACCAGGGCGCGGTGGACGAGCCGGCGCTGAAGGCCCTCGGCGCGCGCGGCGTCGTCAAGCCGTCGGACAAGGCCCTGCAGGTCGTGCTCGGCCCCATCGCCGACACCGTCGCCGGCGAGATCCGCGCGGCCATGAGCCAGGCGAGCGCCGCGCCGGCCGCCGTGGCCAGGCCTGTCGCGCCGGCCAAGTCCGCGCCCTCGCAACTCCCCGCCGTCGAGGACGACCAGAAGGCCCAGCGCCTCGTCGCCGCCCTCGGCGGAACCGGCAATCTCAAGGCCGTCGGAACCTGTTCCAGCCGCCTGCGCCTCGTCGTGGCCGACCCCGCCGCCGTCGACGAGCCCGCCCTCCACGCCGCCGACATCCGCGGCCTCGTCCGCGTCGGCGACCGCGCCATCCACATCGTCCTCGGCCCCCGCGCCGAACGCGTCGGAGAAGCCATCAAGGGACTGGTCTAGCCAGCAGGTCGCGGATCTTGGCGATCAGCTGTTCGGGCGCGAAGGGCTTCATCAGATAGCCGCTGGCGCCGGCCTGCATGGCCATGACGATGCGGTCCAGGCGGCCTTCGCCGGTCAGCATCAGGATCGGCGTCTCGCGAGATGCGTCGATGGACCGCAGGGTCCGGACGAGTTCGATTCCGTCGGTCGTGGGCAGCCGCACATCGACCACGAACAGGGCCGGAGTCCGGGCCCGCGTCTGGACCAGCATCCGTTCGCCGGTCTCGAAGACCTCGACCAGGAAACCTTGCGGAGCCAGCGCCGCCTGGAGAAAAGCCAGGATCAGCGGGTCGTCGTCGACGACATAGATCGTGGGCGCGACGGCGACTGGCCGCATGAGTCCATCCTGTCCAGCGCGCCGTTGGACGCGCGGGGCCAGCCTTGCCGCGCCTTGCCCGAGGGTCCAGAGGCCCCAGGTTGCACAGGGTCTGGATAACCCGCCCTTCATGTTTTCGCGCGACGGATAGCGATCACGCCCTGTTCAGGGTGAAGACAGAAAGTCTGTGATGGCTGAAGACAGCGCCCAAGGCGGTCTGGCGGAGACCGAAGTCGCGACCCTGTGCGCGCGCCTCGATCGCATGACCCGGCTAGCCCAGGCCCAGACGGCGCTGTCGGAGGCAGGCCTCGGTCTCGACGCCTTCATGCAGGCCATCGTCGAGCACCTGGCCGACCTGACCGGCGCCAAGGGCGCGATCGTCGAGCTGGTCGATGGCGGCGACCTCGTCTACCGCGCCGCCAGCGACAAGAGCCTGATCGGCACGCGCCTGAAGCGCGACAACAGCTTTTCCGGCCTCTGCGTGGCCACGGCCGAGGTGCTGATCTGCGCCGACGCCCTGGCCGACGACCGCGTGGACCGCGAGGCCTGTATCCGGGTCGGTCTGCAATCGATGATCTGCGCGCCGTTGATGCGCGCCGAGACCGCCCTGGGCGTGCTGAAGGTGTTCTCCGAGCACAAGAGCGCGTTCGACGACGAGGATATCGAGATCCTGCGCGTGCTGGCCTCGCTGCTGGGCGCGGCCCTATCGCGGCAGCTGGCCTTCGAGCAGCACGAGGCGCTGCTGGCGGAAAAGTCCGAGGCCCTCGAGCGGGCCGCCTGGGAAGCCGAGCAGCGCGGCCGCCTGGAGCGGATCCTGCGCGCCAACGAGGCCCGCCTGGACAACATCATTGCGCATGCCAACCAGGCCATCGTCACGATGGACGAGAAGGGACTGATCACGGGCTGGAACGAACACGCCGAGAAGATCTTCGGCTGGCAGGCCGTCGAGGTGTTCGACCGCTCGATCGGCGAGGTGATCATTCCGCCGGACCAGCGGGCGGCGCGGGGCGCCGGGCTCAAGCGTTTCCTGGAGAGCGGCGCCAGCGACATGATCGGCCAGCGGGTCGAGGTGCCGGCCCTGCGTCGCGACGGATCGGTCTTTCCGATCGAGCTGGCGATCAGCGCCTCCCGGACCGAGGGCGGCTGGCAGTTCATCGCCCTGATGCACGACATCTCGGAGCGCCGGGCCCAGGAAGAGCTGTTCGAGACCGCCTTTCACCATGCCCCGATCGGCATGGCGCTGGTCGACCTGGACGGCAGCCTGGTGAAGCTGAACGAGAACTTTTGCGACATCATCGGCTATCCGCTGGAAGAGGCTCGCAAGCTGGGCTTCCAGGCCATAACCCATCCCGACGACCTGCAGGCGGATCTCGCCCTGCTGCAGAGGCTGCTGGCCGGTGAAATCCCGCGCTACCAGTTGGAGAAGCGCTACATCCGCAAGGATGGCGCGGTGATCTGGGTGCGGCTGTCCGTATCGTTGGTTCGGGACGGCGCGAGCCAGGCCCCCCGCCACTTCATCGCGCAGATCGAGGACCTGACGGACCGGCGGGCGATCGAAAACCGCTACCAGCTGATGGCCGAGAACGCGACGGACGTCATCGTGGTCAGCGACCTGACGGGGCGCGCCACCTTCGTCTCGCCCGCCTGCGAGGCGGTGATCGGATACACGCCGGAGGAGCGGCTCGGGGATTCGCCGATGCTGATCACCCATCCGGACGACGCCGGGCCGCTGCGCGAGGCGTTCACCGGCCTGTTGAAGGGACGCCCGGCGGGACGGGTCCGCTGGCGGGCGCGGCATAAGCTGAGCGGCGACTGGGTCTGGGTCGAGTCCAACCCCGCCCTGATGCGCGACGAGTTCTCCAGCCAGCCGATCGGGTTCCTGGACGTGATCCGCGACGTCACCGCCCAGAAGGCCCAGGAGGACGCCCTGGCCCAGGCCCGCCTGGACGCCGAGGCCGCCAGCCGCTCCAAGGCCGACTTCCTGGCCAATATGAGCCACGAGCTGCGCACGCCCTTGAACAGCATCATCGGCTTCACGCGTCTCTTGACGGAGAGCCAGGGCCTCAATGTCGAGGACCAGCGACGGGTCGAGCTGGTGCACGGCGCCGGCCAGGCGCTGCACGCGGTGATCGACAACGTCCTGGATTTCTCGAAGCTGGAGGCCGCGGCGCTGGAGCTGCACGACGCGCCCTTCGATCCGGCCGATCTGCTGCGCCAGACGGTGGCCATGTTGGAGCCCCAGGCGGCGGCCAAGGATCTGCGGCTGCGCGCCATGATCGACGCCGATGCGCCGCTCAGCGTGATCGGCGACGCGGGCCGCCTTCGTCAGGTGCTGCTGAACCTCCTGTCCAACGCCGTGAAGTTCACCGCCAAGGGCGGCGTCACGGCCAGCCTGATGAGGGTGGGCGGCGACGCGGCCGCGCCGCGCCTGCGGGTCGAGATCATCGACACCGGAGCGGGCATCGCGCAGGGCAAGCAGGCCGGCATTTTCAATCGCTTCGTCCAGGCCGGTTCGTCGGTCTCGGTCCACTACGGCGGCACGGGCCTGGGCTTGGCCATCTCGCGTCAGCTGATCACCCTGATGGGGGGGGAGATCGGGGTCGAGAGCACGCCGGACAGGGGCTCGACCTTCTGGTTCGAGGTGGCCTTGCCGGCCGCCGAGGCCCAGGCGGGAGCCAAGGCCAGGCCGGAGGTCGAGCCCTTGCGCCTGTCAGGCCGGCGCATCCTCGTCGTCGACGACGTCGAACTGAACCGTGAACTGATGCTGGCCTTGCTCAGCAAGTACGGCTGCGAGGTCGGGCTGGCCGAGGACGGCGCCCAGGCCATCAAGGCCCTGCGCGACGGCGCCTTCGAGCTGGTGCTGATGGATTGCCAGATGCCGGTCATGGACGGCTTCACCGCCACCCAGGCGATCCGCGACTCGGGCGAGCGCTTCGCCGACATCCCGATCGTGGCCCTGACCGCCAGCGCCCAGCCCGAGCACCTGGCCCGCTGCCAGGCGGCAGGCATGAACGACCAGCTGACCAAACCGCTGAACCCGGGCGCGCTGGAGCGGGTGCTGGAGATGGTCTTCCGCGCCGCTCCCGCGCCGACCCTGGCCGCCGCGCCCGATCCGGACGCCGACGAGCAGGCCCGCCGCTATCTTGTGGAGTCGATGGGCGCGACCGCCGTCCGCTCGCTGCTGGCCATCTTGCTGGCCCAGCTGGAGAGCCGTTTCGCACAGCTGGACGCCAAGACCGTGCGCGAGGACGCCCACGCCCTGGCCGGTTCGGCCGGCATGATGGGCTTCCTGGAGCTGTCCAAGACCTGCCGCGATCTGGAGACCGTCATCGACAGCGGCGGCGATCACCAGCCCAACCTTGATTTGACACGCGGCCTGGTCTCGCGAACCATCGGCGTCGCCCGACGGTGGGAGGCCGAGCTGGCGGCGGTTGCGCCGCCGCTCGAGCGCCCGCCCGCCCAGATGCTGCATTGAGGATCGCTCGCTGTGCCCGCGTCCATTCCCGTCCTGGTCATCGACGACGATCCCGTGGTGCGCCAGTTCGTCGAACTGGTGCTGGCCCAGGCCGGCTACAACGTCTCGTCGGTCGCGAGCGCCGAGCTGGGCATCAAGGCCCTGCAGACCGCCCGCTGGGACCTGGTGCTGCTGGACATCAATATCCCCGACATGAACGGGCTGGAGGTGCTGCGCCTGCTGCGCAAGTACCAGAAGGTCAAGGCGTCGGTAATGATGATGACGGCGCGCGGCGATGTCTCGACCGTGCGCGAGGCGATGGAGACCGGGGCCGACGGCTACCTGGTCAAGCCGTTCGGGCCGCAGGACCTGCTCAAGCGGGTCGAGGCGATGTTGAATCCCGAGAAGTTCCGCGCCGTGCCCAAGGATCCTACGCGGGACGACGGCCGTTCGGCGATCGAGCTGGACTAGAGAGTTCGATCAGTAGCTGAGATACAGCGCTTCCGAGACGGTCTCGACGGGGCCGTTCAGCACCTTGGCGACCGCCGAATAGCCGCTGATCAGCGCCAGCTGACGCTTGTAGAGCGCTGACGGGACCTCGGCCCGATACACCGTTTCGCCTCGCTGGCCATCGAACGACAAGGCCCAGCACACGCCGCGCCGGTTCAGGTCATCCAGCGCCGCGAACAGGGCCGCCTCGTCGATGCCGCCGATATAGCGCTGGTGGTTCCCGGCATAGGGCGGGTCCAGATAAGCGAAGTCGCCCGCCTTCGCCTCGGCCAGCGTCTCGCGATAGTCGCGGGCGACGAAGGTCACGCCCTGTATCCGCGCCGACCATGCTTGTACCGCCTTCTCGAAGCTGCCTGGCAGCATGCCGCGCCGCGACAGGTGGAACGAGTTGTTGAAATCGCCGTCCTTGCTGAAGCGGACGATGCCGTTGACGCAGGTGCGCATCAGGAAGTTCAGGTCGGTGGGCTGCTTGCTTGCGTTGAAGCGCTCGCGCACCGCGTAGAAGTAGCCGGGCAGGTCGTCCTGCAGCCGCCGCCACTGCTCGGCATAGTCGGCGACGAGGGCCTGCGGCTCGTCCCGCGCCATCGTCCAGAAGCCAATCAGCGGGGCGTAGAGGTCGCTGGCCACCGCGCCCTCTCGGGCCAAGTGGTAGAGCACGGCCCCACCGCCCAGAAACGGCTCGATGTAGCGGTCGTGCGGCGGCGCCAGTTCGGCGATCTGGGCGGCCTGGCTGCGCTTGCTGCCGGTCCATTTCAGGATGGAGGGAACCTCGCCGGCGGCGGGACGCCTGCCGCTCATCGGGCGCGCGGCGTCATGCTCAGCCCCGGGCGCGAGGGCTGGCTGGCGAAGCTGAACGATAGGGGATGGTGGCGGAGAGGGTGGGATTCGAACCCACGGTGCCCTTCCAGGCACGCCGCATTTCGAGTGCGGTACATTCGACCACTCTGCCACCTCTCCAGGCCGCCGTTCTGAGCGGTTTTTGAACCGCCCGAGGTCGAGGGCGCGATACCTAGCGGCGTCGCCGCGCGAACGCAACCCCCCCAGGGACGCTTTCTGGGCGCTTTTTCGCGTTCAGACTTTCGGTCGCAGAATCATCTG
>Ga0209257_1003941_pt1 | contig 12053 bp, 6 predicted proteins | sample AraplaCvi_mCL_r2_FD_184277 | JGI IMG/M metagenome (GOLD analysis project Ga0209257, IMG submission 184277) | Arabidopsis root microbial communities from North Carolina, USA - plate scrape MF_Cvi_mCL_r2 (SPAdes) (version 2) | ecosystem: Host-associated > Plants > Roots > Endosphere | place: USA...
GTGCTGACCCAAAAGGGCCGCGACCAGTTTCCCAACGCGCTGATGATGCTGCGCTGGCAGCACAAGTGGGAGGCTGCAAGCCGCGACTTTCAGGTCCGGTTGCACCATGCGACGTGCGGGCACGCGACCGAGCCGGTGCCGTCGTGCGGGCATTGCCACAAGGAAATCGACCCGCGCGAGGTGTCGTGGCGCGAGGGGCCGGGACTGGTGCAGGTCACCCCCGCGTATGAACGCCGCCGCTTCTGCGGCGAGGTCGGGGCCCGACGGCCGGGCGGACGGCCGCTGGTCGACACGATGATCGAACTGTTCGGCGACCGCTGGGCAACGCTCGTCGTCCGCGCGATGTTCACGCGCATCAACCGCTTCGACGACATCCAGCGCGACACGCTGATGGCGACGAACATCCTCACCGGCCGGCTCGAACGGCTGGTGCGGCAGGGCATATTGAAGACCGTCCCTTATTCTACGCATTCGGACCGCGTCGAATACCGGCTGACCGAAAAGGGCCGCGATCTCTATCCGGTACTGCTCGCGTTGCTGCAATGGGGTGACCGCTGGTTCTCCGACGAGCGCGGGCCGCCGGTGCTGCTGACGCACGATCCGTGCGGGCACGACCTGCACATGGTCGTCGCGTGCAGCCATTGCGGCGACGAACTGCAACTCGCGAACAGCGGCTTCACGATCGAGGATGCCGCGACCGGAGCCTAAGGTGTGATGCGGCCTTCGTCACGGCCCGGCATCGGCGCGAGCATCGGGAGGATGACCGCCGATAGCGTCAGCCACGCCGCGGCCGTCAGGATGGCCGTCGCGAGCGTCCAGAGATCCGCCACCATGCCGAACAGCCACGCCCCGATCGCCATCGCGCCGAAGGTCACCGCCTGATAGATCGCCATGCAGCGTCCGAGGATCGCTTCGGGCGAGCGCAACTGCATGGCGACGTTGAGCGTCGTAAGCGTCGAAACCCACGCCATTCCCGCTACGAACGCCGCCGCGAGAATCCCCGGCAGATGCTGCGTCAGCGCGACCGGGAGCATCGCGGCGGCATAGACCAGCGAGGACGCGCTTACGATCCGGTCGCTGCCCCAGCGGCGGCGCAGGTTTCCGACGAACAGCGCCGCGAGGATCGATCCGATGCCGAAGGCAGCAAGGCACAGGCCATAGATCGTCTCGGTCCCGTGCAGCCGGTCGCGGACAAGCGACGGGAGCAGCGCCTGAAAGGCAATCGCCGGGACGCCGAACACGAAGCCCCGGATCAGGATGCGTCGCACGGGATCGGACTGATAGCAGAAGCGGATACCTGTCGCGATCGCGGCCAGCATCGGCGTGCGCTTCGGCGGCTCGACTTCCGGGTGCCAGCGCAGCAATACGACGATCAGCGCCAGATAGGAGACGGCATTGAGCGCGAAGGCGGGCGCCGGGCCGGTGATCGAGATCAGCAGCCCGCCGAGCGCAGGGCCGGCGCTGCGCGCGAGGTTGAAAGCGATGCTGTTGAGCGCGATCGCCTGCGGCAGATCCTTCGGCCCGACCTGCATCCGCACCGACGCCTGCCACGCGGGGCCGTTGAGCGCCGTGCCGGCGCCGACGGCAAGCGTGAAGAAGAGCAGCAGCAGCGGTGTGATCGCGCCCAAATAGGTGGTGACGGTGAGCGCCGCCGAAACCAGCAGCATGCCGGTCTGCGCCGCCAGCATCACCCGCCGCCGGTCGTAATTGTCGGCGATTGCGCCCGCAAAAACACCGAGTAACAGGATCGGTATCGTCGCGCCGGCCTGCACCAGCGCGATCAGCAGGTGCGATTTGGTGAGCTCGGTCATCAGCCAAGCGGCGCCGACCGACTGGATCATCGACCCCATGTTCGACGCGAGGTTCGCGATCCAGATTGCGCGGAAAGCAGGATATCGGAAGGGAGCGAGCGCAGAAGGCGGGGAGGGTGTGTCGGGACTCACACCCATCCGCCTAGCCCCGCATCGCTCCCCCGGCAAGCAGCCGCTATTCGGTCAGTTCGAAACGCGCTTCGGCGCCCTCCGTCGAGGAAGGACCGACCCACAAATTGAAGGCACCGGGTTCGCTTCCCCAGCTCATGTCGGCGCGGGTGAAAGCCAGATCGGCATCGGTCAGCGTGAAGCGCACGGTGCGCTTCTCGCCCTTCTTCAGCGCGATCTTCTCGAAGCCTTTCAGCTCCTTGACCGGACGCGTGACCGATCCGGTCACGTCTTGCACATAAAGCTGCACGACTTCCTCGCCGTCGCGCGCGCCGCTGTTCGTCACGGTCACGCTTGCGGTCAGCTTCTCACCCGGGCGGATCTCTGCCTTGTCGAGCGTCACCGGCGAATAGGCGAAGCTGGTGTAGCTGAGGCCATAGCCGAAGGGATAAAGCGGCGTGTTCGGCGTATCGAGATAGCGCGAGACATATTTGGCGTTCGGGTCCTTCGGATTGATCGGCCGCCCGGTGTTCTTCATGTCGTAATAGATCGGCACCTGTCCGACGTTGCGCGGAAAGGTGACCGGAAGCTTCGCCGACGGATTATAGTCGCCATAGAGAACGTCGGCGATCGCATGGCCGCCCATCGTGCCCGGATACCAGGCCTCGAGGATCGCATCGACGTTTGCGTCGGCCCAGTCGATGCTGTTCGGGCGCCCGCTCATCAGCACGAGAATGACCGGCTTGCCGGTCTTCTTGAGTTCTTCGAGCAGCGCCTGCTGGTTGCCGGGCAGATCGAGCGACGTGCGGCTCGCCGCCTCGCCGGTCATGTCCCACTTTTCGCCCATCGCGGCGATGATGACGTCCGATTTCTGCGCGAGCGCAAGCGCTTCGGCGAAACCGTCGCTCTTGCCCGCATCGTCGAAGCCATAGCCTGCGCCGCGCGCATAGGCGACGCTGGTGCCCTTCGGCGCGCGCGCCTGCAGGCCTTCGAACAGCGTAACGGGGCGCGTCTTGCGGTCGCCCGCGGCCGCCCAGCTGCCGATCATATCCTCCTTGCTGTTGCCGAGCGGACCGATCACCGCGATCGACTTCGCGGTGGATGCAAGGGGGAGGGCATTGTCCTTGTTCTTGAGGAGGACGATCGACTTGCGCGCGACGTCCCGCGCGGCCTCGAGGAATTCCGGTTTGTAGACCGTCGCCTTTTCGCGCGCCTCGTCCGAATAGCGGTAAGGGTCTTCGAACAGCCCGCGGCGGTACTTCATCTCGAGGATCGCCTTCACCGCCTCGTCGACCCGCGCGGCGGAAACCTTGCCCTCGGCGACCGATTTGGCGAGATATTCCATATAGACCGCGCCCTGCAGGTCCATGTCGACCCCCGCGTTGATCGCCTGCTCGCCCGCCTGCTTGAGGTCGCGCGAATAGCCGTGCGGGACCATTTCGTTGATCGACGTGTAATCGGTTACGACGAAGCCCTTGAACCCCCACTGCTTCCGCAGGATGTCGGTCAGCAGATAGTGGCTGCCCGAGGCGGGAATGCCGTCATATTCGTTGAACGAGGTCATGAAGGTCGCCGCACCCGCGTCAGCGGCCGCCTTGAACGGTGGCAGGTAGACGTCGCGCAGCGTGCGTTCCGAAATATCGACGGTGTGATAGTCGCGTCCGGCCTGAGCCGCGCCATAGGCGGCGAAATGCTTGGCGGTCGCGAGCACGGTGTCGACGCGCTTCAGATCGTCGCCCTGGAAGCCGCGCACGCGCGCCCTGGCGATCACGCTGCCGAGATAGACATCCTCGCCGGAACCTTCCGACATGCGCCCCCAGCGCGGGTCGCGTGCGACGTCGACCATCGGCGCGAAGGTCCAGTGAATGCCTTCGGCCGCGGCTTCGGTAGCCGAGACTCTTGCTGATTTTTCAATGGCTTTCATGTCCCAGCTCGCCGATTCGCCAAGCGATATCGGAAAGATGGTGCGGTGGCCGTGGACGACGTCATAGCCGAAGAGCAGCGGGATCTTGAGCCGCGTTTCCTCGACCGCGAGCCGCTGCAACTCACGCGTATATCTGGCAGTGAAGGCGTTGAAGATCGACCCGATCCGGCCCTTGCGGATATCGTCCTGATAGCCCTTGCGCATCGTCGGACCGGTCGAATCCCAGTCGCTGGTGAGCAGCGACAGCTGGCCGATCTTCTCCTCGAGCGTCATCTTCGCCATCAGGTCGGCGATGAACCTGTCCATCACCGGATCGGGTTTCATCCAGCCCGTCGAGTCGACTTCCGGCGCAGGCTGTTCGGCACGCGGTGCCGGTTTGGCGTCGAGCGGGGCGGGGGAGAGCTGTCCTGCGACCATCAGCGTAGCAAGCGTCAGACAGGCAAGATTGCGCGATTTCGGCGGCATGATTCGTCCTTCCCCATTGGGTCTCTCTTTGGTTGTGGCGCACGGATTGGCTGAAACAAGCCATTTTCCGGCTGGCCCCCGGTTCTGTCCGCCTGTGTCGCTTCCCTCTATACAGCTATCGTGAAACCGGTTACAAATCAAATCAACAAGAACACGGGTTCCCCGCGATTCGGCGCCGTACCGGTAAGAATACTGGACGAAGTGGCGAAAAATCCGGGGAAATCGGGGCCGTTTACCAGGGAGGATGCCGTGAAGTCACACCGTCAGATTCAATCCAATGCCGCGCGCCGGTCGCATGTCCGGATGTTCGCCGCGGCGCTTGCCTATAGCAGCGCCGGCGCGGCGCTTGCGCTCGGTATGGCGGCACCTGCGCACGCACAGGTCGCCGGCGCGTCGCTGCGCGGCAGTGTGAAGGCCGAAGGCGGCGTGTCGCAGGTCACAGCGATCAACACCGAGACCGGCCTGACCCGCAGTGTCACAGTGACCGAGAACGGCAGCTATAATTTCGCGTCGCTGCCCGCCGGCACCTATCGCCTTGAGCTCACGACCCCGAACGGCGTCCGCCGTACCGACAATTTCTCGCTGAACGTTGCGCAGAACGCGGTTCTCGACTTCGATTTCTCGGAGCCCGAGATTGCGACCGGGCAGGGCGACGACGCGATCATCGTCACCGGCAGCCGGATCCGTTCGATGGAAGGCGGCGAGGTCGGTACGAACATCTCGCAGCGCCTGATCGAGGTGCTGCCGCAGAACAACCGCAACTTCCTCGCCTTCGCCGACCTCGCGCCCGGCGTCCAGTTCATCACGAACGGCAGCGACCAGTCGCGCCTGCAGGGCGGCGCGCAGGGCAGCAATGCGGTCAACATCTTCATCGATGGCGTCGGCCAGAAGGATTATGTCCTGAAGAACGGCATCACCGGGCAGGATTCGACGCAGGGCAACCCGTTCCCGCAGCTCGCGATCGGCGAATATCGCGTCATCAGCTCGAACTACAAGGCCGAGTACGACCAGGTCAGCTCGGTCGCGATCACCGCGATCACCAAGTCGGGTACGAACGAGTTTCACGGCGAAGGCTTCATCGACTTCACCAACCAGGATCTGCGCGACCGTCGTCCGAGCGAGAATTTCCCGCGCTACATCCCGAAGGTCCGCACCCGCGACATCCAGTTCGGCGGCGCGATCGGCGGCCCGATCATCAAGGACGTGCTGCACTTCTTCGCGACCTATGAAGGCAAGCGCCGTACCAATCCGCGCGACGTGACGCCGGGGCTCGAGCTGCCGGTCAGCTATTTCCCGACGGAATATCAGGGCTATTTCGGTTCGGCGAGCGAGACGTTCAACGAGAATCTCTATTTCGGGAAGCTCAACTTCACCCCGACCTCGAACGACCTGTTCGAATTCTCGGTCAAATATCGCGACGAAAGCGGCGAACAGTTCAATAGCGGTATCGCCGCCTATGAAACGCGTACCATCGCGAAGGTCGAGGAATGGCGCGGCCTCGCCCGCTGGGAACACACCGGCGACACGTGGGTCAACGACTTCAAGGTCGCCTATGAGGATGTGACCTGGGGTCCGCGCCCGCTCAATTTCGGCAATGTGTCGATCTTCAACGCGACGGTCCCGAACCCCCCGCCGGCGACGACCAGCCGCCGCGGCGACATCCTGCGCATCGGCGCGGGCAGCAACTTCCAGGACAAGGGCCAGAAGGGCTGGCAGGTCTCCGACGACTTCACCTGGACCGGCATGGAGAACCATACGTTCAAGGTCGGCGTGAAGGCGAAGTGGATCAAGCTGAACACCAACACGCAGAACGGCGTGAACCCGGTCTTCACATACAACGTCAATTACAACCCCAACGGCGGCACGTTCAACGACGACATCCCGTACCGCATGGTGTTCAGCGCGCCCGTCGCGGGCGGCGACCCGAACATCACGTCGAACAACTTCCAGTTCGGCATCTATGCGCAGGACGACTGGGAGGTGAACGACCGCCTGACGCTCAACCTCGGCGTGCGCTGGGATTACGAGCGGACCCCGGCGTTCCTGAACTATGTCCACGACCCGGCGATCGCCGAGTTCGTCGCCGGTCGTGCGCCTTACACGGCGCCGAACGGCACGGTCACCCCGGCATACCAGAACCTGGTCAACGCCGATTACGACATCGACGACTACATCTCGACGGGCAGCGAGCGTAAGGCGTTCAAGGGCGCGTGGCAGCCGCGCCTCGGCTTCACCTATGCGCTCGATGAAGAGAAGCGCTTTGCGATCTTCGGCGGCTACGGCCGTTCGTACGACCGGACGCAGTTCGACTTCATCCAGCAGGAACTGTCGCAGGGGCTGTTCGCGACGCGAACCTTCAACTTCAACAACCCCGGCGACACGACCAACGTCTGCGCGCCGAGCGCGACCTGTATCGCATGGAATCCCGCCTATCTGACGCCCGAGGGCCGCGCCGCGCTGATCGCCGGACTTCCCGTCGGTGCGGGGCGCGAACTGCGTTTCATCAACAACAAGCTGAAGACGCCCTATTCGGATCAGTTCAGCATCGGCGCGCGCGGCCGTTTCGACCTGCTCGATCTGGAAGTCGGCTACAGCTATGTCGTCAGCAAGGATGGTTTCGCCTATCTGCTCGGCAACCGTCGGGCGAATGGCACCTTCTTCCCGGCAACGGGTAATCCGGACTCGCCGTTCGGCTTTGCTCCGTCGCCGTTCGGCAGCATCATCATCGGTACCAACGGGATCGAGACGAAGGCGAACACGGCGTATTTCAAGCTGACCAAGCGCTACACCGAATTCTCGCCGTGGAGCCTCGATGCGACCTATACCTTCACCGATGCGAAGGAGAACCGGCAGTTCGGCGAGACCTTCAGCCTCGATTTCCCGAGCATGGACGACTATAACTTCATCACCTCGACGGGCGTGCGCAAGCATCGCTTCGTGATGGCGGGATCGGTCGACATTCCGTACGGAATCACGCTGTCGGGTAAGTTCCAGATGGCCTCGCCGAAATATCTGGCCTCGTTCGTCTTCACGCCGGGCGACCCGCTCAGCCGCGAAGTGATCTCGACGCGGACGAAGGGTAATGGCGATCTGTGGGGTTATCGTCAGATGGATCTGTCGATAACCAAGAATATTCCGCTGAAATTCATCAATGACGACACACGTATCCGCCTGAGGGTTGATATCATCAACCTGTTCAACGACCGCAATTTCAGCGGCTTCAACGCGGTCACCGGGCTTCGCAACCCGAATGACTATGCGATTGATGGTCCGCCGCGGACGATTAAGCTATCGGCCGGTTTCTCTTTCTGACCGGCTGAATAGGACGCCCGGCCACACACCCCTCCCGTTGGCCGGGCGTCTTTCTTTTTGGAGTTTGCAATGTCGTTCCGGATCGGGGCGTTCGCCTTGCCCCTCGCGGCTCTGACCGCCGCCTGCACCGCAAGTCCCGGCCCATCCGCGACGACCCCGCCCGCAACGACCGCCACGCTGGCGCCCATGACCAAGGCGGCTTTTTCCGAAGAACTGACCCAGCGGACCTTCCGCTATTTCTGGGACACGACCGACACCGGGCGCTGCCTTGCGCCCGATCGCTGGCCGAGCAACCCCTTCTCGTCGATCGCCGCGACGGGCTTCGCGCTGACCGCTTATGGCATTGGCGCCGAGCGCGGCTATGTGACCCGCGCCGAGGCCTCCACGCGCACCCGCGACTGCCTGCGCTTCTACTGGACTGCGCCGCAGGGCCCCGAGGCCGCCGGCAACACCGGCTACAAGGGCTTCTACTATCACTTCCTGAAGAACGACGACGGCACGCGTTTCCGCAATGTCGAGCTGTCGACCGTCGACACCAGCCTGTTCCTCGGCGGCGTACTCTTCGCGCAAAGCTATTACGACCGGAACGACCCGGTCGAGGCCGAGATCCGCGATCTCGCCGAGAAGATCTACACGCGCGTCGACTGGCGCTGGGCGCAGCGGAACACCACCGGCACGCAAGCAGAAAATCTGCGCAACTCGCACGGCATCACCATGGGCTGGAAGCCTGAAAGGGGATGGGAGAGCCACGACTGGGTCGGCTATAACGAGGGCATGCTCGTCTATGTGCTCGCGCTCGGTTCGCCGACGCACGCGGTCGACAAGGATGCATGGGACAAGGGCTGGGCCGCGGACCTCGAAAAGGACTGGGGCACGTTCTACGGCTATGAACATCTCCAGTTCGAGCCGCTCTTCGGGCATCAGTACAGCCATGTGTGGGTCGATTTCCGCGGTATCCAGGACGAGTTCATGCGCGGCAAGGGGATCGACTATTTCGAGAACAGCCGCCGCGCCACCCTCGCGCAGCGTGCCTATGGCGCCAATAATCCGAACAAATGGGTCGGTTACAGCGCCGACATCTGGGGCTGGACGGCGTCGGATGGGCCGGGATACTCCGAAGGCAAATATCGCGTGAACGGCACGCCGCGCAGCTTCAACGGCTATATGGCGCGCGGCGTCAGCGCGATCCGCGTCGTCGATGACGGCACCGTTGTTCCAACCGCCGCGGGCGGCTCGGTCGCCTTCGTCCCCGAGGTGACGATCCCGACGTTGATGGCGATGCGCACGCAATATGGCGAGCGGCTCTATACGCGCTACGGCTTCAAGGACGCGTTCAACCCCAGTTTCACCTTTGCCGATGCGACGTCGGGCGACGGGACGGCCGATCCCGCGCAGGGCTGGGTCGCAAACGATTATCTGGGTATCGATCAGGGACCGATCCTGACGATGATGGAGAATCACCGCAGCGGGCTGGTGTGGAAGGTGATGCGCAAGAACCCCCACATCGTGCGTGGACTCAAGCGCATCGGCTTTACCGGCGGCTGGCTCGATCAGGCGAACGCCGAGTAATCAGCACCCCTTGCCGACGCAAAGGTCGGCGAGCACCGGATAATGGTCCGACGGCAGCTTGCCGCCGGTCTGCTGCGTCAGCGTCGCATGGCGCAGTACCGCCACGCCGTCGCTCACGAAGATATGGTCGATCGGCGCCGGTTCGACCTGCTCGACCTTGAACGCGGTGAAGGTCCCCGGCGGCCCGAAATGTGGCGTGCGGGTGAGTGTCAATGTATCGCGCAGCGCACCCGCGCCGGCTTCTGTGATTGCTGTATAGACAGGACTGTCGGTCGGGCTGTTGAAATCGCCCATGAGCACCACCGTGTCGCCCGCCTTGCGATGCCCGGCGATCCAGCTGCGGATCAGCTTGGCGCCCTCGATGCGCGCGGTAAGCCCGACATGGTCCATATGCGTATTGACGATGAGCAGGTTTCGCTTCGCCGCCTTGTCGGTCAGTCGCGCCCAGCTTGCGACGCGCGGATAGGCGGCGTCCCACCCCTTGCCCGGAACATCGGGGGTGGGGGAGAGCCAGAAGGTGCCCGAGGCGACCAGCGCGAAGCGGTCGCGCCGATAGCCGAGCGGCGAGAATTCGCCCTTGCCCTTGCCGTCGTCGCGCCCGACCCCGACGAAGGCGTAGCCGGGCAGGTCGGCCTCGATATCGCGTTTCTGGCCCAGCAGCACTTCCTGCATCCCGACGAGATCGGGCGCATAATAGGCGACGAGGCTGGTCAGCGCTTTGCGCCGATGCACCCACGCATTGTCGCCGTCCGAAGCGATATCGAGCCGGATATTGTACGTCATCGCGCTATAGTGGTCGGCGCGCTCCTTCGCCGCTGCAGGCAGCGCGAGCAAAGCGGCGAGGAGGAGCGCCAGCCAGCGCATCAGAGGTTTGCGCCGTTCGCCGCGATGATCTCGCTATAGAAGCGCGCGCTGCGCTTCGGCGTCCGCACCTGCGTCCGGTAATCGACATGGACGATCCCGAAACGCTTCGAATAGCCAAGCGACCATTCGAGATTGTCGAGCAGCGACCACGCCATATAGCCGCGTACGTCGACGCCCTTTTTGATCGCCTCGCCGATCGCCCCGATATGCGTGCGGAAATAGTCGCAGCGCAGCGGGTCGTCGATTCCGTCGGGGCCGGCGGTCGGCGGGTCGTAGAAGGCCGCGCCATTTTCGGTGATATAGAGCGGGATGTTGCCATAGGTGTCGCGGAACCAGACGAGCATGTCGGTCATCGCGGGGGGATAGACTTCCCAGTCGGTCGTGGTGTGCGTGGCGATCTGCTTCACCGGCGCGGCCTGCTGCGGCCACTGGTTCGGGTCATATTTCACGACGTTGCGCGTGTAGTAATTTATACCAATGAAATCGACCGGTTGGTTGATGTCCCTGAGATCGTCTGCCGACCATTCGGGCCAGGCTTCGCCGAAGATTTCCTTGAGCTCTTCGGGGTACGAACCCTTCAGCGCCGGGTCGAGATACTGGCGGTTCATATAGGCGTGCGCGCGCGCGGTCGCGGCAACATCCTCGACACTTTCGGTCGCCGGATATTTGGGTTCGATGTTGACGACGAGGCCGATTTCGTGAGCCCCTTCGGCGCGATAGGCCTGCACGGCCTTTCCGTGCGAGCGCATCAGATTGTGCGTCGCGATCGGCGCCTCGAACATGTTCTTGTGCCCCGGTGCGAGCGCGCCGTGGAGATAGCCGCCGTCGGTGATGACCCACGGCTCGTTGAGCGTGACCCATTTGGTCACCAGCCCGTCGAGCGCGCGATACATCACGCTGGCATATTCGGCGAACCAGTCCGCGCTGTCGCGGTTCAGCCAGCCGCCGCGGTCGTCGAGCGCGACGGGCAGGTCCCAATGGTGCAGCGTCAGCAACGGCTCGATGCCCTGCTTCAGCAAGGTGTCGACGAGGCGCTTGTAGAAATCGAGCCCCTTGTCGTTCACGCGGCCGGTCCCCTCGGGCAGCACGCGGCCCCAGTTGACGCTGAAGCGATACGCCTGCAGCCCGAGTTCGCGCATCAGCGCGACGTCGCTTTCCATGCGGTTATAATGGTCACACGCGACATCGCCGGTATCGCCGGGCGCTGCCATCAGCCGCGGGTCGTGCGTGAAGCGCTGCCAGATGCTGGCGCCCGCGCCATCGGCGAGCGGCGAGCCCTCAATCTGATAGGCGGCGGTCGCGGCGCCCCACAGGAAATTGTCGGGGAAAGGCGTCTTGGTCATTTCTTGTCCTTCGCGGGGAGGCGGTGTTCGAGGAGCCATGCGTAAAGCGCCGGATCGTCATAGGCGGGATCCCAGGCATTGTGGCCAAGGTCGGGATAGATGGTCAGGCGCGCCTTGCGGCCGCCACAGGCGCGGATCGCGCGCGCCATGTTGAAGCTGCCCTCGGGCAGGACGACATCGTCGCGGTCGCCGTGAAAGGCCCAGACGGGCAGGTCCATGATCCGGCATGCGCCGCCGGGGTCGCCGCGCCCCGCGACCGGCGCAACGGCGGCGAAGCGCGTCGGTTCGGCAATCGCCCAGCGCCAGCTCGCATGGCCGCCGCGGCTGAGACCGGTGAGGTAGATGCGCGCCGGGTCGATGCGATATTTCTTTGCGGCATAGTCGACCAGCCGGTCGAGCCTTTCGATGTCCCAGTCCTGATCGGTGCCGAGCAAGGGCGAGACGGTGACGAAGGGGAAGTCGGGGTCGCGATCGGCGATCTTCGGCGGCCCGTGGACCTTGACCTTCGCGACGTCTTCGCCGCGCTCGCCCGATCCGTGAAGGAAGATCAGCAGCGGCCATTGCTTCGTCTTGTCCGCCGAATAGCCGCGCGGCAGGAACAATTGGTACGGGTAATTGCCCGCCTCGATCGCGGGCTGGGGGCTTTGTCCGTCGGTC
>Ga0209257_1003952_pt1 | contig 12031 bp, 14 predicted proteins | sample AraplaCvi_mCL_r2_FD_184277 | JGI IMG/M metagenome (GOLD analysis project Ga0209257, IMG submission 184277) | Arabidopsis root microbial communities from North Carolina, USA - plate scrape MF_Cvi_mCL_r2 (SPAdes) (version 2) | ecosystem: Host-associated > Plants > Roots > Endosphere | place: USA...
CGATGCCTGCCAGGCGACGCCGGTCTGCTATGCCAAGACCGCGGACGAGGTCACCGATTGCCGCGAGCTCACCGTGCTCGAGATGGCGGCGACGATCGGCGCGCCCGCGCCCAAGCCGGCGGGTACGAACGCCCCGCAGACCTTTACCCTGCCCAAGCTCACCCAGCCCAGGCCGGTGCTCGCCGCAGGGCAGGCCGGGCCGCTGGAAAATACGGAGGAGAGCAAGGAGACCGAGCGTCAGCGCGTCAAACTGCCGCCCTTGCCCAAGTCGCCCACCGGCGGTCCGGTGGTGCGCATCACCACGGGTCAGGACCAGGGGAGCAACCAGTGACGCGCGCCGGTCAGCCCCGCGCAAGCATCGATTGGCTAGAAATCCAGGCGAGGCGGGAGTTTGCGCCTCTGGGAGTAAGGAAATGATGTTCGGCGTACTCGCACTGCTCGCGGCCCAGTCGGCTCCCGGCGTGCTCATCGACAATCCCGGCCAGGTGGGCGTCGCGACCAACCATGCGCGCTGCATCGTGCGCGCGGTGGGGCGTGCTCCCGCCGATGCCGCGGCCCGCGCGGCCAAGGTGCAGGCAGCGGTGACGCAGTGCCGCAGCTTCCTCGACGCCGATTATGCCGCGGGCCGGCTCACGCTCAACGGCAAGCCCTATGAGAAGGGCTGGTGGCGCAAGGTCGAGGCGACGCTCGACGCGGTCCAGGCCGGCGTCGCCGCCGCGATCACCGCGCCTGCGCAATACAAGATCAACTGGCGGTTGCCCGACGGTTCGGTGGTCGATGCCTATGACGTGCCCGATCCGAAGACCGTGCAACTCCTTACCGTGGCGATTTGAATGATGCTGAAGATCGAAGACCTGCGCGCCGAAGTGGATGGCAAGGAGATCCTGAAGGGCCTGAGCCTTTCGGTGAACGCGGGCGAGGTACACGCCATCATGGGCCCGAACGGCGCCGGCAAGTCGACGCTCGGCTATGTGCTGGGCGGGCGCCCGGGCTATGAGCCGACCGGCGGATCGGCGGTCTTCGAGGGGCAGGACCTGCTTGAGCTGGCGCCGCACGAGCGCGCCGCTGCGGGGCTGTTCCTGGGCTTCCAGTATCCGGTCGAGATTCCCGGCATCTCGAACGTGCAGTTCCTGCGCGAGGCGCTCAATTCGCAGCGCCGCGCCCGCTACGAGGCGCCGCTTTCGGGCGGCGAGTTCCTCAAGCTCGCCCGCGCTCAGGCCGATGCGCTGGGCATGGACCAGGAAATGCTCAAGCGGCCGGTCAATGTCGGCTTCTCGGGCGGCGAGAAGAAGCGCAACGAGATGGTCCAGATGGGTATCATCGGGCCGAAGCTGGCGATCCTCGACGAGACCGATTCCGGGCTGGACATCGATGCGCTCAAGGCGGTCGGCGACGGCATCAACCGCATCATGCGCGCGCCCGACAAGGCGGTGATCCTCATCACCCATTATCAGCGGCTGCTCGATTATGTGCAGCCGGACTTCGTCCATGTCCTCGCCGAAGGGCGCATCGTCCGCTCGGGCGGGCCCGAGCTGGCGCTCGAACTCGAGCGCGAAGGCTATGGAGCGCTGGTGGCTTGAGCGTGCTCGACCTTCCCTCGCCGCGCCTGGAAGAATGGCACTGGGCCGACATGGCGGCGCTGAAGGCGGCTGCCGAGAGCACGCCGCGTGCCGCATCGGCCGCGCCGGCGGAGCTGTTCCTCGATATCGAAGGCCCGCGCCTGCTCTTCGTCGACGGCATGTTCGAGCCCGCGCACAGCCGGCCGGGTCGGATCCAGGTCGGCCGGATCGTGCCCGAGACCGAACACCCGCTCGGCAGGCAGGCCGAAGGCGAGGGCTGGTCGCTGCATCTCGGCCGCGAGGAAGCGGTGACGCATATCCAGATCGTCCATCTCGGATCGGGCGGCGAGAACCATGTCCCCGCCCGGCTGGTGCTGGAAGAGGACGCGGTCGCCTCGGTCGTCGAGAGTTTCGCCGGCTCGGGCTGGGCCAACCGGCTGACCAATATCGTGCTCGGCAAGGGCGCGCGGCTGATGCGCTCGGTACGGCTGGTGCAGGACGACGGCTTCGTCTCGCTGCGCGACGAGGCGGAGATCGGCGAGGCGGCAAGCCTGGTTTCGATCTTCCTCGGCGCCGGCGGCATGGGCAGCCGGATCGACGGCGCGCTGACCCTGACGGGCAAGGGCGCCTTCGCCGAGATGGGCGGCGCGCTGCTGACGCGCGCCACGCAGAAGCAGGAAGCAGCGGTCGTCGTCCGCCACGAGAATGTCGAGGGCACCTCGCGCCAGCTGTGGCGGGCGGTCGCGGCCGATCGTTCGGCGGCGAGCCTCGCCGCCCGGGTCGAGGTGGCGCGCGGCGCGCAGCAGACAGATGGCGAGCAGTCGCTGCGCGGCCTGCTCCTCCAGCGCTCGGCGACGGTGAACCTCAAGCCCGAGCTCGAGATCTTCGCCGACGACGTGAAGTGCGCGCATGGCGCGACGGTGGGCGAGCTCGACAGGCGCGCGCTCTTCTACCTGGAGAGCCGCGGCATCGAGGAAGCGCGCGCCAAGGCCTTGCTGACTCGCGCCTTCGTCGCCGACGCCATGGAGCGGATCGGCGAGGAGGCGGTACGCGAGGCGTTCGTCGCGGACGCCGACAAATGGCTGGAGGCCGCGCTGTGACTGCGCTCTTCCAATGTAGGATTTCGCCTGACAGGCTGGCGACGATGCAGTCCGACCGGCTCCCTGTCGGCCCTGGCCGACGCCCTGATCCTTCTGTTCGGGAGGAAGCGTTTTTCCGCATTATGGGTGTCAACTTTGTCAACTTCGCGCTGGGGAACCCGGCATGACGATCGCGCTCGATACCCGCCCGCTGGACGTGCTCAGCGATTTTCCGGCGATCCCCGCCGGCTGGGCCTATCTCGACACCGCCGCCACCTCGCAGAAGCCCAGGCCGGTGATCGACGCGATCACCCGCGGCTATGGCGAGACCTATGCGACCGTCCATCGCGGCGTCTATCAGCGCTCGGCGGACATGACCTTCGCCTATGAGGCCGCGCGCGAGCGCGTCGCGAAATTTCTCGGCGGTGCGGCCAACGAGGTCGTCTTCGTCCGCGGCGCGACCGAGGGGATCAACCTCGTCGCGCAATGCTGGGCCGGCACCCATCTGAAGGCCGGCGATCGAATCCTGCTCTCTACGCTGGAGCATCATTCCAACATCGTGCCGTGGCAGATGGTTGCCGAGCGCATCGGTGCCGAGATCGACGTGGTCCCGCTCACCGCGGACCAGCGCATCGATCTCGACGCGATGGCGGCGATGCTGACCCCCGCGCACAAGCTGGTCGCGCTGGCCCATGTCTCGAACGTGCTCGGCTCGGTGCTCGACGCGCGGCGCGCCGCCGATCTGGCACATGGTGTGGGCGCGAAGATCCTGCTCGACGGCTGCCAGGCGGTGCCGCGCATGGCGGTCGACATGGCCGCGCTCGATTGCGACTTCTACGTCTTCTCGGGCCACAAGCTCTACGGTCCCACCGGCATCGGCGTGCTCTGGGGCCGTTACGAGCTGCTCGACGCCATGCCCCCCTATCAGGGCGGCGGATCGATGATCGACAAGGTGACCTTCGCGAAGACCACCTATGCCCCGCCGCCGGGCCGGTTCGAGGCGGGCACGCCGCACATCATCGGCGTGGTCGGGCTGCACGCCGCGATCGACTATGTCGACGGCATCGGCCTCGATCGCATCCATGCGCACGAGACCGCTCTGGTCCGCCAGGCGCGCGAGGCGCTGTCCAAGCTCAACAGCGTCAAGCTGTTCGGCCCGGACGACAGCGCCGGAATCGTAAGTTTCGCGGTGGAGGGGGTGCATCCGCACGACGTCGCCACCATCTTGGACGAGGGTAACGTCGCGATCCGCGCCGGGCATCATTGCGCCCAGCCGCTGATGGAAGCGCTGGGCGTGCCGGCGACGGCCCGGGCGAGCTTCGGGGTCTATAATGGTGCGGACGACATCGCCGCGCTGGTTGCGGGTATCGAACGCGTTACGCGTATTTTTGGGTAGGATTTTCGGGTGAACGAAGAGCGTAAGATCACGGTCGAGGAAGTCGACGCCGTCGCGGCGCCGCCAAAGGCGCGCGTCGACGATACGGCGCCGGGCGTGCAGGAAACGTTCGAGCGCAAGCGCGACTATCTCGCCGGCTTCCTCGCGCAGAAGCCCGAGCCGCATCCCGAGGGCGAGCCCGGCGGCGCGCTGTACGAGAGCGTGATCGAGGCGCTGAAGGAGATCTACGACCCCGAAATACCGGTGAACATCTACGATCTCGGCCTGATCTATGGGGTCGAGGTGACCGCCGACGGCCATGCCGCGGTGACGATGACGCTCACCACCCCGCATTGCCCGGTCGCCGAATCCATGCCGGGCGAGGTCGAGCTGCGGGTCGGCTCGGTGCCCGGCATCGCCACCGCCGACGTCAATCTCGTCTGGGATCCGCCATGGGACCCGCAGAAGATGAGCGACGAGGCCAAGCTCGAACTGGGGATGCTATAGTTCCCCTCCCGCTTGCGGGAGGGGCCAGGGGAGGGGCTGTCAAAGGGTCGCAGCGCTCCCATCTATCGAACAGGCCCTCCCCCGACCCCTCCCGCGAACGGGAGGGGAGAGAGTTGAAGATGACTGAAGTGAAGACCCGCCAACGCCCCGCCGCGCTCACGCTCACGCCGCGCGCCGAACAGCGCATCGCCGACCTGATGGCGAAGGCGCCCGAGGGGACGATCGGCGTGAAGCTGTCGACGCCGCGCCGCGGCTGCTCCGGGCTCGCTTATTCGGTCGACTATGTCAGCGAGGCCAAGCCGTTCGACGAGCGGATCGAGACCCCCGGCGGCACCTTCTTCGTCGACGGCGCCTCGGTGCTTTATCTGATCGGTTCGAAGATGGACTGGGTCGAGGACGATTTCACCGCCGGCTTCACCTTCGAGAACCCGAACGCCAAGGGCTCGTGCGGCTGTGGCGAGAGCTTCACGGTATAAGCGAGCCGTCACCCTGAACTTGTTTCAGGGTCCAGCCCTCCACCCGCGATGCCGTCGCTCGTCGTGCGTTGGATGCTGAAACAAGTTCAGCATGACGGCCGAAGCGGGTAGGGCGTGCACGAACCTAAGCCAGCCGGAGCCTCCCATGCCGTATCCCCAGCCCTGGACCGCCGATCCCGCCCGCTATGACGGGCGCATGCCCTATCGCCGTACCGGTCGCTCGGGGCTGGACCTGCCGGCGATCAGCCTCGGCTTGTGGCAGAATTTCGGCGGCGCCGACGTGTTCGAGAACGGCCGCGCGATGCTTCGCCGCGCCTTCGATCGCGGCGTCACCCATTTCGACCTCGCGAACAATTACGGCCCGCCCTACGGCTCGGCCGAGGAGAATTTCGGCCGCGTCATGGCCGCCGATTTCGCGAGCCACCGCGACGAGCTGATCGTCTCGACCAAGGCTGGCTGGGACATGTGGCCCGGGCCGTACGGCGATGTCGGCGGTAGCCGGAAATATCTGATCGCCTCATGCGACCAGAGCCTCAAGCGCATGGGGCTCGATTATGTCGACATCTTCTATTCGCACCGCGTCGATCCCAAGACTCCGCTCGAGGAGACGATGGGCGCGCTCGCGCACATCCACCAGCAGGGCAAGGCGCTCTATGTCGGCATCTCCAGCTATTCGCCCGAGCTGACCCGCAAGGCCGCGGCGATCCTCGCCGAATACAAGGTGCCTTTGCTCATCCACCAGCCGAGCTATTCGATGCTCAATCGCTGGGTCGAGCAGGGGCTGCTCGACACGCTGGGCGATATCGGCACCGGCTGCATCGCCTTCTCGCCGCTGGCGCAGGGCATGCTGACCTCCAAATATCTGAACGGCGTGCCGCAGGATGCGCGTGCGGCGAAGGGCGGCTCGCTCAACCAGCGGCTGCTGTCGGACGACAATATCGCGCGCATCCGCGCGCTCGACGCGATCGCGAAGGGGCGCGGCCAGACGCTCGCGCAGATGGCGATCGCCTGGGTCCTGCGCGATCCGCGCGTCACCTCGGCGCTGGTCGGCGCGCGGACGGTGCAGCAGCTCGACGATTCGCTCGATGCGGTGAAGAATCTCGATTTCTCCGCCGCCGAGCTGGCGGAGATCGACGTCCATGCAACCGAAGGCGCGATCGATCTTTGGAAAGTGTCGTCCACCCTTGAGGATCTGCCGCAGAGATGAGCGTGGCCTTCCGTCGCGAAAGCGACGAGGAACATAAGGAACCGAAGTTCGAGCTGCCGCTGCCGCCCGGTCCCAATCTGGTGACCGCGCGCGGCCTGGCCCTGATCGAGGCGAAGGTGGCCGAGCTCGAAGCCGCGGTGGCGGCCGAGGGCGAGGACGAGCCGCGCGAGGTGTTGAAGCGCGAGCTACGCTACTGGAATACGCGGCGCACCACCGCACAGATCGCGCCGCCACCCGAGGAAGGCGTGGCGGGCATCGGCTCGCGCGTCCGCATTCGCCTCGCCGGCAAGGAACGGGTGATCGACATTGTCGGCCATGACGAAGCCGATCCCGCCGCCGATCGCCTCGCATTCTCCGCGCCGCTCGCCCATGCCCTGATCGGCGGCTGGGAAGGCGAGCGCGTCGATTTCGGCGGAAAGGCCGAGGCAGTCGAAATCCTCGCCGTGGAGGCTATTCCGGACGCATGAGCTTCGAATCCGCCCGGGCCTGGCTGGCCGAGCACGCCCCCGACATCGCGATCATCGATCAGGGCGCCAGCACCGCCACCGTGGCCGAGGCGGCGGCGGCGCTGGGGGTCGAGCCGGCCCGGATCGCCAAGACCCTGGCGCTGCGGGTCGGGGAGACGGTGCTGCTCGTGGTTGCGCGCGGCGACGCTCGGCTCGACAATGCCAAGTGCAAGGCCGAGTTCGGCGGCCGCCCGCGCATGCTCGGTCCCGACGAGACGCTGGAGCGGACCGGCCATGCGGTGGGCGGCGTCTGCCCCTTCGGGCTCGCCATGCCGCTGCCGGTCTATTGCGACGCGTCGCTGCGCGCCTTCGACACGGTGTTTCCCGCAGCGGGTTCGCGGACCAGTTCGGTGCAAGTCGCGCCGGATCGGCTGGCCGATCTCGTTTCGACCCGCTGGGTCGATGTCTGCCGTCTCGCCGAGTGAGTTAGTCCGCGCTAGGCTGGCGCCATGCTGACCATAGCGCTCCTGCTCGCCGCCGCTTCCCCCGATCCCGATCTCGCCCGATGGCAGGCTGGGGCCGCACGCGTCACGATCACGCGGGACGATTGGGGCGTCGCCCATATCCAGGGCACGACCGATGCCGATGCCGTGTTCGGCATGATCTATGCCCAGGCCGAGGACGACTTCAACCGGATTGAGACCAACTATCTGGTGAGCCTCGGCCGCCTGGCCGAGGCGGAGGGAGAGGGCGCGATCTGGCAGGACCTGCGCCAGCGCCTGTTCGTCGATCCCGAGGCGCTGAAGGCGGATTATGCGAAGAGCCCCGCCTGGCTCCGCAAGCTGATGGACAGCTGGGCCGACGGGCTGAACTATTATCTGGCGACGCACCCGGAGGTGAAACCGCGCGTGCTCACCAGGTTCGAGCCCTGGATGGCGCTGAGCTTCTCCGAGGGCAGCATCGGCGGCGATATCGAGCGCGTGCCGCTCACGCAGATCGAGGCGTTCTATGGCAAGCGGACAGTCGCAATGACCGATGCCGAGAAGGGGCTGGTGTTCAAGGAGCCCAAGGGCTCCAACGGCATGGCGATCGCGCCGGGCCATACGCGTGACGGCCATTCGCTGCTGCTGATCAACCCGCACACCAGCTTCTTCTTCCGCGCCGAGCAGCAGGTGACGAGCGGCGAGGGGCTCAACGTCTATGGCGCTGCGACCTGGGGTCAGTTCTTCATCTATCAAGGCTTCAACGCGAAGGCTGGTTGGATGCACACGTCGAGCGGCGTCGACAATGTCGACGAGTTCGCCGAGACGATCGTCAGCAACGTCCCCGGCAAGCTCTTCTACCAGTATGGCGCCGATACGCGGCCGGTGACGGTGAAGGCCGTGATGCTGTCCTATCGCGCGGCCGACGGCACGCAGGCGCGGCGAAGCTTCACCACCTACGCTACACACCATGGCCCGATCGTGCGCAACGAAGGCGGCAAGTGGATCGCCTTCGCGCTGATGAACAAGCCGCTCGAGGCGCTCCAGCAGAGCTTCCTGCGCACCAAGACCCATGACTATGCCAGCTTCCTGAAGGTGGCGGAGCTCAAGGCCAACAGTTCGAACAACACCTTGTTCGCGGATTCGAAAGGCGAGATCGCCTTCCTGATGCCGCAGTTCATGCCGGTGCGCGACAATCGCTTCGACTATCGCAAGCCCGTGGACGGCAGCGATCCGGCGACCGACTGGAAGGGGCTCCACAGCCTCGCCAGCCTGCCCCAGGCGGTGGACCCGAAAAATGGCTGGGCCTTCAACTCGAACAACTGGCCCTGGACCGCGGCGGGCGCGGACAGCCCCAAGGCGGCCGATTTCCCGCGCTATTTCGACCAGGCCGGCGAGAGCCCGCGCGGGCTTCATGCGCTGCTGGTGCTGAACGCGCGGAAGGATTTCACGCTCGAGACGCTGCGCCAGGCGGCCTATGACAGTTTCCTGCCCGCCTTCGACCGGCTGCTGCCCGGGCTGGCGCGCGCTTGGGATCAACTGCCCGACAGTGATCCCCGCAAGGCGAAGCTGGCCGGACCGGTGGCGCTGCTCAAGGGCTGGGATCGGCGCTGGGGCGCAGCGTCGACCGCGACGTCGCTCGCGGTGTTCTGGGGCGAGGCGCTATGGACGCCCTCGGCCCAACCGGCCAAGGACGCCGGCATCACGGTGTGGGACTGGATGGCCGATCGTGCCACCGACGCGCAGCGGATCGACGCGCTGGCCGCGGCGGTCGACCGGCTGACCCAGGATTTCGGCAGCTGGCAGGTACCCTGGGGCGAGATCAATCGCTTCCAGCGCAACGACGGTGCGATCGTCCAGAAGTTCGACGATGCGAAACCCAGCATCCCCGTGCCCTTCACCTCCGCGCAATGGGGCTCGCTCGCCTCGTTCGGGGCAAAGCGTTGGCCGGGCACGAAGCGCTATTACGGCACGCTCGGCAACAGCTTCGTCGCGACGGTGGAGTTCGGCCCCAGGGTGAAGGCCTGGGCCGTCACCGCGGGCGGCGAGAGCGGCCATCCGGACTCGAAACACTTCAAGGATCAGGCCGAACGCTATGCGAGCGGGGACCTGCGGCCGGTCTATTTCTACCCCGACGAGCTGAAGGGGCATGTCGAGCGGACCTACCGGCCCGGGAAATAGGGTGCGTCAGGTCAGGCCTTCGACCAATAGTCGAAGGCCTCGCGCTGGAGCTCCTCGACAAAGGCCCTAGCGGCAGGCCCCTCCCACGGTCCCTCATAGGGCGCGAGCGATCCGCGGGGGCTGACCCACCAGCCCTGGCCCGGCAGGCCGTCGGACTCGCGCACGACCAGCACGGCGAGCTCCGGCTCGCCGTTCAGCGCCGCCGCATCGTCGATCACGTCGAGCGTCTTGCAGAGCGCGCGCATCAGCGGGCGCGTGAAGCGATGGCCGAGCAGCGCCAGAATCTCGGAATAGCTGACCGCACGATGCTCGCGCGCCGCGTCGATCAGCAGCGCGCGGACCTGCGCGACGTTGGAAACGGGGATCGGGTCGCCGGTCATCGCTGCGCGAAGGGCTGGCTGAGGAAGCGCGAGCCGGACTCGCCGAACCGCCACGGTGTATCGGCGGCCTTGGTCAGCCCGATCCGGGTCCCGACCAGGATCGATCGCGGCCCGTCCGCGGCGTGCAAGGCGAACGGTGCGGCTTCGAGCGATGCGCCGTTCAGCGAGCGGTCGACGCCCAGGGCCTGGCAAAGCCGGCCCGGGCCCGAGCAGAGCTGCCGCGGATTGTCCGTGCCCCGCCGTTCGGCCATCGCGTCGAGGCCCTGGCGCGGCTCGAGCGCGCGGATCAGCACCGCGCTGATCGGGCCGCACACGAAGTTCAGGCACCAGTGCAGCCCATAGATGCGATAGACATACGCCTTGCCGGCAGGGCCGAACAGCACCGCGTTGCTCCGCGTCGGCCCGCGGAAGCTATGCGCGGCGGGATCGTTGACGTCATAAGCCTCGGTCTCGACGATCGCGCCGCCGACGCCGTCGATCAGCAGTTCGACCCCGATCAGGGCCCGCGCGACGGTTACCGCGTCGCGCTCGAAGAATCCGGGGTCGAGCACGCTGTCAGCGGTACCACGATGCCGACGCTCTCGCACCAGTCCGCCAATGCCGCCTCGATCGCGACGCCGGCGTCGGTCTCGCGCCGGAACGCCCACCAGATCAGGCTGCCCTGCCAGACGTTCGCCATCTGCCGGCCCAGCCGCCCGGCGCGTTCGGAATCGTCGGCGAGCCGGCGGCCCAGCGCATGGGCGAGCCGCGCGCCCCATGCGCTCCCGCGTTCGCGCAGCGCCGGATTGCGCAGGTCCTCGCGCAACAGCAGCAGCCCGTCGGTCAGGGCATGCTCGGCGGAAGCGCCGGGCATCAGCCGCAACAGCATCGCGACCGCACCTGCGGGATCGATCGCCGATTCCGCGTCCGCATGCGCGGTCGCCGCGTCGAGCAGGTCCCAGGCACGGAGCAGCACCGCCTCGATCATCGCATCACGCGTCCCGAAACGCTGCACCAATGTCGGCGCGGACAGGCCCACCGCGCGGGAGGCCCGTGCGAAGGTCAGCGCGCCCGGGCCGCCTTCCTGGATCGCCGCAAGCAGGCCGTCGAGCACGGCGTTGTCCGAAATCGTCTTGCCTCGTCCCATCCTGCTTTTATAAACGATCATTCATTTATAAACAAGGAGTGAGTCATGGCGAGGATCCTCGGCTATATCGCCACCAGCCTGGACGGCTTCATCGCGACGCGCGAGGACAGCCTCGACTGGCTCTTCGCCTATGACGGTCTCGATCTCGGCGAGCATGACTATCGCATTTTCCTGAAGCGGATCCGGACGGTGGTGATGGGGCGGGGCACCTATGACTTCCTCGCCCGGGACGACGCGCCCTGGCCCTATGGCGAGCAGCGCGTGCTGGTAGTCACCTCGCAGCCGATCCTCGATCCGAAGGGACCGCTGGAGACGCGCGGCGATGTCGACGCGCTCGTCACGGAGCTGCGCGCGCTCGACGACGGCGATGTCTGGATGCTGGGCGGCGGGCAGCTGCAGATGGCGTTCATCGCGCGCGACGCGCTCGATGAGATCGAGATCTATGTGATGCCCGAGCTGATCGGGGGCGGGAAGCCGCTCTTCCCGCCCGAAGGCGTTCGCCGGCGGCCGCACCTGCTGAGCGCGGCGGCGCTCGATCGCGGCTGCGTCCGCCTGCATTATGCCCTGCGGGACTAGAAGGGCAGTTCCTCGCCCAGCCTTTCCTCGAAGTTCGACATCGTGACCCCGACGAGCCGGATCCCCTTGGGCGTGGGCAACACCGAGCGGATCAGCGCCAGGCTCATGTCGCGCAGCGCCTCGCGGCGATCGACCAGGCCGGCGCTGAGGCTGCGGCTGCGCGTGATGATCTGGAAGTCGGCATATTTGACCTTCACGGTCACGGTGCGGCCGAATTCCTGCGTCTTCTCGCACCAGGACCAGACCTCTTCGGCCATTTCGAGGACTCCGGCCTCGATCTCGGGCGCTTCCAGCAGGTCGCGGTCGAAAGTGGTTTCCGAGCCTGAGGATTTGCGGATGCGCTCGGCATCGACCGGCCGGTCGTCCTCGCCACGGGCGATCGCATAATACCAGTCCGCCGCGCTACCGAAATGGGCGCGGAGGAACTCTATCGTCTTGGCGCGCAGGTCCGCGCCCGTCTCGATCCCCAGCGCCTGCATCTTCTTCGCCGTCACTGGTCCCACGCCATGGAAGCGCTTGACCGGCAGCGTCTCGACCCAGGCCGGCCCCATCTCGGGCGTGACCGCGAACTGGCCGTTGGGCTTGCGCTGGTCCGAGGCGAGCTTGGCGAGGAACTTGTTGTACGAGATGCCGGCCG
>Ga0209257_1003961_pt1 | contig 12012 bp, 9 predicted proteins | sample AraplaCvi_mCL_r2_FD_184277 | JGI IMG/M metagenome (GOLD analysis project Ga0209257, IMG submission 184277) | Arabidopsis root microbial communities from North Carolina, USA - plate scrape MF_Cvi_mCL_r2 (SPAdes) (version 2) | ecosystem: Host-associated > Plants > Roots > Endosphere | place: USA...
AGATGATCGGCTTGTCGGCCATGGATCGGATCATCGCTTCGGTGAAGGCGCCTTTCTGCGACAGGCCGAACACGACGTCGGCGCCCTTCATCGCCTCTTCCAGGGTCCGTTTGGTGGTTTTTGCCGCGTGAGCGGACTTCCACTGGTTCATGCCTTCGGTACGGCCCTGGTAGATGACGCCCTTGGTATCGACCAGGATGATGTTTTCCGCACTGAACCCCATCGCCTTGATGAGTTCGATACAGGCGATCGCTGCCGCACCCGCGCCGTTGCAGACGAGCTTGGTGGTCTTGAGGTCGCGGCCGGTCAGCTCCAGCGCGTTGATCAGGCCGGCGGCGGCGATGATTGCGGTGCCGTGCTGGTCGTCATGGAAGACCGGGATGTCCATCAGCTCGCGCAGGCGGCTTTCGATGATGAAACATTCCGGCGCCTTGATGTCCTCGAGGTTGATGCCGCCGAAGGAGGGGCCGAGGAAACGTACGCAGTTGATGAATTCGTCGACGTTCTCGGTATCGACTTCAAGGTCGATCGAATCGACGTCGGCAAAGCGCTTGAAGAGAACGGACTTGCCTTCCATGACCGGCTTCGAGGCGAGCGCCCCGAGATTGCCGAGGCCGAGGATCGCCGTACCGTTGGAGATGACGGCCACCATGTTGCCGCGCGTCGTGTAGTCATAGGCGGTTGCCGGGTTTGCGGCGATTGCCAAGACCGGCACCGCGACGCCCGGCGAATAGGCCAGCGACAGGTCGCGCTGGGTCGCCATCGGCTTGGTGGGAACCACTTCGAGTTTACCGGGGCGGCCTTCCGAATGGAAATCCAGTGCTTCCTGTTCGGTGACGGAAGCGCGTGTGCGGTGATGATTCTTCGTCTCGTTCATCTCAGCAGTCTCCAAAGTTTTGGCAAGATGGCCGACTTCGGAAATCTTCTGAGATCCTAAACTCGGCGCCAAAGATGAATGAGGATGTACATCGCCGTACTAATGCAAAAACGTTCCTCAGGCGATTTTCCACGAAGCGGAAAAGAATTATGCCAAAGAGGAACCAAGCCACATCGATCGACGCAGCACAGCGTGAAAAGCTGCGTTGATAGCGTGGCCCGAAGAAAACCTTCGGGCCAGCCTGAAGCGGTTCGATCAGCTCTTGAATGAGATGTCAGCGATGCGTATCTCGAGCCCCGACAACGAGTTCGGGTGGTATATGATCCCTTTATCGAGCATCATCAATCGGACCTTCTGGGCGACCCCGATGACCCCTGCCTCGTCCGTGTAAAGAAGTTGAGCGGCTTGACGATAATATCCGGCTCGCTCCTCACCCTGCGTTTGGCCCGCGGCCGCCAGCAGTTTGTCAATTTCAGGGCTGCAAATGGCCGATGCGATTCCCCTACATGCAACGTATTTTGGGAAGCTGAAGCTTGAGTCTCCAGTCGAATTGTCATGGGAGATCACAAGCAGGCTGCCTCGTTGGCTTTCCGGAAAAGGGGGGCGCTGGTATTGGCGCCAAATGCTACCCTCCACGCTCAAGATCTTTGGGTTGAGACCAACAGCTTTGAGCTCCTGGGCAATCGCTTGGACCACCTCCTCGGAGTTGGGAAAGAGGGTTGGCTGGGTGACTAGGTTGAACTCTACTTCTACGGGATGTCCATCGGCCTTCGCTGCGGAAATGAGCGCCTTAGCTTTCGCTGGGTCATATCGCATTGCGCCGTGTTTCTCGAAGTCAGGTATGTACCCGTTAACCTGCGGGCCTTGCATCTGATACCAAGGTTCCCCAGTGATCCCCATCAAGCTGGGGACGATCGTCTCTCGATCGATGGCATAGGAGACCGCCTGCCGTACTCTACGGTCGATGAACGGTTCCTTGAAGGTATTTGGCCTCACTACCGCGACGCTGTTGTCGCGATAAGTCACTGTTCGGTCGTCATGTGTGGCGTCATACGCACTTATAGAAGTCGCGAGTTGTGCCTCGCCTGCTAAAACCATACCTGCTCGGACAGACGCTTCTGCCCGAAATACATATGTCACATCCTGGACTTCTGGCTGATCTCCCCAATAACCGGCCCACCTAGTTAATTTAACGCTTTCGCCTTGAAGGCGCTCGACGAACTTAAACGGGCCGGTCCCGATCGGTTGAACCGTTTTGTTAGACGTAGTCTGAGACGCGGCGTTTCCAATATCGACAAAACTCAGTCGAAGTGGCAAAATTGGATCCAGTTGACGCGTTGTTATCCGAATTGTCAGATCGTCGATTGCTTCTGCCTTTATCGCGTCCGGAAATTGATCAACGTTTAGGCAGACGACTTTTTTTCCTCCGATTTCCGCACCTGGTTGCGTTCTATTTATATTCATCGCGGCAACTTTTGCGTCGAAGGGCGTGTCATCATGAAACCGCACCCCAGCGCGAAGTTTGAATTCCCATACGAGGTCGTCTAGCTGCTTCCATGAAGCGGCCAGCAATGGCTGTACTTTACCGTCGTCGGGGTTAACCCGTGTGAGGGACTCAATAGACATTGCCCCTGGTGATATTGCCATTTTGCGAAGTCTGCGTGTCACAGGCATCGAGCGAGTCAAGCTCTGCCGCTAGTGCGACCGTAATTTTTCGCGTCGAAGGCGAAGCAGACGTCTGCGCTGCCCAACAGCCGACGGCCAGTAGAGCGCAGGTGATCGTTCTCATAAATGGTTTCATTCAACCCTCCTCTCGTCAAAACTCGTGCGAGCTAGCATCAGTTTCCCGACAATCGCATGCGAGGTCTCTCAAAGCGGAGATCCTCCTCTCCGCGAGAACAACTCAATACATCTTCATTCATAATGAGACAAGAAGCATCTAATTTGTGCTTTATTGATAACGAGCGTTATCGGTCCTTAGGCCAAAATCTGGGCCTGGAATTAGGTGATCCTCTGTTTCTGGGCTTAGGTAACCACATTTTCCGGAGCATATCATGTGTTCAGGCGGGAGATTGACGAAAGCCTTTTTGGACAAATATTGACAAATAGGCCTCATTCCGCCGAAACAGGGAGGCAATCTTTAGTTCCGGGGATGGTCATTTGGCCAAAGGTGGCTTTGTGAAACAAAAATTTGAGAAAATTGCAGCAGTCGGTTGCCGTGTGGGTGAAAGCCCAGTGTGGGATAAAACACTTTCCCGTCTATATTGGACGGATGTGCATGCCTGCACGATATTTGCACTCGATATAAAGTCACTCAAACGCCAACAGTGGATTTTACCGGCCCGGATTGGGTCATTTGGCCTCACAGATGATGAGCGATTGATTGTGGCTCTAACGACGGGCGTGCACCTCTTCGATCCAAAATCAGGCAAGCTGGACTTTCTTGTAGATCCAGAAGAACATCATATTGGTGATCGCCAGAAAAATCGCCTTAACGATAGCAAAGTTGGACCGGATGGAGCCTATTGGGTCGGCAGCATGCATGAAGACGGCCTGACAGCTGCGCTTTACAGGGTAACAGCCGATGGCAAAGCTGAGATCAAAGTTGAAGGGCTTGGGACTGTGAACGGGTTAGCCTTTACTGACGATGGCCGTACCATGTTCCTCTCAGACTCACGGCAATGTTGGATCGATCGATATGAATTCAGTTCCCAAACGGGAGGGCTCTCCAACCGCCGGAGAATTGCAACCCCTGGCGAGCGGGACGGGCGCCCCGACGGGGCGGCAACAGATATGGCAGGAAACTACTGGAGCGCCGGGGTGTCTGCAGGCGTCTTGAACCAATTCAGTCCCTTCGGCGACTTGATTCAATCAATAAAGGTGCCTCCACTTCACCCCACAATGCCATGTTTTGGTGGAGAGGATATGCAGTCACTGTTCTTCACAAGCCTACGGCGTCCCGATGCCTCGTCGCCTGATTGCGGAGATGTTTTCGTGATGCGTGTTGACGTGCCGGGCGTGGCCGTGGGTCGCTTTAAAACAAGAAAGTGATTGGCGCTCGGCTTCCGAGTGCGGCCAAGCTACTCTCGAAGAGGGTCAGAGGGAAGTTCCATGTTTGATCGTTCCATCCGCATTGAGTCTATACGAAAATGCTGAGCCCGTTGGTATTTCCAAGGCTGTAATCCGCTCGCTGGAGATGCGCTCCAGGCTCATTATTAGCGCTCTCAAAGAGTTGCCATGCGCAACAATGAGGGTTTTTTCTCCTCGCAATATGTGTGGCAAGATCCTCGTAAGATAGTAGGGAAGCACTCGCGCCAATGTATCGTGAAGGCTCTCTCCCCCGGGAGGTGCCATCGAATACGATCGCTGCCAAGCCTTTACGTGGTCTTCACCCCATAACCGACAAGCTTCTTGTTTCGTAACTCCGGTAAGTTGGCCGTAGTGCCTTTCGTTGAGATCGGCCGATGTCACGACAGGAAGCTCGTCCTGGTTAAGGCATTGCAGAATTACCCGAACAGTCTCTTCTGCACGCTTCAACGCAGATGTGAATGCTATGTCGAATTGGGTACCTTTGAGCGCACGAGCAACTGCCTCTGCCTCGTCAACGCCCCGGGATGTCAAAGCCGGATTGTTCCAGCCGGTGAAAACGCCTCCGGCATTCCCTTCGCTTTGACCGTGGCGTACAAGCACAAGCAGTCGTTGCATGGCGTTCGACTACCGCACTATAATTGCGCGAAAATCGTTGACGTTAGTTCCGGTCGGACCCGTGGTGAAGAGATCACCGATCGCTTCAAACCCGGAAAAACTATCGTTGCTGTTGAGTAGCTGGCGGCCGTCAAGCCCTGCAGATCGCAATCGCTTAGCACTAGTGCCGTCAACAAAAGCTCCAGCATTATTTTCTGATCCATCAATACCGTCAGTGTCCGCCGCGAGCGCCGTTATAGCGATGCCGTCGATAGCCATGGCAAAAGCTAGGGCAAACTCACCATTGCGACCCCCTTTCCCATCTTTGCCGCGGAGCGTAACGGTGGTTTCGCCTCCAGACAAAAGCAGGGCTGGTTTCTTAAATGGACGATCCTTGAATGCGACTTCTCGCGCGATTGCTGCTAATACAAATGCCACATCGCGAGCTTCGCCTTCGATGGAATCCGACAATAGGTACGGCTTCAAACCGTGGGCTTCTGCTGTCGCTGCCGCAGCAGCGAGAGAAACTCCAGCAGACGCTACAATGAAATGTTGGTGTTTCGAGAAGTTTGGCGCATCAGGTTTTGGAGCGTCTGCGGCTGGGGACTGTAGATGCGCCAGCATTGTGCTCGACAGCGGTAATTTATGCTGTTGAGCGATTTTCAGAGCATCATGGCGTGTCGACGTATCTGGGACGGTAGGGCCGGATCCCACGAGGGCGGGATTATCTCCCGGAATATCTGACACGATGAAGCTTACGACGCGAGCTTTCGTTGCTGCTGCTAGTCGGCCTCCCTTAATTCTCGAGAGGTGTTTTCGCACAACGTTCATTTCCGAGATGGACGCGCCAGATGCAAGCAACATTTCATTGAGGGAGATTTCGTCTGAAAGAGTAAGCCCCGGCGGGGGCGCCGGCAGCAGAGAAGAGCCGCCTCCACAGATCAGCGCTATCACCAGATCGTCTTCCGAGAGATCAGAAATCAGTTCAAACATGCGGTCCGTGGCAACTAGTCCAGCCTTATCTGGCACAGGATGAGCTGCTTCCAGGACCTCAATGGCTCTTGTGGTACAACCGTAGCCATATCGAGTTACGACCGCTCCAGAAATGTCTCCGCACCACATCGTTTCGAGCGCGTGAGCCATTTGCGCGGCGCCTTTTCCTGCACCCACAACGACCGTGCGACCATGTTGCGGGGCATCTGGCAGGAACTTTCGAATTCCCGTACTGGGGTCGGCAGCCTCTATTGCCGAGGCAAACAGATCCTTCAGAAGCTCTCGATCATCCATAGGCGTCTCCCCTCCAATACCTATTCGGGCGATTTGTCCCCGTCAGAGCTTAATAGGAGCTGCATGCGTCAAACCCGATCCTTTGTGTGACAATTTCCGTATCGTGGAAATCCTGGAAGAGGCCGGTTACCGGCATATCGCCGTCCATTATGGCTTTGGGATAACTCAACCGCTCCGACGAAAACATGAATAGCATTCAGTTTCTTCCCCCTCGCGAATCCGTTTTGAATAAACGTGAAACGATCATCAACGATTTGGGCCGACTAGTCCCCGCGAATTGCTTGATTCACGAACAGCGCGAGTTGGTGCCATTCGAGACGGATGCTTTCGTTTCTTATAGACAGATGCCTTTGGCGGTGGTGCTTCCGGAAAATACCGAGCAAGTGGCGGCGATCATGAGTTACTGCTATCAGAACTCTGTCCCCGTTGTTCCCCGGGGGGCAGGCACGTCGCTTTGCGGCGGAGCGATCCCTCAGTTGGACGCGATTATCATCGGCCTCTCCAAAATGAACGTTGTGCTGGATGTCGATTACCCGAACCGGGCAGCTGTCGTGCAAGCAGGCGTGACAAACCTTCGCATATCGGAACATGTAGGCGCCGATGGCTTCTTTTATGCACCCGACCCGAGCTCGCAGCTTGCTTGCACGATAGGAGGGAACATTGGCATGAATTCGGGCGGCGCTCACTGCCTGAAATATGGTGTCACAACCAACAATCTCCTCGGTGTAAAGGTGGTGCTGATTGACGGCACAGTGATTGAGCTCGGGGGTAAGCACCTTGACGCTGCTGGTTACGACTTGCTTGGTTTGATATGCGGCTCAGAGGGCCAGCTTGGTATCGTAACCGAAGCCACGGTCAGACTCATCGCCAAACCCGAAGGTTCTCGACCTGTCCTGTTCGGCTTCGAAACCTCGGAAGCGGCAGGCGCGTGCGTGTCGGACATCATCGCATCCGGCATTATCCCCGTGGCAATCGAGTTCATGGACAAGCAGGCAATCGAGATTTGTGAAGCGTTCGCCGGTGCGGGCTATCCATTGGATGTCGGCGCTCTACTTGTCGTTGAAGTCGAAGGCTCCGATCCTGAAATGGACGACATGCTTTCTCGCATAGTTGATATCGCCAAGAGGCACTCGGTCAAGACTGTCCGAGAAAGCCAGACCGCGACCGAGGCTGCCCTCATATGGAAGGGTCGTAAGTCGGCGTTCGGAGCAACGGGACGCATAGCTGACTATATATGTATGGACGGTACTGTGCCACTTAGCAAGCTGCCGTACGTGCTCTCAAAAACTGCGGAAATTATAGACCGCTTCGGTTTGCGCGTGGCAAATGTTTTCCATGCTGGTGACGGGAACATGCACCCGCTTATCCTCTTCAATGCTAACGATCCAGATGATACTCGCAGAGCCGAGGAGGCAGGGAACGAAATTTTGAAACTGTGCGTGGATGTCGGCGGATGCCTCACAGGGGAGCACGGCGTCGGAATTGAGAAACGAGATCTCATGACGCATCAGTTTTCCGAGGAAGAATTGCAACAGCAAATGGCCGTACGCTCAGCGTTTGATGCTGGTTGGTTGCTAAATCCATCGAAGGTCTTTCCGCTCGAGGGACGGTCAATATGATCGCTTACCCCCAAACTGAAGCGCAAGCTGTAGATGCAGTTTTTTCTGCCGCCATACAACGTACAGCTTTGAATTTGATTGGAGCCGGAACCCGGGCTGTTCGCAATCCTAACGACGAAGGCACCGGGCTCAGTTCACACCAAATTTGCGGCATCGTCGCCTATGAGTCGGCCGAGATGGTGATGACGGTCAAAGCCGGCACGCCGGTCGCCGAAGTCGAGGCAGCTTTGGCGGCCAATCGCCAGATGATGGCTTTCGAACCCATGGATCATAGAGGTATCTTAGGAACGTCCGGAGACCCTACGATCGGGGGCGTGTTCGCGGCGAATGTCTCCGGCCCGCGGCGGTTCGTGGCTGGCGCGGCGCGCGATAGTCTGCTTGGCATCCGCTTCGTCAACGGTCAGGGGCAGGTGATCCGCGCCGGTGGGCGGGTGATGAAGAATGTGACCGGCCTGGATCTGGTGAAGCTGCTTGCCGGCTCCCAGGGTACGCTCGGCTTTCTCACCGAGGTAACCTTCCGCGTGCTGCCGGTGCCGGCGGCGGTGGAAACCATCGTCATTTCCGGCCTCGATGATCTGGCAGCGACCAAGGCCATGGCAGCCGCGATGGCGCTGTCGGTAGAAGTCTCCGGTGCCGCGCATCTGCCTGCGAGCGTCAGGGGACGTTTCCTCGGCGGCGAACTGCCCGAAGGCGAGGCGACTGTATTGCGCCTTGAGGGCTTGGCTGGGTCGGTTTCGGTAAGGGCCGGCAAGCTAGAGCAGATCATGAAAGCAATTGGGCCGGTCTCGCGGCTCGGACCAAATGAGAGTGGGGTGCTCTGGCGTGAAATTCGCGATGTTCATCCCTATGCGGATGGAACACAAAAGCCGCTTTGGCGGGTGTCCGTCGCGCCTTCCGCCGGGCACCAGTTGGTCGCGGCGCTGCGACTCGAAATGGATATTGACGCATTTTACGATTGGCAGGGTGGCCTTATCTGGATGCGCATGGAAGCGGACCCGCAAGGGGAACTCTTGCGCCGGAAAATTCGCGCCCTTGGCGGGGGGCACGCGACATTGGTTCGGGCCACCGACGAAATGAGGGCGCAAACACCCGCTTTCGAGCCGTTGCCGGATGCGCTGGCCGCCCTGTCGGCCCGCGTAAAACAGAAACTCGACCCAGCCGGCATCTTCAGTCCTGGCAAGATGGGGTGACAGACAATGCAGACCTCCTTCACCGCAGAACAGCTTGCCGATCCGCATGTGGCCGAGTCCGAAAAGATCCTTCGCCGCTGCGTACATTGCGGGTTCTGCACCGCGACGTGCCCCACCTATGTCACGCTCGGCAATGAACTCGACAGCCCGCGTGGCCGCATCTACCTCATCAAGGATATGCTGGAAAACGGCCGTGCGGCGGATGAGGAGGTCGTCACGCATATCGACCGCTGCCTCTCCTGCCTATCTTGCGTGAGCACCTGTCCTTCGGGCGTCGATTACATGCATCTCGTCGATCATGCCCGCATTCATATCGAGAACACTTACAAACGGCCGCTCTTCGACCGGCTGATCCGCAGTGTGCTGGCGGCAGTGCTGCCTTATCCCGCTCGTTTTCGCACTGCGCTCGGTTTTGCGCGACTGGGTCGCCCCTTCGCGCCGATGCTGAAACACGTCTCCGTGCTGAAGCCGCTCGGCACCATGCTCGATTTGGCGCCGAAATCTCCGGCCAGGGCATCGGATGCTTGCAGGCCGGGAACGCGGCCGGCAGAAGCGGAAAAACGCGGTCGGGTCGCCATCCTGTCCGGTTGTGCCCAGCCGGTTCTCGATCCGGGCATCAACGAGTCTACCCTGCGTCTTCTGGCACGCCTGGGTGTCGAGGTTGTCGTGCCGCAGGGTGAGGGCTGCTGCGGCGCGCTAGTGCACCATATGGGCCGCGAGGAGCAGGCGCTGGATTTCGCCCGCCGCAATGTCGATGTGTGGACCCGCGAGATAGAGCAGGGTGGGCTCGACGCCATCATCATCACCGCTTCAGGCTGCGGCACCACCATCAAGGACTACGGCCACATGCTACGGCTTGATTCCGCTTACGCCGACAAGGCGCAGAAGGTGTCGAGCATCGCCAAGGATATCACCGAATACCTGTCGACGCTGGATCTGCCGGAACTGGAGACGAAAAAGCTCAACGTCGCCTACCATTCGGCCTGCTCGATGCAGCATGGTCAAAAGATTACCATGGCACCGAAGAACCTCTTGAAGAGGGCTGGTTTCACTGTTCGCGATCCGGCCGAGGGACACCTGTGCTGCGGGTCTGCCGGCACCTACAACATTCTGCAGCCGGATATTTCAGCAAAGCTCAAGGAGCGCAAGGTCAGAAATATCGAGGCGACCAACGCCGACGTGATAGCCACCGGCAATATAGGCTGCATGACGCAGATTTCTTCGGGTACGGCCATTCCGATCCTGCACACCGTGGAATTGTTGGATTGGGCTTATGGCGGTCCAAAACCAGTCAAGATTGGGTAAGGGACGATCCGGCACAGTTAGGTTTGTAGTCCATAGGGTGCCGCCCCCCGAGCGCTTGGGTGATCTTCAATGCCGTGTCGATCACTCGCGGCGCTAACTCACGAACTCTTTCTGGAGACATGCGGTCAAGTTGGCCGGAGATCGAAATAGCGCATATCGCTTCTGCGTTGTCGTCGAACACAGCGCTTGCCACGCATCGGACATTCTTGTCAATTTCAGCGTTGTCCATGGCGTAACCCTCCATGCGCGCCAAATCCAGTTCCCGACGTAAATGCTCGGTACGGACGATAGAGTGAGAGGTACGCTTTATCATCCGGCGGAGGCTCACCACCTCTTCGATGTCGTCTACCGGATACGTTGAAAGAATTGCTTTCCCCATTGCCGAGGACGTCATAGGCACGCGCCCGCCTATCGGACTGATAGTTCGCGAGATTTGTCGACTCGGGATCTGAGACACGAGCGTGATCTGCCCATCGTCGGCCATACCCAAATTGGCGGTTTCCTTCGCATAATCTCGGAGATGATGAAGATAGGGCTGAGCCACCGAGACAATCGTGGTTCGCCTCACCGAGGCGGCTCCGATTGTCAACATTGCAAGGCCAATGTTCCAACGCCCACTGGTGGGATCAAATTGAACATGCCGCCGCTTCTCAAGCGTGGTCAATAAACGATGGGTGGTTGATGGGGACAAGCCCGCCTCACGACCAAGCTGTGAAAGGCGGCACCCTTCGTGATGACAGCTCAGTATCTCCAAAAGAGTCATCGCCCGTTCAACGGATTGCACTGAGCCGCTACGCTCGGTCTCACTACGCACGGCGACCTCCGAAAGAAGATTACAATTGAGCATGGTGTGGGACCTCAATGCGAGGTCCCACAGGCTTTGGCCAATTTTTAGCTATTTTTCCTTGCGTTTTTCAGCTCAAGGTAGAGAGCGGAGTGATCGCGGCCGCCATTTCCCTTCTCGATCGCTGCGGACATCAAGTCCCGGGTAGCCAGAGTGTTCGGAACCATAACATTCAAGGACTCCGCGGCACTTGCCGCAAGGCTCAAATCCTTGTGATGAAGCTTGATCGCGAAACCGGGATCAAAGGTCTTATCGATCATACGCTTCCCGTGAACTTCGAGAATCCGAGACTGGGCAAACCCTCCCATCAACGCTTCACGAACTTTCGCAAGATCGGCTCCAGCCTGCTCTGCGAGAACGAAAGCTTCGCCGATCGCTTCGATGGTTAGACCAACGATCATCTGGTTGGCCACCTTGGCTACCTGTCCGGCGCCGTTCTCTCCGACAAGCGTAATGTTCTTGCCCATCGCTTCAAACAAGCCCTTTGCGTTGTCGAAGTCTTTCTGGCTGCCGCCAACCATGATGGAAAGCGTGCCGGCTCTGGCTCCTATTTCGCCACCAGAAACCGGGGCATCAATGTAGGAACCGCCCTTTGCCGCAATCCGCTTCGCAAATTCCCTAGTCGCAACAGGATCAATCGAACTCATGTCAATTACAACCGTGCCAGGGCGGATGGCGTCGGCAACCCCGTCGTCGGCAAACAAGACCGTCTCCACGTCTGGGGTGTTGGGCAACATCAGGATAACATAGTCGACATCAGTAGCGGCTTTAGAGGCCGTATCCGCGGGTATGCCCCCGAGGTCCAACAGGTTTTGATGAGTATCTTTAACCCGGTGAAGTTTAAGGGTATGGCCAGCCTGAAGCAGCCGCTCGGCCATTGGCTTGCCCATCGTCCCTAGCCCGATAAATCCGATATTCGCCACGGTAGACCTCTCTCTGCCTCAATGTAATCAACTTAGTACAACTTCATTGCACTAATAACAAATATATGTCAATTCGCTGGCATTTGTTGCGGCTTGAAGTGTTCGTGCTGCCGCAGACGGGGATGAGAACTTGATGAAAGGTAATTCGATGGTCCATCAGAACCTGATCGCCGGCGAATGGGTCGGCTCAGACGCTTCGAAGAACATCAATCCGTCCGACACGAATGATGTCGTGGGCATGTATGCCCAGGGCAGCGCAGACGATGCCAAGCAGGCAATCGCA
>Ga0209257_1003964_pt1 | contig 11992 bp, 7 predicted proteins | sample AraplaCvi_mCL_r2_FD_184277 | JGI IMG/M metagenome (GOLD analysis project Ga0209257, IMG submission 184277) | Arabidopsis root microbial communities from North Carolina, USA - plate scrape MF_Cvi_mCL_r2 (SPAdes) (version 2) | ecosystem: Host-associated > Plants > Roots > Endosphere | place: USA...
CATTGGCCCGTGCTCTGGCCGTCGCCGTCTATGGCGACGTTTTCCATTGAGCCGGGTTCTGGCCAGCTCTTTCTGCCGGCCCGCGATGCGCGGCCCGAGGACGGCGCCTTCCGAGGTGCGGATTGGGTTCGGCGCCTCGCGACCCGTGCGGGAGTCGACAACGATCGAGGGCTGGAGGCGCGGGCGCGATAGTCCGATCACATGCGCGCACTCGGCTGGCGTGAACAAGGCCCGGACTACCCCGACGCGGGGCGAGGTGGATCGCACCTCGATTGCGGGGCGGTCGGCGGGGTTTCCATCGGTATCGAGCGCCATGGCAGCGATCAGCTCGCGCTGATGGCGAGCCACCGGATCTTTCTGCGCGGCCGCCTCGAGCAGGGCGACCGCCTGCCGCCAGTCGGCTGGGCCGCCTGCGCCCATCGCCACGAACACGGCATGGGTCAGTGCCCCGCCGCGATGACCGGCCGCACCCGCCCTTTCGAACAGCGCGCGGGCGACCGCGAAATTGCGGGGCACAGGGTTCCCGTAAACATGCCACAGCGCCAGTTCGTGAAGCGCGTCGGAATCGCCGCGTTGCGCCGCGCCTGAAAGCAGCTGCGCCGCGCGGTCGACTTCGCCCGCCTGCAACAGGCGCTGCGCCTGACGGGAGACGGGATCAGCAGCGATCATGCTGGTTTCCTACCGGAGTGTGTCGGGCAAAAAAAGAGGGACGGAAGCGATGCTTCCGTCCCCCGATTTTGCCTTGCGGCAAGGCTGCTTAGAAGCGGGCCTTGAAGCCGGCGTACAGCGTGCGACCACGAACGTCGTAGATCGCGCTGCCCGCGCCGGTTGCCGTCGAGCCGAGCGGCGGCTTGCGGTTGAACACATTGTCCATACCGAGCGTCAGCTGATAGTCGCTGCCGATGCCACCGAGGTCGCGCAGGTTCCACTGCAGACGGATGTCGTGGTAGAACACGCTCGAATAGGCCTGAACGTCGGCATAATCCGAGTTCAGCGGCGGACAACCGTTGGTCGTGCAAGCACCCGGAACTTCGTTGAAGTCTTCGTAGAAGTTCACCGACATCGGGCTGATGTAGTGCAGACGGTAGCCGAAGGTCACGTCGCCGACTTCCAGATCGACGTCCCAGCGGAATTCGTTCTTCGGATCGCCGAGCTCGCTCAGGATACGGTTTTCGAACGTCGGGATCGCCGGGTTCTCGAAGTTGCTCGACTTGAGGCCGTGCACATAGATCACCTGGGTGTCGAGCTTGACCTTGTCGGTCAGCGCGGTGCGGTAGTTGAAGTTCACGTCGATACCGCGACGGACACGACGGGCGAAGTTGACCGGAGCCGAGACCAGCGAGTTTTCGAGGATCTGACCCGGCTGGTAGCCACCCGGGCTGGTGCCCGGACCGCGCCAGCGGGTGAACACCGCGCAGAGCGGGTTGTTCAGCGTCGGCTGGTCATAGCAGCTGTTCGCGATCGTCTGGGCCGTCAGCGAAACGATCACGCCATCAACCTTGATGTCGTAATAGTCGACGCTCACCGAGAGACCCGGGATGAAGCGCGGCTGCAGGACGCCGCCGATGGTCAGCGACTTCGAGACTTCCGGCTTCAGGTTCGGGTTCGAACCGCTGATGATCGGCAGCGAGTAGGCAACGTTCGGAAGACCGGCGAGCAGCGTCGCACCGAGGTCGGCCAGACAGTTGGCCGCACGGTTGGCGTTGTTCGCGATCTGGCCCGAGGCGCACGGATCGAGGAAGTTCGGCGCGAAGTTCGGAACTGCCGGGAAGCCGGTTTCCGAGACGTTCGGCGCGCGGACCGACTTGCCGTAGTTGATGCGGAAGCGGATGTCCTCGACCGGGGCGTATTCGCCGCCGACGTTGTACGTCCACACCGTACCCACCGAGCCCTTGTAGTCCGAGACGCGACCAGCGCCCGAGACCGTCAGTTCATGCGCGAACGGCATGTTGGCGAGCAGCGGGATGCGAAGTTCGCCATAGGCTTCCTTCACTTCGAAGGCCGGCGGATCGAAGATGCCGACGTTGACGGCGTTGGTCGCGCCGCTGACGATGAACGGGTCGTTGATGTACTTCGCGACTTCGCGGCGATATTCGCCGCCGATCGCGAAGCTGATCGGACCGCCCGGCAGTTCGAAGAGCTGGCTCAGGTCGCCGCCGACGAAGCCCAGGATGTCGAGCTGCGACAGGCTGGCCTTGTTGACTGCGTTGTACGTGAAGTAGCGCGCAGCGGCCGAGTTGTCGGTGCCGCCGAACGGGTTGTACGGAACGCAAGCCGCGATGTCGCTGGCCAGACGCGACGCACCACCGGCAGCGTTGAACGCCACGGCCGAGGCCGGGTCGAACTGCGAACGGCACTGGATCGCGCCCGTGACCGGATTGCGACCGGCGTCGAGCGACAGCAGGAAGCGCTGGCGATCGAGGTAGCCGTAGGTGGTCGTCGTTTCCTTGAACTTGCCGTAGTTGACCGACAGTTCGTAGTTCCAGTCCTCGTTGAACTGGCCGCGAAGGCCGGCAACGAAGCGATAGGTGTCGCGCTGGAACTCTTCGTCGCGGATGCCCGAGTCGGCCAGGTGACGCGCGTCGATGATGCGGTACGAACCGTCATTGATCATCGCGATGTCGGTGGCGTTCAGCGGGCCGCCGATGCCCTGCGGGGTGTCGGCGCGGGTCGAACGGGTGAACGAGCTCGAAATGCCGGTGACATTACAAGCCTGCGACAGGCTGGGGTTACAACCCGAAGCGAGGATCGCGTTGGCGATCGTCGTGCGGTCGGCGGGGTTCAGGAACGGGTTGTCCAGACGGACGCGTTCGCGGAAGTCGAACTGACCGAAGGTGCCCTGGATGAACGACGGACCGGCGTTCGAACCGAGCGTGTTGATGCGGTTCCACTTGGCTTCGATGAACGGTTCAAACGCATCGCTCACGGTGTAGTGGGCGAGGAGGTTGAAGTTGTAGCGTTCCTGGAACGGCATGACCGACAGCAGCTGGTCTTCGCGGCCCGTCTGGCCGTTGCCACCGCGGATACCGCCGATGATGCCCTGACCATAGCGGGTGCCGGTCTGGGGCGTCAGGCGGCCTTCAGGGGTGAAGACATAGGTACAGTTGTACGGCGTGCCGACCGTCGAGCCCGAGCCCTGGCCCGGAGCGCCGTTGGTCGAACCGATGCCGACGCCGCAACCCGGGGCGGTGCCCGACTGCGTGATCGGGATCAGGCCGTAACGGTTGATGCTGGCGCTGCGGATGTCGCGGATGAACGCGCGATCCGGGAAGCCGTCCGAGCCGTTTGCAAGGCCGGCGGTGTCGACGTCGATGACGCCAAGGCCGTCCTGCTGGCGGAGCCACGGAATGTCCGAAGCGAAGATACGCTCCTGATGGGCATATTCACCGTGCAGGGTGACGTTGCCGCGGCCTTCGGCGAAGTTCTTGCCGAACATGGCCGAAACATACTGGTTGCCGCCGAAGCCGCGATCCGAGGTCGCTGCCTGGCCGCGGATCTGCAGGCCGTCGAATTCGCGGCGCAGCACGAAGTTGACGACGCCGGCGATCGCGTCCGAACCGTAAACGGCCGAGTTGCCGCCGGTCACGATGTCGACGCGTTCGATCAGATCGTTCGGGATGGTGTTGATGTCGGGCGACACCGCGTTGTTCAGGATGTCGGCGGCGACGTGGCGGCGGCCGTTGACCAGAACGAGCGTGCGCGAGGTGCCGAGACCGCGAAGGTCGAGCAGGTTGAGGCCGGCGATGCCGACGCCGAGGCCCGGGTTCTGCTGCGCGAAGGTGCTGCGGAGCTGCGGCAGGTCGTTCAGCGCGTCACCGATGTTGGTGTCGCCCTGCTGGAAGAACTGGTCGCCGCTGATCGAGGTGACCGGAACGGCCGATTCGAGGTTCGGACGACGGATGCGCGAACCGGTGACGACGATCGTCCCTTCCGACGCGGCTTCGGCGGTGTCTTCGTCGCCGGCAACCGTGTCGGTTTGCGCCAGCGCCGGCATGGCGCTGAACAAAGCAAGAGTCAGGGCAGAGCCCCGCACTAGCAGGCTAGTCTTCTTCATGATGATTTCCCCGTTTACCGCTCGCAAGAAATTGACGAACGGATTGGGCATTAGAAAGACGGAAAATTCCGACGACACAAGCCCCAGATGGCGAATTTTTTACAACGGCGGGTCAAGCATGTTGCGCTGTGGCTTTTTCGCAACAGCCAGCTTTTGCGGGGCGTCCGGTATCCAGGGAATGATGATTGCTCGATCGAGACATGATTGGATGGCATGTCGCTTTTTGTGCATCGAATGATGCTTCAATCTGGTATCCGTTGTAACGAAATTGCGCCTAATAGCTGTCATCGGTGTCAGGCGAGCGCGGCATATCATGCTCTTGCGGTTCCGATGCGATAGGAGTGAAGAACTCGTGCGGCTGACGGGGCGTGCGTTGCTGTGCCGCCATAAACGGGGATTCGGCCGAATCGATGCCGGCGGCCGCTCACCGACTGCGCGCATGTTGCGATGCATCATAATTTGGTGCTAATGCCTCGGGCTCGCGCAATGGATATGGTCGTGGCGGGGTCGCCTTTGCCATGGGATAGAGGAGCTCGGGTCAGCATGGCCAAGTCGAAGACGGCAGCGGACGGCGATGTCGTCACCATCAAGAAATACGCCAATCGCCGACTCTATGATACCGAGCGCAGCTGCTACATCACGCTCGACGACCTCGGCGCGATGGTTCGTGATGGCCGTGACTTCCGCGTCGTCGACGCGAAGAGCGGAGAGGACATTACGCACAATGTGCTGACTCAGATTATCATGGACACTGAGACCAAGGGCGAGACGCTGCTGCCGGTCAATTTCCTGCGGCAGCTGATCGGCCTGTACGGCGACAAGATGCAGTCGGCGGTTCCGCAATATCTGGAAGCGTCGATGGCGACCTTCCGCAAGAATCAGCAGGACATCCGCACCGCACTGGAAGGCGCGCTAGGATCGAACCCGCTTGCCGAGCTGACGCGGCGCAATCTGGAGATGTTCCAGCAGGCGACCAGCGCATTCATTCCAGGAGCGAACGCGACTAAAGCCAAGGATGCAGAAATCGCCTCGTTGAAGGCCGAAATCGCCGATCTCAAGGCCGAGCTCGCCAAAAAGAAGTAATCGGGGCCGCTCTTCCGCCCCCTAGATTAGAAAACAGGACAGATGATCAAGCATGCGCTCAGCGTAACCCGTCAGGCCGACTTTGCGGCCTGGTATCAGGACGTCATTGCCGAAGCCGACCTTGCCGAGGAATCGGGGGTGCGCGGCTGCATGGTGATCAAGCCGTGGGGCTATGGCATCTGGGAGCGCATCCAGAAGGTGATGGACGCCGCGATCAAGGATGCGGGTGTCCAGAACGCCTATTTCCCGCTCTTCATTCCCCTGAGTTTCTTCGAGAAGGAAGCGGACCATGTCGACGGCTTCGCCAAGGAAATGGCGGTCGTCACGCACCACCGTCTGATTCAGGACGGCAAGGGCAAGCTGATCCCGGATCCCGAGGCGAAGCTCGAGGAGCCGCTGATCGTCCGTCCGACGTCGGAGACGGTGATCGGTTCGGCGATGAGCCGCTGGGTGCAGAGCTGGCGCGACCTGCCGCTGATGGTCAACCAGTGGGCCAATGTCGTCCGCTGGGAAATGCGCACGCGCATGTTCCTGCGCACCAGCGAGTTCCTGTGGCAGGAAGGGCATACCGCGCACGCCGACCGCGACGACGCGATGGCGGAGACGCTGCGCGCGCTCGAAATGTATCGCAGCTTTGCCGAGGACGTCCTCGCGATGCCGGTGATCGCCGGCGAAAAGCCGGAAAACGAGCGTTTCCCTGGCGCGGTCGCGACCTATTCGATCGAAGCGATGATGCAGGACGGGAAAGCGCTGCAGGCTGGGACCTCGCACTATCTCGGCACCGGCTTCGCCGAGGCTGCAGGCATCCGCTATCAGGACAAGGACGGCGGCCACAGCCTTTGCCACACGACGAGCTGGGGCACCTCGACGCGCATGATCGGCGGCGTCATCATGACACATGGCGACGACGATGGCCTTCGCTGCCCGCCGCGCATCGCGCCGCACCAGATCGTGATCGTGCCGATGCTGCGCGACAATGATGAAGACGCAGCAATCCTCGACTATTGCCGCGACCTCGAAACGAAGCTGAAGGCGCTCGACGCCTTCCGCGAACCCGTGCGCGTGCTGCTCGACGCGAGCGCGAACAAGGCGCAGACCAAGCGCTGGGGCTGGGTCAAGAAGGGCGCGCCGATCATCGTCGAGATCGGTCCGCGCGATGTCGCCGGCGGCAATGTGGCGGTGATCCGCCGCGATCGCCTGTATCAGGAGAGCGGCAAGCTCGACACGGCATTCGTCGCGAAGGACGAGTTCGTCGCAAGTGCCGTCGCGACGCTGACGGACATCCAGACAAACCTCCATGCCGAGGCGAAGGAGCGTCTGCATACGAACATCCGCCGCGACGTCACCGACCTGAAGGCGCACTTCGCAGGCGACGACAAATTCGTCGGCTGGGTCGAGGTACAATGGTCGCGTCCGACCGGCGCCGCGCTGGAAAAGATCGTCGAGCAGTTGAAGGCACTCAAGCTGACGATGCGCAACACCCCGCTCGATGCGGCGCCTACCGACGGCGCCTGCTTCTTCACCGGCGAGCGCGCGGTCGAACGCGTGCTGATCGGGCGGACCTATTAATTGGCCAAAGGACCGAAACGCCCCAAACCCGCCGGGCTTCCGACGAGCGAGCAGATCCTGCGCTTTATCCAGGACAGCCCCGGCGCGGTCGGGAAGCGCGAGATCGCGAAGCATTTCGGTCTGCACGGCGCCGACAAGATCGCGCTGAAGGCGCTGCTCAAGGACATGACGGACGAAGGGCTCGTCGACATGGCGCCAGGGCGGGCGTTCCATAAGCATGGCGGGCTGCCAAAGGTCACCGTGCTCCGCGTTGCGGCGGTCGAGGGCGACGTCATCTGGGCGGTGCCCGATCGCTGGGAAGGCGCCGGCCCCGCGCCGCGCCTCCGCGTCATGGAAAAGGGCCGCAAGGGCGCGTTGGGGATTGGCGATCGCATCCTGTCGCGCACCGAGGAGCGCGGCAGCGGGCATGTCGCGCATCCGATGAAGAAGCTTCAGGCGGGCGGCGAGACGATCATCGGCGTGCTCGTCGCCGATACCGGTCCCGGCGGCAAGCCGGTGACCTGGCTGCGACCCGCCGACAAACGCGCGCGCTTCGATTTTGCGGTGTCCGAGATGGGCGATGCGCAGATCGGCGATCTCGTCCGTGCCGATCTGTCGGGCCGAGGTCCCGCCACCAAGGCCCGCGTGATCGACATTATCGGCGATCCTTTTGCGCCGCGCTCGCTAAGCATGATCGCGATCGCGCGGCATGAAATTCCGCATGTCTTCAACGACGAAACGCTGGAAGAAGCCGAACGTGCGGCCAAACTTCCGCTGACGCCCGACGGTCGCGAGGATCTGCGCGACCTGCCCATCGTCGCGATCGACCCGATCGACGCCCGCGACCATGACGATGCCGTCTGGGCGATCCCCGACGAGGACGAGACGAACAGGGGCGGTTGGAAGGCGATCGTCGCGATTGCCGACGTCAGCTATTACGTCCGCGCCGACGGCGCGCTCGACCGCGAGGCGCGGCGGCGCGGCAACAGCGTCTACTTCCCCGATCAGGTCGTGCCGATGCTGCCCGAGACGCTGTCGGCGGGCGTTTGCTCGCTGAAGGCCGGGCAGGATCGCGCCGCGATGGCGTGCCATCTGACGATCGACAAACATGGCAAGGTGACGTCATGGCGTTTCACCCGCGCGCTGGTGCGGTTGCGCGCCAACATCGCCTATGAGCGTGCGCAGGCAGCCTATGACGCCGATGCGCCAGACGAGGGCTGGGACGCCGATGTGCTGCCCGTGCTCAAGTATCTCTGGGGCTGCTGGACCCTGCTCGCCAAGGCTCGCGCCGCCCGCGCGCCGCTCGACCTCGATCTGCCCGAACGGCAGGTGCGGCTCGACGAGCAGGGCAATATCTCCGAAATCAAGGTGCGCGAGCGGCTCGATTCGATGCGGCTGATCGAGGATTATATGATCGCGGCGAACGTCGCGGCGGCGAAGGCGCTCGAGGCGAAAAAATCGCCGGTGATGTACCGCATCCACGAACCGCCCAGCCGCGAGAAGCTCGTCAGCCTGAAGGACTATCTCGAAACCTTCGAGCAGAGCTTCGCGCTGGGACAGGTGATCACGCCCGCGGTGTTCAACCGGCTGATCGACGGCTTCTCGGGCGACGACCGCCTGCCACAGCTGATGGAAGCGATCCTGCGCAGCCAGACGCAGGCCTATTATGGTCCCGCCAATTCGGGCCACTTTGGCCTCGCGCTCGGCTCTTACGCGCATTTCACCTCGCCCATCCGCCGCTATGCCGACCTGATCGTCCACCGCGCACTGGTCGACGCCTATCGCCTCGAAGTACCGGGCAAGCCCAAGGGGCTGCCCGAACGCACGGGGCTCGGCGAGGCCGACCGCAAGGGGCTGTCGCGCATCGGCGAGGCGATCAGCGCGCTCGAACGCCGCGCGATGGAGGCCGAGCGCGAGACGATCGACCGCTATGTCGCGGCCTATCTGGCGACGAAGACCGGCGAGATCGTGCCCGCGCGGATCACGGGCGTGCAGCCCTTCGGTTTCTTCGCGACCGTCGACGGGCTTGGCGGCGACGGGCTGGTCCCCGTGTCGACGCTGGGCAGCGAACGCTTCTTCTACGACGAGGCGGCGCGGACGCTCGACAGCGAGCATGGCCGGGTCAGCTATTCGATCGGCCAGCGGCTCGAGCTACGGCTGATGGAGGCGAACCCGATCAGCGGCGCGCTGCGCTTCGAGCTTCCCGATGCCCCCGAAGGCGGCTTCCGCAATCGCCCGCCCCGCCGCGACGGGGTGAAGGGCAAGGGGCCGAAGAAAGACGGGGCCGGCAAGCATATGGTTGGCAAGCGCGGGCGGCCCGGCAATATCCGCCATCAGGGACGGAAGCGTTAGCCGGCGAGCTTCTGTAGTAGCGCCGCACTTGCCGCATCCGCCGGAAAGAAGGCCTCGATCGCCAGTTCCGACAGCGTGATATCCACGGGCGTCCCGAAGATCGTCACCGTCGAGACGAAGCTGATCCGTCCCGCGACCGTATCGAGCACAAGCGGCACAGCGATGCTGCTCACCGCGCCGATATCATTGTCGTTCGCCTCGACGGCGTAACTCGCAATCTCCTCGCGCAGCGCGGCAAGCTGCGGATCGGCGCTCGCCTCGATCTGCAGATCGAGCCGGTGCAGGATATGCGCGCGCCACATCCCGTAGTTCACGATTTGCGGCGCCAGTCCGTCTGGATGCAGCGCGATCCGCAGCACATTGACCGGCGGCGCCAGCAGCGCGGGCGAGACCTGCTCGATCAGGATCGCGATCGCGTCGTTGGCTGCCACCATGTTCCAGTGCCGGTCAACGGCGAGCGCGGGATAGGGCTCATGCCCCTTGAGCACATGCTCGACGATCGCGCGCATCCCCGCCATTTCAGGGCTGTCGAGCGGGCGTTCCTGAAAGTCGGGCGCGTAGCCCGCCGCGAGCAGCAGCGCGTTGCGCGCGCGGTGCGGCACTTCGAGGCAATCGGCGATCCGTTGCAGCATCGCCGCGCTCGGTTTCGACCGACCGGTCTCGATGAAGCTCAGGTGCCGCGTCGACATTTCGGTGTCGAGGGCAAGGTCCATCTGGCTCATCCGGCGGCGCGTGCGCCATTCGCGAAGCTGTTCGCCGAGGGGTGCGACTTGCATGACCGTCTCCTTCGCCAACGGAGCTAGCGGAGGCCCTTTCCGATTTCCATTACCTCCCGCGTAATCGACGCCATTCAATCCGGGGTTCAATCGGGAGAGGTCGAAAGGAGAACCAATATGTCGATCCTCAATCTCAAGACTGTCCTCATCGCCGATGCCATCACCTGCACAGGCGTTCTCGCAATCGGGCTCTTCGCGCTGGAACCCGTTGCGGCCCTGCTCGGCCTGCCGGTCGCTATCGTGTCGATCGGCGCGTGGATCTGTCTCGCCGCGGCGCTGCCGATGTTCCTTGCCGCAGCGCAGAAGGTACCGAACGGCGGTCTCGTCAAGCTGATCGCGGTCGGCAATGTCGGCTGGGTTGCCGCGAGCTTTGCGGTCGTCGCAACCTTCGCAGGCCAGATGACCGGCCTCGGCATTGTCATCGTGATTGCACAGGCGCTCGGGGTGCTCGCCTTCGCGTTTCTCGAGTGGAAGGGCGCGATGCCGCGCCTTGCTGCCGCCTAACTCAGCGCATCGAGCCGGGCGATATCGATCCCGCCCGGCACCAGCATCACCGGACAGGGGAGGGTTCCCGCATCCTGTCCGGTGAAGTGCGTCACCAGCGGCCCCGGTGCGCCGCTTGCTGCGGTCGCCAGCACCAGCGCCGCGACCTCGTCATTCTCGCCGATCGCGTCGCGCACAACCTCGACCGGCTTGCCCGACCGGATCATCGTCTGCGCGACGATATTGCCTTCCTGCATCACCGCATCGGAAGCGGCCGCAACCAGCTGCTCCGCATGCTCGCGCGCTTCGGCTTCGATCGTCGCCTGGACACCGCCGAATGCCACGAAATCCTGCGGCGGAATGATCGCGAGTACGGCGACGCCGCCGCCCGTCCGGGCCGCGCGCCGCGCCGCGAAACGCAGCGCAAGGCTCGCCTCGGGACTGTCGTCGATCACCACCAGATATGTCCGCATCGCCCGACCCCTCGCTATGCTTTTTGTGAGGCGAGAGTGCGTCACATTCGTATGAAAGGCAAGTTGCCCCGCTGGACCTTGACCCGAGCAAGTCTTATGGCGAGGAACAATCCGTAGCGGCAGGCGCGGCCTGCAAGACTCACGTCTACAAGATCGAGGACAAAAGCGACGATGCCGATCGAACTCAAAATGCCCGCCCTTTCGCCGACGATGGAGGAAGGGACGCTCGCCAAATGGCTGGTGAAAGAGGGGGATGCGGTCAAATCGGGCGATTTGCTCGCCGAGATCGAGACCGACAAGGCGACGATGGAGTTCGAGGCGATCGACGAGGGCGTGGTCAGCCAGATTCTCGTCGCCGAAGGCACCGACAATGTGAAGGTCGGCACCGTAATCGCGGTGATTGCAGGCGAGGGTGAGGACGCATCGAGTGCGAAGGCAGCTCCGGCGCCTGCTCCCGCACCCGCTGCAGCCCCGGCCCCCGCCGCGAAGGCCGAGCCCGCACCGGCGCCGGCGCCCGCTCCTGTGGCAGCCGCTCCGGCTCCCGCCGCTTCGGGCGACCGGATCAAGGCGAGCCCGCTCGCCAAGCGCCTCGCCGCCGAAAAGGGCATCGACCTTTCGACGATCAAGGGCACCGGCCCCGGCGGTCGCATCGTCAAGGACGACCTCGAAGGCGCGCCCGCCGGCGCGGCCGCTCCCGCCGCAGCAGCAGCACCCGCAGCAGCAGCACCCGCAGCCGCTGCACCCGCCGCGGCTCCCGCTGCTGCACCGGCACCCGCTGCCGCCGGCCCGATCCCCGATTTCGGCATCCCGCATGAGGACGAAAAGCTCAGCGGCATGCGCAAGACGATCGCGCGCCGCCTGACCCAGTCGATGCAGGAATCGCCGCACATCTACCTGACCGTCGACATCCGCCTCGACGCACTGCTGAAGCTGCGCGGCGAGCTCAACGCAAGCCTCGAAGGCCGCGGCGTCAAGCTCAGCGTCAACGACATGCTGATCAAGGCGCTTGCGGTCGCGCTCGAACGCGTGCCTTCTTGCAATGTCAGCTTCGGCGGCGATGTGATGCGCAAGTACAGCCGTGCCGACATCTCGGTCGCGGTGAGCATCCCGGGCGGCCTGATCACCCCGATCATTACCGACGCGGGCGGCAAGTCGATGTCGAAGATCTCGACCGAAATGGCCGAGCTCGCGGTGAAGGCAAAGGAAGGCAAGCTGCAGCCCAG
>Ga0209257_1003969_pt1 | contig 11974 bp, 12 predicted proteins | sample AraplaCvi_mCL_r2_FD_184277 | JGI IMG/M metagenome (GOLD analysis project Ga0209257, IMG submission 184277) | Arabidopsis root microbial communities from North Carolina, USA - plate scrape MF_Cvi_mCL_r2 (SPAdes) (version 2) | ecosystem: Host-associated > Plants > Roots > Endosphere | place: USA...
AGCTAGGTTGGAAGCTCGGTTTGGGGGCTGAGCATGGCAGGCACGAGAGGGACACCCTGGGCGTTCGCCGCAGCCCTCGGCCTTGCGCTGGCGGCCGCCACGGACGCGCCGGCCCAGGTCCTCTCGATCGGCGACGACGGCGCGGTCACCACCTATGCCGGCCCAGCGGTCCACACCACCGAAGGCGCCACGGCGATCGCGCCGCCCGAGGCCGCGCCACCCATGCGCGCGCCGCCGGAAGAGGTGGTGCGCCTGATCCAGGAATCGTCCACCCGTCACGCCGTACCCGCCCCGATCGTCGAGGCGGTGGCCTGGCAGGAATCCCGCTTCAATCACGCGGCGGTCTCGCCCAAGGGCGCGCGCGGCGTCATGCAGCTGATGCCCGCGACCGCCGGCGACCTCGGCGTCGACCCTGCGGACCTCCGCGGCAATATCGACGGCGGGGCGGCCTACCTGGCCCAGCAGCTCCGGCGCTTCGGCGACGTGAAACTGGCGCTCGCCGCCTACAACGCCGGGCCGAAGGCGGTCGAACGCTACGGCGGCGTCCCGCCGTACGCCGAAACCCAATCCTATGTCCGCGCCATCATGGCGCGCCTTGCGGCCGCCTCGGCCGTGGGCGCCGGCGCTCAGTGAGGCTCATGAAGAAGCTCGTTCCCCTCGCCGCCCTGGCCGCCTTCGCCGCCGCGCCGGCCCACGCCCAGGTCCAGGCAGACCCGGCCGGCTCCTCGCCGCTGCTGGCGGCCCTGAACTGGGTGCAGGGCACCCTGCTGGGCAACGTCGCCACCAGCGCCGCGGTGATCGCGATCGCCGTCGTGGGTTTCCTGATGCTGACCGGCCGCATCGAGTGGAAGCGCGGGCTGGTCGTGGTCGTCGGGGCCTTCATCATCTTCGGCGCCGTCTCGATCGTCGCCGGCATCCGCTCGCTCGCCGGGGGGATCTAGGCCATGAGCCGGCTCGCCTCCGATCCCGTCTTCGCGGCGCTCACGCGGCCCCAGATGATCGGTGGCGTCACCTATCCGTACGCGGTGCTCAACCTGATCGTCACGGCCGAGGCCTTCCTGATCACCCGCTCGTTCTGGTCGTTGCTGATCGCGGTGGTCTTGCACGCCATCGGCTACGTCGGGTCGCTGCGCGAGCCGCGGTTCTTCGACCTGTGGGTCACCCGGCTCTCGACCTGCCCGCGGGTGAAGAACTTCGGCTTCTGGCGGGGGAACTCGTACCGGCCATGAGCGGAACCTTCCTCACCACCGGCGCGGCCAAGGTGCTGGCGCCCCGCGAGGTGACGGTGGGCTCGCGCCTGCCCTACCTCGGCCACGCCGACGAGGTGACCCTGCGCACCCGCGACGGCCTGCTGGTCCAGGCCCTGCACCTGGCCGGCTTCCCGTTCGAGACGGCGCCCGACGAGGAGCTGAACTACCGCAAGGCGATCCGCGAGACGGTGCTACGCGGCGCCGCCAGTTCGCGCCTGGCGGTCTACCACCACGTGGTCCGCCGGCGCGTGACGCCCGCGTTCCCCGCGGCGCCCGAAGAGCCATTCTGCGGCGCCCTGGACGCCCGCTGGCGCGACCAGCTGGCCAGCCGTCGGCTCTATGTGAACGAGATCTTCCTGACGCTGGTGATGCGGCCCACCCAGGGCGCCGGCGGCTTCCTGGAACGGCTGATGAAGGGCTCGCGCAACCGCGACGTCGACATCGCCCGCGACCTGCGCGACCTGCACGCCACCCGCGAGGCCTTCGCCGCCGCGCTCGCCCCCTACGGCGCCCGCACGCTGGGCCTCTACACCGCTGCCGGCGGGGCCCAGCGCTCCGAGCCGGCCGAGTTCCTTGGCCTGATCCTGAATGGCGAGCTGCGGCCTGTGCTGGCGCCCACCGGCGACTTCTCGAACGCCATCGCCACGCGCCGCCTCAGCTTCGGCCTGGACGCTATGGAGTTCGGCGGCGGGCCCGATGGCTCCAGCTTCGGCGCTATGGTCTCCATGAAGGACTATCCGGCCCGCACCGCGCCCGGCCTGCTGGACGGGGTGCTGCGCCTGCCGATGGAGATGGTGCTCACCGAAAGCTTCGCCTTTGTCGACCGCCAGGCGGCGCTGGACCGCATGGGCCTGGCGCTGCGCCGCCTCAAGGCCGCCGAGGACGACGCCTTCAGCCTGCGCGGCGAGCTGGCCCAGGCCCGCGACGACGTGGGCGCCGGCCGCGCCGCCTATGGCGAGCACCACCTGACTATCCTGGCCAAGGCCGACACCCTCGACGAGCTGGACTCCAGCGTCGCTGACATCCAGTCCTCCCTGGCTGAGGCCGGCGCCGTGGCCGTGCGCGAAGACGTCAATCTGGAGCCGGCCTTCTGGGCGCAATTCCCGGCCAATTTCAAATACATCGCTCGGAAAGCTATGATCTCGGCCGGAAATTTCGCAGGCCTGGCCAGCTTCCACAACCATCCGACCGGCCAAGCCGACGGCAATCACTGGGGCCCGGCGATCGCCGTGCTCGAGACCACCGCCTTCGGCCCCTACCACTTCAACTTCCACAACGGCGACCTGGGCAATTTCACCGTCATCGGCCCATCCGGGTCGGGCAAGACCGTGCTGCTCACCTTCCTCCTGGCCCAGGCCGAGCGCCTCAAGCCGCGGATCGCCTATTTCGACAAGGACCGCGGCGCCGAGCCGTTCATCCGCGCCATCGGCGGCCGCTACGACGTGATCTCGCCGGGCGAGCCCACGGGCTTCAATCCGCTGGCCCTGCCCGACACGCCGGGCAACCGCGCCTTCCTCGGCGAGTGGGTGGCCCAGCTGCTCACCGCCGAGGGCGACACGCTGGACAGCGAGGACCGCGCCATGATCGCCGATGCGATCGACGCCAACTTCGCCCAGCCGGCCGGCCACCGTCGCCTGCGTTATCTGCGCGAGCTGTTCCGCGGCGCGCGGCGGCCCAGCGCCGGCGACCTGGCCTCGCGCCTGTCGGCCTGGTGCGAGGGCGGCGACCACGCCTGGCTGTTCGACAACGCCGACGACCTCCTGGACATCGAGACCCGCATCCTGGGCTTCGACATGACCAGGGTGCTGGACGCGCCCACCATCCGCGTCCCGGCGATGATGTACCTGTTCCACCGGCTGGAGCAGCGGCTGGACGGCAATCCGGCCATGTTCATCGTCGACGAGGGCTGGAAGGTCCTGGACGACCCGGTGTTCGTCCGCCGCATCAAGGACTGGGAAAAGACCATCCGGAAGCGGAACGGCCTGGTCGGCTTCTGCACCCAGTCGGCCTCGGACGCCCTGGACAGCCGCATCGCCTCGGCGATCATCGAGCAGGCGGCGACGCAGATCTTCTTCCCGAATTCCCGAGCGAAAGCCGCGGACTACGTCGACGGCTTCGGGTTAACCGAGCATGAGTTCGAGCTGGTGAAGAGCCTGCCGGACACCTCGCGCTGCTTCCTGATCAAGCGCGGTGACCACAGCGTGGTGGCCCGCCTGGACCTCGCCGGCCTCTCGGGCGAGCTCGCCGTCCTGGCCGGCACCGAGCGGGCCGTGCGCCGCCTCGATGCGCTGCGCCAGCAGGTAGGCGACGAGCCGGCCGCCTGGCTGCGGACCTTCATGGAAGATCGCGACCGCAAGGGGCGGAGCGCGGCATGATCCTGCTTCGCCAAGGCTTCGCAGGACATGTCCTGCGCCAGAAGGATCCATCCTTCGTAGCTCTGTCAGGAGCGAAGTAGGATGAACACCTGCGCCACCCTGGTCGACGATGGCCTGATCCGCGGCGTGCTCGCCACGGTGGACTGCCAGACGCGCGTCTACGCCCAGGGGGGCTACGAAGCCCTGACCTCCGGCTCGTCGGTGTTCCAGGCGGCGCTGACGGCGCTCTTGACCATCTATGTAGCCCTGATCGGCTACCGGATGCTGTTCGCCCAGGGCTCCACGCGACTTTCGGACGTGCCGGGGATCGCATTGAAGATCGGGCTGATCCTGGCGCTGGTGACCAGCTGGTCGGCGTTCCAGACCCTGGTGTTCAATGTCGCCGACCGGGCCCCGGTGGAGATCGCCGCCGTGATCGCGGCGCCGACGCAGGACGGAACCTCGAGCCTGGCCGCCAGCCCAATCGACGGCTTGCAGGCCGCCTACGAGGAGTTCAGCGAGACCGGCGCGGCCTACGGCAAGCTCGCCGGCCCGAACGCCAAGGGCTACTCCAGCCCACAGGCCGCCGCCGCCGAGGCGACCGCCGCCGCGTCCGGGGCCCTGTTCGTAGTCAGCGCCGGCGTGATTTCGGCCGCCACCCTCTCCATCGGCATGCTGACCGCCGTGGGCCCGCTGTTCATCGCGCTGGCCCTCATCCCCCTGACCCGCGGGCTGTTCGTCGGCTGGATGCGGGCGCTGGCCGCCGCCGCCCTGGTTCCGATGGTGGCCTGGCTGCTGATCGTGCTGATGCTGGCGGTGCTGGATCCCTGGGTCGCCAGCCTCACCGAACAGCGCGTGGGCCAGCGGCTGGACCCGCAGACCGCCATGAGCGCCGCGGCCCTGGTCTTCGTGTTCGCCGCCGGCCAGGCCGCCCTGGTGATCGGCGCCTGCGTCATGGCGCTCGGCTTCAAGCTGCCGGTTCAGGGGTCCGACCGGGGCTCCCGCGGGGCCGAGCCCGCCCGCGCGCCGCAGGCCCCGACCGCCGCCCTGACGCCCCTGCCCTCGCGCGCCGAGCGCCTGGCCCTGGACCTCCAGCGCGACCAGGCCCAGGCCGCCGCCCGCAGCCGCTCCGCCTCAACCGCCGCGGCCGCCGCCTCCGCCGCGTCCAGCCGCCAGGTCTCGGTCACGATCGACGAGACGCGACGCCTCGGCGACGCCTACCGCCGCCCCGCCTTCACCGCGCGCCGCGCGGGAGTTTCCCGATGATCCGCCTGCCCGCCCTCACCATCGCCTTGGCCCTCGTCGCCGGTCCGGCCCTGGCCGTCACGCCGCATCCCGGCGGCGGCGATCCCCGGATCCACGTCGTCGAATACGATCCCGAGGAGGTCGTCGAGCTGAAGGTCGCCCTCGGCTACCAGCTCTCGGTCGAGTTCGACCCGGCCGAGAAGATCGAGAACGTCGCCATCGGCGATTCCCTCGGCTGGCAGGTCACCCCGAACCGCCGGGCGAACCTGCTGTTCCTCAAGCCGATGTCGCAGCGCCCGCCGACCAACATGACGGTGATCACCAACCTGCGGCGCTACAACTTCGAGCTGGCCTTACGCCCGCGGGCAGCGGCCCGCAGCGCGCCGTTCAGCGTGCGCTTCCTCTACGCCCCGCCCGTGGTGGCCTATGTCACCCCGCCGCCGCCGCCCGCGCCGCCGGTCGAGCGCAACGTGTCCTATTCGTATGAGGGCTCGTCTCGCACCCTGCCGGTGAAGGTGTTCGACGACGGCCAGGACACCTACTTCACGTTTCGCGACGGCGACGACCTGCCGGCCATCTACGCCGTCGAGCCAGATGGCGACGAGGCGGTGGTCAACACCCGCGAACGCGACGGCTATGTGGTCGCTGACCGGGTCGCCCGCGGCTTCGTGCTGCGCCGGGGCGACGAGGTGACCCGCATCTACAACGACGGCTTCCGCATCGAGGAGGCCAGCGCGCTGCGGCAGCGCAAGAAGGACCCGTGGTGGCGGCGATGACGCGCAGAATCGAAACCCCAACGGATCTGAGTCCCGTGTTCGCCCGCGGCGTCCGGGCGCGCCCGCAGGTGCAGGCGCCGGATTCCCCCTGGACCCTGTGGGCCGGCCTGGCCGGCGCCGCGGTGCTGGGCCTCATGGTGTTCAACGGTCTCTCCAGCGGCCGCGAGGCGCGCGCCCAGACGGCGCCGGCCCAGGCCGTGGTGGCCGCGCCCCAGGCCGCGCCGAGCGCTGCGCCCACGCCGCCGCCGCCCGTCCCGGTCGCAGCCGCCCCGGCGCCCGTGGTCCTGCAGTCCGTGACCCCGCCGGCCGACCCCGAGCAGGCCCACTGGCGCGCACCCACAGTGGTCGTCGACTTCAGCGGCGCCGCCCCGACCGCCGAGGCCGTGCAGCTGGCCCAGGCGGCGGCGGTGGCGGCCACGCCCGCGCCCGCCAACGATGTCCGCCAATCCGCCGACGAGCGGTTCTCCGCCGGCGTCACCCGCGGCCTCGGCGACACCGCCCGCGCCACCCAGATGCGCGACCTGGGCCGGACCATCCCGCAGGGCTCCGTGATCCCGGCGACCCTGGAAACGGCCATTAACTCCGACCTTCCCGGCGCCGTCCGAGCGGTGGTGAGCCGCGACGTTCGCAGCTTCGACGGCAGCCGGGTGCTGATCCCGCGCGGCTCGCGGCTGGTGGGCCAGTACAAGAGCGCCGCCGCCGTCGGCCAGACCCGGGCCTTCGTGGTCTGGTCGCGGATCATCACGCCCACCGGCGTCACCATCGACGTGGGCTCGCCCGCGACCGACCGCCTGGGCCGCGGCGGCCTGGACGGCGACGTCGACACCCATTTCGTGCGCCGCTTCGGCGCGTCGATCCTGCTCACCGCCATCAGCGCCGGCGGCCAGGCGCTGGCCAACAGCGCCAGCAACGGCGACAGCACCACCCTGGTCATCGGTGGGACCGGCCAGGGCTCGAACCCGGCCGCCATCGCCCTGCAGAAGCAGATCGACATCCCCGACACCATCAAGGTGGCCCAGGGCTCGCCCGTGCAGGTCTCGGTGGCCCGCGACCTCGACTTCTCGTCCGTGGTCCGATGAACGCCAACGTGTACCTCAGCGCCTATCTGGCGCCGCTGTCGCCCTGGCTCTCGCGCCCGGACGTCACCGACGTGCTGATCAACCGGCCGGGCGAGGTATGGGTCGAGACCACCGGCGGCGCCATGTGTCGCGAGCCGGCCGACGAGCTGAATGAAATGGCCCTGCAGCGCCTGGCCCGCCAGATCGCCGCGGCCAGCCACCAGGGCGTCAACCGCGAACAACCGCTGCTGTCGGCCACCCTGCCCGACGGCGCCCGGGTGCAGATCGTGGCCCCGCCCGCCACCCGGGGCGGCCTGGCCATGGCGGTGCGCAAGCACCTGATCTCGGACCTATCCGTCGGCGACCTGGCCCGGGACGGCCTGTTCGACGCCGCCCACCGCACCGACGCCACCAGGACCCGCGAGGCCGACGCCGAGCTGGAGGCGATCCTGGAGAGCGGCGACCTCCACAGCTTCCTCAAGGCGGCGGTGAAGCGCCGCAAGACCATCGTGATCTCCGGCGGCACCGGCAGCGGCAAGACCACCCTGCTGAACGCCCTCGTCAAGGAGATCGACCGCAACGAGCGGCTGGTGGTGATCGAGGACGCCCCGGAGGTCCGCCTGGACCATGCCAACAGCGTGGGCCTGGTGGCCGTGCGCGGCGAGCTGGGCGAGGCCCGGGTCGACGCCGACGCCCTGCTGGCCGCCTCGCTGCGCCTGCGCCCCGACCGCATCCTGCTGGGCGAGCTGCGCGGCAAGGAGGCCTTCGCCTTCCTGCGCGCCGTGAACAGCGGCCACCCGGGCTCGCTGACCACCATCCACGCCGACGGCCCGGCCGGCGCCCTGGACCAGATCGCCCTGCTGGCGCTCACCTCCGGCGTCGACCTGGGCTGGGAGAAGGTGCAGACCTACGTCAGCCGGGTGATCGACGTCGTGGTGCAACTGGACCGGGTGGACGGTGCGCGCCGGGTGAGTGAAGTCCTCTTCCGCCCGCGCTAAGCTCGGCCGCGTCGACGCGCCGCAGCGGTAACCAAAACTAGCGAACGACTCCTAAAGCGTTTTTGTGTCTGGGTATTCGGATGACTAACGCCCGAGCTTTCCTCGACCGAAGGGCAGAACCCCGCGTATCCATCAATGCGCGCGGCCGCATCATGCATGGCGACAAGCTGGGCATCTGGGCTGACTGCGTTATCAAAGACCTCAGCGAGAGCGGCGCGAAGATCGAACTCTCGCATCTTCACAAGATCCCGCCCCGTTTCATCCTGATCCACTTCCAGGGCGGGATGGCGTTCGAGGTGGTGCTGAAGTGGCGCCGCGGCGACCTGGCCGGCATGGCCTTCGAAGAGCGGCACGAGCTGGAGAAGCCGGTGGCGGCGCGACTGGAGCCGGTGCAGATCGCCTGGCGCGCGCTCCGCTAGCCGGAGCGGACGCCTGGGGTTCCGCAAGGGGCCGCCACACCATAGGCTGGCTCGTCGGGCGATAGCGTCCGGAGCGCGGGGGCGGACATGGCGATCTTCACGGCGGGCGCGCTCGGCGTCGATTTCAGCCAGCTCGACCTTGCCCCCCTGAGCGCCGCAACGCCTGCCTCGCCGACGCCGGTATCCGTGACCCTCAGCGTCGGCGGCGTGATCATGCAGCTCCTGGGAACGGGGTTCGAGTTCTCGGCGGCCGGCCCGCCCACCGGCGGCGTGATCCAGCGTCTCATCGTCACCGCCGACACCGGCCCGGCCTATGAGATCTCCGGGCTCAGCCTGTCGGCCGCGACCTTCCGGGGGTGGGTGCTCGCCGGCGACAACGCCGCGGCCAAGGCGGGCATCTTCTCGGGCGCCGACTCCCTGGCCGGCTCGGGCGCCGCCGACCGCCTCAACGGCTACGCCGGGAACGATACGGTGAGCGGGGGTGCGGGCGGCGACCTCATCACCGATACGTCCGGCTCCAACTACCTGCGCGGCGACGAAGGCGACGACGACATCGTGGGCGGCGTCAACTTCGACGACATCAACGGCAACATGGGCAATGACACCGCCTCCGGCGGCGCGGGCGACGATTGGGTAGTCGGGGGCAAGGACAACGACCGCCTCTTCGGCGACGAGGGCGGCGACCTGGTCTACGGCAACCTCGGCGACGATTACTGCGAGGGCGGCGCCGGGAACGACACGATCCGCGGCGGACAGCAGAACGACAGCCTGAGCGGCGGCTCGGGGGCCGACTTCGTCTCCGGCGACCGCGGCGACGACACCATGACCGGTGGCGCGGGCGCCGACATGTTCCACTCGTCCAGCGACGCCGGCGTGGATCGCGTGCTCGACTTCAGCGCTTCCGAGGGCGACCTGGTGCTGCTCGACCCCGGCACGACCTATTCGATCAGCGAGGTCGGGGGTGACACCGTGATCACCATGAACGCCGGCCAGGTGATCCTGCTCGGCGTTTCCTCGGCCACCCTGGCCGCCGGAAGCATCGTCGTCGGCTAGGCGCGCTTTCGCGGAAACCCGGAATCAAAAAGGCCGCTGCCCGGTGGGGAGCAGCGGCCTTTCCGAACTTATGACGTCGCCTGGACTAGGCGGCGGCCGCCAGCGCGCGACGGCGCGAGCGGATCATGGCGCCGGCGCCGCCGAAGCCGATGATCATCAGAGCCCAGGTGCCGGGTTCCGGAACCGGGTTGAACGTGCCGGTGCCGGCCCACGACGCGTTCGCGCCGCCTTCACCCTTCACGATCAGCACCTGCGGACCGCCGAACACGACCGGGATGGGATCCGGCGTATAGGCGTCCCAGCTGTAGGTGCCCTTCTTGATCAGGGTCAGGGCCACGCCGTTGAACGTGACGCTGGTGAACTTCATGCCGCTGAGGGCCTGGAAGCTGATCGTACCCAGGTCGAAGCCCACGTTCCCGGTGGGCAGGGTGAAGTTGAAGGTGTCCGTGAACGCCTTCACGCCATCCCACTGGTGGAAGGACGTCCCGTCCGACGCGTCGGCGCCGTTCACGTAGATGCCGGCGCCGGTGGCGTCGCTGATCTTGTTGTCGCTGAAGGTGAGGGTGATCGGCTGGTTGGGAACGTTGGTCCAGTTGTCGATCACGGTGGTGGCGGAAGCCGAGGAGGCGGCGCCCGCAATGGCCAGGGCGGCGACGGCGCCCATGGCAAGCTTACTCAACGCGTTCATTCTATAGCACCCCTACATTTACAGACGGTTCACCTAGAAGACTCCCCATGGGCTGTCATGCCCGCTCCCCTCAAAGGCGAGTAGGAGTGGCCTCGCTCGGGCAGGTGGGCGTTTCTTGGGCGCTGGCGGGGGCGTGAGACCGTCGGAAGCGCGGTCTAGACGAAGCCCAGATACCGCGTCTGGAAGTTCCGCAGCCGCGGGAAGATCACGTCGATGTCGCTGTCCGAAACCCCGAACCAGCGGCCGAGCGTGGCGCCGTACTGGTCGACCGAGGTGGTGGGGATCTGGACCCCGCCGACCCCGTCCGGATTGTTGAAGCCGCCGATGTCGGGCCCGAGGGTCGGGTACTGGCCGTAGATGTCGCCGCCGCGCACCGCGCCGCCCAGGATGAAGTGGTGTCCGCCCCAGGCGTGATCGGTGCCGTCCCCGTTGGTGGTGATCGTCCGCGAGAAGTCCGAGGCGGTGAACGTGGTGACCTGGCTCCGGCGATCCATGCCGCCGATGTTGGCGAGTGCGCCGTCGAAGTACGACAGGGCGTGGGCGACCTTGGCCAGGAGGTTCGGCTGGACGGAGTTCTGGTTGTCGTGAGTGTCCCAGCCGCCCAGGCTCACGAAGAACACCTGGCGGCGCACGCCCAGGCTGGAACTGGCGGCGATCATCCGCGCGACGGTCTGGAGTTGGAGCACCAGCGAATTGGTCTCGGTCGCCCCGGTCAGCGGGTTCGAGTAGGTCGGCGCCGCCGCGACGCCGGTCACCACGGGCTGCGAGAAGGCGCTGTTGATGGTGGAGGCGGCCGAGATCGACCGGCCGACCACGCCGGCGTAGTCCGCCGCGAAATTGTTGGCCAGGCTGGTGTCGGTGATCAGGTCGCGGACCCGCGATGGCCCGAGGCTCGAACCGAACAGGCTGTTCCCCTGCTGGCTGGAGATGACGACCGCGGGCTGGGCGCCCGTCGAGAGCTGGTACTGCACCAGTGACTGGCCCGACAGGAAGACGGCGTTGCCCGCCGTGGACACCGCCGTGAACAGGGTGTTCCCGCCGTTCGCCGACGCCAGCAGGTCGCCGAAGCGCCCACCCCAGCCGGTTCGCGCACCCTCGGTGGACAGCGCCTGCCACGTCGACTGCTGATCGTTGTGCGAAAAGAGACTGCTGGGCAGCGACACGGACCGGGCCTGGTACTGCGCCTTGGTGGTCGGCTGGATCAGCGTGCCGACGTTGGCCAGGACGGCCAGCCGCCCCTGGTCGAACAGCGACTGCAGCGGCCCGAGGAACGGGTGCAGGGCGAACGTCCGGGTCGAGGCGCTGGTCCCCGCCGGGATGGCCTGGGCCGTTCGCGGCGTGATCGGCAGGACGCCGCCCCAGGCCTCCGGACTGTCCGCCGCGGCGACCCGGCCCGTCAGGGCGCTCGTCTGGCCGACCGGCGTCTTCGCCGTGCCGGCCGGCATCAGGGCAATGGGGCTCACCCCCGTTCCCCGGGCCGCGGTGTAACGGCCCCAGGAGTCCGCGTCGGTCGCCAGTACGGTGTTGTGGCCGTCGTTGCCTCCGTAGAGGAACACGCAGACCAGCGCCTTGTAATCCGGCGCCGATTGTCCGGAGGCCGATCCTGCGGCGGCCAGCTGCAGCGCGAACGGCGCCCCGACGCCGAGCGCCGAGAACGCGCCGCCCAGGCCCAACAGGCGCCGACGGTTCATCGGCCCGCTCATCGCTGCACCAGGTATTCAGACGACGCCATGCTCATGAAGATTGCCAGCTTCGCGCGGTTGGTCAGGGCGGTGGTCTGGCTGCCGGTGGCCGGCAGGCTGATCGCGCCGACCGCCTCGATGATCCGCGCGCGCAGCCGGCCCGACATGGCCCCGTTCATCAGCAGCAGGTTGATCCGGTCCACCAGCGCCTCCGGATCCTTGGCCAGGGCGATCTCGGCGGCGTAGGTCGACCGCACGTCCCGCGCGCCGTTCACGCTGGCCCCGATGCCGGCGTCGATGGTGGACTGCATGGTGTTGAGGTAGCCGGCGACGGTCACCTCATCGACGATCTGGAACTCCGGGGCGACCAGGCCCGCGGCGCCGACGCGCGTGTTCGGTGGCGAATAGCCGGGCCGGTAGAAGTTGAAGACCGACGGCGCGGTCAGGGCGG
>Ga0209257_1003971_pt1 | contig 11968 bp, 9 predicted proteins | sample AraplaCvi_mCL_r2_FD_184277 | JGI IMG/M metagenome (GOLD analysis project Ga0209257, IMG submission 184277) | Arabidopsis root microbial communities from North Carolina, USA - plate scrape MF_Cvi_mCL_r2 (SPAdes) (version 2) | ecosystem: Host-associated > Plants > Roots > Endosphere | place: USA...
CGGCCGAACAGGGTGCCTTGCGGGCCGCGCAGCACTTCCACGTTGGCCAGGTCGTACATCGGGTAACCCTTCAGGATCGGGTTTTCCTGCACCACGTCGTCATAGATCAGCGAAACCGGCTGCGAGGCGAACACGGCGAAGTCGGCGTTGCCGTAGCCACGGATGTAGAAGCGCGGGAAGACACGGCCGGTCGACGATTCGACGTTCAGCGATGGGGTCTTGCCTGCCAGGACGCGGATGTCCTGGCCGCCGGACAGCAGGATGTCCAGCTTTTCAGCCTTGATCGAGGACACGGAAACCGGCACGTCGCGGATATTCTCGGCGCGGCGCTGCGCGGTAACGGTCACTACTTCCATTTGGCCGGCTGGGGCCTGGGCTGCTTCCTGGGCCATGGCAGCCATCTGCATCGTAGCGAGGCTTACCAGCACGTGCATCTTGGACAACTTCATCATGTTCTTTCCTTGTGGGCGGTTTGATGGATGTCCCCTATTCTCCCCACAGGTTGCGGTCTGTCGCCGCAAAATAGCGCGCATTATATACCCACTATAAGATTCAGGCACTATTCCTTGACCGTCAGCGTGCTATTGGAGGCGCCCGCATAGAACACCACCAGCTTGAGCGGACCCTTGCCCACATTGCGCCCGTTGTGCAGCGTATTGACCACTTCCGCCAACGCCTGGCCCGCTTCCAGGTGCTTCTTCGAGCCGTCTTTCAGGCTCACTTCCAGTTCGCCTTCCAGGATGTAGGCAAACGATGCCACGGGATGCAGGTGCCAACCGGTTTCCGCGCCGGGCGCAATTTCGATCAGCATGGCCGTGACTTCGGCCTGCCCGCTCGGGTATGCCAGCGCGGCGCCATTCCAGCTGGTGGGCGACTGCAGCAGCCTGGTCACTTTGACGGAAGCGCTCTGTTCCAGCGCAATGGCGGGCTGGGCAGCGATGATGGCGAGCGCGGCAACGGCAGTGGCGAAATTTTTCATGGATGTCTCCGGTTGGTTTATGCCGCATGATAGACGCAGGTCAAACTCCGATCAAACAGGCCTCCTAGACTGGCTTGATCCCGCAGCAAAGGGGATTTCCGAACTCGCTAGGAGACATCATGAAGAACTTTCCGCAAGAAATGAGTCATGCTTCGGGCGCCGCGCTGGCGCTCGATACTACCCGCCTGCTCGTTGCCCTCAAACAGCCGAAAGAGCGCAGCGCCGTCGAGCAATTCCTGCACAGCGTGGACCTGTTCCTGGAAGACGAGGCGGATGAGGGCATGGTGCCGGGTGAACGCGTCAACCACACCAGGACCCGCTACTTCGTGCAGTCGCGCCGCCCGCTGGACGACGGACGCCTCGCCAGGATCGAGGAAGCCGGCGCCCAGCTCGGGCTCGACTGGATCGGCCCGGTCTATCGCCAGGCCGGCCAGCGCGGGCGCCGCGCCCTGATGGCACCCCTGCCCCACGTGGCCCTGGTCAAGCTGCGCCAGCGCGATGCCGGCTTCAAGCTGCCGGAAGGCCTGGGCGCCAAGGGCGCGGCCGAACCTGTCATCCAGGAGATCGCCGAGAAAACGCGCTACCTGAACGGCCACCACTATCTCCAGATCAGCAACGTCAAGGAAATCAACGCCTACCAGCTGTGCGAACGCCTGCGCCAGATCCCCAACGCGCCGATTTCGGACTTCCAGTTCGAGACCATGCCGCTGCTGACGCCGACGTCGATCGCGCCCAACGACGCCCTGTTCCCGCAGCAATGGGACATGACCCGCATCGAGGCCGGCGGCCCCGGCACCACCGGCTGGGACATCACCACCGGCGCGGCCACCACCGTGGTCTGCGTGCTGGACGAAGGCTGCGACCTGACCCACCCCGACCTGCGCTTTGCCGCCCCCGGCATCAACCTCGGCACCATGAGCGGTGACGGTTCGCCCACCGGCAACCACGGCACCGCCTGCGCCGGCATCGTGGCCGCCACCTACAACAACGGCACCGGCGTGACCGGCGTGGCCGGCGATGCGCGCATCCTGCCGGTCGCCTTCGATGCCTGGACCGACGTCGAAGTGGCAGCCGGCATCAACTACGCTTCCGCCAATGGCGCCAGCATCATCAGCATGAGCTTTGGCTGGAACGGCTGGAGCCCGGCCATCATCGATCCGGCCATCCAGGCCGCCTTCAACAACGACCTGGTGATGTGCGTCGCCACCCACAACTACAACGGCCCGATCACCTACCCCGCCACCAACCCGCTGGTGATCGCCGTCGGCGCCTCGGACGAAATCGACAACCGCAAAACGCCGGCCAGCCCGGATGGCGAAGCCTGGGGCTCCAACTTCGGCCCGCAAATTTCGGTAGTCTCGCCCGGCGTACACATCCCGACCACCGACCGGCAAGGCGCGGCCGGCTACAACGCCACCGACTATGACCTGGTATTCAACGGCACCTCCTCCGCCACGCCGCATGTAGCCGGCCTGGCAGCGCTGATCCGCAGCGTCTATCCAACGCTGGACAATGTGCAGGTGCGCGCCCATATCGAGCGCACCGCGCAGAAAGTAGGCGCCGTGGCATATGCCGACACCGCCGGCAAAGCGAATGGCACATGGAACCAGGAAATGGGCTACGGCCGCATCAACGTCTTCCGGGCCCTCGACGAAGCGGACGTGATGATCAAGGATGCCCCGGCCGACAACGGCGCCGAGCCCTTCACCGGCGGGAATTTCTGGGACTTCTCCGACATCGTGGTGCGCATCAACGACGACAACGTCTTCGTGCCGAGCGACCCGCTGCAGTCGAAGAATGTGGAACGCGGTCAGGCGAATTATATTTACGTGCGCGTCACCAACAAGGGCGCCCGCGATGCCCGCAATGTCTCGGTCAGCACCCGCATCACACCCTTTGTCGGGCTGCAGTTCGTTTACCCGCCCGACTGGACCCAGGTCGACGCGATGCACGTCAGCCCTACCGGCATCACCACCAGCTTTGCCAGCGTGCCGGCCGGCGGCACGGTGATGGCCAAATTCCGCATCGAAGCATCGCAGACCGAAGACCTGTACGGCTGGCAGGAAAACCATCCATGGCACCCTTGCCTGCTGGCCGTCGTCAACTCCGACAACGACTACGCCTTTGCCACGGCGCCGTTGAGCGGGGATCCGATCAGCGCCCGCCGCAACAACCTGGCGCAGCGCAACCTGTCGGTGATCGACGTACTGGCCGGCGCCAGCGCCGCCTTCCCCTTCGTGGCGGGCAGCCGCTACAACCGCGAAGCGCATATGACCCTGGTGATCGACCGCAGCCACCTGCCGGAAACCATGCCGCTCACCCTGTCGCTGGACGAAGATGGCTCGGCCTTCCCCGCCATCGATTTCGACAACCAGTCCGACCCGATGCCCGGCCAGACCCACGGCGATGAAGACATGAAGAAGGATTGCGGCCTGATCTTCCTCCAAGACACCCGCGTCAAGACGCGCTTTGCCTGCTGCTGCGGCATCCTGACGCTGGCGAAAGGCTCGCACTTCGATTGCCTGCCGCATCGCACGCTCGGCAACGTCACGGTGGAAGGCGGCGATGTGGTGCTGCGCCACGGCAAGCGCTATGTCGAGATCCGTCAATCGCTGGTCAAGGTCACTATGGAGAAAGATCCGGCCACCATGCACCCGCTGGCACTGCAGACCAGCATTCCTTCAGCGTCGGCAGCAGGAAGCCAGTACCAGATCAACGTGGCTCAACTCAATGAGCAAGGTATGCCCGTGGGCGGCGCATCCATGGTCTATCACGTCAGCTGACAGCACATGCCCGCAACAGTTACCAAAAAGCATTGTTGCGGGCCCACCAACACGAAAGAGATTGCCTGAACAAGCTTTCGCTTTGACGCAAAAACAACTGTTACTAAATATATAGTTGCCTGTTTGACATTTAATCCTATCAAAAAATCACATCCTCGTGCGATAGTTGCAGCCATATCACAACCTAATAAGTGATAGCCACGACCACTGGTGATCAATAGTAAACCGATAGGGAGAAATGTTTTGACCAAGCAACTCGCACTTAAGCAAGGCGCATTGGCTGTGCTGCTGGCATTCAGCGGCGCGGACTACGCACTGGCGCAACAAGCCGCCAGCACTGCGCCGACCACCGTGTACATCACGGGTTCGAACCTGAAACGTACCGCCAAGGAAAGCACCAACGTGGTGCAAGTCCTGACCGCGCAAGATATCAAAAATACTGGCGCCCAGTCCGTACAGGAACTGATGAAGACCATCCCAGCAATGGGTTCCGACAGCAACTTCGACGTCACCGACGGCGGCTTCTCGCGCGGCGTATCGACCGCTTCCCTGCGCAACCTGAGCTCGACCTCGACCCTGGTGCTGCTGAATGGCCGCCGTGTAGTGATCGGCGCTTATGCTGACCCGAACGATGGCAATTCCTCGCTGTACGACCTGAACAGCATTCCGGTGTCCGCCCTGGAGCGCGTGGAAATCCTGAAAGAAGGTGCTTCCGCCATTTACGGCTCCGATGCAGTTGCCGGCGTTATCAACTTCATTACCAAGACCAATTACCAGGGCGTGGAAATCTCCGCCCGTGCCGGCGCCAATGACGACGGCAAATTTGGCCGCCAGGGCGTCAACCTGGTCGTCGGCAAAGGCGACCTGGCCACCGACGGCTACAACATCTTCGCCACCCTGGACGTAGCTCACCGTGACCGCACCCGTCGCGACGAAGCACGCGACATCGAGTGGGACCTGTACCAGACCCTGAACGGCCGCTACGCCACCCCTTACGGCAGCACCGTATCGGCTTCGCCAGTGTTCTACCGCGAATCGGCACCGGGCTCGAAGAACTTCGCCGTGTCCCAGGCAAACCGCGACGCGCGCCTGCGTATCACCACCAATTGCGACCCTTCGCAGCAGCTGACCGGCAGCCGCGCCATGGGCCTGTCCGCAGCGTCCGTGTTCATCGACCGCAAGTTCTGTAACTACGACCTGCTGTCGACCCTGGAAGCCCAGTCGGCCGGCAAGGACACCAACCTGATGAGCCGCGGCGAATACCGCATCAACGACAAATGGTCCGTGTTCGCCGAAGCAGCCTTCAGCCGCGCCGAGCGTACCTACACCAGTGGTCCACGTACCCTGGGCCAGACCCAGACCACCAACTTCACGTCTTCCGGCGTTGGCGCCCCATACCAGGCCATCCTGGAAATCGGCCATCCGGACAATCCATTCCCGACTGCCCGCGCATCGGTAGGCTATCGTTTTGAAAACCTGCCAGGCGGCACCGAGAACCGCAACGACTACCTGCGCGCCCTGGCCGGCGTACGCGGCAGCGACATCATGGGCTGGGACATCGAATCGGCCTTGCTGTGGAACGAAGCGCGCCGCAAGGACACCACCTTCGGCCAGCTGTACCTGCCAACCCTGCGCAAGCTGAACACCGGCACCACCCTGGCGCAACTGGCAGCCGATCCGACCATCGGCCGCAACGTTACCAACAACAACACTTCGTCCTTCACCCAGATCGACCTGCGCGCTAACCGCGAATTCGGCCCTGAACTGCCAGGCGGCAAAATGGCTGTGGCACTGGGTACCGAGTACCGCAAGGAGAAGATGGACCTGAATCCGGATGCGGAAGTTGCAGCCGGTAACATCCTGGGCCTGGCCAACACCATCCTGCACGGCCAGCGCGACGTCAAATCGGCCTACGTGGAATTCCGCGCGCCGGTGCTGAAGACCGTTGAGCTGAGCGCTGCCGGCCGTATCGACAAGTTCGAGAAGCTGGAAACCAGCCGCGTTCCTCAGTTTGGCGTGAAATGGACCCCGGTCGAGCAGTTCGCCATCCGCGGCGCCTACAGCCGTGGCTTCCGCGCTCCAGCGCTGAACCAGGTTACCCCGGGCGGAGCGCAGTTCTTCCTGCAGAACCTGTACGATCCGAAGCGTTGCGAAACCGACGAGGAAACCCCGAAACCAGGCGCAACCGAGCAGGATTGCAACAAGTCCGCAGCCGGTACCGGTGGCTACAACCCAGAGCTGAAGCCTGAAAAATCGCGCTCCTACACCCTGGGCCTGATCCTGGCGCCACTGTCCAACGTCGGCATCACCGTCGACTACTTCCGCATCCGCAAGGAAGGCGAAGTGATCCTGGGCTCCGCCTTCGAAGCACTGAAGAACGAAGACAAGAATCCGGACAACGTGCTGCGTGACCAGAACCCGGCCAACTGGGTGACCGATGCCAACGGCAAGCCGATTCCAAATACCGGCCCACTGCTGATGGTTAAGGAGCCTTGGCTGAACCAGGGCGCGACCGAAATCAGCGGCATCGACTTCGACGCTACCGTCAGCAACAACCTGGGCGAATGGGGCAGCCTGCTGACCAAGTTTGCCGGTACCTATACGCACTCGTACAAGATCGCCCAGCATGAAGGCGATATCGAGCACAACGTGGTGGGCAAGGATCCTGGCCTGTGGGACTGGAACCTGAGCAACAACACCCGCGTGCCACGTTTCAAAGGCTACCTGTCGACCACCTGGAAATTCGGCGACCACCAGATCAATGCTTCGGCACAGTACGTAGGCCCGATCTCGCTGATGCGCCAATACAATGGCGAGACCAAGTACGACCAGCCGTTCTGCCACTACGGTACCCGCAAGCCTACCGATGCTGAACAGAACCGTGATACCACCGTGCCGCTGTACGAAGCCTACTTCCCGAAATGCCAGATCAACAGCTGGACTACTTTCGGCCTGGGCTACACCTACACCGGTATCAAGAACCTGATTCTGTCGGTGAACATCAAGAACCTGTTCGACGAAAAGGCTCCTTACGTGCCGAACTCTGGTGTGAACACCGCGGGTACCCCGCTGGCTGGTTACTCCGAAGGCCTGCACAGCAACCAGGGTCGCTACTTCAACCTGAACGCTACCTACAAGTTCTAACAGAAGTGGATGCCGCCCTCACAGGGCGGCACCAAGCAAAAAGGCTTTGCGAGCAATCGCAAAGCCTTTTTTATTGCAGCGGGAAACCGGCTCAGGCCAGCGCTTCCTTTGCCGCCTCTTCCGGCGTCAAGCCGTCATAGAACAAGTCCGTGAACCATTCGATCTGTTCTTCGATGTGATCCTGGGCCTGTTCCACCGTGGCGCCGCCCTTGACCAGGAAACCTTCCACCTCGATACACCACTGGATCAATTCCAGGGTTTCCGGATCGAGCTCTTCTTTCTTTTTTGCCATATCATCCTCCCGCGCAAAGCAAAAAGCCCAACCGGCTGGTTGGGCTTTTCAAAATTCTGGCTCCCCGACCTGGACTCGAACCAGGGACCTGCGGATTAACAGTCCGTCGCTCTACCGACTGAGCTATCAGGGAAAAGAGGCAATATTATAACTGCCGTTCCGGCTTTTGCAAAGCCTATTTTAGATCACATGCCAAGGGACTTCAAAAGTTCATCGGCATCGTCCGCGGAGATCGCCTCGGCCGGCGCGGCAGCAGCTGCCTTGGCAGCCTGCTCACGTTCCAGCAGGGCATCCGGGTCTTCGACTTCGGTCTTTTCGAAGTCATGCAATTTAATAAACTCGGTGCGGTCAATTGCCAGCTCGAGGTAGAAAATGTTGTTGCGCTCGGTGAAGAAGGACACGCGGCGCATTTCCGGGCGATCGAGCGGGGTATCCACGCTCAGCGTTACCTGCTTGTTCAGCACCAGCATCTTCGGCTGGTTCTGGGTGATGTTGGTATGCAGTTCGCTGCGCACCTTGCCGGTAAAGTCGCCGACGATCTGGTTCATCAGCTCGCCCATGATGTTCGCCACCTCGTCCGACGTGAAAGAACTGGCCAGTTCCGACTTCGGCATGCCCATGCTGAGCATGTAGCGCTCGTAAATCTCCATTGCCGCTTCGGCCGAGAAATTCAGCACCACCAGGCCGGTAAAGCCGCCGTCAAACAGCACGAAACAACCGATATCAGGCTTCAGGCCGACCTTGGTGATACGTTGCACCATGGCCGAGTAGGTAATCCGGCTTTGGGAGGCCACGTTCAGCACGCGGGTAACCGACGAGCACAGGGTGGTCAGCAGGTCTTCGGTGCCGTACACCACCCGTTCTTCTTTTGTAATCATTCTTCAAATGCTCCGGATTAAATCTAATGGATAACTTGAAGAATAACTGATTCCACCCCAAAAGCAAAAAATTGCCGCCGCATGGTGCGGCGGCGCCTGCTTACTGGGCCAGGTTGGTTCGCGCCCCTGCCGTGGCGATTGCCTTGGCCTTCACGTCAGCCCCTGCGATCGGCGTGTAGGAATAGCCAGTCGGGCCATATGACTGGGTACTGCCCCAGTTGGTGGCGTTGACCGCGCCGCTCGGCGTATCCCAGGTGATGCCGCTGCCCACGTAGTTGTTGCGCAGTTCCCAGTAACCGATCCGGCTGCTGTCGCGCGAAGTGACCGGGTTCTTCACGTTCTCGAAGTAGTTCGCCTCGATCAGCGAAATGCCATCCATGCGCACATTGATGCCGGAGGTTTGCACGTCATTGAAGTAGTTGTTGAAGATGTGCGTCATGCCGAAACGCTGCAGCGGCAGGCGCGACTTGACGTGCTCGAAGCGGTTGTTATGGTAGGTGGTGCGGGCATTCGCATTGGCCGTATCGCTGTCGCTGTAGCCATTCAGGGCGACCTTCTGGTAGTTGTACACGTGGTTGTACGACACCGTGATGTGGTTGGCGCCCTTCTTCATGTCGATGCCGCCATCGAACGACGCATCGCCTGCACCAGGACAGGAAGTCAACGAAGCAAAGATGGTGTTGTGGTCGATCCAGATATTGCTTGGCTGGCCGGAGGACATGCCCTCAATCGAAATGGAATCAGCAGCCTCCCCGCCCTGCAGCAGGCCGATCATCATGTTCTGCACGATGACGTTGTGCGCATTGCCGGCAATGTGGATGCCGAAGTTGGCGCTCGAATCGCTGGCGCCGATGATGGTGATATTGCTCTTGTTCTTGATCTCCAGCGTCTGGGCCGGCTTTTGCCACTGCGCGCACACGTCGGTGATGGTGTTGTAATCGAACTTGCCGGTGTACCTCAGGACCAGGCCGGAATTATCGGTGTAGGCGTTGATCTTCGCCTGGGCATCGGCCAGCGTGGCCACGTTGACCGGCGTCTTGCTGCCGCCGCCCGTCGTGGCGGCGCCATATCCAATCGGCCCGGCAACTGCAGACGTGGCTGCCGCAACTGCGGCCGCCAGGAAGACTACCTTGAGCTGTTTAACTTTCATGCGCTTGTCTCCTTTGCTTTCTGGTTTGAGGAGCGCACAGGATGCATTTATTCCAATAGTGCGTCAATTGGCCTGACCAAAATACAACAATCGGACTTACCGCATTATTTTTGGTCAGGCCAATAATCAAAAGAAAACAAACTTGGCAGTATGCTATCGTTGCAGAATGATAAAAATCCTGATCGCCGTGGTCCTGCTGGCCACCCTGCCCGCCAAGGCCGATAGCGCCGCCGACATCGACCGACTCGCCAGGCGTTATCACGCCCTTGGCCAACTGGATGGGTCGGTACTGGTCGCCGACCATGGCAAAGTGATTTATCACCGGGCGTTTGGCCTGGCCAACCGCGAATGGCAAATCCCGCATACCACGGATACCGCCTTTCGTGTGGCTTCGCTGACCAAGCAATTCACCGCCACCCTGGTCATGCAACTGGCGGAGCAAGGCAAGCTGCGACTGGACGACCTGGTCGGAAAATACGTTCCCGAACTATGCGAGGAGATTGGCAGGCGCGTCACGCTGCATCATTTGCTGAATCACACGTCGGGCATCGTGGACTATGCGAATTTCCCGGGCTTCTGGGCCAACCGTCTTGGAGAAAAAGTCCCCAAAGCCGATTTCCTCGCCATCATGAATCAGCCACTGGAGTTCGAGCCCGGCAGTCAGGGCCACTACAGCAGTTCCAACTACACTTTGCTCGGCTGGGTCATCGAAAGACAGGCCGGCAAGACTTACAGCGAGGCCCTGGACAGCATGATCCTGCGTCCCGCCGGCATGCAGCGCACCGCCTACGACGCGCCTGGCCGCATCATCGCGCGCAAGGCATCCGGTTATGTGCGTGCGCTGGGGGAATACCGTCCTGCCGCCCCGCTCTGGATTCCCAACGTCGGCGCCGGCGGTGGTGTTGCCAGCACCACTGGCGATTTCTTCAAGCTTGATCGCGCCCTAGCCGGCAACACGCTGCTCAAGCCCGAATCAAAACGCCAGATGTTCACCGCCTACATCAAGGACGACGTATGGGGCGATCTCGGTTACGGCTACGGCTGGCTGGTTGGCACCCGCACCATTGCCGGCAAGCCGCGCCTGGTGCACGAGCATGGCGGCAATGCCAATGGATTCCGCACGCTGGTTACGCGCTATCCGGAAGACGGCAAGCTGGTCGTCATCTTCCTCAACGAAGGCAATGGCAACAAGGGGCCGGAGATATACCGCATGCGCCGTGATTTCACCGACGCACTCTATGGTCAGGTTGTTGCGCAACCCAAGCCTTCATTGAATGACTTACTGGCTGCAGAAATTCGCCACGCCGGCGCCGGCGCGGCACTGGCACGCTTCAACGCCTTGCTGGCGCAAAGCGACAGGCCGGAGAATGGCGATGGCCTGAACCGCCTCGCCTATCAATATGCAGAAGCCGGACAAGCGGCGACCGGCATTTCGATCCTCCAGCGCGCAAGCGAGCTTTTCCCGCAAGACGGCAACCTGCATGACTCCATGGGAGAGCTCTTTCTAGCGCTGGGCGACGATGCCAAGGCCATTGCAGCTTATCAGCGCGCACTGGAGCTGGATCCCGGCAATGCAAACGCCGCCGCAATTCTGAAAAAGCTCCAGCCTGAGTAGGAGGTCAGTACTTGGCCTGGCAAGTCCGGTATTTATTGTCCACCACGTAGGAATTGGTGAGCGTCTTCCTGGACTTGTTGACCACCAGGTTGATGAACTCGTCGCCGCAGCGAGGTGCCAGCGGCACAAACTTCTTTTCGTTCGGCGAATAGACGTAGACTAGCGAAACCTCATAGGTCCCCATCCCGTCATCGGCGTGGGAAATGGAGAAGTCCCTGAAGCCGTCGAAATTGTAGTCCTCAATCTTTAGGCGCAACCTCTTCTCGGTTTCTACCGTAATGATTTCAGTCGCCTGCTTACCCTCGCCGGCCAGATTGAGCTCTACCTCCTGGCCTTTCGCTGTCAACAATGCCTGCATGCCCTTCGTCGGAGAAAACTCAATACGGCCCGGATCGGCCTCCTGCGCGCATACATGTGCCGCACCAGTGGTGACAACGATTATCAGCATCGCAGCTATTGTTTTCATCGTTCCCTGCATCCTGCCGCCAAATGCAAAAAGCCCAGCCATGCATGAACTGAACCCCGAAAGTTGGACACCAACTTTCGGGGTTTTTCATTGGCGAAATACACAACTCAATTCAAGCTCGACGTAATCGGTAGATATCTGGTCGGCGATATCGGCTTTGCCTCGCTCGGTCGGCTCTACGACGTCGATTACAGTCAAGTTAAGCGATGGGTGCATCTTTATCAGGTTCATGGCGAAGCAGGCGTGGTCAAGAAGTACTCCAACTTCAGCCCATCGCAAAAGCTGGAGATGCTGCAGTACATGTGGGCGAATCAGCTCTCCTATATCCAAGCTGCGGCCCATTTCAACATTCGTAGCCCTGGCGTGCTCCCGAAGTGGGAGCGCTGCTATCATAGCGGTGGATTAGATGCTCTCGCGCCGCGTCAACTCGGGCTGACCTGCTCCCCTGAAATAGTACGGTGTTAATCTAGAGTCTGCCACATAGTGACCTGCTCCCCAATTTAGTACGGCCCCGAACTGGAGTCTACGGTTAATTGACCCTACCCCAAAATTAGTACCGGCCTTAAGTAGAAATTTCCGGCTTCACGGCTGAGTTCAAGCTGGCCTTTTCCCTGGCCTGTCGGGCGAATTCGGATGGTGTCGCCCACTGCAATGCAGAGTG
>Ga0209257_1003977_pt1 | contig 11958 bp, 10 predicted proteins | sample AraplaCvi_mCL_r2_FD_184277 | JGI IMG/M metagenome (GOLD analysis project Ga0209257, IMG submission 184277) | Arabidopsis root microbial communities from North Carolina, USA - plate scrape MF_Cvi_mCL_r2 (SPAdes) (version 2) | ecosystem: Host-associated > Plants > Roots > Endosphere | place: USA...
GGTCTGCAGCGGCTCGCCGAGCGCGTCGTAGACGATGTAACCGGGCAGGCCGTTGATCCGCGCCGGCCGCACCCGCCAGGCGCGGCTCGCCGGCAGCTTGGCGAACCCGACGAAGGCCTTGGCCACCCGCGCGCCCCCCTCCAGCACGCGCGGCACCGCCGACACCTTGCCGCCGCCATCGGCCAGCAGCACCGCGTCATCGGTCAGCACCTTCGCCAGGCCGTCGACATCGAAGGACTGCAAGGCGCCCATGAAGGCCTGGAACAGACGCTGACGCTCCTCGTCCTCGACCTCGTGGCGGGCGTAGTCCGCCTTGACGTGCTGGCGTGCGCGGCTCGCCAGCTGGCGGCAGGCCGCGGCGCTGCGGCCCAGGCGGCGCGCGATCTCGTCGAAGTCCAGCTCGAACACCTCATGCAGCAGGAAGGCCGCGCGCTCCAGCGGCGACAGCCGTTCCAGCGTCAGCATGAAGGCCACCGACACGTCCTGCGCGAACTCGGCCTGCGCCTCCGGACTCGGCGACCATTCGGACGCCTCGTCGACCAGCGGCTCGGGCAGCCAGACGCCGACGTACTGCTCGCGCCGCATCGCCGCGGACTGCAGCCGGTCCAGGCAGAGGTTGGTCACCAGCCGCGACAGAAAGGCGCCGGCATGCCGCACCGCCGTTTCGTCGACGTCGGCCCAGCGCAGCCAGGCCTCCTGCACGAGGTCCTCGGCCTCGGCGCGCGAGCCCAGCATCCGGTACGCCAGCGCCCGCAGCGCGCGGGCATGCTCGCGATCGAAGCGCAGCGCGCGCGCCGCCGGGGACTGGTCGGCCGCCACCGGCGCGGCCGGGCCGTCATCGGAAGCGGCGGCTGGGGAGTCATTGATGTCGGGCATGGCGCGTCGTCCGGAGTCGTCTTGTTCACAAGACGACGCAGCCTACCCGGTTGTGACACCGGAGCGCTCAGCCGCGGGCGCGTTCCAGCAGCATGGCATCGCCGTAGCTGAAGAAGCGATAGCGCTGGGCGATCGCGTGGCGGTAGAGGGCCATGATGGGCTCGTAGCCGGCGAAGGCCGACACCAGCATCATCAGCGTGCTCTTGGGCAGGTGGAAGTTGGTCACCAGCCGGTCCACGACCTGGAAGTCGAAGCCGGGGGTGATGAAGATGTCGGTCTCGCGGGCGCCGGCTTTCAGTTCGCCGCCGAGCGCGGCCGACTCCAGCGCGCGCAGCGTCGTCGTGCCGACCGCGGTGACCCGGCCGCCCGCGGCGCGGCAGCGCGCGATCGCGTCGACGGTCCCGGGCGTGACCTGGAACCACTCGCTGTGCATCTTGTGCTCGGCCAGCGACTCCACGCGCACCGGCTGGAAGGTGCCCGCGCCCACGTGCAGCGTCACGTGCGCGGTGCCGATGCCGCGCTCGGCCAGGCGGGCCAGCAGCGCCTCGTCGAAATGCAGCGCGGCGGTCGGTGCCGCGACGGCGCCGGGCTCGCGGGCGAACACGGTCTGGTAGCGGCGCACGTCGTCGGCGGAGTCGCCGTGCTCGATGTACGGGGGCAGCGGCACGTGGCCATGCTGCTCGAGCAGCTCGAACGGGTCGCCCGACAGGCGCAGATGGAACAGCCCGTCATCCGGGCCGCAGCGGCCCAGGACCTCGGCGTCGAAGGCGTCGGCGAACCGGACCACCGCGCCCGGCTTCGGACTCTTGCTCGCGCGCATGTGGGCCCAGACCTCGCGGGTGCCGGGCAGCACGCGCTCCACCAGCGCCTCGACGGCGCCGCCGCTGGCCTTGGCGCCGTACAGGCGCGCCTTGATCACCTTGGTGTCGTTGAACACCAGCAGGTCGCCGGGGTGGAGGAGTTCGGGCAGTTCGCGGAACACGCGGTCCACGGGCGGAACGCTCCGGCCGTCGAGCAGCCGCGAGGCGCTGCGTTCGGCGGCGGGATGCTGGGCGATGAGGTCGGGGGGCAGAGCGAAATCGAAATCGCTCACCGAGAAGGTGCGGGACATGGGCGCGATTTTCCCACTACTGCCAGCGCGCCCCCTGCTGCAGCAGCATCGCCAGCCGGCCGCTGCCCTGCAACTCGCCGATGCCGCGCGTGAACGCGGCGGCCAAGCGCTCGCCCTCGGGCCGGCCCTTGGAGAACACCGTGTAGAGCGGCAGTTCCATCACCGCCGGCTCGAGCCACACCAGCTTGCCCGCCGCCTCGCGCAGCTGCGTCTCCAGCAGATGGGCGCCGACGCCCTTGTCGATCAGCGCGAGGTCCACGCGGCCGGCGAGCAGCTTGCGCAGATTGGCGAGGTCGTCCACGGCGCCTTCGGTGGACAGGTTGGCGGCCTCGAAGCGAGGCGGATTCGCGTAGCCATGGACCACGCCGATGCGCAGGTCGCGCAGCGCGGCCAGGTCGTCAACGCGGCGGCGGCGGTCCGCCCGCGCCATGAAGCCGACCTGGTTCAGGATGCCCAGCGGCTGCGGAAAGCGCATCGTGCGCTCCCGCTCCTCGGAGCGCCACGCGCCGATCACGCCGTCATGCTCGCCGCGCTGGAACTCGAGCAACGCCCGCGCCCAGGGACGGAAGGACAGCGCCATCGCGCGCCCGGCCTGCGCGAGCGCGGAGCGCGTGACCTCGCAGGCGATGCCGCCGCCGGGCAGTTGGCTGCCGGTGTAGGGCGGGAACTCGGTGGCGACCATCCGCAGCGGCGCGTCGGCGGCGCGCGTCGGCAGCGCCGCCATCGCCGGAAGGGCGGCGGTAGCGAGCCAGACGAGGCTGTCACGGCGGGTGGTCATGGCGCAGAGGCGGCTTGGCGAAGAGGTGGGAGGGCGCGTCCAGAAGAACTTCGGCGCAGCCTAGCAGCCAGCGAGGCCATCCGGCGCCCGCCCGACCCGGGGGCCGTGACGGAAACACCGCGGCGCAGCGGCATTCGGTCACGCCCGCTCATGAAAAAACCGGCCGGGGTCTCGCGACCCGGGCCGGCCTGCCGAAGCGGCGCGCTTACTGGCCGCCGGTGCCGGTGGCCAGCAAGGTGCCGTTGCTGCCGGCGACCCAGCCGGTGCGGGCATCGACGAACAGCACCTGCGTCAGCGCGTTCTGCGTGCCGGCGAACTGCTTCTTCCAACTCACGCCGCCGTCGGTGGTCGCCAGCACCGTGCCGTTGTCACCGACCGCCCAGCCCTGCTGCGCGGTCAGGAAGCGGACGGCCCGCAAGCCGATCGTGGGCAGCGATACCGAAGCCTGCTGGGTCCAGGTCGTGCCCCCGTCCTTGGAGGACATCAGCGTGCCGCCATCGCCGACCACCCAGAAGGTGTCCGCGTCGCTGAGGGTCAACTGCTGCAGCGCGGCGCCAGTTCCCGAGAAGCGGCCGCTGATCGTCTTGCCGCCGTCCGCCGTCACGGCCACCGCGCCGCCCTGGCCGGCCAGCACGCCCTTGAGCGCGCTGCTGAACTTCAGACCGATGTAGGTGCCGTTCAGCACGGACTGCTGGGTCCAGCTCTTGCCGCCGTCGGTCGACGACAACAGGACCTGGCGCGCGCCCTGCGCGTCGTAGGCCAGCGCGAAGCCGTTGGCCGCGTCGGCGAAGTGGAACGCGACGATGGCCAGCGATCCCGGCTGCAGCGGCGTGACCCAGCTCGCGCCGGCGTCGTCGGTCAGATAGATGCGCCCATCCGCCGCCTGCAGCCATCCCTTCTTCGCATCCAGGAACTGGAAGCGCGGCCGGCCTCCGTAGTAGCTGCTGGTCAGTCCCGCCAGCTTCACCGTCCAGTCCAGGCCGCCATTGCCGGTCTCCAGCAGGTCGCCCGCCGCGGAGAGGGCCAGTCCACGCTTGGCGTCGAAGAACCAGAAGGCCTGCAGCGTCTTGGCGGCCGCGTCGGCCGCCGGCCCCGCCACGCGCTTCCACGACTGCATCGCGTCGGTGCTGATCCGCGTCACGCCGTCCCAGTCCGTCGCCAGCCAGGTCTGCGCGTCGATGCGCACAGGCCGCTGGCCGTTGGCGGCGCCAGGCCGCCAGGTCGCGCCGGCATCCAGGCTCATCTCCGTCATGGAGACCCAGGACGTGCTGTAGTACTGGCGCGCCCAGACGCCCGGCGCCGGCGACGAATAGCTCAGGTAGCTCCCCGGCTGCAGCGCCGCCGGAGGCGGCGTGACCACCCAGGTGCGGCCGCCATCCGTGCTGCGATACAAGGCGTTGCCCACCGCCGCGGCGCCGACCGCGGCATCCACGAACTGGGTCACGGCCTGGCCGGTGCCCGGCAAGCCTTGCGGCGTGATGGTCTGCCATGTGGCTCCGCCGTCCTCGGTGCGGCGGATCCAGTTCGTGGAGGTCCAGATGCCGGACACGTAGCCGGAGGTCGAACCCGCGACGATCACCGTGTTGCCGAAGACCTGGCGACCGCGTCGACGGCGCTGGACAGCAGCGGCTATGGCAGCAGTTATGGCAGCAGCTTCCCCTCCCGATTTGTTGAAATGTGTCTTCTTGTGAAGCGCGCGGATTCTGCCCCAGCTTCACGCGATCTGAACGCCGTCACCACTCGCCCGAACGAGGGGAGCGCGCGAGGCAGAATCCCGCCCATGTCCGAGGCCAGCACCGTTCCATCGCCCCCGCCATCCCCCGCCAGACGGGCCGGCGCGGACGGCGAGACGCCCGCCGCCAAGTCCGCCCCGCAGAAGGCGATGGAGAAGATGGGGCTCACGCGCGACATCGACCTCGCGCTGCATCTGCCGCTGCGCTATGAGGACGAGACCACGCTGACCCCGTTGGACCGCGCCCGCGACGGCGACACGCTGCAGTGCGAGGGCGAGGTGATCGAGAGCCGCATCGAGATGCGCGGCCGCCGCCAGCTGCTGGTCAAGCTGCGCGACGACGAGGGCGCCTTGCTCACGCTGCGCTTCCTGCACTTCTATCCGGCGCATCAGAAGACGCTCGCCGTCGGCGCGCGCGTGCGGGTGCGCGGCGAGATCCGCGTCGGTTTCTTCGGCCGCGAGATGGTCCATCCGAACTTCCGCAAGGTCGACGCGGACACGCCGCTGGCAACCTCGCTGACGCCGGTCTATCCGACCAGCGCGCAATTGCCGCAGGCCTACCTGCGCAAGGCCGTGGCCTCGGCGCTGCGGCGCGCGCCGCTGGACGAGGTGCTGCCGCTCGCTGTCGTGCCCAAAGGGCTGCCGTCGCTGCGCGATGCGCTGAACTTCCTGCACCATCCACCGCCGTCGGCCGGCTTGTCGACGCTCGAGGACCACACGCATCCCGCCTGGCAGCGCCTCAAGTTCGAGGAGCTGCTCGCGCAGCAGCTCAGCCAGCAGCGCGCGCAGCGCGAGCGCGCCCACCTGCGCGCGCCGCCGCTGCGCGGCTCGCCCGGCGGGCTCGGTGAACGGCTGCTCGGCGCCCTGCCCTTCGCGCTGACCGGCGCCCAGCGGCGCGTCGGCGAGGAGATCGCCGCCGACCTCGCCCGCCCGCAGCCGATGCACCGGCTGCTGCAGGGCGACGTCGGCTCCGGCAAGACCGTGGTCGCGGCGCTGGCCGCGGCGATCGCGATCGATGCCGGCTGGCAGTGCGCCCTGATGGCGCCGACCGAGATCCTGGCCGAGCAGCATTTCCGCAAGTTGATCGGCTGGCTGGAGCCGCTCGGGATCCGCGTCGCGTGGATCACCGGCAGCGTCAAGGGCAAGGCCAGGCAGAAGATGCTCGACGCGGCCGCGTCCGGGGAGGCGACGCTGATCGTCGGCACGCATGCAGTGATCGAGGACAAGGTGCGCTTCCACCGGCTGGGCCTGGCGATCATCGACGAGCAGCATCGCTTCGGCGTCGCCCAGCGTCTGGCGCTGCGCAAGAAGCTGGCCGACGAGGCGGCCGGCGCGGCCGGTCCCGGAGCGGCGCCGCTCGAGCCGCATCTGCTGATGATGAGCGCCACGCCCATCCCGCGCACGCTCGCGATGACCTACTTCGCCGACCTGGACGTCTCGACGATCGACGAGTTGCCGCCCGGCCGCAGTCCCATCGTGACGCGCGTGTTCGCGGACAGCCGGCGCGACGACGTGATCGAGAAGATCGCCGCCGCCGTCGAGGACGGCCGGCAGGTCTACTGGGTCTGTCCGCTGATCGAAGAGTCCGAGGCGCTCGACCTCAAGAACGCCACCGAGACCCATGCCGAGCTGAGCGCGGCCCTGCCCGGCCGGATGGTCGGCCTGCTCCATGGGCGCATGCCGCCGGCGGAGAAGGCGGCGGTGATGTCGCTGTTCAGCGGCGGACAGATGCATGTGCTGGTCGCGACGACCGTCATCGAGGTCGGCGTCGACGTGCCCAACGCCAGCGTGATGGTGATCGAGCACGCGGAGCGCTTCGGCCTGTCGCAGCTGCACCAGCTGCGCGGGCGGGTCGGGCGCGGGTCGGTGGCCAGCGTCTGCGTGCTGATCTACACCGGGCCGCTGTCCGACACCGGCAAATCGCGCCTGCGCGCGATGGCCGAGACCACCGATGGCTTCGAGATCGCGCGGCGCGACCTCGACATCCGCGGGCCCGGCGAATTCATGGGCGCACGCCAGAGCGGCGCTCAATTGCTGCGCTTTGCCGATCTGCAGGAAGACGCGCCGCTGCTGAGCGCGGCGCGCGCACTGGCGCCGGTGCTGCTCGACGAGCAGCCGCGCGCGGCGCAGCGGCAGGTCGAGCGCTGGCTCGGCCACAAGACCGAGTACCTCAAGGCCTAGGCTTAGGCCTCATGGCCTCATAGGCTCGTGGCCTCCCGGCCTGCGGGCCGCGTTCACTTCAGCACGACCGCCCAGTACAGCAGCACTTCGGTGCGCGGCGTTTCGATGCCCATCCACTGCTGGGTCGGTTCGGCATTGATCTTGTCGATCGTGGCCTGGCCCGAGATCACGCGGCCGAAGACGGCATAGCCCGCGCTGGTCGCGGTCTTGTCCAGCGCGGCGCTGTTGTCGGCCGAGTTGAAATAGAACTCGCTGGTGGCCGAATCCGGCACCGTGGTCCGCGCCATCGCGATCGTGTACTTCGTGTTGGACAGGCCGGCAATGCCCGCCTCCAGCTTGATCGGCGCCATCTGGCCGGCCGTCTTCTGCTGCAGGCCGGTGGTCCAGCCGCCGCCCTGCACGACGAAGCCCGGCACCACGCGGTGGAAGATCGTGTTGTCGTAGTACTTGGCGTTGACGTACTTCACGAAGTTGTCGACGGTGATCGGCGCGCGGCCGTCGAGCTCCACGACGATTTCGCCATCGCTGGTCAGCATGCAGACGGTACGCAGCGCGCTGGCGTTCGACGCCGCGACGCCGGCGGCGCTGCAGGTGGTCACCGGCGCGGTGGTCACGGGGTTCGCCTTGGGCGGCTGTGCCGCCTCGTCATCGTTGCCGCCGCCGCAGGCGGCCAGCGCGAGCGCGCCGCCCATCGCGGCGGTCAGCGCCATCAGGCGGCGCTTGGACAGGGACGGAGACAGGAAAGTGGTCGACTTCATGGGCTCATTGGGAGCTTGTGGCTCCGTCAGCTGGCAAAGAAGCGCGAAGTATCGTGGTCGGCCCGACACGAAAGGTGGAGGCGGTGCGCGCGGCGCACGACAGGAGACGGGGCTTTCCCTAACGCCGCCTTCACAGGGTGCCGTATGTCACCCAGGCTCGATGAACACGGGCCAAACGGCCGCAGGATGAGCGGGGAACGGCTCGCGTACCGGCGTGGACGAGCCCCCCGCGTTCGCAGGCTGGGGCGGTTCAGAACTCGAGGTTGTCGATCAGACGGGTCTGGCCGATGCGGGCCGCGGCCAGCGCCACCAGCGGCTCGCCCTCACGCGCCGGGCCGAGGTCATGGCGGCGGCGCAGCGTCAGGTAGTCCGGCGCCCAGCCGGCATCGCGCAGCGCCTGCATCGCGCCCGCCTCGATGCGGTCCAGGTCGCGCTCGCCCGATTGCCAGCGCGCGATCGCGGCCCTCAGCGTGCGCGACAGCAGCAGCGCGTCCTGCTTCTGCTGCTCGCTCAGGTAGCCGTTGCGTGAGGACAGCGCCAGGCCATCGGCGTTGCGCTCGGTCTCGCCCGCCAGGATGCGGATCGGCATCGCGAGCTGATCGACCATGCGGCGGATCACCATCAGTTGCTGGTAGTCCTTTTTGCCGAAGACGGCCACGTCGGGCTGGACGATCTGGAACAGCTTCGCCACCACCGTGCAGACGCCGATGAAGAAGCCCGGCCGGAAGTGGCCTTCGAGGATGTCGGCCAGTTCCGCCGGCGGGTGCACCTTGTAGCCTTGCGGCTCGGGGTACATCTCGCGCTCGTCGGGAGCGAAGACGAGATCGCAGCTGGCGCCCTCGAGCAGTTCGGCGTCGCGGGCGAGCGTGCGCGGGTAGCGGTCGAAGTCCTCGTGCGGCGCGAACTGCAGCCGATTCACAAAGATGCTGGCGACCACCAGGCCGTCCGCGCCGACCGCCGCGCGGGCCTGGCGCACCAGCGCGAGGTGGCCGTCGTGCAGGTTGCCCATCGTGGGCACGAAGGCGACCGGGCGGCCGCCCGCGAGCGCGGCGCGCAGGCCGGCGATGTCGTGGTGGATCTTCATGATCAGTAGCTGTGCTCGGGCGCCGGGAAGGCGCCGGACTTGACGTCGGCGACATAGCGCGAGAAGGCCTCGCCGATCGAGGCCGATCCCTGCATGAAGTCGCGCACGAAACGCGGCTTGCGGCCCGCGCCGACGCCCAGCATGTCGTGCATCACCAGCACCTGGCCGGAGCACTCGGCGCCGGCGCCGATGCCGATCACCGGCACGCCCAGCGTGCGAGTCAGTTCGCCGGCCAGCGCGGCCGGCACCATTTCCAGCAGCAGCATCTGGGCGCCCGCGTCGACGAGCTCGCGCGCATGGGTCTTGATCTGCGCGGCGCTCTCGGCGTCGCGGCCCTGGACCTTGTAGCCGCTCAGCGCGGTGACGGTCTGCGGCGTCAGGCCCAGATGGGCGCAGACGGGGATGCCGCGCTCGGTGAGGAAGCGGACCGTCTCGGCCGTCCAGCCGCCGCCCTCGAGCTTGATCATGTGCGCGCCGGCCTGCGCCAGCTGCATCGCGCTGCGCCAGGCGGCCTGCGGCGACTCGTGGTAGGTGCCGAAGGGCAGGTCCGCGATGATCCAGGCCAGCCGGCGGGCGCGCGCCACGCAGGCCGTGTGATAGACCATCGCCTCCAGCGTCACCGGCACCGTCGTCTGCAGGCCCTGCACGACATTGCCCAGCGAGTCGCCGATCAGGATCGAGTCGACACCCGCGTCCTCCATCGCATGCGCGAAGGTGGCGTCATAGGCGGTCAGCATGGCGATCTTCTCGCCGCCGGCGTGCATGTCGAGCAGGCGCTGCAGGGTGACGGGCTTGCGGTCGGGGGGCGTGCCCTGCGGGCGCGGGGCGGCGTAGGGGGAGGTCGGTTCGGTCATGCGTATCCCCTGGAAGAAGGTCCGGGGAGGTCCCTGGGGTGGGGCGGCAGTGTACCGGGACGGTGCGCGGGAGGCGCTTTCTGAGGACAATGCCGCTCCCATGACCCTGACCGAATTGCGCTACATCGTCGCCGTCGCCCGCGAGCGCCACTTTGGCCGTGCCGCGGAGGCCTGCTTCGTGTCGCAGCCGACGCTGTCGGTGGCCATCAAGAAGCTCGAGGAGGAACTCGACGTCAAGATCTTCGAGCGCGGCGCCAGCGAGGTGACGATGACGCCGCTGGGCGAGGACATCGTGCGCCAGGCGCAGTCGGTCATCGAGCAGGCCAGCGCGATCAAGGACATCGCCAAGCGCGGCAAGGACCCGCTGGACGGGCCGCTGCGGCTGGGGATCATCTACACGATCGGGCCCTACCTGCTGCCGGAGCTGGTCAAGCACTGCATCGACCTCTATCCGCGCATGCCGCTGATGCTGCAGGAGAACTTCACGCAGAAGCTGCTGGACATGCTGCGCACCGGCGAGCTGGACTGCGCGATCATGGCCGAGCCCTTCCCGGACGCGGGCCTGGCGCAGGCGCCGCTGTACGACGAGGCCTTCGTGGTGGCGGTGCCGGCCTCGCATCCGCTGGCGAAGAAGACGCGCATCAGCGCCGAGGAGCTCAAGGCCGAGACCATGCTGCTGCTGGGCAATGGCCACTGCTTCCGGGATCACGTGCTGGAGGTATGCCCGGAGTTCGCGCGCTTTTCGACCGACGCGGAGGGCATCCGCAAGAGCTTCGAAGGCAGTTCGCTGGAGACGATCAAGCACATGGTGGCGTCCGGGATGGGCGTCACGGTGGTGCCGGCGCTGAGCGTGCCGGACCAGGTGCCGCCGCACCTGCGCTACATCCCGTTCGAGGAGCCGGTGCCGACGCGGCGGGTGGTGCTCGCCTGGCGCCGCACCTTCACCCGCTACGAGGCGGTCGCGGCACTGCGCAACGCGGTCTACGCCTGCGACCTCAGCGGGGTGACGCTGCTGTCTTGAGGGGGACTACCAGTGCACCGGCTTGCGGATCGGCTTCTTGCGCGTGGGGACGACTGGAGAAAGCTGTGCCGAGGCCAGCAACTCGTCGCTGAGTGATGTCAGCGACCAATGCGCCTGCGCGGCCAATGAGTTGCAGGGCCGGCGATGGCTGGATGCTCCCGTGATGGCCGGGCGAATCGGCATCACGACTCCGATCACGACTTCAGGAAAGTCCTCGCGTATGGCCTCGAGCGCCGGTTCGAAATCGCTGTCATTCGTCACGACGACGATGCGGTCGTAGAGTCCCCGGCAGACATCCCGGTACATCCGTACGGCCATGTTGACGTCCGTCTTCTTTTCCTCCACTCGCCAGACCCGCACCCGACGGTGGCGATCAAACGGCTGCCCCGGCACATATTCCGGAACCAGCGACCCCGATGGGTCACAGGTATGCGTTCCGAACACCGCTTCGAATCGCAAGCCGTGGCGCGTACCGAGCGCCCGCAGGTAGCTGGTCTGAGCCTCGACGGAAGCAGCGCCATGTCCCGAGAAGCGGGCGAGTGCATAGGCCGTGAACAGATGCAGTTTGAGCAGCTCTTCGTTCTGGTCGCGCGCGGCGAGCAGCGTTTCAATCAAATCCACCAGGTCCAACCACTTGTATGGGCTCCCTCGCAACCGTCCGTAATAGAGGTTGTAGCCGTCGACATAGGCGCCGACACGCACTGGCGTCTTGATGCTGGTCAAGAGATTTCGAGCCCATAAAAGTGAAAAAGCCACCCCGAATGGAGCGGCTTTCTCGTCCCGGGCAGGTTGGCGAACCAAATCGCGCCCGCAAGGGAGTAGTGGTGCAGCGAGTGTCGCCTTCCGGCAGTAGCGAAGTCAATCTCAACGTCCGGCGCCAGTTGTATTTCCCAATCGCATCGCTTAGGCTATTCAAATGGCCACGCCCATAGCTAACCACTAAAGTTGCTTCACGCGCCGCAGCTCCTCCTTTCGGGAGATCCCGCCGGCGGCCTGAACACCTACAAAGCGAAGCGAGCAAGACATGACCCTCCGATCCGGACAACGCGCCCTGGGCGGCCTGCTGGTCGCCGCCGGCGCCGCGCTGAACGTGCAGACGCTGATCGACTGGATGACGCACAGCGTCGTCTGACACCCGTCAAGACGCGCTCGCCGTGCGCCCCGCCGTCACGATGCCGATCCCCTCGATCGGTTAGTCTCCGTGGCGTCTTTCGACTTTCATTCCCCCGTAAGGAGTCCCTCGATGGCCAAGAAGAGCCTCTCTCCCGCCAAGGCTGCCTCCGCCAAGGGCGTGCCCTCCCTGCAGATCGGCATCAGCGACAAGGATCGCGCCGCCATCGCGCAAGGCCTGTCCAAGCTGCTCGCCGACACCTACACCCTCTACCTCACCACCCACAACTTCCACTGGAACGTGACGGGCCCGATGTTCAACTCGCTGCACGCGATGTTCATGGGCCAGTACACCGAGCTGTGGAACGCCGTCGATCCCATCGCGGAGCGCATCCGCTCGCTGGGCCACAAGGCGCCGGGCTCCTATGCGCAGTTCGCGCAGCTGAGCTCGCT
>Ga0209257_1003978_pt1 | contig 11954 bp, 12 predicted proteins | sample AraplaCvi_mCL_r2_FD_184277 | JGI IMG/M metagenome (GOLD analysis project Ga0209257, IMG submission 184277) | Arabidopsis root microbial communities from North Carolina, USA - plate scrape MF_Cvi_mCL_r2 (SPAdes) (version 2) | ecosystem: Host-associated > Plants > Roots > Endosphere | place: USA...
TTGGTCATCGTCAGCATGCCGTTGTCGACGAACTTCACCAGGCGCCAGGCCCGCGTCACCGACAGCAGCTGCTCCAGGTTCTGCGCCGCGGTCTGCTCCTGATACAGCTGATAGGCCTTGATGACGACATCGATCTCGTCCATCTCGGCCACCTTGTTCAGGTACTCGTGGATGTTCAGGAACAGGCTGGCGTGGATGTTGGGCTGCCAGGTCATGAACCAGTCCGTCGAGAACGGCAACTGGCCCTTGCTGGGCGACTTGCCCGAGACCTCCTTGTACAGGCGCAGCAGACGCTCGTAGCTCAGGTCGGTCTCCGATTCCAGCACTTGCAGGCGCGCGCCCAGCTTGATCAGCGTCACGGCGCGTTCGATCTGCTTGGCTTCGGTCAGGATGGACTTGGTGCGCATGGGTGGCTCCGGGGAAATCGGGTTGTCTCGAGCGGCAATCGCTTTGCCCGGGCTTTGCCTGGGCCGTCCGGATCAGGCGGCTTCCCGGTGGCGGCCGGCCATCAGGATGGAGGCGTGCAGGCGGGACACGCTGTCGTTGGCGGCCGGCTTGCCGTGCGAGGTCAGCAGGCCCCACACCAGGTCGTCGTCCATGCGGAAGCGGCACAGCAGCGTGTTGCCGGAGGCCATCTTCATCATCTGCGCCGGGCTCAGCGTGTTGAGCAGCGTCGCGGTCTCTTCCGAGATGCCCAGGCGATACAGCGCCTGTTCGCGGTCGGCGCGGATCAGGCTCTGCGCCAGCATCAGGTACGACAGGTTGGCTTCACGGATCTCGGCAAGGATCTGGTCGCTGTTCATCTCTGGGCTCCTGGGCGGTTGCGTTGCTGCGATGGAATGAATTCTGAAGAAACACCCATTTCCGCGACATCAGGTTGCTGCCAGATACAGGCTAGGGAGCGGGACGACGGCCTTGTCGGACGGATTCCTACACGCTGACAGGCCTCCAAAGCGAAACCGCCGCGCGAGGCCCGGAAGTACCGGGCTCGGCGGCGGTTTTTCAGGGAGACAGCCTGTCAGGCCGTCTCGCGGGGGGCGCGATGCCGCGCGCTCAGGCGGCGCGCAGGCGTAGCAATTCCGTGTCGACGATCGGCAGCAGTTCCGGCGAATCGCGGCGCAGCATCTCCAGGGCCTCGCCCTCGCCGAGGATGGTGAGCACCTCGATGGCGGCCTTGATCTCGCCCAGGCCCGACAGCGCGAAGCCCAGCGTGTACAGCGACGGCGCATGCTGCGGCGACAGCTCGACGGCGCGGTGCGCGTACAGCGCGGCCTCGCCCAGCTGGCCCGAGGCCAGCAGCAGCGCGCCGACGTCGGACAGCAGATCCACGCTCATCGGCGCCATCTCCAGCGCATTGCACAGCAGCGCCACGCCGTCGCCGATGCGGCCCTGCGAGGCCTGCGCGTAGGCCGCATTGCGGGCCTGCGCCAGCAGCAGCCGGGCCTCGCTCGAGCCGGGGCGGACGCGGCCGGCGTGAACTTGTTGCTCGATCGAGGCATCGATCATCGACACGGCGGACCGTGCCTCGGTTTGCGTTTGCAGTGGCATAGACCTCTCCATGGTCGTTGATCGAGTCCGGCGCCACATCGGCGCCGGCACCCGTTGGGGGTGGCGGTGGCGTCGGCCGCCCCTTGTCGGCCGCGCCGAGAGGCACTTTAGGGGGGCACCCCCGTGACCGAGCGCACGAAAAGCGCCCGCTTTCCCCCTCAATCCCGGCGCCTGCACGCCGTTATCACTCTCATGTCCGTCGCCAGACCGACACCCGGCCACAAACCGGGCGGACGTCAAACGACAAACAACGCGTTGCAGGACCTGCTTATCTTCGGATCACTTGTCTTGACAAATTGCCCTCAAGTTCTATGGAACGCGTGCCGACAACCAACTCAACGGGGCTGCTGAACGCAGCGACAGACCAGCAAGGACAGGCAGTCCAAGCGGCCGTCGACGCAGCAGTGGCACGTGGTCCGGTTAGAAGGCCAGGCGGTCTTGCTCTGAACAAGAGGGTGAGAGCAACGGTTGACTAGCGTCGGACTGGGACCGATCCGGGAAATGGCCCGGCAGGTCCAGCAGGAGCATCCGAGATCCTCGGCCGGTTCGCCTCACGGCGCGTCGGAGGATCGGAGGACTCAGGCGCTCATGTGTGGTTCGGCGCTTTTGCCGGTATTTACGTCTAGCTGTTAGGAGCAAATCATGGCCCAAGTCATCAACACCAACCTGCTGTCGCTCAACGCCCAGCGCAACACCTCCACCAGCCAGTCGTCGCTGGCCATCTCGATGCAGCGCCTGTCCTCGGGCCTGCGTGTCAACTCCGCCAAGGACGACGCCGCCGGCCTGGCGATCGCCGACCGCATGAACGCGCAGGTGCGCGGCATGAACGTCGCCCAGCGCAACGCCAACGACGGCATCTCGCTGGCGCAGACCGCTGAAGGCGCGCTGTCCAAGGTGGGCGATTCGCTGCAGCGCATGCGTGAACTGGCGGTCCAGGCCCGCAACGCCACCAACACGACCTCCGACCTGGACTCGATCGGCCAGGAATACAGCCAGCTGGGCTCTGAAATCCAGCGCGTGCTGGGCGGCACGACCTTCAACGGCCGCGCCATCCTGGCCGGCGACTCGGGCACGCAGACCTTCCAGATCGGCGCCAACACGACGAGCAACGACTCGGTCGACGTGGTCACCACCAACATGACCACGGACAGCACGATCACCGGCGTGACGGGCGGCGCGATCACCAACGCGTCGACGACCACCGACCTGGCCACCGTGATCGACAACATCGACGCGGCGATCAAGACGGTGTCGGGTGAGCGTTCGAAGCTGGGCGCCTCGCAGAACCGCTTCGACGCGATCGTGTCGAACCTGCAGATCTCGGTGGAGAACCAGACCGCCGCCCGCAGCCGGATCATGGACGCGGACTTCGCCTCGGAAACCGCCAACCTGAGCCGCGCGCAGATCCTGCAGCAGGCCGGCAACGCGATGATCGCGCAGGCCAACCAGCAGCCGCAGCAAGTGCTGGCCCTGCTGCGCTGATCACAAGAGCAGCACCCGCAGTGAAGGGGGCCTCGGCCCCCTTCTCTTTCCTCGCCACCTCCCGCTTCGCCGGGGGATGGCGAGGAAAGAGTTTACGGCCGGCAAGGCCCGTTACAGGCTTTCTTTCGAAGAAGGCCTCAAGTCCATTCCTGGCGGCCCGATAACTGCATCAACGGGTCCGCAATTCAACGCAAGGGCCACGTGGTCCGGCTCAGTCGGACGTCAATCAACCGTCCGGCTAGACCGACAAGGTCTTTGAATCTCTAAAGGAATGGATCATGGCTCAGATCATCAACACCAACCTGCAATCGCTCAACGCCCAGCGCAACCTGTCGTCCTCGCAGTCCTCGCTGTCGGTCTCGATGCAGCGCCTGTCCTCGGGCCTGCGCGTGAACTCCGCCAAGGATGACGCCGCCGGCCTGGCCATCGCCGACCGCATGAACGCGCAGGTCCGCGGCATGAACGTCGCGGTGCGCAACGCCAACGACGGCATCTCGCTGGCGCAGACCGCGGAAGGCGCGCTGTCCAAGGTGGGCGACTCGCTGCAGCGCATGCGTGAACTGGCGGTGCAGGCCCGCAACGCGACCAACACCACCTCCGACCTGGATTCGATCGGCAAGGAATACGCCCAGCTGGGCCAGGAAATCGGCCGGGTGATCGGCGGCACGACCTTCAACGGCAAGGCCATCCTGGGCAACGACGCCGGCACGTCAACGGCAAGGCCATCCTGGGCAACGACGCCGGCACGCAGACCTTCCAGATCGGCGCCAACACGACGGCCAACGACTCGGTGGACGTGGTCACCAACAACATGACCAACGACGCCACGATCACCGCCGTCACCAGCGGCGTGATCGACAACTCGTCGACGCCCGACACGCTCAAGACGGTCATCGACAACATCGATGCCGCCATCACGACGGTCTCCGGCCAGCGCGCGATCCTGGGCGCCTCGCAGAACCGCTTCGACGCGATCATCTCCAACCTGCAGGTCTCGGTGGAGAACCAGACTGCCGCCCGCAGCCGCATCATGGATGCCGACTTCGCCGCGGAAACTGCCAACCTGAGCCGCTCGCAGATCCTGCAGCAGGCCGGCAACACGATGGTGGCCCAGGCCAACCAGCTGCCGCAGCAGGTCCTGTCGCTGCTGCGCAGCTGAGCAGCCAGCAGATCGCTCCGGCGCCGCCCTCCTTCCAGAGGACGCGCCCTTCGGTTGACTCCTCAAGCACGGCCCTCGCGGCCGGCCTCCAAAGGCTCCGCATCGACCTCCGGGTTCGATGCGGGGCCTTTTTTTCTGGTTCGGGATTGGCCGGTTTTCCGCCCCTTAATCGGCCCTTCGGCGTTGGCACTCGTTTCGCACAATGGCAACCATCGAGCTTGAAATCCCGCTCGACCACCGGTCCAACCGGCAGATCCGAACAATGACTGCGATGGCGCAGCGAGGATCGGCAGGCGAGGTCGGGAACGACCAACCCAACCGGGATCGCAGCCAGGACAGGATCTCCGCAGGAGTGCATCAATGCCACAGACCATCAACACCAACATTGCCTCGCTCAACGCGCAACGCAATCTGAATTCGTCGCAGTCGTCGCTGGCCACCTCGATGCAGCGTCTGTCCTCGGGCCTGCGGGTGAACTCCGCCAAGGACGACGCCGCGGGTCTGGCCATCGCCGAACGCATGAACGCCCAGGCGCGTGGCATGTCGGTGGCGATGCGCAACGCCAACGACGGCATCTCGCTGGCGCAGACCGCGGAAGGCGCGCTGGGCAAGGTCGCCGACTCGCTGCAGCGGATGCGCGAGCTGGCCATCCAGGCCCGCAACGCCACCAACGCGGACAGCGACAAGGATTCGCTGGACAAGGAATTCGGCGAGCTGGCCAAGGAAATCCAGCGCGTCACCGGCGGCACGACCTTCAACGGCAAGTACATCCTGGGTCAGGACGCGGGCACGCCGCAGACCTTCCAGGTCGGGCCGAACACCACGTCCAATGACGAGATCACCGTCACGACGCCCAACATGTCGTCCGACGACGCGATCACCAAGGTGTCGGGTTCCGACACCGGCGGCACCGGCCGCTCGGTGATCGACCACACGGCCGACGCCGGCGCGATCGCCACGGTGGTGGCCAACATCGACGCGGCGCTGGACCAGGTCAACAGCCAGCGGGCGACGCTGGGCGCGACGCAGAACCGCTTCGACGCCGTGATCTCCAACCTGCAGGTGGCCTACGAGAACCAGACCGCCGCCCGCAGCCGGATCATGGATGCGGACTTCGCGGTGGAAACCTCCAACCTGAGCCGCGCGCAGATCCTGCAGCAGGCCGGCAACGCGATGGTGGCCCAGGCCAATCAGCTGCCGCAGCAGGTGCTGTCGCTGCTCAAGGGCTGATAGGAAATCGCAATCAAGCCGCCGGGTCGCCGTCCTAAAGTCGGGCCGACCGGCGCCGATATGCAGGACAGGGCCTCTCGCGGGGCCCTGTTGCGCATGGGGCCTGCGGCAGGGCATCCCGCCGACGGCGTCTAGGGTCACTGGGAGTTCGCAGAATGGCCACCATCACCTCCACCGGTCTGGGCAGCGGCCTGGACGTCGAGAGCATCGTCACGAAGCTGGTCGCGCTGGAAAAGCAGCCGATCAGCGACCTGCAATCCCGCACCGACACGATCAAGACGCAGATCTCCGAGTACGGCAAGATCCAGAGCGCCTTCAGCGCGATGCGCGACGCGGCCGCCAAGCTGAGCAATCCCACCACCTGGGCCGCGCTGACCGCCACCTCCTCCGACACGTCCATGGCCACCGTGGTGGCAGGCGCGGGATCGGGTGCGGGCAGCTACTCGCTCAACGTGACGCAGCTGGCCGCGGCCCAGAGCGTCTCCAGCCAGGCCTTCACGAACAACGCGACCGTCGGCTCCGGGTCCATGACCATCGAGCTGGGCCAATGGGGCGGCACCGACGCCAGCCCGACCTTCACGAGCAAGAACGGCGCCAGCCCGGTCAGCATCTCCATCTCCTCGACCGACACGCTGAGCAGCATCCGCGACAAGATCAACGGCTCGGGCGCCGGCGTGCTGGCCTCGATCGTGACCGACGCCAGCGGCTCGCGCCTGGTGATCCGCTCGCGCGACACCGGCGAGGCCAACGGTTTCCGCATCACCACCGCGGACGACGACGGCAACGGCGCGGACGCCAGCGGCCTGTCGGCCCTGGCCTACGACCCGACCGCGTCGATCAAGTCGATGACGCGCAACGCCGCCGCGGCCAACGCCAAGCTGCAGATCAACGGGCTGGACATCAGCTCGGCCAGCAACAACATCGAGGGCGCGGTCGACGGCCTGACCGTCAACCTGCTCAAGACCGGCCAGTCGACCGTTTCGGTCGGCCAGGACAAGGACAGCGTCAAGAAGGCGATCAACGACTTCGTCACCTCGTACAACAGCCTCATGAACCTCATGAGGAACGACACCAAGTACGACGACGCCAACAAGACCGCCGGCGCGCTGCAGGGCGACAGCACGGCGGTCGGGCTGCAGAGCCAGCTGCGCAACATCACCGCCTCGGGCAGCACGCTGGGCGGCGCCTTCCAGCGGCTGTCGGACCTGGGGCTGAGCATCGGCACCGCCGGCACCATCACCGTCGACGACAGCAAGCTCACCAGCGCGCTGGGCAGCATGAGCGACCTGAAGAACCTCTTCATGGGCGTGGACACGAGCGATCCGAACAACAACGGCCTGGCCTCGCGCTGGCGCGCCTTCGCCGACCAGGTGACGGGCTTCGACGGCTCGATCACGACGCGCACCACCGGGCTGCAGTCGCGCGTGACGGCCAACAACAAGCGCATCGACGAGCTCAACGACCGCGCCGACTCCTACGAGAAGCGCGTGCGCGCCCAGTACACCGCGCTGGACACGCAGATGGCCAAGCTCAACGACATGCAGAGCTACGTCAACAAGATCACCAGCATGCTCAGCAGCAGCTGACGCCCGGGCACGCCGAACTGGACCACCGGGACCGCCCTTCTCCGGCGCTTCGAAAAGCCCGCCGACAAGCCTCCTCACGGAGGCTTTCTCTTTTCTGCACGCGGGCAGAATTTCGAGACAAATTCGGCACGGGAGAGGCTCAAGTCGGGTCGGCGGGGGCCGAAAACTGAATCAAGCACTTCAGCACTCCCGCAGCAGCACATCATGTACGGCAACTCCTCCCCCTTCGCTTCCCACGCTCAGCGCGCCAGCAACATGTACAACCGCGTCGGCGTGGAGACCGACGTGATGACGGCCTCGCCGCACCGCCTGGTGACGCTGCTGCTGGATGGCGCGTTCGATTCGATGACGCAAGCCATCGGCGCGATCCGCACCGGCAACGTCGAACTGAAGAACCGCAGCCTGTCGCGCGCGGTCCGGATCCTGGACGAGGGCCTGAAGGCGGCCCTGGACCTGGAGTCCGGCGAGCTCGCCCTGGACCTGCGGGACCTGTACGCCTACATCTGCATGCGGCTGACCCGCGCCAACCTGAACAGCGACGACGTCGCGATCGAGGAATGCGTGACGCTGCTGCAGCCCATCCGTGAAGCCTGGGCGGGCATCGCCCCGGCTGCCGCCGAACAACGTGCCGCGGCCTGATCCGATCCGGATCGACGCCGAACGCCTGACGACTTGAGAAGTTCCATGTCCAAGTACACCGCCAAGCCCCAGACCGCCCACGCCCCGACCCCGGACCGCATCATGAGCACCCAACTGTTGAGCTACTACGAAGCCATCGAACAGGCCAGCGCCGACATGCTGAGCGCCGCCCGCTCCGGCAATTGGGACGAGGTCGTGAAACTCGAGGGCGCCTGCGTCCTGCTGATCTCGCAGCTCAAGCACGCGGCGTCCAGCCAGCAGCTGGGCCCGGACGAATCGCAGCTCAAGACGCGCATCATGCAGCGCATCCTGCTCAACGACGCCGAGATCCGCCACCTGGCCGAGCCCTGGCTCGAGGACCTGGACCAGCTGATGAAGGGCAAGGCCAAGACGGTGCATTGAGCCCGCCCTGGACGCCCGGACGGCCTGGCGCCCTCGGACACGATCCGAGACATCGGTCACGCTCCGGGCCTGCCGCTCGCGACGACGCCGCGACCGGCCCCTCGAACGGATGGGGTTGGCGCGGCGTTTGCCTTGGGGTTGCGAGTAGATTTTCCGAACGATTCCCTGCCGGAAGCTGTCCTTGACCGACCTGAAGATGCCTGTCCTCACCTCCGATCCCGCGGATGCCGATTTCCGGCTGGACGCGCCGGGGGAAATCATGAACTGGTTGCGCGAGCTGCTGCAGTCGCAGGCGCGCATCCAGCTGTCGACGCCCGAGGGCGAGGCGATCCACACGGTGCTGCGTTCGCTGGACACGCCGCAGGGGATGCTGACGATGGAATCGCCCGTGGCGGGCGGCACGCTGGCGCCGGTGCTGGCCAGCGACGAGCTGGTGGCGACGGCTTACCTGGACCGGATCAAGCTGCAGTTCGACGTTTCGGGGCTGGTGGCGATCCGCGGCGACGGCGCCGAGGTGCTGCGCGCGCCCACGCCGCTGCGGCTGTACCGCTTCCAGCGGCGCCAGGCCTACCGGGTGGCCTCGGCGGGGCAGTTGTATCCGGCGCTCAAGCTGGCGCAGGCGGACCTGCCGCGCATCCGGGTGATCAACGTGAGCGCTGGCGGCGTTGCGCTGCAATGGCCCGCGAACGTGGTGCCGGTGCCCCGGGTCGGGGAGGAGATCAGCGCCACGCTCGAGCTCGAGCGCGAGGTCAGCTTCACCGCGCTGCTGCGCGTGCAGCACATGACGGACGGGGAAGCGGGCGCGCCGCACCAGGCGGGCTGCGCCTTCGTGTCGCTGCCGCCTTCGGCGGCGCGTGCGCTGCAGGTCTTCATCGACCAGGCGCAAAAGCGCGAGCGGCTGATGCGCCGCGGCAGCTGAACGCGGAGCTCGCGGGACGCGGGCTCACACCTGCATGTTCATGATTTCCGAATAGGCGGAGACCAGCCGGTTGCGGACCTGCAGCGTGGCCTGGAAACCGATCTGCGCCTTCTGCATGGCGACCATGGTTTCTTCCAGGCTGACCGTCGGGTTGTCCAGTTGAACTTCCCGCTGCAGCCGCGACGCCTCGTTCTGCTGCGTGCTGACGGACTTCAACGCCGAGCTCATCGCCTCCGCGAAGCTCGTGCCGCCTGGGGCGGCCTTGGCCACCGGCTGACCCTGGGGGGTCAGTCCGGCACGGGCCACCGCGCTGGCGAAGTCGAAGGGTTTGAGTTTGAGGTCCACGGCACGCATCGTAGGGATGCAACCGTCCTCCCATAGCTCGGAACAGGGGGGCCTTCTTCGGCCTGTTCCCCCCATTCTTGAGGCCCCCGATCGAAATAATTCCGACCTGTGCCGAGGCGTCCGCCCGGCCCTCGCCGCCCGATCGACCCGCCGTAACCGCCACCCACCCCATGGACAACGCCCTGAGCAGCCCCGCCGCCGGACTTCCCGAGGTGAAGCAGACCGCCGCCACGAGCCTGCCCGCCCGTCTGGCCGCGATGCCCACCAAGAGCAAGCTGATGCTGGGCGGCGGCGTCGCCGCGCTGCTCGCGGTGATCGTGGCGATGTCGATGATGACCGCCCGGCCGGACTACCGCCCGCTGTTCTCCGGCCTGTCCGACAAGGACGGCGGCGCCGTCATCGCGCAGCTCGCGCAGATGAACGTGCCCTACCGCAACGACCCGGGCGGCGTGATCATGGTCCCGGCCAACCAGGTCTACGACCTGCGCATGAAGCTGGCCTCCGCCGGCCTGCCCAAGGGCGGCGTGGTCGGCTTCGAGCTGATGGACAAGCAGTCCATCGGCCAGACCGCCTTCAACGAGCGCCTGAACTTCCAGCGCGCGCTCGAAGGCGAACTCACCCGCACCATCACCGCGATGGCCGACGTCGCCGACGCGCGCGTGCACCTGGCCATGCCGCAGCAGAATGGCTTCTTCCGCGAACAGCAGAAGCCCAGCGCCTCCGTCATGCTGACCCTGCGCGGCGGCCGCACCCTGGACCGCGCCCAGATCGCCGGCATCGTCCACCTGGTGTCCTCGTCGGTGCCCGAACTCAATCCCAAGGCCGTCAGCGTGCTGGACAGCACCGGCGCCCTGCTCTCCCAGAACCCGGACGGCAACGGCTCCGGCCTGGACAGCCAGCAGCTGCAGTACAAGCAGCAGGTCGAAGCCAACCTGAACAAGCGCATCGCCGAGCTGCTCGAGCCGGTGGTCGGCCGCGACAACCTGCGCTCGACGGTCACCGCCGACGTCGACTTCAACCAGGTCGAATCCACCGCCGAGGAATACAAGCCCAACCAGGGGCCCAACACCCAGAGCGCGGTGCGCCGCCTGACCTCCGAGGAGCAATCCGGCGGCAGCGCCGCCGTGCCCACCGGCGTGCCCGGCGCGACCTCCAACCAGGTTCCGCCCCAGGCCGCCGCCCCGATCAACGGCCAGGCCCAGCAGATGCAGCCGGCCGGCCAGTCCGGCGGCACGCAGAACCAGCGCCGCAACGCCGACACGCAATACGAACTGGACCGCACCGTGCGCGTCACGCGCAACGCCATCGGCCAGATCCGCCGCCTGAACGCCGCGGTCGTCGTCAACCAGAAGACCGTCACCGACAAGAACGGCAAGACCTCCAGCCAGCCGCTGTCCGAGAACGAGATCCAGAAGCTGGATTCGCTGGTCAAGGAAGCGCTGGGCTTCTCGCAGGAGCGCGGCGACTCGGTCAAGGTGCTGAGCGCCCCGTTCGTGTCGGACAAGGTCGATGGCGCCGACGTGCCGCTGTGGCAGCAGCCCTGGCTGCGCGACGTGGCCCGCGACCTGGCCGTGCCCGCCGCCCTGGTGCTGGTCGCGCTGATCGCCGTGTTCGGGCTGGTTCGCCCTGCTCTCAAGGCGGCTTTCCCGCCGCCGGCCGAACAGAAGGACGACACTGCCACGAATCAGCTCAGCGTCGTGGAGGACGAGCAACTGGCCCTGGGCGGCCCGGGTGGCCTGCCGGCCCTGGAGGCGCCGATCTCCAACGACAAGCTGGTGCGCGCCCGCCAACTGGCCAAGGAGAACCCCGTCGCGGTGGCCAACATCATGCGCGCCTGGGTCAACGGCGAGGAACTGGACACGGCGGCCCCGGCCGGCGCCCGCCGCTGAGGCCGCCGACCGCGGCCCGCCCATCAGGATCGACAGCGAGACATCACCATGGACGACAAAGGCGTCGAAGACGCGGCCATCCTGCTCATGTCCCTCGGCGAGGAGGAGGCCTCGGAGGTCTTCAAGCACCTCTCGCCGAAGGAAGTGCAGAAGCTGGGCGAGACCATCGCCAAGATGAAGGTCGTGCCGCGCGAACGCGTCGAGAAGGTGCTGGACAAGTTCGACCTGGTCGCCGAGACCCAGAGCACCCTGGTCAGCGACACCGACGAGTACGTCCGCTCGGTGCTGCGCAAGGCGCTGGGCGAGGACAAGGCCAACCTGCTGCTGGACCGCATCCTGCAGGGCTCGGACGTGTCCTCGATCGAATCGCTGAAGTGGATGGACCCGGGCTCCGTCGCCGAGCTGCTGCGCAATGAACACCCGCAGATCGTCGCCGCCATCCTGTCGCACCTGGACTTCGACCAGAGCAGCTCGGTGCTGCGTGTCTTCACCGAGCGCCAGCGCAACGAGGTGCTGATCCGCATCGCCACGCTGGACGGCATTCAGCCGATGGCGCTCAAGGACCTCAACGAGGTCATGGGCCAGATCCTGGCCGGCGGCGAACGCATGAAGAAGTCCAACCTGGGCGGCGTCAAGACCGCGGCCGAGATCATCAACATGATGGGCACCAGCGTCGAGGCGTCGGTGCTGGACTACATCCGCGAAGCCGACTCCGACCTCGCCCAGAAGATCATGGACAACATGTTCACGTTCGA
>Ga0209257_1003986_pt1 | contig 11926 bp, 9 predicted proteins | sample AraplaCvi_mCL_r2_FD_184277 | JGI IMG/M metagenome (GOLD analysis project Ga0209257, IMG submission 184277) | Arabidopsis root microbial communities from North Carolina, USA - plate scrape MF_Cvi_mCL_r2 (SPAdes) (version 2) | ecosystem: Host-associated > Plants > Roots > Endosphere | place: USA...
CAGCTACACCATCATGGGTCAGTTCATCACCCAGCTTAAGGCTGTCGGGGTGGCGGTCGTCTGGTCGGCGGTGGCCTCCAGCATCGTGTTCTTCATCATCAAGTACACGGTCGGCCTACGATCCTCGCCGGAAGCGGAAGAAGAAGGCCTGGACATCGTCGAGCACGGTGAACGCGCCTACCACTCGTAGAGCCTTCCCAGGTCAGGTGGCTTCCATCTGACCTGGGCCTGCACGCGCTCGGGGGAGAGGACGTCCGCCGCCCACACACCCGGCGGACGTCAGACTGAGTGGAACGGGGGTCCTTCGGGGCCCCCGTTTTCTTTGGCGCCGTGTGGCGGCGCGGCTTTGGGCGCCATCCGATCATTGCGCCGTCAGATCCTGGCCGGTCTCCCGCAAACACTCGCCCTAGAGGCGAGTTGCATTGTCGTCACACGCGATCTGTAAACCATATCTGCGCCGGGGATGGACCGGCGACGGGGAACGGGCACATGAAAGGATATCGGATCGTCGCGGCCATGGCCGCGCTCGGCGCGCTGGCCTGTGGCGGAAACGCCGCCGCCGCCGTCTACACCATCACCTACAGCGGCAAGGTCACGGCGGGGCAGGACTACCAGCTCTATTCGGGCGTCGAGAGCTTCTTCCACGTCAACGGCGATCTGGCGGGGTACGACTTCACAGCCGTCTTCACCGTCGACACCGCGAAGCCCGGCGCTGTGGTCCACGATGGCCCGGGAGCCCAGTCCTACACCGCCGGATACGGTGCGACCTCGCCGGTCGCCGCGACGCTGACGATCAACGGCTACACCGCCGACTTCAGCGACTACCTCGGCCAGCAGGTCGAGGACGCCACGACGCCAACCCACCTCGTCATCTCCGAGGCCTCAAACTCTCACCACTCGATCGACTGTCCGGTCGCCTCGTCGTGCGTCGAGGTCTCGCGCGAAGACGATCTCTACGCCTATGTGCTGACGGACGACTCGGCGATCGACGGTGACTTCCGCACCACGCCGACGGCGCTGAGCGCGAGCGACATCACCTACCAGAACTTCCACTTCTCCATGTACGCGTACAGCCATCAGTACGGACCGACCTACGACTTCTACGACTTCGCCTACGCGGCGAGCGGCGTCCTCGACATCCGGTCGGTGTCGATCACCGGCGGCGCGCCGGAAACCAGCGGCGGTCCGGCCGGTCCGGGCGTGCCCGAGCCGGCGAGCTGGGCGCTGATGATCCTGGGCTTCCTGGGCGCCGGCGCCCAGTTCCGCAGGCGCGGCGTCCGCGCCTAAGCCTCGGGCCAGGGCCCGCCCAGGCGGCAGCGCTCCACCCACCAGGTCGGGGCCAGGCCCTCGATCCGCTCGGCGAGGGTCTCGGCGGCGATGTCGTCGGCGCAGAGGGCGAAGCACGTGCCGCCCGAGCCGGACACGCGGGCCAGCAGCGTCTCGGGCTCGTCGCGCAGGGTGGCCAGCACCGCGCCCACATCCGGCGCGGCCGCTACGGCGGGACGCTCCAGGTCGTTGGAGAGCGTGGCCAGCCAGCCGGCCACCTCCTGCGGGCTCTCGAAGGCGTCGGGCATCGAAGGCGGCGTGACGTCGCCGAACGCGCCGGAGGCGTCCAGGCGGCGGTAGACGTCGGGCGTCGAGACCGGCACACCGGGGTTCACGAGCACGGCGTGCAGCACCGGCAGGGCGGGGGCCGGCGCGAGCCGCTCTCCCCTGCCCTGCGCCAGCACCGGCCGGCCCCAGAGGCAGGCCGCGCCGTCGGCCCCCAGGCTGGCCGCGACCTTCTCCAGCCGCGCGTCCTCGTAGCCGGGGGCGAACACGTCGCGGATCAGCCGCAGCGCCGCGCCGGCGTCGCTGGAGCCGCCGCCCAGGCCGCTGGCCACGGGCAACCGCTTCTCCAGCTCGAAGGACAGCTCGGCCATGGGCCGGCCCAGGTCGGCCACGAAGGCGCGCACGGCGCGGATGATCAGGTTGTCGGACTCGCGCCCGAGCTCCGCGGCGAACGGGCCGCTGGCGGTCAGTCGCCCCTCGCCCAGTTCCATCGCCACGCGGTCGCCGATGTCGGCGAAAGCCATCAGGCTGCAGATCGGGTGATAGCCGTCGGCGGCCGGCGCGCCGACATGGAGGAACAGGTTGACCTTCGCCGGCGCCAAGCGCGCAGGCATCCTATTGCCCGGCGAGTTTCGGTTGCGGTCCGAGGCCCGAAGCGAGCTTCTTCTCGGCGTCGCCCTTGATCTTGTCGTCGGGCTTGAGCGTCAGGACGCGCCGCCACTGGAACCCGGCCTCGTCCTTGCGGCCGACCATCCAGTAGGCGTCGCCCAGGTGGTTGTTGATCTCGGGGTCGCCGGCTTCCAGTTCGACGGCCTGCTCCAGGACCTCGACCGCCTTCTTGTAGTCGCCCAGCCGGTAGTGGGCCCAGCCCAGGCTGTCGACGATGGCGCCCGAGCGCGGATTGGCGGCCACGGCCTTCTCGACCATGCCCATGGCCTCCTGCAGCCGCTCGCCGCGATCGATCCAGGCATAGCCCAGGTAGTTGAGAAGCTCGGCCTCGTCCGGGCGCAGCTTCAGGGCCTGGGACAGGTCGGCCTCGGCCTCCTTCCACTTGCCGGTGCGCTCATAGGCCTGGCCGCGGGCGTAGTAGAGCTGCCAGTCGGGCTCCTTCGCCTCGGCGATCAGGGTGTTCAGGATCTCAATGGCCTCGGGATAGCTCTCGTTGGCGCGCAGGAGGTCCGACAGCGTGGTCCGCGCTTCGCGGTCGCCGGTGGCGGCCCCGGCCCGAGCGAGCCGCAGCGCGCCCTCCTTGTCGCCGGCGCTCTGGTAGCTCCAGGCCAGCTTGGCCTGGGCGGCCGGGAATTCGGCGGAGTTGGGCTTGGGCCGGGCATAGGCGGCGCGCGCGCCGTCGACGTCGCCGTTCTGCTGCAGCAGGTCGCCCAGCATCAGCCAGGCGTCGTTGCGCAGCGGATCCAGCGACAGCGACATCCGCAGATAGGCCAGGCCGATGGACTCCTGCTTGGCGCTGATCATGGTGGCCGCCGGGGCCAGCAGCGCGAAAGCCGCGCCTTCCTTGATGGTCGGCATCGGCGGGGGCGACTTCTTGGCCTCCACGCGCGCCCGCGCCGCTTTCAGGCCGAGGTTGTAGGGGTTCCGCTTCAGGGCCGCGTCGTAGAGCGCCAGCGCCTCGGCGCGCCGGCCGCGCCGCTCGAGGAAGCCGCCATAGGCGGTCACGGCGATCTCGCTGGGGTTCTCGCTGGAGGTCACCGCCTTGAAGTCGGTCTCGGCCTCGTCGTAGCGCTTGGCGCGCTCGAACAGGTGGGCCTGGCCGATCTGGCCGAAGTAGTCGACGCCCGCGTCGCCACGCAGCTGCGGCCGCACGGTCGAGCCCTCGACGTCGCCGGTGGCGGCCGAAACCCATGGGCCCAGCAGGGCCGCCGCCGCGCGGTGCGGGAATCCGATGCCGTCGTTGGACAACTCGGCCTTGGCGATCTTGCCCTTGCCCTCGCCCAGCGCCGCCACGACCTTGACCAGTCGGCCCAGGCGCTTGCCGGGCTCGGACGCCGTCGGGCCGTCGGGCGACATCAGGGCGGCCTTCGGGATGTCGCCGGCCATCAGGGCGGCCGTGAAGGCGCGCTCGGTCACGGCCGGATCGTCGCCGCTCTGGCTGCGCGCCAGCTCCAGGAACCGCGCCGCGTCGCTGTTGCGGCCCTCCTGCAGCGCCGCGCTGCCGGCTAGGTACATGCCGTAGGCGCTGTCGGCGGCCACGGGCGCGCCCAGCGGCGCCTCCGCCTCCTCGGCCTTCTGGGTCATGGCGCAACCGCCCAGGAGGATCAGCGGGGCGGCGAACGCGAGCAGCAGAGAACGATGCATACCCTGGAGTCTGGGCGCGCGCGGGCTCCGCTGCAAGCGCCCCATCGTCACATCGGGGAATTTGGACGACGAACGGTCCTACATGTTCGGGTAGTTCGGCCCGTCCCCGCCCTGCGGCGTCGTCCAGTCGATGTTCTGCGACGGATCCTTGATATCGCAGGTCTTGCAGTGGACGCAGTTCTGGAAGTTGATCTGGAACTTCGGGTTCTGGCCCGCCTCGTCGTACAGCACCTCGTAGACGCCCGCCGGGCAGTAGAGCCGCGCCGGCTCGCCGTACTGCGGCAGGTTCACCGCGATCGGGATCGACGGGTCGCGCAGCTTCAGGTGCGCCGGCTGGCTCTCGTCGTGGTTCGTGCTGGAGAGGAACACGCTGGAGAGCTTGTCGAACGAGAGAACGCCGTCTGGCTTCGGATAGACGATCGGCTTGTAATCCTTGGCGGCGCCCGTGCACTCCGCATCGGTCTTGCCGTGCTTCAGCGTGCCGAAGAACGAGAAGCCGCCCAGGAGGTGGGTGGTCCACATGTCGAACCCGGCGACCGCGACACCCAGGTAGGTGCCGAGCTTGGACAGGAACGGCTTGGAGTTGCGCACGGCGTTCAGCTCCTTGCGGAGCCACGAGCGGTCGAAGGCCTCCTTGTAGGCGGTGAGTTCGTCGCCCGACCGCCCCGCGGCGAGCGCCGCGACGGCGGCCTCGGCAGCCATCATGCCGCTCTTGATCGCAGCGTGGCTGCCCTTGATCCGGGGCACGTTCACGAAGCCCGCGCTGTCGCCCAGCAGCACGCCGCCCGGGAAGTGGAGCTTCGGGATCGACTGCAGCCCGCCCTCGCTGATGGCGCGGGCCCCGTAGGCGATGCGCTTGCCGCCCTGCAGGTACTTGGCGACCTCCGGGTGGTGCTTGAAGCGCTGGAACTCGTCGAAAGGCGAGAGCCAAGGGTTCTTGTAGTTCAGGTGCACCACGAAGCCGATGGACACGTAGTGGTCCCCGAAGTGGTACATGAAGCTGCCGCCGCCGGTCTTGTCATCCAGCGGCCAGCCCAGCGTGTGCACGACCAGTCCGGGGCGGAAGACCTCGTTCGGGACCTGCCAAAGCTCCTTGATGCCGATGCCATATTTCTCGGCGTCGGCGTCCTTCGCGAGGTCGTACTTCTTGCGCAGCACCTTCGCGAGCGAGCCGCGCACGCCCTCGCCGATGAAGACGTACTTGCCGCGCAGCTCCATCCCCGGCTCGTAGCTGGGGCCGGGCTTGCCGTCCTTGCCCAGGCCGAACTCGCCAGCCACCACACCCACCAAGGTGTCGCCCTCGAACACGGGGGCCGACGCCGCCATGCCGGGGTAGATCTCGACGCCGAGTTCCTCGGCCTGCCCGGCCAGCCAGCGGCAGACGTTGCCGAGGCTCGCGATGTAGTTGCCATGGTTGTTCATGAAGGGCGGCATCGCCCACACCGGCAGGTCGAGGCTGCCCTGTGGGCCCAGGACGACAAACTTGTCCTCGGTGACCGCCGTCTCCAGCGGCGCCCCCCTGGCCTTCCAGTCGGGGATCAACTCGGTGAGGCCCTTCGGGTCGATGACCGCGCCCGACAGGATATGCGCGCCGACCTCGGCGCCCTTCTCGATCACCGCGACGGTGAGGTCGGCGTTGAGCTGCTTCAGCCGGATCGCGGCGGCCAGGCCTGACGGCCCCGCGCCCACGATGACGACGTCGTACTCCATGGCTTCCCGCTGGATGGCCGCTTGGCCGACGTCTTCGCTCATCGCGTTCCCCTTAAGCCCGTCACCGGCCGGTCCCCTTTGCCGCCCGATGCTCGTGTTGTTGGGGGTCTTATCAGGACGTCACGCTGGGGCGGTCAAGCGCGAAGGCGTAACGGTGGCATCAGCGGCGGCCCTCGACCACCAGCTTCACCTGCGTCCCGGGCCGCAGCGGCGCGCCCGGCTCCAGGGCATTGAGCATCAGGAAGCGGCCCAGCCGGTCGCCCTCGGGCGCCATGCGGGCGGCCATGGACTCGGCCGTATCGCCGGCGCGGACCTTGACGACGGCGACGCGCAGGCCCGAGACGGCGTCGATCTCACGGTCGGACAGTCGGCGAAACGAGTCGAACATCGGATCGAACAGGCCGGCCTGCCCCGCCGGAGCCATCGCAACGAAGCTGTAGACCTCGTCGGCGCCCAGCGAATAGGCGACCACCGTCAGGTCGACCGGCCGGCCGCCCGACGAGGCCCGCGCCGGCAGGATGACCGCCTCCAGGCCGTTGATCCGGGTGTGCTGCGGCTGACCTACCTCGTGGCGGCCGCTCTTCACAATCGAGCGCAGCAGCTCGAGGGCGTAGGCGTCGAGCTCCCGGGACGTCGCGCGACCGCCCTGGAACTCGGCCAGCACGCTCCGCCCGCCTGTGATCCGCACCGCGTCGGGCTCGTTCGCGACCTGGAGGCCGCGCGGCGCATCAAAGCGAATGCCCAGCTGCGGGTGGATGTAGCTGGCCCCCTGAACATAGCCCTGAGCGCCCGTCTCCCCATACGGCAGCCCGTTCAGCTGGGCGAGGAACCCCTCCTCTTCGAGCACCTGGCCCTCATGGGCCGGCGCCTTCTCGGCCAGCGCCGTGGCGCGCCGAATCCGGTCGGTGGTCAGCGGGTGCGTGCTCATCCAGGGCGCCACGCTGCGCTCGGATCGACCGGTCTCGCGCGCTGAGAACTCACCCTCGCGCCGCAGGTCGTCCAGCACCCGGGTCAGGCCCTCGGGCGCGTAGCCGGCGGCCGGCAGGTAGCCCAGCGCCAGGCTGTCGGCCTCGTACTCCTGGTTCCGCGAGTAGCCCAGCGCGCCCAGCTTGGCGACGCGGCCGGCGAGCTTGCCGGCGGCATCGGACTTGGTGGCCACGCCCACGAGGGCGGCGGCCAGGCTGCCCATGGCCTCGGTGTTCTGCTGGCGGATGGCGTGGTTGGCGGCCACATGGCCCAGTTCGTGGCCCAGCACCGCCGCCAGCTCCGCCTCGGAATTCATCAGGCTCAGCAGCCCACGCGTCACATAGACGTAGCAACCCGGCGGGGCGGTGAAGGCGTTGACGACCTCCGAGTCCACCACCGTGAACACGCAGCGCTGGCGCATGCCGGCGGCCTGGGCCATCCGTTCGCCGATGCGCTGGACATAGTCGGCCTGCGGGCCGAGGTAGGTCCCGCCCAGCTCGGCGATCATGCCCCGGTGCTCGCGCGCCGGCTGGGCCGCGGCGGGGGCCGTGGCGGCGAGCACGCAGGCGGCCGCGAGCCAGGCGAACCTCGTCATTGCCGCCACATCTCCCCATTCCGGGCTGACAAGCCCGCGCCGACGCGCCAAGAGTGACGCAAGCCTGATTGGGAGTGAACCGGGGAATGTCGGCGGCCGCCGAACCCATGGACGCCGCTGTCGCCGAGAGCCTGCTGGCCTTCTGGGCCGACGCGGGCGTCGACGCCATGCTGCTGGACGAGGCCATCGACCGGATCGAGGCCGGCAAGGTCATGCCCCCGGTCCGTCCGGCCGCGCCGGTGGCCCCTCTGGCGGCCGTCGCGGTCCCGCGCGCCCTCGGCGGTCAGATGGATATCTCCGGCGCCGTGGCCCGGGCCCAGGAGCTGGCCGCCGCCGCGCCCGACCTCGAGGCGCTGGTCGCCGCCATTGCGGCCTTCGAGGGCTGCCCCCTGCGGTTCGAGGGCGCGGCCACCAAGGCCGTGGTCTTCCGCGGCGACCCCAAGGCGCCGCTGATGGTGATCGGCGAAGGCCCCGGCGCGGACGAGGACGCCCGCGGCGAGCCCTTCGTGGGCCGGGCCGGCAAGCTGCTGGACCGGATGCTGGCCGCCGCTGGCCTCACCGATCGGGTGCTGATCACCAACACCGTCTTCTGGCGCCCGCCCGGCAATCGCACGCCCACGCCGGGCGAGCAGGCCATCTGCGCGCCGTTCCTGGAGCGGATCATCCAGCTGGTCGGGCCGAAGATGCTGCTGCTGGCCGGCGGCGCCTCGGCCAAGTCTGTCCTCAAGCGCGAGGAGGGCATTTTGTCGCTGCGCGGCCGCTGGTTCGAGTGGCGATCGGCGGACGGCGCCCTCGAGCTGCCGGCCATGCCGACCCTGCATCCCGCCTTCCTGCTGCGCCAGCCCGGGGCGAAGAAGCGCGCCTGGAGCGACCTGCTGACCCTCACCGAGCGCCTGGACCGGACTGCTCGCCCGCAATGAACGGGCCCCGGGCTGCGACCTTCGGCACGCGTCTTGCGACTTGATCACCCTGACATAGCCCTCTAGCGTCCCACGCTGGGACTCAGAGAAAAGGGGTCCGCGTTCAACAGACGTTAGTTCTGTCCGCGGATATAGACGGCATGACGCTCGAACAGCGCCTGCGCGTCGGGGTATTGTCCCTCGTCGCCGCCGCCTCGGTTGCCAGCTCTGCTGCAGCCGGCTCGTCGAAGGCCCTCTCCGACACCGACGCTCGCGCCTATGCCGCCGCCTTCCAGGCCGTGGAGCAGGGTGATTTCGTGGGCGCCCAGCTCGAGGCCGCCCCGATCCAGGACAAGTCGCTGGACGGCTACCTGTCGTTCCGCGCCCTGATGCATCCCAGCGCCCACAAGGCGACGTTCGAGGAGCTGTCGGGCTGGCTGGCCCGGTTCCGCGACCTGCCGCTGGCCGACCGTGTCTTCTCCCTGGCCGCCAAGCGCCAGCCGGCCGAGGCCGTCGCCCTGCCCCGCCCTGAAGTGGCGCTGATCGACACCACCCGTAGCGAGATCACCCGTCCGGCCCGTGAGGCCTTTTATTCCGGCGACGCCCGCGCCGCCTTCCAGCTCGCCGTGAACGTGGGCGAGCGCTGGATCGCCGGCCTCGCCGCCTGGCGCCTGCAGGACTACGGCCAGGCGCACGACTATTTCGCCCAGGTGGCCCGCGACGACGACAGCGACCCCTGGATGCGCGCCGCCGGCGCCTACTGGGCCGCCCGCTCGGCCGTCGCCATGGGCGACGTCGCCACCGCCAACGCCTTCCTGCGCCTGGCCGCCCAGGCGCCGCAGACCTTCTACGGCATGATCGCCGAGCGCCAGGTCCAGATGACCATGGGCAGCGCGCCGACCGGCCAGTTCATCCCCGCCGCCTTCCGCGCGCCCGAGCCGCCGAAGGTGCAGTTGCTGGACAGTGACCCGCGCGCCCACCGCGCCGCCGCCCTGGCCCAGATCGGCCGCGTCGACGAGGCCCGCCAGGAGCTGCGCGCCGGCCTGGCGCTGGCCCGCACCGGTGAGGACCGCAAGGCCTGGGCCGCCATGCTGGGCGCCCTGGGCCCCTCGGCCGGTCCCGGCCTGCAGAAGCCGCAGTACCTCTCGCTGGGCGAATACCAGACCCCGCCGCTGGAGCCGAAGGACGGCTTCACCGTCGACAAGGCGCTGGTCTACGCGATTGTGCGTCAGGAAAGCGCCTTCAACCCCATGGCCGTCTCGCCCGTCGGCGCGATGGGCCTGATGCAGCTCATGCCCGCCTCCGCGGCGCTGGCCACCGGCGACGCCATCTACCGCAAGCGCCCCAAGGTGCTGTTCAACCCCGCCACCAACCTCCGGGCCGGCCAGGACTACCTGAGCTACCTGATGGACCGCGGCGTGGGCGGCGACATCCTGCAGGTCGTGGCGGCCTACAACGCCGGCCCCGGCGCGGTGCTGAAGACCACCGCCATGGTGGGCCAGGAAGATCCCCTGCTGACCATCGAGTGCCTCCCGGCCCTCGAGACCCGCAACTACGTCGAGAAGGTCATGGCGGCCTACTGGACCTACAAGCGGATGTTCGGCGAGGAGACCCGCACCCTCGACGCCCTGGCCGGCGGCGCGCGCCGGATCGACGTGCGCCTCGACCTAGCCAACCCGGCGGGCCCGCAGCCCCAGGTCACGCCGGAGACGCTGCAAGTCGGCGCCACGGCGTCCCTCCAGCCGGCCGCGTTCGACTAGCACCCCGAACGGCCTGCGGCCGAAGAGGCCGCCGTCCGAAAACCCCGTTACGACGGCTGCCTCGCCGCCACGCGTGAGGTGCCCCTCCAGCGCCTTGATCCATCCGTCCCGCAGCCGGAAGTCCCCTGGCAGGATCAGCAGCTGATCGGCCCGCGCCGCCGCGCCCGCCGCCTCGATGGTCGCGTGGGCCTCCGCGCCCATATCCTCGCACAGGTGGTCGATCCCCGGCTGGCCGTCGGCCGCCACGATCAGAACCTGGCGCACGAGGCCATCCACCGCGCCGGCCGTGAGCTGGGAAAGCAGGCCTGGAAGCCCGGCGGGTTGGGTCCGCGCGTCGATGATCACCGAAAGCATGTCCTCGACAGACCGTGCTTTACCCTGGTCGGTCAAGAGACTGGGCCCATGATGAGTTCTTGTTTTGTTCCACGTGAAACACTAGGATCCAGGGGTGTCCACCGGCTTCACCTCCCAGATCCCTCGCGGCCGCGGCGCCCGCTCCAACGCCAGCGGCCGCTTCGAGGCGCAACAGCGCGAGGCGTTCGACGACGGATGGACCGTCGAGGATCCCCAGCCCGAGCAGATCCAGACCACGGTCGAGCCCGAGAAGGCCAAGGTCATCATCAGCCGCAACGACAGCCCCGACGTGGGCTTCTCGGCCTCGATCAACCCCTACCGCGGCTGCGAACACGGCTGCATCTACTGCTACGCCCGCCCGGCGCACGCCTACATGGGCCTGTCGCCCGGGCTCGATTTCGAATCGAAGCTGTTCTTCAAGCCGCACGCCGCCGACCTGCTGGAGAAGGAGCTCTCCAAGCCGCGTTACGTCCCCGAACTGATCCACATCGGCGGCAACACCGACCCCTACCAGCCGCAGGAACGGAAGCTGCGGATCACCCGCGGGGTGATCGAGGTGCTGGTCCGCTTCCGCCATCCCTTCTCGGTAATCACCAAGTCGGCGCTGATCGTCCGCGACCTGGACCTGTTGGCCGAGGCTGCAGCGATGAACCTGACCCGGGTGGCGATCTCGATCACCAGCCTGGACCGCAAGCTGGCCCGCTCGATGGAGCCGCGCGCGGCGACACCCGAGAAGCGGATCGACGCGGTTCGCCGGCTGACCACGGCGGGCGTGCCGGTGACCGTGATGTTCGCGCCCTGCATCCCGGGGCTGAACGACCATGAGATGGAGGCGGTGCTGGAGCGCGCCGCCCAGGCGGGCGCGTCCGGCGCTGGCTATGTGACGCTGCGGCTGCCGCGCGAGATCAAGGACCTGTTCCGCGAGTGGCTGGAGACCGACCACCCCGACCGGGCCCGCCGGGTCATGTCGCTGGTGCGCCAGATGCGCGGCGGCAAGGACTACGACGCCCAGTGGGGCAGCCGCATGAAGGGCGAAGGCCCCCTCGCCGCCCTGATGGCTGCCCGCTTCAAGGCCGCCAAGGCCCGCTACGGCCTGGACCTGGGCTGGGGCAGCCTGGACGCCGGCCGGTTCCGCGTGCCGCCGAAGGCCGGCGGGCAGATGGACCTGTTCGGAGAGGATTGAGGATGGGGCCGAGGCTTCAAGTTCCTCCCCCGATTTCGGGGAGGGGGACCACGAAGTGGTGGAGGGGGCGCTGGGGACGTCATGAGAGCCACAAGCAACGCACACACGCGAGCCCTTAGATTGCGCCGCCAGATGACCCTGCCGGAGGTGATCCTCTGGACGGCGCTCCGTGGGGGGGGGCCCAACCATCCGGCGTTCCGCCGCCAGCATCCGATCGGGCCCTACGTGCTCGACTTCTACTGCGCCAAAGCGCGACTCTGCGTCGAGGTGGACGGGGGCAGCCACTCCATGGGTGACCAACCGCGGCGCGATGCGCGAAGAGACGCTTTCCTAAGCGAGCAAGGAATAGCGACAGTTAGGATCGCGCCTCGGAGATGGCGGATGACGCGACAGCGATTGCGAATTCCATGACCCAGATGGCGTGCGACCGCTGCGCCCCCTCCACCGCTTCGCGGTCCCGCTCGCCCGCCGGGGCGGGGGAGGAACTTGGCTCTAGCGCGTGCTGCGGCGGTCGGTGAGCAGGGGCCGTGCGGCGGATGGCGGCGTCGAGCCGGTGGAGCGGGGATCGGCCAGGCCGCCCCGCGCCGCCGGGACG
>Ga0209257_1003991_pt1 | contig 11912 bp, 15 predicted proteins | sample AraplaCvi_mCL_r2_FD_184277 | JGI IMG/M metagenome (GOLD analysis project Ga0209257, IMG submission 184277) | Arabidopsis root microbial communities from North Carolina, USA - plate scrape MF_Cvi_mCL_r2 (SPAdes) (version 2) | ecosystem: Host-associated > Plants > Roots > Endosphere | place: USA...
TGTCGGCGCTGGGCATCGAGAAGGGAAAGCCGTTCGCACCCGATGAACGCATGCGCAAGATCCTCGAACAGGCCGCGATCACCGGCAATGCGCTGATGCGCGTGCAGTCTTTCGGCGACCGTCGCGCGGACCGCGGCGTGTGGGAAGACCGTCAATGGCAGTGGGCCGCGCTGCGCTTCGAGGACGGCGACTTCAATGCCGCCACGCACGTCGATCTGGAAGCGCGGGAGAAGTGGTTCTACCAGGCCGTCGGCGCATCGCCCGCGATGTTCCGTCGCGACGCGAAGGCCGGTTCGCTCTACTGGCTCGGACTGCGCGACAAGGATGGAAATCCGCTGGATGGCGGCAAGGCGTACACGTTGCGCATTCCGTTGCCGGTGCCCGGCAGATTGTTCTGGTCGGTGACGGTGTACGACATGGACACGCGTTCGCAGATCGAGACCGAACAGGGCAAGGCCGCGTTGCGTTCGTTGTTCGAGTTGAAGGATCTGGCGGGGGGCCGTGCGGAGCTGCATTTCGGCCCTGAGGCGCCGACGGGCGATGCGGCTTCGCGGTGGATCAGGACGATTCCGGGCAAGGGATGGTTCGTCTATCTGCGTATCTATGGGCCGGAAGCGGCGGCATTCGATGGGACGTGGCGACCGGGGGATTTCGAGCGCGCATGACGCCTTTGCAGGATGGGTTCGCGCTGCGAAACCCATCCTGCGTCCGCGGACAGCAAAGAGTGAGGGCTTCGCGGCTCGCGGAAGGCTGCCTCCTCGCGTTACACAAGTCCGCGGCCGATCCACGCGGTCCGGAACGCCCTGGGCGCGACCCGCCCGGGGGCCGCCCCCCCAGCCGAGGGGCGGGCGGCATGAGCGCGCTTACTCCTGCTCGGTCGGCGGCTCGCGATCGTGCTCGTTGTCGCTTCCAGCAGGCGCCTTGTTGGCCTCGCGCGCGGCCGCCTTCTTCGCGGCCTTCTCGTCCTGCTGCTTCTTCTTCGCGATCTCGCGCTGGCGCTTTTCGAATGAGTAGTTGGGCTTTGCCAAGTGGGTTTCTCGCTCTGTCGTATTGAAGGGATTCTTTGGAACTTTATCGCCGGCGGTGCATCGCGTGTTCGCGCTCAGCCGCCCTTGGTTTGCGCGGTCGCGGACTTGCCCGCCGCCGCGGCCTTGTCGGTTTTACGCCGCAACGGCGTCACGCCCAGCACTTCCACATGCCCGCCCGCCTTGCTGAAGGCTTCCATGTCCGCGGCGATCCGCTCATGCGTCAGGGCCTTGTCGGCGGCGGGCTTGCCGAACGGTGAGGTGGAGTATCCGTCCGAACCGCTCGGGCGATAGGTGGACATGGGTGATGCCTCCGGGGCTTGGGGATCATTGAAGGACGAGTTCGATCTCGCGAGCGCGGTCGCGTGCGTAATCCATGCGGACCGCTTCGCAGTACGGGCCGCCCATCACGAAGCGGCGGCACACCTCGGGCCGGCTCTCGTAGATGCCGCAGTTCATGCGCGCGCCGTCCATTGCGACGCACCAGCCGTCCTCATCCTTGGCCATGACCACCGGGCCGTTGGGGAGCTGGGTGGTCAGGTGGGAGGGGATGTTGTCTTCGGGTTGAACCACCACCGTCAGCCGGCAGCAAACCGCGTCGCACCGCGCGCAGTCCGCCGGCCCGGTCAGATGGGCGCTGGGCTGCTTGGTGGTGCTTCGTTGTCGATCCGGCATCGCGTTGGAGCTCCCGGGGCGCGGCTGCGCCTGTGTTGTGCCACCAAAGGCTGGAAGTCGCCGTGAATGCGGCTTCGGGTGGCGGGAAGTGGCGGAGAGAGTGACCGCCGGCTGGCGTTTCATCCCGTCTCGCGGGACTGCGCATCTTACTGGAACATCCTGAAAATTCAGAGCGTTGTGCGTTGTCGCGTTGCGGTGGGTTGCGCTAGAGTGCGCCCCACGCCGCCGCTAAAGTAGGGAGCAAAGTAGGGAGCACGCCCTACTCCGGAACCGCATGCCACGCCTGATGAACCGCCTGACCGACCGCACGCTGCGGACGCTGACCGAACCCGGACGCTTCAATGATGGCGGGGGCCTGTACCTGCTCGTGGGGCCTACCGGGGCCCGCTCATGGGTGTTCCGTTACCGCTCCCGCGCGACGGGGAAGCACCGGGACAAAGGGCTAGGTGCCAGTGGGGTCGTGTCACTTGCCGAAGCCAGGCGTAAGGCCGACGCCTGCCGGAAGCTGCTCGTCCGCGGAGTTGATCCGATCGAGAAGGCGCAGCGCGTTCGCCGCCGCGCGACCGAGGCCATAGCGAATCGCCGCACCTTCGGTTGGTGTCTGGAGCAGTACATCGCCAGCCGGGCGGACGGCTGGAAGAACGAGAAACACAAGGCGCAGTGGTTGAACAGCGTGACGACTCACGCCCACAAGCTCATCTCCATGGACGTGGCCAGCGTGACGACCGAGGACGTAATGGCAGCCTTGGAGCCCATCTGGCCAACGAAGACGGAGACGGCCACGCGAGTGCGCCAGAGAATCGAAAACGTGATCGATTGGGCGACAACGAAGAAGCACCGACAAGGCGAGAATCCCGCGCGCTGGAAGGGGCACCTGCAAAACCTTCTGGCCCAGCCGGAGGCGTTGAAGCAGGTCGAGCACCGTGAGGCATTGCCGTATGCCGATATGCCGGCGTGCATGGCGAAAATCCGGGCGAAGGATTCGCAAGCGGCCCGCGCGTTGCGCATGGTGATCTTGTCGGCGTTGCGCGCGGGCGAGGTTGTCGGCGCGCGCTGGGACGAATTCGACTTCAAAGCGGGCGTCTGGACCATCCCGGCGCACCGTATGAAAGGACCCAAGAGCCAGCGTAAAGATCATGAGGTGCCGATATTCCCTGCGCTCAAAGAGCTGGTGAACAGCCTGCCGAAATTGTCCGGCGAATACCTGTTCCCCGGTGGCGGCGCTAAGAACCCGGTTATGAGCACGGACGCGGTGCTGAACTGCTTGCAAGAGTTGGACCCCGCGTATGCCGACCTCACAACCCACGGCTTCCGATCCAGCTTTCGCGATTGGGTCGGCGATTGCACGGAGTTCGACGAGAATCTCGCGGAGCTGGCGCTGGCGCACAAGCTCAAGGACAAGGTGGCCGCGGCGTATCGCCGTAAAACGGCGCTAGAGAAGCGCAAGGAGCTGATGGTGGAGTGGGCGAAATACGTGGATACGCCTGCGAGAAAATCAACGGCGCGCGCGAAGCATTGAACAGATTGCCGGTACTGTCTCAATCTCTGAGATTGACACGACGGACGGCTCTAGTAGCGCATTACGCCGCTGCGTAAAACTTCGCTGCGAAACGCCGCGCAAGCCTGTGCGGCGGATTACGGAGCGAACGCCGTGGCGATCTTCATTGATGACGGCTGGTATCGCTGGAAGGACATCAAGCCCCATGTCCCTTGGGGTCAATCGACCCATCACAAGTTCATACGCGAAGGGAAACTCCCGAAGGGTGAGCACCTGTCGGACAACGTGGTGGCGTGGCGTGGCAGAGTTCTAAACAAAGCACTTGCACGACTACCGTACCACTCGCCTCAAGTGCGAATCCCCGGTGCTCGTTCCCGCCGCACTACGCGTGGCGAGGATTGACGCATGCGCACCCCGGCACGACTCCGGGCTGCCGGGGGAGCAGCCCTACTTATGGAAGCCAGGCGCCAGGCGCTTAGCTCGCGCGCGTGTCCGTGGAGGGCTCGGTGATGGCTCGCACGCGACTGAAAATGAAAGGCCGAAAAGAGTCCGATAATGGCTTCCTGAAGCTTCCGATCGCGGTAATGAAATCGGAGGCGATCAGCGGTCTGTCGGGCGGCGGGCACAAGGTTCTCGCGGCGCTGATTGCGACGTACAAGTACACCCATAACGGGTGCAGTACATGCACGCGCGCGCAGATGGCCGCGCGTGGTTGTCGCTCCAACCGCCTGCGCGAGTCCGGGCTGAGTGAACTGCTCCGCAAGGGCGTCATCGAACAGGTTCATCAAGGCGGGCTCCATGTCCCCGCCCGATACGCGTTCTCGTGGATCCCGATTGAGGAGGGCGGCGACCTGCTGGCAGCGACGCATGTCGCTTCCGGCCTGTGGCACAAAAACAAAACGCCACCCCCACTATGGGGTCACGCCGACCCCACAGTGGGGTCAATCAAACCCCATAGTGGGGACTCACCCACTTCAACTGACCCCGCAGTGGGGTCAGTCGAGCCGCCTCAGCCCACTTTGGTGACCCCACTGTGGGTGCCATCTAAAGATCTCACCATAGGCAGTGCGCTTTTAGGCGCCACTGACTGTGATTTAGAAGATCCACCGGGCTGCGCGCGAAATTCTCGGCGATGCCTTGCGCCCGTCAGCAGCGTCAGCAACGTCATCGGCGCAGGCAGGCGCGCGTGGATTCCTGACGCTCTGCCCGTAGAACCGCCAACGAACTCTCACGCGCATCCCTGACCCCTCGCGGCGGCTGGTGCAGCGCCGCCCTTTTCGAAGGATTCGCCATGATCGACGACCATTACACGCCCGAAGACGAAGGCCCCGAAATCGGCTCAGCCGAATGGAGGCGAGACGTGCGCCGCGTGCACCGTGAAGAGCAGCGTGCAAGGCCGGTGCGGAGAAGAGTCAGGCGCGCTCGGATCAGCTCTGGTACGCGATCGGCACCGCAGTCGGCACGTTGCTCTCGGGAACTGGAGAAGCGCGACCGGCAGTTGAACGCGCTGGAGCACGACCTTGATCGGCTTGAACGTCGTGGCCGTCGCATCGAGTGCGACGTGGAAACGCTGCTGGCCGCGAACGACGATGTGGTACCCGGCGCGCGCGCTGTAACCGACGAAGCCGCGCTGAATGTCTCGCTAGCGGGCTCGCTGGCGCAGATTCACGCCCGCCTGCAAGGCAAGCGCACCGACGCGTCGCTGATCGGGCTCGCAGACGGGCCGCGCAGCTACCTCTCGCCCGAGATGCCTGCCGCCGAGACACGCGCGCTGAAGCCGCTGGAGAGCCTGCCGTTGCCTGGCGGCATCCGGCACGCGCCGGCATTATGCAAGCTGGTCGTCGATGTGATTGCACGTCAACGCTCGCGTGATGAGCTGATCCTGAGAGCCGCTGCGGCCATGCGCGAGCTGGAGACCCTGCTGGGCATTCCTCATGCGGAGTCCGCTCTGGATGCTGCGCTGAAAGCGCAGCCGGCCCCCGTGGGTGCGCGGGATGGTGAGCTTGTGGTGGATTGCCGGCCGCTGACTTCGCCGAAGGCCGGCGCTTCGTGGGCACCGCACGCGCTCGCGACGCTGATCGCGGCGCAGGGACGCCGGGACGTGGTGCTGATGGATGCGCTGGACGCGCTCAAGTCGGTGCGCACCGCGCTCTACCAGCTCCGCGGCTGCGCGATGACGACGCCGGTCCCCAGAGTCGCGGGTCGAATCGTGCGCGCTCGTCCATCGGCGGAAGCGGTGCCCGCGTTTGTCGAGGTGGATCGCGCCCGCGGGCCGTTTGGGCCGGAGGTTCTGAAAGTCCCCGAGGACGCGAATGCGGTCACGCGGGGCGTGCTCCTCGCCCTTGCAGACCTCATCGCCGGACGCGACGAGCATCTGGCTGACTTGAAGCGCCGCGCCGATGCGCTGCTGGGTGCCATCGCCGAAACGGCCTCGCAGCCGGAGGACGCGCCATGAGATGGGTTTCCGGCATTGCGACAACGGACGATGTCACTCGTCGCGGCGATCGCTTGCTGCTTAACGCCGAAGCCGTGCGCTGGCCGAAGCGTGCCCCGCTGCTATTCGCGGATCGCGCCGAGGCTGTCGGTTCGGTATTCCTGTTCCGGCGCACGGCGGGTGCTCTGCTGTTTGCCGCTTACCTCAACGAAGATGCTCCGTACTGGCCGGAGCTGTGCAGCGGCCTTTGTGATGGCGTGGCAATCGGCCTGCGTTACGAGCAGTGCCATCGGAATGCGTTCGGAGGCATCACCTACGATCGTTGGGAGATCGAGGACGTCACGCTCATGCCACCCGGCTGGCCGCGGCACGATCGCGGCGCGCAAGTCATATCGGTGAATGATGACGAGCGCGAGATCCGCACTGCGTACCGAGTCTGGGCGGACGAGCGCGTCCGCATCACCCCGCGATCCGAGGTTGAGCTGCAAGCAATTCTGGCGCGCGTCCATGCGCCTGATTGAAGTGATCGCAAACACGCCTCACCCCGGCATCCGCGGCGCGCGCTGGCATTCGGGCTCGATGATCGCGGCTTTACCGCTGCCGCTGCTGCTGGATCACGATGCGGGCCGCCGTATCGGCACGGTGCGCGGCATTCGCGTCGTATCCGATCGGGTGATGGCGTGGGCGTCCGTCCGCGATGAGTTCGCCTGGCGGCGCGTGTGCGCTGGCGGATGCCTCTCCGTGTCGTCGTGTACGGCGCTGGCCGAGGGGCACGTGCGCGACGGAATGCTGTACGAAGCCGAGCTGCGCGAAGTCTCGCTCCTCTGCGACCGCGAACCGGACAACCCGGAATGCCGAGTCGTGCGGGCGTGGACGGTTGCCGAAACGCCGAAGGTCGAGCTGACATGGTGATGGAACGTGACGACGACGATCGTCTTCGGAACCTGATCGAGCAGGTGCAGCGCTTGCTCTGCCGCGTGCAGCAGGCGGCGGACGAACTGCTGACCGCGGTGAAGGCGGTGCGGCAGCAGCCGCTGCTGGGCGTGCGCTGGCGTGGGCCGTATGAGCCCGGCGAGAGGTACGAGCTGGGCGACGTGGTCACCTCCGAATCGTCCAGCGCGTGGCTGTACCTCGGTGATCCCGGTCTCGCTGAGCCGCCTCCCGGACCTGCGTGGCGGCTGATGTTGAAGGGCGCGCGCCGTGGCCGTGATGGTCGCCCCGGCCTGCGTGGTGAGCGAGGAGACAAAGGCGAGCGCGGTGATGCGGGTCCGCTCGGTGTCGGCGTGGTCGATGCGTTCCTTGAGGGCGGCGAGCTGGTGCTGGTGATGACGGACCAGAGCGAGCGACGTTTGCCGCTGTACTGAGTGCGCGGGGCAGCCCGGGGGGGCGATGCGCGAAAAGGTGGCGAGCTGATCCCTACCTGCGGGGGGGCCTGCGCTCGCATGAAGCCCGGAAGTCGAGTTTTTGCCAGAGAGGTGGAGTATGCGAGGCCGTAAACCCCGAAATCAGCCCGAACTGCGCGTGGTCGGCGCGAATTACGACTACGGCGGCGCGCCTGCGGTCGCCATGTTACTGGAGCCGCCGGAGAGCATGCCTGCGGCGCAGGCTGAGGTCTGGCGGTTCATGGCCGCGAACGCGCCGCGCGGCCACCTGAGCGCGGTGGACGCGCCTCTGCTGGGCACGCTGTGCGATGTGATCGTCGCCTACGACCGCTCAGTGGAGCGCGCGCTGGACGAGCCCATGCTGGTCAAAGGCGAGCGCGGGCTGGTCTTCAATCCGTCATGGCGTGCGGCGCTGCGATTCCAGGCGGCGACCATTCGCGCGCTGGAGGCGCTGGCACTGACGCCGGCCACGATCACGCGCGCGAGGCCTCGCAAATGAGCATCGGCGGCCGTTTGCCAAAAATGGAGCGCCACGCGGCGCTGGACGATCCCTTCCTCGTGGAGCTGCGCGATGAACCTGCGCAGACCTTGGGGCAGTTGATCGACTACGGGCTGGACCAGCCCGAGGACTACCCGGCGGGCTATTGCGGCCCGACGAACCGCGACGATCCGCGGTTTGATGCCTGCCGGCGACGACATCGCGCGCGCAAACCGTCACGCGCGCGCTGCGGAAAGTGAGGCCATCCCACGAGTAGGTCCCGCCGCGGGACGTGCTCATCCCCAAACGTTCCGGTAGGAGAAACCGCATGAAACGCATCACCCCCGGCCTGTTCGATCGGCCTGCCGCGCGCCCGGAAGGTGCGCAACCACTGGTGACCATCGACGATCACGGCCGCCCGTTTTACTCGCCGCTGTTTGTGACTCTCTCCGCCGAGGATCAAGCGGCCGTGCGTGCGCAGGGTGAAGCGCTGGCGCGGGAGTGGTTGGGGCGTCAGCAGGCAAAAAATGCGGCCTTGACGTCGGCTGCAGCGGCCTCGGTGCCGAGCGCGCTGACGGACGAGCTGCTGCAGGCTATCGGTGAAGTGGCCGCCGCCTTGCTTGCGGTGCAGGAGCCGCTTAATCGGCTTGCGGGCGCGCTGCGCGCTCGTGAAGGTTAGCTTGCAAGAACTGGATCAACACGAGTTTCGGGGCACGCTCGGCTCAGGCTTTCGGTGAGATCCTGGCCGGGCGTTTCAAACGACCGTATCCCTTCGACCAGACTCGTCGAAGATCAGCTCCCTTAGGTGGCATGTCCGTAATGGATATATGAGGACGTCGCGCAGCTAAAGCACGAACGAGGTCGTGGCGTGGATTGAGATTCCAAGCCATCGCCCAATTGACTGCCAGCCATTCTTCGTTAACGCGCGTCTCTACTACTAGGTCGAGATCTCCGTAGTCATTCTGGTTTCGCCAGTAACTACCGAAGATTGAAATCGACACCACTTCAGCGGCGCGTGCGGGGTTGGCGTTGTTTTCCTCCGCTCGATCAATAACCCCCTGAAGGAGCTCTTCGAGGCGTTTCCGCGAAATTGGCTTGGTGAACGATGCTGCGGCGAGCGCTCCAAGCTTCAGGTTGACGCCCCACTCATGCCTGCCATCAGAATCTGGATGACGGCAGATGTAGCCCTCTTTCAAGAGCTCGGCGATTGCACTTGTAGCTAACGCCTCATCCAGCCCAAGTTCGCGTTGTAAATCTTGCGTATCGAAGCCGCCGAAAGGAACTAGGCCGCGGAGAAATCGACGCAGCGCCGAGACTGGTAAACCGCAGATCTGCATATCCTTCTGGATTCGCATCGAACCCTCCTACTCTGCGACCGAGCCCTATCGCACCCTGACGTAGCATCGAAACGTTGGATCTACACGGATGCTTTCAAGCGAAGCAAATCGCCGACGATCATATACGTGTAGACGACATACCTGTCTGCCTCATCCCGGGAAGATATGACTGAGTGCGAACCCTTTTGTGCCGCACGGAAAAGCGCATCCAGCCGCTCACCAAGATAGTGGAGTTGCGACCCAATAATAGCCTCCGTCCGCTCCGACTTCGCCTGGTCTTCCGCAAAGCAGATAAGCCTATTGATGTACTGATCTGGGCCGAGCGAGATCTTCTTTCCGCCTCGTTCGACTGGCTTGTCGCTCGGCGGGTACAGGGCGTCCGCAAGATCTTGGAGAACCCTGCGACAACTGTGAACTGCGTTCGACCAGTCTTCGGGATTCTCTGACTGCAGGTTTTCGTAAATGGCGTTGAACTTCGCGATAGCAGAGGGAACCAAGGAACCAACCTGCCCGTCAACGAGCTCCCGAATTCGCGAGAACGCATCTCCAGCGATGCCAGAGAACCTTAGCTCCAAGTTCTTTTGCAACGCGTAAGAGTAAATAAAAGTACGTCGTGCACCCAAGTGCTTGACTGCGTCCTTCAATTCGTTATGAAGGCGCAGGCGCTCCATGCCATTAGCATGGGTACTGACGTACTGATTGGGATTCGACACCGAGATGCTCGCATCTCGCGCGGCATCAAGACCGATCTTCGCAGCCTCGATCTGCGCCTCGAGTTGCTCTATTGACTCCAATTTCGCGTATCTATTGACCTCGTCCTTAACTTTCTTCTCATAGACTCGACCCGCTCGCTCAGCAACCGCCCAGACCTTCGGAGGCACGCCCGCAGCCTCCGAAGGGTAACCTGACGCCTCGTAACGGAAGAGCTCTTCGTGACTGAAATCATTGAGAAGTCGCGCTAGACGCGCGGCGCGTAGTGCCGCGCTAGTCAATGAGAACTGACTCAGCTCGATCCCCCGAACGAGCTCCTCTGAAAGGCCTGCGGCCTCTCTAAGCGCTGCAGCGCTTGGCACGATATCGCCTGACATTTCTCCCCCCGACTTACTCGACTCTCAAATCCGAGCACTATGGTTCTACGCGCACTGGTGCCGCCGAATCCAGTTCACGTTTTGGCAAATATCTTGCTCACACGCTCAAGTAGTTTGAGCGTTCCGTCGCTCTCAAACTTCGCAAGCAATTGCTCCACAGGCGTACTTGGCTCCGACGACACCTCGTCTTCGTACAGCCTAGTTGGATTCTCGCCGAAGGTCCGAATTGTCGTATCCAGCAATCGATGAATCAGCTCGTCCTTGCCAGTGGACTCAACCTCGTTCTTGTAACTCAGGAATGCCAAGGCCGTTGCAGCCTTGTACTCGTAATCCTCCCGAATTCGATTGATCTTCCCCACTTGGCGCGCAGCGTACCAACCTAACCAGATCGCTGGCGCTGCAAGGGCTATGCGTCGAAGCAGCGCCACTGTCAGCGTCTCGAAGTCGAACTTGGACAGATCCGTCGCGAACCATGCCGCCATGACAACCAGAATCATCACGGCGATGTAGAACATCCAGAGCCAGGTCCTATGTTCTTCATCCAACCTTGCTGCTCTCGCCATGAATGCTTCAGCGAGCCCCTGTCTGCGCGTGTCGGTTAGCGCTCTCCGCAAGTCTTGGTATGCCGTGGCGGTCAACGCTTGCGAGGCATCAAGGTCCGACTGCAAAGCACCTATTCGAGATTTCAGGCCGAGCGTATCGCTTTCAGCAGCTTGGCGAAAAGCGGTTATCTCACCGAGCAAGCGCTCAGCCTCCGATCGACGATTTATGGTCTCCTGCCCTGCTGTCTCAGCTTCGCTCCGCAATGAGCCTAGGTTCGCGGAGACTTCGGCAATTTTTTGCCCCGAAGCAACCACCTCAGCCAAGGCGCTTTCAGCCTTGCTAGTCAGCTCGCTGGCGGAGCTCGCATGGTCAATTAGGGTCCTGAGTTCACCAGCAGATTGCTGGATGAATCCAGCTTCGGCGACAGCCTGACCTCGAAGGTCCTTCGCTAGGCGATGTGCAACATTAGCCCGCCAATCTGTAATCGCTGCGACTCGCTGCGAAATTTGCGCAAGTGACTCAAGAAAGCCCGTCGAGGCCATAAGCCACGAGAACCCCGTTGTGCTGGTCTGTGAGACCAACGCATTTACGGAGTTGAACAACTTTGATAACGCGTCATCCGCCACCACGATATCCGGCGAATCAATCCACTTCGCGGCGGACGCAGCCTCGAGCCGTTCTTTCCACGACTCAAATAGGGCACTAAGTAGATCCCCGGTAAACTGCTCGTAACCCGGCAGGGGAGCGACGAAATCGTGCGCTCTATTCGCTAGCAGGCCTTTCCAGATTATGACGAGGCTGTTCGCGGCCTCAGCGCTACGCAGCATTCCTTGCACGGCTCCGCTCCCCAATGGTCCAGACGCAGCCTACCGAAATGTGGCTTGCGTCACGTCCTCAACTGAAGTCCGCCAAACCCAAGCGGGATCGCTCTACGGCCCCCATTGGGTCGCTGATCGGCCCCGTCCATGTAGGGATTAAAGTAGGGAGCGAAGGACACCCAGTCCAACGTAAGGCTCTATTTCTCGGGAGTTTCTGCGAGTATTGGCGGAGAGAGTGGGATTCGAACCCACGGAAGGTTTGACCCTTCGGCGGTTTTCAAGACCGCTGCCTTAAACCACTCGGCCATCTCTCCGTGCGGGCAGTGCGCCCTGCATCGCAGCCGCGGTGCGCGGCGATGGGCCGTCCAGAAGAAGCGGCCCGCGTGATGCGGGCCGCATTCTCTCATGCCTCGGTGACGATTCGGGGCGCCGGTGCGGCTATTGCCGCCGGGGAATGCTTCGCCATGTCTTCCGGGCAGGGTTTGCCCTTGATCTCGCTGCATTGCAGGCGCGCGGATTCGACCAGGCCCGGGGCCTTCTCGGCGATGAAGTCGATGAAGACGCGAACGGCCGGCAGCAGCCCGCGACGCGAGGCGAACACGGCGTGGAAGATGCCCTGCGGCAGGCGCCAGTC
>Ga0209257_1003997_pt1 | contig 11906 bp, 12 predicted proteins | sample AraplaCvi_mCL_r2_FD_184277 | JGI IMG/M metagenome (GOLD analysis project Ga0209257, IMG submission 184277) | Arabidopsis root microbial communities from North Carolina, USA - plate scrape MF_Cvi_mCL_r2 (SPAdes) (version 2) | ecosystem: Host-associated > Plants > Roots > Endosphere | place: USA...
AACTGGAAGTGCTGCGCGAGGCCGGCATCGATTACGAAGTCGTCCCCGGCATCACCGCCGCGCTCGCCTGCGCGGCGTATGCGGGCGTGCCGCTGACACATCGCGACCACGCGCAGTCGGTGCGCCTGGTCACCGCGCATTGCAAGGAGTCCGGCGACACGCTCGACTGGCAGGCGCTCGCGCAGGAACGGCAGACGCTCGCCGTCTACATGGGCGTGGCCGGGCTCGATCGCCTCAGCGCGCGCCTGATCGAACACGGTCGCGCGGCATCGACGCCGTTCGCCATCGTCGAGAACGGTTCGCGCCCGAACCAGCGCGTGATCGTCGGCGCCTTGTCGGAACTGGCGCAGCGCGCGCGCGAACACGACGTGCAATCACCGGCGCTGCTGATCGTCGGCGAAGTCGCGTCGCTGGCCGGCACGCTGCACTGGTTCGGCGGCGCGCCGCTGCGCGATGTGCCGGCCATCGCCGCGGCCGCCTGAGCCGCGTCGAAACATCCCCCAAACACACCGGACAACGAGAGAACGCCATGGCCCTCTACGACAGCATCCTCGACACCATCGGCAGCACGCCCATCGTCAAGCTGCATCGCATCGCGCCGAAACACGTGACGCTGTACGCGAAGGTGGAGTCGTTCAATCCCGGCGGCTCGGTGAAGGACCGGTTGGCGCTGGCGATCGTGCTCGACGCCGAACGACGCGGCGTGCTCAAACCGGGCCAGACGATCGTCGAAGCGACCTCCGGCAACACCGGCATCGCGTTGGCGCTGGTGGCGGCGGCGCGCGGGTATCCGTTCGTCGCGGTGATGACAGAAACGTTCTCCGTCGAACGCCGCAAACTCATGCGCGCCTACGGCGCGAAGGTGATCCTCACGCCGGCCGCCGAACGCGGAACGGGCATGGTGCGTCGTGCGAAGGAACTGGCCGACAAGCACGGCTGGTTCCTTGCGCAGCAGTTCGAGAACGAAGCCAACCCGGCGTACCACCGCAGCACGACCGGCCCGGAAATCCTGCGCGATTTCGCCGGCAAGCGGCTGGACTACTTCGTCAGCGGCTGGGGCACCGGCGGCACGATCACTGGCGCCGGCGAAGTGCTCAAGCTCGCGCGCCCGGACCTGAAGGTGATCGCCAGCGAACCGGCCGGCGCCGCGCTGCTGTCGGGCAAGGAGTGGGCGCCGCACAAGATCCAGGGCTGGACGCCGGACTTCCTGCCTGCCGTGCTCAGCCGCACCATCGCCGACCAGATCCTGCCGGTGGACGAAGTGCTCGCGCGCGACACCGCCCGCCGCCTCGCATCGGAGGAAGGCGTGTTCGTGGGCATTTCGGCGGGCGCGACCGTCGCGGCCGCGCTGCAGGTCGCCGAGACCGCGCCGGAAGGCTCGGTGCTGCTCGCCGTGCTGCCGGACACCGGCGAACGCTACCTGTCCACGTTCCTGTTCGAAGGCGTGGCGGAGGGCTCGGACGACGAATGGCTGGAGTCGCTGGAGCGCGACGCCGTCGCCGCATAGGCATCCACGGTGGCCATTGGCCGGCGCGACGCGGGTGACGACGTCGCGCCGTGATGGTCGTGCATTCCAAGGTGCGCGTTCGGCGGGCTAACCTGTGTGCGGCGACCCTTCGCCGCACGGAGCCTGCATGACCGTCGTACCCGGTTCGAATCCGCTTCCCGTTCCCGACACTTCCGAGCGCGAAGCCGCGCGCCTGGCATGGGCGCGCGCCGCCACGGACGTGCCGGAGCTGGAACTGGTGCGCGCGTCCGTCGATGCCGGCCATCGCAGTTACTGGCGCGCCCAGACCTCGGGCGGCAGCCGCATCGTGATGGATTCGCCGCCGCAGCTGGAAGACGTGCGTCCGTGGCTGCGCATGCGCGCCCTTCTCGAAAGCGGCGGCGTGCGCGTGCCGCAGGTGCTGGTCGAGGATGTCGGCAACGGCTTCCTGCTGCTGGAAGACCTCGGCGGCCCGACGCTCGCGCAGGTCATCGACGACGACACGGCTGACGCGCATTTCGACGCCGCCATCGAACAACTGCTGCGCCTGCAGGCCATCCAGCCGCCGCTGGGCACGGGCGAATTCGGCGAGGCGCTGCTGCAGCGCGACGCAGGACTGTTCGAGGACTGGTTCCTGCGCCGGCACCTCGGACTCGAGCTGACCCGCGACGACCTGGATCGCCTCGAACCGGTGCAGCGTCGCCTGATGGACAACGCGCTGCATCAGGCGCGCGTGTTCACGCACCGCGACTTCATGCCGCGCAACCTGATGCCGATCGAAGGCGGCCCGGCCGTGCTGGATTTCCAGGACTGCGTGTGGGGTCCGGTGGCCTACGATCCGGCGAGCCTGTTCAAGGATGCCTTCCTGAGCTGGCCGCTCGAACGCGTGGACGAATGGCTGGCGCGTTACCACGAGCGTGCAATGCGCGCGCGCATCCCGGTGCCGTCGCTGAGGGAATTCCAGCGCGATGCCGACTGGCTCGGCGTGCAGCGGCATCTGAAGATCCTGGGCATCTTCTCGCGACTGCATTACCGCGACGGCAAGAGCAAATACCTGCCTGATGCCCCGCGCTTCATCCGCTACCTGGACGAAGTGCTGCCGCGCTATCGCGAACTGACGCCGCTGCGCGAAGTGCTGGACGTGCGCATCCGCCCGGCGATGGAACGCGTCGCCCTGCCCTCGCCGTAACCTCCAGGGGAACGCCGCTTGAAAGCCCTGATCTTCGCCGCCGGCCTTGGCGAACGCATGCGACCGCTGACCGACCACACGCCCAAGCCGCTGCTGCGCGTGGGCGGAAAACGGTTGATCGAATGGCATCTGGAAAAACTCGCCGCGCTCGACATCCGCGACATCGTGATCAACACCAGCTGGCTTGCGCCGCAATTTCCCGAGCAATTGGGCGATGGCGATCGCTGGGGCGTCTCGATCCGCTACTCGTACGAAGGCACGCGTCCGCTGGAAACCGGCGGCGGCATGCTGCATGCGCTGCCGCTGCTGGGCGCGCATCCGTTCGTGCTGGTCAATGGCGATGTCTGGACCGACTACGACTTCGCACGATTGCCACGTGAGCCGGAGGGACTCGCGCATCTGGTGATGGTCGATCGCCCGGCGCAGGCGACGCAGGGCGATTTCGCGCTCGATGCCGATGGCCTGGTCCGCGCCGACGGCGAGGATCGCCTGACGTATGCGGGCATCGGCGTGTATCGGCCGCAACTGCTGGACGACTGGCGTTCGCACAGCAGCGATGCGGGCGCGGACGAAACGCCGGCGCGGTTCCGCCTCGCGCCCATCCTGCGTGCGCACATGGCGAACGGACGCATCACGGGCGAACACCATCGCGGACGGTGGACGGACGTCGGTACACCGGAGCGGCTGGCGGGACTGGAGCGGGAGCTCGCTGCGCAGTCGTGAGTCGGGCCGTCCTTCGTTCCCATCACCGTCATTCCCGCGAAGGCGGGAATCCAGGGACGTTTCAGGCTTTCCCGATCTGCGGGCAACATCAAGATTGATTCCAGCTTTCGCTGGAATGACGGTGATACGAGCATGGTGTGACAGCCCGGGTCCCGGCCTTCGCCGGGATGACGAGTCAGAAAGAAGCGGATTCGCTACTTCCCAGCGTCTGCCGAAGAAACGGCACCGTGATCCTCCGCTGCGCGGCAAGCGACGCGCGATCCAGTCGATCCAGCAGCGCAGTCAGGCCGCCGAGATCGCGGCCGACGCGTCGAAGCAGCCAGTCCAGCGCGGCATCTTCCAGCACCAGTCCGCGTCGCTGCGCGCGTTGGCGCAGCACGTCGCGGCGGCCTTCCTCATCCAGCGGCGCGAGCGTGATGCGCGTGCACTGGCCCAGGCGCGAACGCAGGTCCGGCAGGCCCAGGCCGATCGCGTCCGGAATGTCGCGCGCGGCGTACATCAGCGCGACACCGGCGGCGCGCGCGCGGTTGTGTGCGTCGAACAGCGCAATTTCGTCCTCGCGATTGCCCGCGATGGCTTCTAGCCCATCGAGCGCGATCACATCGTTGCCTTCCAGCGATTCCAGCGCATCGCGCAGTCGCCCTGCCGCGGCAACGAGCGGCAGGTAGGCGGCGCGGCGGCCGGCGGCTTCGGTGGCCGCGCACGTCGCCAGCAGCAGGTGTGTCTTGCCGACACCGTTCGGGCCGGCGATGTAGGTGCTGTCGCGTCGCGCGTCAGCGCGGCCCTCGGCCAGCGCGCGCAGCTGTTCGATCGCGCCGTCGGGCGCGTGTACGAAGGTGTCCAGTCGCTGGTCGGGCGGATAGCGCAAGGCCAGCGGCAACTGCGGAACGCTCACTGCGGGTTACTCGCTCAGGATCACTCGGGCTTGCTTTGCGCAGGCGGCTGCAGGTGCGGGTCGGCGAGCGGATCGGGGCCGCCCTCCTCCGGCATCACATGCGTACCCACGTACAGGCTGCTGTGGCGGTAGCGCTCCCGTGCGTAGCGCAACAGCACGTTCACCACCGCAGCCACCGGCAGCGCCAGCAGCATGCCGAGGAAGCCGAACAGCTGCCCGCCAGCGAGCACGGCGAAGATCACCGCCACCGGATGCAGTCCGATGCGGTCGCCAACGAGCTTCGGCGTCAGCACGTAGCTCTCGATCACCTGCCCGATGCCGAACACCGCCAGCACGCCGGCGACGTGCTGCCAGTCGCCGTACTGCACCAGCGCGGCGATCACGCCCAGGATGATGCCGCTGGCCGGGCCGAGGTACGGCACGAAGGTCAGGATGCCGGCGATCAGGCCGATGAGGATGCCCAGGTCGAGTCCAACCGCCCACAGCCCCAGGCCGTACATCACGCCCAGCACCAGCATCACCAGGAACTGGCCGCGCAGGAACGCGCTGAGCACGTCGCTGGATTCGCGCGCCAGACGGCTCGCGATCTCCAGATGGTCGCGCGGAATGAGCGAGGCGACGCGTTCGACCAGCAGGTCCCAGTCGCGCAGGAAGAAGAACGTGATCACCGGCAGCAGCGCGACATTCGCGACGATGCCGATCACCGCGAAGCCCGAACGCGACAGGTAGCCCAGCACCGTTGCGGCGATGCCGCCGGCACGATCCCAGTTATCGCGGACCAGCTGGCTGATGTGGCCGAAATCCAGCCATTCGGTGAGTTCGATGCCCACTCGCTGCTCGACCCACGGCAGCGCGGTGAGCATGAACCAGTCGCGGTAGTGCGGCCAGGACGCGATCAGCGTTTCGATCTGTCGTTCGATCAGCGGAACGAGGATCAGCAGCCCCGCGAGCACGATGAGCGCCATCGCGGTGAAGACCAGCGTCACTGCAACGTTGCGCGAACGCCCGGCGCGTTCGAGGCGATCGACCAGCGGATCGCCCAGCCACGCCAGGATCAGCGCGAACACGAACGGCGTCAGAATCGGTGCGAGCACCCAGACCAGCCAGCACACGGCCAGCGCGAGCGCCGTCCATTGCAGGCGGCGCAGGAATTTCGCGATGTCGTCCAGTGCTTGCGATTGCATGCGGTTCCTTTAGAGATCAACGCAGGCGGTAGACCGGCGGCTGGCCTTCCAGACCTTCCATCACATCGACCACGCCGTCGCGCGCGAGCAGGCGGTTGAAGCCCGGCATGCCGCTGACGAGATCGATTTCGTACTCCAGGCCCTGCGGCGTGGCGTGAACGGGCGCGAGCCTGCGCACGACCGACAGCTTCTGCAGGTAGCCGGCAAGGCGGATGAAATCATCACTGCTGTCGATGCCGGTGAACGTGACGCGATACAGACCCGGTTCGCCGGTCGTCGCACGCTTGGCGTAACGCTTCATGAGGGCGTCGGCCGCGCCGTCGGCGCCGCCGGCCATCAGCTGGCGCGCATCGGCACCGGTCTGCGACCAATTTGCCAGCACCTTGCCGGTATCGACGAAGGTCCAGTCGGCCTTCCAGCCTTCGGTGGCGTCGCGGTAGAGCTTGCCGATCAGCTGCATCGGCGGGCTGTAGCGGGCCGAGGCGCGCGCGACGGCGGCGCTGTCGCCGCGCCAGATCGCGCCGACGGCGGCCTGTTCAGCGGCATTGCCGGTCGGCAGGCCGAGCTTGTAGCCGCGCTGGACCGCGCGATCCAGCGCCGGGCGGGCCGCATTCACCTGCGGCAGGCCGACCAGTCGCGGGCCGCTGCCGTCGTCGATGGCGAGCCAGAGCACCGGCTTCGGACGGGGCTGCGGCCAGATCGCGATGCCCAGCGTCGCGGCGAGGTCGTTGACGGCCTCCTCGTCGTACTGGATCACCAGCAGGGTGTTGAAACTCGGGGCGCCGGTCGGGCCGACCCCCTCGTCCTGGCGATAGTCGTACTGCTTCACGTAGGTCTTCGCCTGGCGCAGCTCGTTGCCCACGCCGGGCCTGGACGCCGCGCCGCGGTCGCCGGAAAGCTTGCCCAGCACCTGCGCCAGGCCGCGCGCGAAGGCGGCGTTGCGCTCGGTCTCTCCCTGCCCGTTGACCTTCACTTCGGTGGCGTAGATACCCTCTGCGCGGGCGCGATCGCCTTCCACGCGCTGCGCCCAGGCGCCGGAACTGGCCACCAGCAAGGAGACCGCCATCACCAGGAAATGGATCTTCCGGAGGAACGTCGTGCGCGGAGTTTCCGCGCGGATTACCCGAACCATCGCTGTACCTGAGTGCGTCGTCAGCCGAAATGGTGCCGCAGGCAGCCCGGTCCGTCCATTCGCAGGACGCAGTCGGGCGCCGGCGACTGTTAAAATCGCGACTTCATCTCCCCGCGACCGACGAGGCCGCCCCGTGTCCAACCCCCCCTCCGCTCCCACTCCGATCACCTACCGCGACGCCGGCGTCGATATCGACGCGGGCAACGAGGTCGTCGAACGCATCAAGCCGCTGGTCAAGCGCAGTTTCCGTCCCGAGGTGATGGGCGGCCTGGGCGGCTTCGGCGCGCTGTTCGACCTGTCGGGCAAGTACAAGGAGCCGGTCCTGGTCTCGGGCACCGACGGCGTGGGCACCAAGCTCAAGCTGGCTCAGCAGCAGGGCCGCCACGACACCATCGGCATCGACCTGGTCGCGATGTGCGTGAACGACGTCCTCGTGCAGGGCGCCGAGCCGCTGTTCTTCCTGGACTATTTCGCCACCGGCAAGCTCGACGTGGACACCACGGTCGCCGTCGTCGGCGGCATCGCGAAGGGTTGCGAACTGTCCGGTTGCGCGCTGATCGGCGGCGAAACCGCCGAGATGCCCGACATGTACCCGCCGGGCGAATACGACCTCGCCGGCTTCTGCGTCGCGGCGGTGGAGAAGTCCAAGCTGCTCGACGGCGCCAAGGTGCGCGAAGGCGACGTGCTGATCGGCATCGCCTCCAGCGGCCCGCACTCGAACGGCTATTCGCTGGTGCGCAGGATCTACGACCGCGCCGGCCGCCCGGCCGACCTCGACGTCGGCGGCGTGAAGCTGATCGACGCGCTGATGGCGCCGACGCAGCTGTACGTGAAGCCGGTGCTGGAGCTGCTCGGCAAGCAGGACCTGCATGCGATGGCGCACATCACCGGTGGCGGTCTCACCGAGAACATCATCCGCGTGATTCCGGACGGCCTGGGCCTGGACATCGAAGCGTCGGCGATCGTGCTGCCGCCGGTGTTCGACTGGCTGCAGCGCGAAGGCGCGGTGCCGTCCGAGGAAATGTGGCGCACGTTCAACTGCGGCGTGGGATTCGTGCTGGTGGTCGCGCCGGGTGACGTCGCCGCGGTGAACGCCGACCTCGACCGCCTGGGGCTGCAGCATCGCCCGATCGGCCAGGTGGTGAAGGCGGCCGCCGGCGCGTCGCTCGAAAGCCGCGTCCGCATCGGTTGATCGCGTTGAGCGAGGCATCGTCGTCCGCCCAACCGAACCGCATCGCGGTGCTGGTCTCGGGGCGCGGCAGCAACCTGCAGGCGATCCTCGACGCGATCGAGGCCGGTTCGCTGCCGGCGCGCATCGTCGGCGTGTTTTCCGACAAGCCGGCGGCGGCGGCACTGCAGCGCGTCGAACCCGCGTTGCGCTGGAGTGCGAGCCCGAAGGACTACGTTTCCCGCGAAGCCTTCGACGCCGCGCTCGGCGACGCCATCGAAGCGGCGCAGCCGGACTGGGTCGTCTGCGCCGGTTACCTGCGCATCCTGTGCGATGCGTTCGTCGAACGCTTCCGCGGCCGGTTGCTCAACATCCATCCCTCGCTGCTGCCGAAATACCCCGGACTGCGCACGCACGCGCGGGCCATCGACGATGGCGAGGCCGAACACGGCGCCAGCGTGCATTTCGTGATTCCGGAACTCGACGCGGGCACTGTCGTCGCGCAGGCGCGCGTGCCGGTTCATCAGGGGGACGACGCCGACGCGCTGGCGGCGCGCGTGCTCGACGTTGAGCACCCGCTGCTGCTCGCGGTCCTGCGGCTGGCGGTCTCCGGCCGGTTGGCTGAACAGGGAACAACCACTACCCTCGACGGTCATGCCCTGTTTACGCCGCTGCTCCTAGATTCCGCCGGTGCCCTGCGTGCCCCCGGCGCCGATGTTCCCGTCTGACACCTCAACGGGATATCGGCATGGCACGGCACCCTCCCTTGTATGGCTGTCGATGAAGCCTGGTAGTTGATGAAGCCTCTCTCCCGTGTCCTGACCACCGCCCCGCTGCTGATGTGCTGCGTGCTGGCGTCGTTTTCCGCGCCCGCGTCGGCGCTCGAGCCGTTCGTGGCGAACTACCAGATCTTCAACGAGGGCAAGCCGCTGGGCGAAGCGACGATGCAGGTCGTGCCCGACGCCAATCCCGCGCACTGGCGCATCGACCTCGACATGCGTGGCACGAAGGGCCTGATGGGCCTGGCCGGCGCGAATGCGCAGCAGAGCACGGTGTTCGATGTCGTCGGCGACGATGTCTACCGCCCGCTGAGCCAGAGCACCGTGCGCAAGGCGATCTTCGTCGGCCGCAAGATGACCGGTACCTACGACTGGAATTCGCACACTGCGCGCTGGACGGGCGATGTGAAGAAGAAGCGCCAGGCGCCGGTGCCGCTGAAGGACGGCGACATGAGCGGGTTGCTGATCAACCTGGCGATCATCCGCGACGCGCAGCCCGGCAAGGCGCTGCAGTACCGCTTCGTCGACAACGGCCGCGCGCGCGACCACCACTTCACCGTGGCGCAGGAACTGGAGCCGGTCAGCGTCGACGGCATGGGATTCAACGCGATGCGCGTGAGCCGCGTTCAGGGCTCGGGCAATGACGAGACGGTAGTGTGGGTGGTCGATGGCGTACCCACGCCCGTGCGCATTCTCCAGCGCGAGAACGGCACCGATACTTACGACCTGCGCCTGGTCGACTACAAAGGAGCTCCCTGATGGCCCCCACGAAGGCTAACTTCACCACCCGCCTGCTGCGCCCGGTGTTCGCCGTGGCGATCCTGGCCGCGTTCAGCGCGCCGGCGCTGGCGGTCAAGCCGTTCACCGCGGACTACCAGGCCAGCTACATGGGCATGCAGGGCGCGGGCAAGATGACGCTCGTCGCCGACGGCGCGAACCGCTGGAAGTACAGCCTCGCCGTGACGAGTCCGCTGGCGAACCTGCGCCAGACGACCGTGTTCGAGGACAACAACGGCCAGTGGCGTCCGGTCTCGGGCAACGACACTTCGCAGGTGCTCACCAAGAAGCAGAACAAGAACGCCACCTACGACTGGTCCAAGGGCGTGGCGACGTGGACGGGCGACGTGAAGCCCGAACGCGCCGGCCCGATCAAGCTCGAGACGGGTGACATGGACGCGCTGCTGATCAACCTGGCGATCGTACGCGACGTGCAGGCCGGCAAGGCCACGCACTACCGCATGGTCGAGGACGGTCGCGTCAAGGAACTCACCTACACCGTCGCCGGCAAGGAAGCGATCACCGTCGGCGGCCAGTCGAAGCAGGCGACGAAGATCGTCAGCACGCAGGGCGACAAGCAGACCATCGCGTGGATCGTGGACGGCATGCCGGTACCGGCGCGCATCCTGCAGCGCGACAAGGGCCAGGACGCGATCGACCTCCGGGTGCAGAACGTGCGTTGATCCGCAAGGTCGCGCGCATCGTCCGCTGGAACAGAAAAGGCCTCGCAATTGCGAGGCCTTTTTCATTGCGTCAGTCGAAATGGATTCCAGCGCCGCGGATCACTTCGCTTCCGGCGCCACCACCGTCCGGCAATCCACCCGCAGCGGTTGTTCGCCGCCGCGGAACGCGAACGTGCGGCATTCGCGCGCGCCTTCCTTCGTCGTGGTCACGGTGACGGCGTAGAACGACTGCAGCATTTCGCGCATCGTGACGTTGCCGTCGCCGTTCCAGTCCATGTCCTTGCGCTCGATGCCGCGCGTGGCCGCCGCACCGGTGAAGTGCAGCCAGCCCACGATGATCAGCAACGTGACGAAGAACCCCAGCGTCGCCATGCGGCGCGCGGTGAACGGTGCACGCTTTCCACCACCGAGGGTCTTTCGCGAGAGGTCGATCAGCGCCATCGCCGGTCAGCCCGCGATGCGGCGGATGTTCGCGCCGAGGCCCGAGAGCTTTTCCTCGAGGTTCTCGTACCCGCGATCCAGGTGGTAGATGCGATCGATGGTCGTCGCGCCTTCAGCCACCAGGCCTGCGAGCACCAGCGACGCCGATGCGCGAAGGTCGGTGGCCATCACCGGCGCACCGCTCAGGCGCTGCACGCCGCGGATGATCGCGGTGTGGCCTTCCACGCGGATGTCCGCGCCCAGGCGCTGCAGTTCCGAGACATGCATGAAGCGGTTCTCGAAGATCGTCTCGTTGATCACGCCCACGCCCTCGGCGATGCAGTTGAGCGCCATGAACTGCGCCTGCATGTCGGTCGGGAACGCCGGGTGTGGCGCGGTGGTCAGGTCCACCGACTTCGGACGACGACCGCCCATGTCCAGCGTGATGCGGTCGGCATCGACGGTGATTTCCGCGCCGGCCTGCTTGAGCTTGTCGATCACCGCGTCCAGCGTGTCCGGGCGCGCGCAGCGCACGGTGACGCGGCCGCCGGTCATCGCCGCGGCGACGAGGAACGTGCCGGTCTCGATGCGGTCGGGCAGCACATGGTGGTTGCCGCCGTGCAGTCGTTCGACGCCGTGCACGACGATGCGGCCGCTGCCCGCGTGCTCGATGTTCGCGCCCAGTGCGTTGAGGCAGTCGGCGAGGTCGACGATCTCCGGCTCCATCGCGGCGTTCTCCAGCACGCTGGTGCCTTCGGCGAGCGCGGCGGCCATCAGCACGTTCTCGGTGCCGGTGACGGTGACCATGTCGAACACGAAGCGCGAGCCCTTCAGGCGACCGTTACGGCGGGCCTTGATGAAGCCGTTCTCGACGCTGATGTCCGCGCCCAGCGCCTGCAGGCCCTTGATGTGCTGGTCGACCGGACGCGAGCCGATCGCGCAGCCGCCCGGCAGCGAGACTTCGGCCGCGCCGTACTTCGCCAGCAGCGGGCCGAGCACGAGCACGGAGGCGCGCATCGTCTTGACCAGTTCGTACGGCGCGACATGGCTGTGCACGGTGGTCGGGTCGACCACCATGCCGCGGCCCTTGCCGAGCGTGCCTTCGTCCACCGTGATGCCGGCGCCGAGTTCGCCCAGCAGCTTGGCGGTGGTCACCACGTCGTGCAGGTGCGGCACGTTGGTGATCGACACCGGGCCATCGGCCAGCAGCGTCGCGCACAGGATCGGCAGGACGGCGTTCTTCGCACCGGAGATCTGCACCTCGCCGTTGAGCGCGGCGCCGCCTTCGACAACGATCTTTTGCATGTTCGGGATTGGGGTTTCGTGGTTCGTGATTCGGATGGGGACTTCGCGGCTTCGGCTACGGGGATCGCTTGCGCGATTCCCGGATCACGAATCCCGGATCCCGGCTTCTTCAGGGGTCTGGGTCTTCAGCGCTAGGGCGTGGATCTCGCCGCCCATGCGATCGCC